>Ga0210386_10000126_pt1 | contig 60785 bp, 43 predicted proteins | sample IncBWH32OmetaG_FD_160091 | JGI IMG/M metagenome (GOLD analysis project Ga0210386, IMG submission 160091) | Forest soil microbial communities from Barre Woods Harvard Forest LTER site, Petersham, Massachusetts, United States - Inc-BW-H-32-O ...
GGCGGCCGCGTCATCCAGGAGACTCGCCTCTGGAACGCCGCCGAGGGCCGTACCTACTCCATGCGCTCCAAGGAGCAGGCCCACGACTACCGCTACTTCCCCGAGCCTGACCTGCCGCCGCTCGTCGTCTCCCCAGCCTTCCAGACCGAAGTGGCCGCCCGTCTCCCCGAGCTGCCCGAGGCCCGCCGCGCCCGCCTGATCGCCGAATACGGCATCACCGAGCAGGATGCCGCCACCCTCACTGCGACCCGCGCCTTCGCCGACCAGTTCGAGGCCGCGGCCCGTGCGGCGAAGAACCCCCGCCGGGTAGCCAACCTCGTCCAGAGCGAGCTCACCAGCCGCCTCAAGGCCAGGGGACTGGACCTCGAGCAGTCGCCCATCTCCATGGCGGGCATCGCCCAGGCCGCCGACCTCGCCGAGGGGGGGCGTCTCTCCAGCAAGCAGCTCAAACAGCTCTTCGACACCGCTTTTGAGACCGGCGAAGACTTCCCCGTCGTCTACGAGCGAGAGAAGCCGCAGCAGATAAGCGACGTCTCCGCCATCGAAGCCATGATCGTCGAGATCATCGCCGCCAACCCCAAACAGGTCAAGCAGTACCGCGGAGGCAAGAAGACCGTCGCCGCCTTCTTCGTCGGCCAGGTCATGAAGCTCTCCAAAGGACAGGCCAACCCGGCCCTCCTCAACGAGCTAGTCACCCGCAAACTCGATAGCTGATTTTTCTCTTCCTCAGACAGCGGCATTTACAGTAGGTTCGCATCGAAGGTGTAGAGACGCGCGCAAGGATGCCGGAACCGAATGAAAGCTCTCGATCTGCTGTTTGGAAAGCCCCTCGCAACCAGTGAAGAACGTGGCGAAGCGGTTGGCCCTGTCGCCGGTATCCCCATCTTCGGCCTGGACGCGCTCAGTTCGGCCGCGTACGGTCCCGAAGCCGCCTTAACGCTGCTCATCCCGCTCGGCCTGTTCGGCGTACACCTCATCGTTCCGGTAACGACCGCCATCCTCATTCTGCTGGTGATCGTCTACTTCTCCTATCGACAGACGATCGACGCCTACCCGCAGGGCGGCGGTTCCTACACCGTCGCCTCCGAGAACCTCGGCAAAGGTCCCGGACTTCTCGCCGCTGCCGCGTTGATGATCGACTATATCCTCACCGCCGCGGTCGGCATCTCCGCGGGAGTCGGCGCTCTCATCTCTGCCGTTCCCAGCCTGCAGAAGCACACGCTCCTTCTGTGCCTGGCCATCCTCGTCATTCTCACCATCATCAACCTGCGCGGCGTCCACGATACCGGCGTCGCCTTCATGATTCCAACCTATCTGTTTCTGGCCACGCTGCTGATCGTGATCGCGGTGGGCTTGTTTCATACTTTGGCGAGCGGCGGACACCCCGTGCCCGTTGTAACTCCGCCGAAGCTGCCGCCCGCAACGGCGATGCTGTCACTGTGGCTGATACTGAAGGTCTTCGCCAGCGGCTGCACAGCGATGACCGGAGTGGAAGCTGTTTCCAACGGCGTGAAGGCCTTCCGCGATCCGACGACGAAGAACGCCAAGCTCACCCTGACGATCATCATCGCCCTGCTCATCATCCTTCTCGCCGGCATTGCTCTCCTGTGCCGCTTTTACGGAATCGGAGCGACCGATCCTGAAGGCCCCGGCTATCAAAGCGTGCTCTCGCAATTGACCGACGCCGTAATGGGGCATGGAGCCTTCTACTACGTCACTATCGCTTCGATCCTGTTGGTCCTCTCGCTTTCCGCGAACACCGCTTTCGCCGATTTTCCGCGTCTCACCCGCGCCATTGCCCTGGATGACTACCTGCCGCATGTGTTCTTCATCCGCGGGCGGCGTCTGCTCTTTTCGTACGGCATCGGAGCGCTGGTGGCCATGACCGGCCTGCTGCTCATTCTCTTCAGGGGCGTGACCGACCGCCTGATTCCCCTGTACGCCATTGGAGCCTTCCTGGCCTTCACTCTCTCGCAAGCCGGGATGGTCGTCCATTGGTTCCGGAGTAAGCAATCGGGATGGCACGTACGCGCCCTGGTGAATGGTGTGGGCGCCACAGCCACGGGCATAACTCTGCTGGTTGTCCTGGTGGCGAAGTTCCTGGATGGCGCGTGGATAACAGCTCTCCTCGTCCCGCTCATGATTTTCACCATGACAAGGGTGAAACGGCACTATGATCGCGTGGACATAGACACAACCAATCCAAACTCCCTGAGTATCGAAAACATCAAGCCGCCCATCGTCATCATTCCCATCGACCGCTGGAGCCGCCTTTCAGAAAAGGCTTTGAAGTTCGCCCTGGGCATATCTCCGGAGATTATCGCCGTGCATGTCGAGGGAAGCGACGACACCCACAGTATCTGCGACGAGTGGGAGCACAAGATCGCCGAGCCGCTGCGCCAGGCTGGACTCGAAGTTCCCCGACTCGTGAACCTCAGGTCGCCTTATCGCTACATTCTCGCGCCCGTGTTGGATTTCATTCTCGAGCAGGAAAAGAACAACGGGAACCGCCAGATCGCCGTTCTGGTTCCCGAGTTGGTCGTGAGGCACTGGTGGGAGAATCTGCTCCACAATCAGCGCGCGAACCTGCTGAAGGTGCTCCTGCTGGTAAAGGGCAATCAGCGAACTCTGGTCATCAATATCCCCTGGTATCTCGAAGGGCATTGAGATCTGCCGCGAATAATCGCCTCTCGCGCATTCTGCTTCGCGATTCGCTCTTCATCGCGTATGCTGCGCTCTAAATGTCCGCGCCTCCATGTCCTCGAGACCCAGCTGACCCACCTCCCCTCGCACTGAAGCGCGCTTTGCGCTTTCGAGATCTCATCTTGTTCTATATCGTCAGCGGACTAAGCGTGCGCTGGGTGGCGACTGCCGCGGCTGCCGGTCCGAGCACGCTCGTCGTCTGGCTCTTCGCGTTGTGCGGATTCTTCATACCCCTGGCTGCTTCCGTACTTGAGCTCTCTTCGCGCTACCCGGCCGAAGGCGGACTCTACGTCTGGACACGCGAGGCCTACGGAGACTTCTCCGGCTTCATCGCTGCTTGGACTTACATGATGAGCAACCTGCCCTACTTCCCCGCGGTACTCTACTTCGGAGCAGGCTCAGTCCTCTTCGCTTTCGGCGCGCGCGGCCAGCATCATTCGACCGATAGCACTTATTTCCTCCTCTTCGCGCTCGCGTGGCTTGGATTCATCACCCTCATGAACATCATCGGAGTCGATGCCGGCAAGTGGCTCAACAACATCAGCTCGCTTGGCAGCATCCTGCCTATCTCGCTGCTCATCGTGCTCGCCGTCATCTCCGCGCACCACTTCGGATCCGCCACCAGCTTTGCGTTGAACGGGCTCATCCCGCGCCCCAGCCTCAACAATGCCATCTTCTGGTCGACCATCTTCTTCGCATTCGGAGGCTGTGAAGCTGGCTCTTTCATGGGCGAGGAGATCGACAACCCGCGCCGTATCATTCCTCGCGCCTTGCTCGTCGGGGGGACAATTCTCGCCGTCGCCTACATTGCCGGAACCGCCGCGCTCCTCGTCGCGCTGCCCTCCGACGCCGTCCACGGGGTCGATGGATTCATGCGCGGAATAATGACACTCTGCACACGCCTGAACCTTGTCTGGCTGGCTGCTCCCATGGCTCTGCTGCTGGGGCTAAACGCAGTGGGGGGCGCGGCGGCGTATCTGTCCTCTACTTCGCGGCTGCCATTTGTAGCAGGCATTGATTGTTATTTCCCGCCTGTCTTCGGACACATCCATCCCCGCTTCAAAACGCCGTGGGTGGCGATCTTCACTTACGGACTTGCGGGGATGATCGTCGCCCTTCTCAGCCAGGCCGGCACGTCCGTGCGCGGAGCGTATAACGTTTTGGTCAGCATGTCGATCATCGCCTACTTCATTCCTTACCTATTTCTCTTCGCCTCCATGATCCGTCTGCAGAACCGCCCCGCCGGTCCCGATGTGATTCGCGTCTGGGGAGGCCGTCCGGTAGCCACCACGCTGGCCGTCATCGGACTCCTTAGCACCACCCTCACTATCGTCCTCTCTGTCATCCCCGGAGACGACGAACCGCATAAGCTCCTCGCCATCGCCAAAGTGCTGATCTCGACAGCCGTCCTGATTGGAATTGGCGTGGCCATCTTCATCCGCGCCGAGCGAAAACGCAAGAGATCGAACATCCACCCGTCTGAGTGAATCCCAAGTTCAGGTAGACCTCCAGTTCGTGGTCCGAATCGCTGGTCGCTACCCACGCCTTGGGCTGCTCCGCCAGCAGGTTGTCCTCGCGCATCAGCCGTTCCACACGCTTGTGGTTGACGGCCATGCCGCGCCTTCGCAGCTCCGCCGTTATCCGGCGATAGCTGCCCCATTTGCAGTTCCCCTTCCCTGCGAACTGTCAATCTACAATCTGTCTCACTCTCGGGGGTACTCCAAAGAGCGGGGCTACCGCCTTCCGGCAGCCCCTTCGCCTGTCCTTGTTGAGTGACCCCGACTCTGACGCCGCTAGGGCGCCAGGGCCGTGATCAGCGCTGCTTTCGGACTCCCCCATCCCGTCACCAGGTCATAGCCGGTTACTGCGGAATAGCTTCCGGATTTGCCATTGGTGATATCGTGAAAGTCCGTGCCATAGCTGGACGTTATGTTCTGTGAGTAGATGGTTGGGTTGATGAAGCCAATGGTTGCATCGCCGTTCGCGACCAACTGTTGGTTGACCAGCGCAATCAAGCCAGCCCACATCGGCGTAGCAAAACTGGTCCCGCCATATTCGTTTGCCGTGCAGGTGGTCTGGTCAGCGCAGACATAGAAAGTGAAATTCGCGTTGGCTGCAACGTCCGGGCCATTGCGATAGGTCGTCGAACCCTTGTTGCTGGAGTTGATCACGCCCGAGAGCTTCTGCCAGGAAGGGATCGCAATCTTATCCGGGGAGATGCCGCCGCCGCTGTCTACCCAGGCGGTCTCCGATTTCCAGGCGCCGCCCGCACTGGCGGTGGTCAGGTCAGTGCCGCCGACGGAGACAACATTCGCATCGTCCGCCGGCCATGCCTCGTTTCTCGATGACCATGTCGAAGAGTCGCCGGACGCCGCAAAGAAGTTCTGGCCCTGCGCCGCCATTTTCTGGAAGTAGGGGTCAAGTGTGCTCGGATCGTCCGGCGTCCAGCCCCACGAACATCCAATGGTGGTGGGCAGCGGATTGTGCGTCGTCATGGCGCTGATGATGGCCGTGTCGAGTGATCCGACGTACATGACCAGGCTGGCCAGCCCCGGAGCCATGCCGATCGCCTGCGTCATGTCGAGGGTCTGTTCCGTGTCGTCACAGGCTCTTCTGCCTCTGCCGTTGCCGTACACGCACGACGTGCTCGTCCCATCCGTGGAAAGCAGGGTGATCGGCACATTGTTGGTCTGCTTCGCGTTCTTGAAATAGGTCGTCAAGTCAGTCAGATCGGTGCCTAAGAACTCGAACAATCCGAGGTTCTGGCCGGCGCCAGTGAGGGTCGTTCCACCATAGTAGGCGGCACGCATGTCGCTGCCCAGGAAAGAAGCTGAGGGGCCGGAGCCGGTGGTGGCATGGGTGACGAGAGTTTTGGCGTCGATACCGTGAGCCTGAGCATAGTCACTCTTCTTAACGAACAGCGGATGCGGGATGGAATAGTTGTCCAGCCCAGAGACGTGCCATAGACGGAAGGAAAGAGTGGTCGTGGGCTCACGGTCCGCCGAATAAAAAATCCGGTTCTCGGTAGGGTGCTGGTACGTGTTCATGCTTACGTGGAAAGCACTCTCAATGGCGGAAACGGGAGCCTTGATCAATACGTTCATGCCATCACGCGATCCGCCAAATACCGTAAGGCCGTTTGCCTTGGCGAAATGAACCACTGCATCATAATCTGCCTGGCTGGGGCCAAATCTTTCCGTGAACTCGGGCACGGTAAGGTAGTGCCGGTAGGAGAGGCTTTTCGGGTTATAGAGATCAGCCAGGAATAGCTCGAGGCCTGTCTGGTCGCGCAGCGGCAGAACAATGTTGAGGGTCATGATCTGGCCTGCGGGAAGCCGGCCGATGGGTTGCGCCTCGCCGCTGCGAACGGCCTCGCGCACATGATGGGTTGACATGTACTGCGCCTGCGAATCCTTTGCCACGATTGAAACAAGAGCGATTGCCACGAAAATCAAACTTAGTCTTCGAATCACGATTTTCTCCTTTGAGCAGGGCTGTCTTAAGGGATATGGACTTTTACTTCAAGGGGCCGGGCAGCCTGTTTTTGTCAGCGTAGAGTATCACTGCGAAGTAGGAGTGGCGAGAGAAATGCGAGGGTGATTTTCCAACTCAGTTCGTTTTCGGGAGTACTGAAGTTAGAGGGGCGCGGCGGGGAGCGAGAAATTCCGGCAAAGGCTTTGCTTCTTAGTTCCCGGCATGCTGCTGCACCGGCATTCTCCATCCCACCAGCGCAATGAACAGCGTTACTACCAATAAAGCCGCGATGAGCGCGACGCAGGCTGGCCATTTTCCCAGCCCCAGAGGTAGCTGGGAAGGACGCCGCCGGCGGTTCCGCCGAGGTAGTAGCAGCCGATGTAGAGTCCGGCTGCAGAGGCGCGTGTGCCCGCCGGCGCGGCGAGGCCCAGGAAACTGTTGGCGGTCGGCTGGGCAATGAAGACTCCGGTGCAGTCGAGGCCGAGGCCGGCGACCACGACGATCCACAGCGAATGGCTGAGAGTGAGGAGCACTCCCGCGAGGCAGGCGGAGATGGCGCGGGCGATACCTGCGCGCATGCCGATGCGGGTAACAAGGTATCCACCGGCGGGAGTTACAACCAGGCCGATGAGGTAGATGGTGAACAGATAGCTGAGGGCTTCCGTGGAGAGGTGAAAAGGCGGATCGGCGAGGTAGAAGGCGATCCAGGTGAAGGTGCCGACCAGCGTGAAGAGCATGCCGAAACCGACCGCGAAGGTGGCGATCAGGCGCGGATTGCGGAGGTGCGCCAGCATCGACTGAAACTGGGAAAGAATGTCGGGCCGCGGTCCCTGCGGCATGGGCCGTGAGTCCCCGGGAAGCCAGCGGGCGACCATGGCGGCGCCGGCCAGCGTGAATGCGGCGAGCAGCCCGAAGGACCAGCGCCAATTGAGGCGCTCGGAGACGAGGCCAGCGGTGATGCGGCCGAGAAATCCGCCCAGAGCAGTGCCGCTGACGTAGATGCTCATGACGACGGGAACGGCATGATGGTCCCACTCCTCGCCGATGTAGGTGATGGTGATGGCGAAGACGCCGGGCAGAATGAGCCCCTGCAGGAATCGCCAAAAGACAAGGGTCCGCAATCCGGGCGAAGTGGCGGCGAGAAGGGTAGGCATCGACAGAGCGATGGTGGCGGCGAAGATGACGCGCTTGCGATTGAAGCGCTCGGCGAGGGTTCCCATGATGGGCGCAGAAAGAGCGACCCCGAGGGTGGCGGCGCTGACGGTGAGTCCCACGATGGACTTCGGCTCGTGGAAGATGCGGGTGAAGAGCGGCAGCAGCGGCTGCGTGACGTAAAGATTGAGGAAAGCGAAGACTCCGCAGAGGCATACGGCGGCAACGCTCGAAGGCGGCCCGAGGCCGGCCTGGTCGGCGGTGGCAACTGCTCTTCGATTATTTCGATCGCCGGGTTCGCGGCGGAAAGCGGGTCGAGGTGCGTTTCTGGACTTGCGGAATCCACGTTCCAGACTACGGACACCTCTTGAATCGCAAAAAGAGCGTCCGAACGTAACCTGACAAGAGTCAGCTGCACCGGTATAAACAAGGAAGGCATGCCCGACCGTCCCCCAAGCAAGGCCGCAGCCGCCTTTCTCTCCCGCGATTTCCGGCGCTATCAATTGGCGCGGGTGATGGCCATTATTGGAGCGGAGGCGCAGTCGCTCGCAGTTGCCTGGCAGGTCTACCAGATGACCCACAAGGCCATCGACCTGGGGTACACGGGCCTGGCGCTGTTTCTGCCGGGACTGCTCTTCATTCTGCCGTCGGGCCATGCGGCGGACCGCTTCGACCGGCGGCACGTGATTATGGTGTGCTACTCGCTCCAGTGCCTTTGCACCATCACGCTCTTCGTCTTCGCATGGCACGGGCTGCACACGGTATGGCCCATTTACACAGTGCTCTTTTTCATCGGGACGGGGCGATCGTTCAGCGGTCCGGCCAGCTCGGCGTTGATTCCGCACCTCGTGCCGACGGAACACTTTGTGAACGCAGTGACCTGGGGGGCAACGATATTTCAAATTGCCAATATCAGCGGCCCGGCGCTGGGCGGCATCCTTTTTACGCTGCCCATGCACGAGCGCATCGCCGGCGCGCCACTGGTCTATCTTTTCACCCTATGCACGCTGATCTGGTTCGTGGTGCTGGTGAGCTCGCTCTCAGTGCGGCCGGGGCGGATGGAGCACCGGGCCATCTCGACGGACGTGATCCTGGCGGGCTTTCGCTATGTGGCACGGACACAGATCCTGCTGGGGTCGATCTCGCTCGACCTGTTTGCGGTTCTCCTGGGCGGCGCTGTGTCGCTGATGCCGATCTTCGCGCAGGACATCCTCCATGCCGGTCCGCGAGGCCTGGGCCTGCTGCGAGCAGCTCCTGCGATCGGCGCGCTGGTGGTTTCGTTCTCGCTGACTTGGTGGCCGATCCGACGGCGGGCCGGCCCGCTGATGTTTACCTGTGTGGCGATATTCGGCGCGTCCACGATCCTCTTCGGGGTATCAAAGAGCCTGCCGCTTTCTATCATGGCTCTGTTTATCGTCGGCGCGTCGGATATGGTAAGTGTGGTGATTCGCTCATCTGTGCTACAACTGGGCACGCCGCCCGAAATGCGCGGCCGCGTGAGCGCCGTGAATTCGCTGTTCCTCGGGGCGTCGAATGAGCTTGGAGAATTTGAGAGCGGGCTGACCGCGCAGTGGTGGGGCGCGGTACGCGCGGTAGTGATTGGCGGCATTGGCTCGCTGGTTGTCACCGGCCTGTGGTGCATGCTCTTCCCGAGCCTGCGCAACGCCGATCAGCTCACGCCGGAAGCGCTCCTGAATGTCGAGGTAGAGCAGTCTGCGCAGGAGGTGCGGCAGCTGTGAGGCGCATCTAAAATAAGCAGAAGGGAAACACGGCGATGAAGAACTGGCAGGCGATGGGGCTGCTCACACTAGTGGTACTGGTGGCCGCGGGCGGGTATCTCGGGTACGTTTTCCATCAGCGCAGCGAGCCGGGGGTGGAGAGGGCGCAGGCACCACAGCGACTGTTAACGGATGACGATGTGGTGCAGCCGCGCAAGATGTATATTGCCACGTTCAAGGACTCGAAGGACCTGATCGGCAAGACGGTATGGATTCAGGCGGGATACGCTCTCGATTATTATCCCTATGCCGCGGGCCGGGTTGAGTTCGCGCATCCGGCGGGCGTGCTGCCGAGCATTGAGAAGCTGGAGATTGCGAACATTGTGACGCAAAAGGCTCCGGCGAACCTGGCCACGCGCGTTCCGATTGGAGATAAGCAGGTCTTTGCCGTGTTCAAAATGCCGGACGACGCGAAGCAAAACGCGACCGCGATCGGCACGATCAAAGGCACGGACGAGACTTATTACTGCGACCAGATGTTCTACTACGACGATCCTCACCAGATGTATAAGCACTGGCCATCTGATGTGTGGCAGGCCGTCGATCAGCACCAGCCCAAACCCGGCATGAATGAACTGCAGGTGGCCATGGCGCTGGGCACGATCCAGCAATCACAGTCGTCGGACTACGGGAATCGCACGGTGACATACGATGCGAGCGGGAAGAAGTGGGCGGTGAGTTTTACGAAGGATAAGGCAACCACGGTGACTCCGGAGTAGGGATTATGGCATTAGTATTCACGACATCCTATGTCGAGGACGCGAAGGCAATCTTTCACCAGTACAAAAAACTGGCCGAGGGTGCGATGGCGCAGGTAACGGATGAGGATCTGCTCGCGACGCTCGATCCGGAGATGAATTGCATCGCGCAGATCGTCAAGCACATGGCGGGCAATATGCGCTCGCGGTGGACGGATTTTCTGACCACGGACGGCGAAAAGCCCAGCCGCATTCGAGACCGCGAGTTCGAGGAGCCGCCCGCGACGCGCGACGATTTAATGGGGCTCTGGGACGAGGGGTGGGGCTGCCTCTTCACCGCGCTGGAACCGCTGACCGATGCCGATCTTACGCGCACCATCACCATTCGCGGAGAGGCGCACTCGGTGATGCAGGCCATCAACCGGCAGGTGGCACATTATGCGAGCCATTGCGGACAGATCATTTTTCTGGCCAAGCATCTGCAATCGGCGAACTGGAAATGCCTGAGCGTGCCAAGGAAACAATCCGCTGAGTTCAACCAGAGGGTTCTCGCCGGCGAAGCCAGCCAACGTTAGTCATTGCAGAAACTCACGCCCGGAGCGTGAGCGCGGTATCTCTGCCGCCAAAGATGCGCCTTCGCATGCGCCCGAGAAATCCGCGGCGGGAAACGTGTGCGGGAGCTTCGCCTGCGGGAAGCGCCAACGTTGACTTTCGCTCGATGACGGCGAGCGTGTGTTGCACCTGCGCCCGCAACTGCTCCACCTCAAGCGCGCACTGGCGTAGATAGGCCGAGGCCGAGATTCCGGCTTCCGCTGCACGGGCCTTGATGAGCGCCTGCTCCGAGGCGGCGACGCGCAGCGACATGGACACCTGGCGCTCTGGTTTACTGGCGTCTGGCCGGATTCGGGCGAGCGCACCTGAGTGTGATCCGGAGAGTGGGTGCGCGGCAGGCGTTAATGCTTCGGCCAGCATGGCGCCAAAGACCGGCGGCCAGGTGGACTCCTTCTTTACTGGAACTACGGCGCCCGCTTCGGGCACAGCCGAGCTGAAGCTCAGGGTGTCGGGCGCGCCTGTAAATACTTCATCCGGGAAGGCTTCTTCTTCCGAGATTTCATACTGAGGATTCTGGACGATTGCTTGGATGGGGAGAGTCTTCTCCACGACTGGCTCGGGGGCGGGGACAATGTTTTCCGTTGCTTCACTTTCTGGGGCGCGCCCCTGCCAGCGGTGGCGGCTCGACTGCAAGGCGTCCTCATAGGATAGCTCGCGAACGCCCTCGGCCACTTCTTTGGTTTTGCGCGAGCCCGACCACGCCTGAAAACGAACGAGCACTGCGTCGAGATCTTTTGCCGATTGCGGGCTATGTGCAGTAGATGGCTGCATGGAGACTACTCCTCCATGCGCCCAGCATACGGGGCATGGGCAACTTCACGAGCGTTGAAAGACGATTTCGCGGGGAGGGTCTTCCGGTTTGGGAAAGGCGACAGCGTTCTATGTCATTCAGGGAAGCCGCACGTTTTTTCCTTCATCCCGTGTTCCGCAATCCGGCAGAAATGCCGTTAATGGTGCCGGCGATGGCGCGGTTGACCTCGTCGGTATCTTCGCCTGCGCGCTTGCGGCGCAGCAGATCGACCTGGATGAGGCTCATGGGGTCCACATAGGGATTGCGCAGCCGGATGGAGCGTGCCAGCACCTGATTCTTCTCCAGCAACTCGCGCTGCCCGGTGATGGCGAGCACGGCGCTCAAGGTCCGTTCAAACTCCGCCTTCAGTTTGGAGAAGACTCGCTCGCGCAAGGCGCCTTCGGGGACCAGAGAGGCGTAGAGCGAAGCAATGCCCAGGTCAGCTTTGGCCAGCGCCATCTCGACATTGCGAATGAGATCGATGAACAGCGGGAACTCCGCCATCATGGCTTGTAGGAGCGCCATGCCGTCCGCATGTTTCGCGTATTCCTCGATTGCGTAGCCCACGCCAAACCAGGCTGGGACAAGCTGGCGGCTCTGCGTCCATCCGAACACCCAGGGAATTGCGCGCAGGCTGGCGAAGCTCGCCTTTCCGCCGCGCCGGGAGGGCCGCGAGCCGATTTTCGCGTGCTCCAATTCGGCGACCGGAGTCGCGACCTCAAAATAATGCAGCACGTCGGGATCGTCGATGATGTTGGTGCGATAAAACTCGAAGGCCGTTGCCGACAGTGCGTCGAAGGCCGCTTCCCACTCGGGCAGCAGCAGGCCCGACTGGTGTCCGTTCGGATCGCGCGCGTTGGGCCGGGCGAGAGCGTCAAGCGACGCGGCAATCATCAGCTCCAGATTGCGCTCGGCGAGGACAACGTCAGAATACTTCCAATTCAGCACTTCGCCCTGCTCGGTGATGCGAATCTGTCCATCGAAGGCGCCCACCGGCTGTGCATAGATCGAGCGATGCGTGGGGCCGCCGCCGCGACCGACGGTGCCTCCCCGGCCGTGAAAGAGACGCAGCTTGATGCCGCATTCGTGCGCCACTTCATGCAGGGCGCGATGTGCGCAGAAGATCTCCCATGTACTGGTGAGCATGCCTCCGTCCTTATTCGAATCGGAGTAGCCCAGCATCACTTCCTGCGTGTTTCCCCAGCTCTCGAGCAGTTTGCGATAATCCGGCGCGGTCCACAACTGGCGGCACACGACGGGAGCCTGCTGCAGGTCTTCGATGGATTCGAAGAGCGGCACGGGCATCAGTCCGGGGTCACTGCCACTGCCCGCAACCTCGACGCCACCCAGGCGCGCGAGCCACACAACAGCCAGCACATCCTCGGCGGTAGAAGCTCCGCTGATGACGTATTGCGGAATGGTCTCGGGACTGCATCCGGCCTTTAGCTCGGCAATGGCGCGGAAGGTCTCGATGACGTCGCGGCTCTCGGGGCTCAACGAGCTGGGGACAATGCTTGCGTTTTGCGAACACCAGGCCGAGGCCTCTTCGAGCGCCTTTTTGTGCAGCCGCGCATGCTGGCGGATGTCTAGGGTGTGAAGGTGCAATCCAAAAGTGCGCACTAACAAAATCAAAGGATCGATGAGGGTTTGCGCGAGGCGCAGGCCTTTGTTTTCAGCCAGGCTGCGGCGCAGGATTTCGAGGTCGTTACGAAACTCTTCAGCCGAACAGTAGGCAGGCAACACGGTCAGCGAAGCCTCAAGGCTTTCGCTGTCGGCGGCGTGCTGGCCCGCGGTGCGAAGCATGCGCGCATGCACGCACACCAGGAAGCGCCGGTAGAGCTCAAACTGAAAATGCGAACCGAGAACCTGCGAGACGCCAGTTTGTAACTGATTCAGATACGAATCGAGCTTGCCGCGAAGCTCGTCGCTCACCGGAGATTGCTGAGCGGAGGTGGTGAGCAGGTCAATGATGAGCTGCACCCGCTGGTCGTAATAGGAGAGCAGGCGAACCTTTGCATCTCGAATCGCTTCTCTCGTAACATCAGGAGTTACAAATGGATTTCCGTCACGATCTCCGCCGATCCAGGAGCCGAAGGCCAGGAGGAGCGGCAGCTCAGAAACGTCGACATTGAGGCCGTACTCGCTCTTCAACGCGGCAACGACTTCCTGGTAGAGCCTGGGGAGCGTTTCAAAGATCGAGACGTCGTAGTAATCGAGACCCATCTTGATTTCGTCGGCGACCTTGGGACGGCTGCTGCGCACTTCGTCGGTTTGCCACAGCGCAGTGATCTCGGCTACCACCGCCTCCTCGAGCGCAGCCAGTTCTTCATCGGGAACGGGAATGCGGTCGAGGCGCTCAAGAAATTCTCCGATGCGGCGGCGTTTGGTCAGCACCGACCGGCGCGCAATCTCGGTAGGGTGCGCGGTGAAGACAGGGACGATGAATATCTGCCGCAACCAATGGAGGGCTTCATCGGCTGAAATGCCCACGCGACGCATTGCTCTGAGGGTTCCTCTCAACGACCCGCGCTGCGCCACCGTGTCTCCGCAGAGCTGCAGCGACAGGCGACGGCGCTTGCGATGGTTGGTCTCGGCCAGGTTGATGAGCTCAAAGTAGAAGGCGAAGGCGCGGCTCAACTGGTATGCCTGGTCCACCGGCATGGTGTTTGCGCCCAGCACGGCAAGCTGCAGCAGGTCTTCGGCTTCTTTCAGTGAGCCTTCTGCCATGGCTTCGCGGCGGCGAATCGCCGACAGCCGCAGTTCTTCGACCTTTTCAAAGAGAGCGTCGCCTGCCTGCTCGCGCAAGACCTCACCGAGCAACATACCGAGCGAGCGAACATCGCGGCGCAACGGCGCTTCCTTCAGATCTCCAGCACGCGCCTCGAGTTCAGCGAGGCGCTCGGACCAGGTATCGGGCTTCCAGAGGGGTGGCATCACTACCGATTATGCAGGACTCGCCGTCCAGGCACACGCACCTTCGGCGCAAAACCGGCTCCCGGCTACACCGCCGGTTGTTCCTGGGTCTGTTCCATCAACACCTCCCATTCGTGGGTGAGCGACGAATGCCGCTGGCGCAATTCGTCGAGTTCACGCGACACACGCGCAGTCTCGTCTGCACTGACGAAGACGCCGAGGGATTGCTCGACGTTGCCGATGGAGGCTTCAACGCGAGGGATCTCTTCTTCGACGAATTTGAGGCGGTCCTGCATCTGTTTCAGCTTGATGGGATTCACACGGCGCGCGGGCTCTTTGGCGGCGGGCCCAGGAATGTGGCCGTTCGGAATCGAGAGGACGGGAGCAGCAAGAGTTTCAGCAGCGGAGGTCGCGGCCGCGAGCGCCTCGGCTCCACCCTCCTTGCGCCACAGGTAGTCCTCGTAGTTGCCAGGGTAAACGTTGACCTTGCCGTCCGCGACTTCGAAAACGCGCGTGGCCAGTCGGTCGATGAAATAGCGGTCGTGGGAGACGAAGATCACAGTGCCGGTGAAGGCGTTGATGGCTTCGAGCAGCACATCCTTGGCACGCAGATCGAGGTGGTTCGTGGGCTCGTCAAGGAGAAGAAAATTTGCGGGGCTGACAAGAATCTTGGCAAGGGCGTAACGGTTGCGCTCGCCGCCCGAGAGTACACCGAGGGTCTTGAAGACGTCTTCGCCGGAGAAGAGGAAGCATCCCAGAAGGCTGCGCAGTTCGGTTTCGGAGACTTTCGTCGCGATGCTGCCGATGTCGGCGAGCATGCGGGCGCTTGGGTCGAGCACCTTGTACTGGTCCTGCGCGAAGTATTCAGCGAGGACGTTGTGACCAAGCTTAAGCGTGCCGCTGGTGGGGTTGTCCTGACCTGAAAGGAGCCGGATGAGCGTGGACTTGCCGGCGCCGTTGACGCCCACGAGCGCGATCCGATCACCGCGATCGATGGTGAAGCTGACATCGTTCAAGACCTGCTTCGGGTCGAAGCTTTTCGAGAGACCGGAGACTTCGACGACGGTGCGTCCCGAGGGCGGCGGCTGCGGGAAGGTGAAGTGAATGATGGGCTCTTCGAGGGGGATCACGATGCGCTCGATTTTGTCGAGTTCCTTGATGCGGCTTTGCACCTGCTTCGCCTTGGTCGCCTGGTAACGGAAGCGGCTGATGAAGGCTTCCAGCTGCTCGATGCGATCGCGCTGGTTGCGGTATGCGGCCTCGATCTGCGCGCGGCGCTCGGCTTTCTGCTGTAGATATTTCTCGTAATTGCCGTGGTAGACGTGCAGGCCCTTGTTCCAGATCTCGATGATCTTGTCGACGGTCACGTCGAGGAAATAGCGGTCGTGCGAGATGAGGATGTATCCGTTGGGATAGGTGCGCAGATAATCTTCAAGCCAGTTGCGGGTTTCGAGGTCGAGGTGGTTGGTGGGCTCGTCGAGCAGCAACAGGCTGGGCTTTTGCAGCAGCAGTTTGGCGAGCGCAATGCGCATCTGCCAGCCGCCCGAGAATTCCTCGGTGCGCCGAGTCCAGTCATCCTTGGAAAAACCCAGGCCGGTCAACACGGTTCCCACCTGCGCGTCCAATGCGTAACCGTCATGGGCACGAAATTTAGAATCGATGTAGGAAAAGCGCTCGGCCGCTGCGGCGTAGGCTGCGCTCTCGGGATCGAGTTCGGCAAGCGAGGTGGCAAGCGCCTCCAGTTCCTTCTCCAGGCCCAGCAACTCGTCAAAGACCGAAAGGCACTCATCGAAGACGGTGCGCCCGGAGAGCGCCAGGCCGTCCTGAGGCAAGTATCCAATGCTCATGCCGCGGGTGCGCTGCACGTTGCCGTGATCGAGGCCGTCGAGGCCGGCGAGGATCTTCATCAGCGTGGATTTACCGGTGCCGTTCGCGCCCACCAGGGCGGTGCGCTCGTCTGGGGTGATCAGCCAGTTGGCAGTTTGAAAGAGGAGTTTCGGGCCAAAACGTTTGCCCGCGTCGGCGAGTTGGAGCATGACTCTATTCTAGCGGGATGTGCGGATCGGGAGTTGAGGTATCCCGCCCCTTCGGGCTCAAAACGCTAGCGGGCGCGCACCTCCAGTTGGATGGGTTTGGCGGTCGCGCTCACAGCCGGGTCGTAGTATTCGTAGACGCGCGACTGAAAGGTGTGGGCGCGGATAGGATATTTGGCGCGCAGGCGGAAACGCAGGGTGACGGTCTCGTCGGGCGCGAAGGAATTGAAGTAGAGAATGGCCTGGGTAGCGGTGAGGCTAAACTTCTCCAGGCGGCCGCTTCTGACTGCTGCGGTTTTCTCCTGGTAAGTCTGCAGGTCTTCGCTGAGCAGATCGAAGCCGGGAGGGATACCGAGGTCGACCATGACCATGTTGGCGAATTTGTCGAGATTGTTCCTGACGGTGGCGGTGGCTGTGGCGATGTCGTTCTGCGCAAGCATGGTGCGGTCGTAGGCGACTTTGATGGAGAGCGCGTCTGTAGGGTTTTTGTCGTCCCAGGGAACGAAGTAGCGACCGACCACCTGATAGGCGAGGCTGCCGGTTCCTTCGAAGTGGAGCTGGACGGAGTTAGTTTTCGGGTCGATGCCCTTGAGGACGAACTGGTGGAAGAGGTCGTTGTTTTCAGGCGTCAGAACCAGTTTTTCGACGGGCTTGCCGTTCAAGGTTACTTCGACTGATCCGTGCACGTCGCCTGAGCCGATTTCCGAGGCAAGAAGCAGCGCCCGCAACGACATGATGGTGGCCTGGGTGGTTCCCCAGGTGCCTCCGGCGTCTTTCTTCGAAGTGACGTAGGTGAGGGCTTTGCGGGCGGTGCCTGAGGCCTGTCCCCACTTGAGCAGGGCCTGGACGGCGAGGGCGGTGGTTTCGACGACGGCGCTGGGGCCGGTTGCGTAGACGCTGGTTTCCTCGGCCGTCCACCAGACCTGCTCGTCTTTTTCGGTGCGGGCATCGAGCAGGAGCTGCATGGCCTGGCGGGTGAAGGCACTGTCTTTCTGATGATCGACGGCGAAGTTGGCGACAACGGCGAGCGTGTAGGCGTCGGCCTTCGCGTTCAAGTGCGACTCGACGAAGCGCTGTGCTTTGTCTACGGCGGGACCGTGGTAGCCGGTGTTTTCGAGGGCCCAGGCGGTGTAGGCGGTGATGCGCAGCATGTCAGAGTTGTAGCGGTTGGTTGCGCCTTCATTGATGAAGCTGGTGTCGGGCTTCCAGCTGCCGTCGGGCTGCTGCTGGGCGGCGAGCCACTGCTGCGTACGCTCGATGAGGCGGGGGTCAACCTCGTAGACGCGGGACATGTCGCTGAACTCCATGAGTCCGTAGGCGGTGAGGATTTTGTTGGCGGGTGCCTGGCCGAACCAGGAGAAGCCTCCGCCGGCAACTTCGAAGGTGAGCAGGCGCTGGTATCCGTTGGCGATGAAGCCCTCGGCCTTGGCGTGGACCTCGGGAGTGAGCTTCTTCGTGCGCTTCATGTAGTCGAGGGCGAGGACGTTGGGATAGGTGGCGGACGAGGTCTGCTCAAAGCAGCCGTAGGGCATGCGCAGGAGGCTGTCCATGCCTTCGATGACCTGGCTGAGCGGGCCGGGATAGAGACGGACGAAGATCTTGCTGGCGTCGGGGATGGAGGCAGCGGGAAAATTTACATCGTGCTGGACGGTGGACTCGAGGCGTCCGTTGAAGACGGTGTTCTGCTCGCGGCCGTTGGGGACGACTTCGATTTCGCGGACGACAATGTCCGCTCGGGCCGTGCCCTTCATTCCGGCGGAGAGTGTGAGTTTGAATTTGCCGATGCGCTTGGCTTCGAGGGTGAATTGCGATCCGCCGACACGGTTCGAGTCGACGGAGAGGCTCTTGTCGGGTGCGTCGTTCACAAGCGAGAACCATTCGTCGGGTTGGAGTTTGAGGCTGACGTCTCCGCGAGTGCCGGAGTAGTTGTAAACCGCGACCGGGATCGAGACGCGGTCTCCCTCGGTAAGGGTGACGGGCAGGTCGAGATCGACGAAGAAGTCCTGGAAGACTTTGAGGCTCGAGGTGCCGGTGCCGAGCGCGCCGTGTTCGGTGGAGGCGAGCATGGCCATGCGCCATGTGGTGATGGAGTCGGCCATGGGGATGGTGATGCTGGCGGCGCCGTTGCCATCGGTGATGATCTCGGCATTGATATAGAGGGCCTCAGGGAAGTAAGAGCGGACGTGCGGAGCAGACGGGGCTGGTCCCGGGGCCTGGGCTGCGTCTTCGACCGCCATACGAGCCATGGTTGCGGGGGCTGGTGCCGCCATTGCAAACCGAGCGACTCCCCGGCCGTTGAGCGCCATGGCTCCGTGGGCCACGCCGCCGCCGATGCCGCCCATGATGCCGCCTATGACGCCGCCGCGACTAGTGGCAATGATTGCGTCCCCTGCGGCGACCGTGACGGTTTGGGTTGCCTGCCCGACATTCAGTGTGATGGAAAGAACGGCGCGATCGCGTGGCTTAAGGGTGAACTCGCGCGTGACCTTTTCGAATCCCTGGGAAGTTATCTCGACTTCATAAGTACCCGGCGAAAGCGCAGCCAGATCAAATTGACCTTCGGCGTTCGCTACAGCAGAGATGGTATTTCCGTTGAAGACCTGGCGCAGATGAATGGTCGCTCCGGGTATCATGGCTCCGCTTTGATCTTTTACAGTGCCAGTGATCTCCGCGTGACCGTTGAAGGGGCCGCGATCGTGCTCCGTCTGGAGGTCGATTGTGCCAGCGTTTGCGCCAGAATAATTGGCTATGGCTCCGGAAGTGACCTCGACATAAACGGTGAGATCGTCGGCAGTGTCGAATTGCTGATCGGCGCCAGCACTCTGGATGAAGTAATAGCGGGTCTTGCCGCGGTTCCACATGGCCGGTTGAACGCGAAGTTCGGTGCCCCAGGCGTCTCGCGGCTTGGAGCCGCTGGAGATGTGGGCGAAAACCTTGACCAGGTCGCAGTGCTGGGGATCCTGTTCGCAGGCGCAGCTGAGTTGTGTGGCGATGCGCCGGACTTGGGCCGTATAGGCGGCCCGATAGCGCCCGGCGTATTCGGCGAATTTCGCCTGCGGCATGCTGCGCCCGAACTCGGTCTCCAGCTTGTTGGGGTTGACCATTTCCGTCGCGGAGAAGAGTGCGCGGGCAGCCCGGTCGCGCTGGGCGGCTTCGGCGTTCTGCACCGGCTCAACGATGTCGGACATGCCGATGGAGTGAATTTCGTAACGCGGCTTCATGGCCTCCTCTTCGAGATAGAAGAAGACTTTGGCGAATCCAGGCTGCTTTTCCGCCAGCGCGAAGACGGCTTCATCCACAACCTGCAGGCCGAGCGCAGCGCGAACTCCCTCGCCACGCGAGTTGGTCACGCGAAAGCGAATGCGGGCCTCACCGCCGGGCTTGTAGGCGGCGGCATCGGCGGTTGTTTCGATGCGGAGTTCGTCGGCAGGCCGAACGAATACCACACGGTGATCTCCAACCGGCAAAGCGTCACGCCCGAAGAGGTAGGCGTTGAAGTCGAGGGTTCCCGCCATTTCGGGCGTCGCGGTCAGGGTGAGGTCGGCTTCGCCGTTCACGAGGTCGAGGTCGCGCGTGAGGATGGTCTGGCTGTCCTTCACGATGTCCATATACGCAGTGCCCCGTTGCCGGGTGGAGAAGACCTTGAGTTGAATGCGGTCTCCGGCGCGGTAGATAGCGCGCTCGGTGCGCAGAAGAATCTGGTCAGAGCCGTCGCGGGCTGCCAGATCGATGCTGGTGGAGGCGCGGTTGCCCTGCTTGTCGGCGGCGTCGATCTTCAGGGTTTCACTGCCGTCGCCGGCCTTGACGCGGATGACGGCGACGCCTCCGTTATCGCTGGCCACATGCTGGTCGCGATTTCCAGCGGCCTCGATGTTGAGGTCCGCGGTGGCGGGGGTTCCGTCGGGATACGACGTGAGGATGAAGACCTGGTTTTCGAGGCTGGGAATGAGAGTGCCACCCTCGGGAATAGCGCTGATGAGCAGGGGCGATTCGCTCACAGTGATGGGTTCGCCGCGAGTTTCAGAGTAGGCAGCGGAGTCTTTCACTGTGGCCTCGATGAGCACGCGGGCAGCGCCCTGGCTCAGGGGGCGTCCGGCAAAGTAGGTGGGCAGCTTGAGGTCGAAGTGGTAGGCGCCATCCTTATCTGTTTTGCCATTCTCCGCGCCAACGTCGAAGACGGAAACATCCATGCTTGACGCCTTGAGCGTGATCTCGGCGTCATCGACCGGCTTGCCAAAAAAGTAGTTGGCGCGCACGGTTCCAGTTACGTGGTCTCCAGGGCGGTAACCGCGCTTCGTTTCGTTGCCCTTGCCGGTGAAGTCGATAGCGACTTTGAATTTCGGAAGGACATACCGCTCGACGTTCAGCGCGACCTCGGCGGTGTTCGTTGGCGAATCGGGATCGCCGATCAGGGCGCGCAGGTGGTAGGCCCCGAGGTTTACCTCGTCGGCAAGCTCAAATTCCGCCGCTGCAATTCCGAACTTGTCGGTCTGCGTGATTTTCTTAAACACTTTATTACCGCGAGAGTCCTCAACCTCAAACGTGAGCTTGCGGCCGGCGGCGGCATTGTGATCGGAGCGGTCGAGAGCCAGAGCGCGAACGTGAATGGTCTGCCCCGGCTGGTAGATGGGCTTCTCGGTGGTGAGCAGAATCGAAAGCTTGTCTTCGAGTTGGACCGCTTGTGTGTACTCGCTCGAACCAATGGGCGTCTCGACAATATAGCGCAACTGATAGCTGCCGACGACATTGGCGGGAAAGCGAAACTGCGCGTCCGTCGTGCCGCGGTGATTCAGGCGCCCGGTGAAGAGCGAGCGCGCCGGCTTGTCGGGGACCAGCAACTCTATGCGTACTGAGCCGTTCCCCGCGATGACATTGTTACTTGTGTCGGTGACGATCACGCGAACGGCGGCCTGAGCACCCGCCAGGTAAGATTTCTGGCCGAGGATGTGCACCACCGGCCTGCGCAGTATTTGCGAGATAGATTTGGTTTCTTCGAAGGCCGGGGTGGTTTCGCCGCTGTACACGAAGCGATAGCGGACCCGGTCCCATACCAGGTCATCGAAGGGCACCGGTTTTTCAAGCGCGACATCGCGGTGCCAGGTTCCGTCGCCCTTGGCAATGTCTACATTCTGTTCCGCGCGCCCCAGAATTTGATCTTCGGGATCGAGTATTTCGATGACCAGGCGTCCGGACCCGGCGTGAACGGCGTGATATGGGATCGTCACAGACAAGGCGCCACGCGAATAGGTGGCGGTGAAAGATTCTGGGTTGGCATCGCGGAAGGCATAGATGACCGGAAGGAGCACCAACAGTGCAGCAAAGAGGTAGAGGGGAAGGCGGAAGGAGTTCCAGTATCTCTGCGGGTCTTTCACGAGGCATCTCCTGGTGCGCGGCCGAGTCTGCGGCGCGGCAACGTTGTCACATCTGACCGAAGAACGCCTCATCTTGCGGAACTTGCACGGAAAATTGCAGAGGGTCGCTCTCTAGCTGGATAGACACCGGAGCGAGGGTTGATTGGAGTCGAGGTCGCCAGGTATGCGGGCCGCGGCTTTATCCCCTCGCGGGCAATACCGAATCTCGGTGTGTGCAGAATCTCGGTGTGTACTTGACAGGTTTTGCCGCTGAGGCCTAATGTATGCTCGTTTGAGTAATCGTTTACTCAGGCGGTTTGCTGTGCATGCCACTCGATTCCAAAGGCATTCACCGGCCGCCATTCAGCAAATTTCAAGGAGAGCCGTAAATGACACGAATCAGTGTGAAATACCTCGGGCTTTGCGCGATTCTCTGCGCTGCCCTCGTTTTAATGCCAAGGTTGGATGCTCAGTCCACAACCGGTTCGATCACTGGACAAGTGACCGATCAAACCGGTGCTGTGATCCCGAACGTGGCGATTGAGGCGACAGAAGTAGATAAAGGGATTTCGTTCACCGGGAAGACCAACGGGGCCGGCGAATATCAGGTGCTCGACGTCACGCCGGGCAGGTATAAGGTCACTGCCTCTGCTTCCGGTTTTGCAACCGCCGAAGCAGGAAATGCGGCCATCGAGATTGACCAGAAGCTGCTGCTGAACTTCAAGCTGAAAGCGGGCGCGGCAAACACCACCATCGTGGTTACGGAAGCGCCGACCATGCTTCAGACCCAGAGCTCTGAGACGGGGGTCGTGATCGGGGGCCGGGACATTACCGAGCTGCCTCTACTGTCCCGCAACTTCTTCGCTTTGCCACTGCTCGTGCCCGGAACTGTCACTGTCGGTGGCAGCATCAATACCTTTGCGGTTTCGTCGAACGGCAACCGAGAATATGGAAACTCCATAGCGATTGATGGCGTCGAGGCGACAACCAATCGCACGCAGGATATTACCGTGGTTCCCAGCGTGGATTCGGTGCAAGAATTCAAGGTTGCCACCTCGGCATATAACGCTGAATTTGGCAGCTCCGCCGGCGCAGTCGTATCGATCGACACCAAGGCAGGCACCAATCAATTTCACGGGGATGCGTACGAGTTTTATCGGCCAGACTTCACGGCCGCGCGGCCATATGGATTTGGAGGGGCGAAGGAGCCGGCGTCGGTCTTAACGCAGAACAACTTTGGCGGGACATTGGGCGGCCCCGTGATCCACAACAAGGCTTTCTTCTTTGTTTCCTACGAGCGCACACAGCAGAACAATGCCTACACTTATCTGGATGCCACTCCACCGCTCAATCAGATCAGCTTCCTGCCCGATGGCTCCGCGGATCTGTCGCAGATGGTCGATCCCTTTGCAGGCCTCTACGGTGCTCCAGCCGGTCTGAAGGTCAAGCACTTCGATCCCAATGTCTTATATGCCTGCTACGGAGGATGCTCCCAAGAGTTTGCTGGAGACATCATTCCGGCAAACCGGGTCAGTCAGGCCGGAAAGAACACGCTCCTGAATTTCTTCCCCAAGCCAAATCTGACCGGTACCGACAATGGCTGGTTCAACAACTTTTTTGCTGACTCCCCGGTCACTTACAACCAGAACCAGGTGGATGCGCGCTACGACCAGAACATATCGGACAAAGATCGCTTCTATCTCACCTACCACTACTACACCCAGTATCAGCTGGTGACCGATCCCTACCATGGCGCGACTGTGGTTCCGGGCGCAGGCGACGCGGACCAGGCAAACCGGGAAAATGTGACTGGCCAGACGATTTCCGCGACCTACACTCACGCCTTCAGCACTGCCAATCTGAATGAATTCCGGTTTGGATACTCCTACTACGATGAAAACCTATACAGCCTGCTGAATGGAACCGATTATTCCACCAAGTATGGTGCCGGGAATATCGCACTGCCAGGGTACCCCGCGACCGTCGGTTACCCTTATATCTTTATGGGTACGGGTTACCTCACGGGTGGTTCCACCTACAAGCCCTACCATGTAACCGACAACAACTTTTACATCGCCGACAACTTCACCTGGAGTGCGGTTCAGAGGCACGAATTCAAGTTCGGCGAAGAGCTGCGTTTCCTCAGGTCTCATCCCGTGTTTTCGCTCTTCCCGACCGGTTTTGAGTATTACGGCAGCTACGGTTTTTCGCAGACCGGCGACCAGACATACGGCTACTACGTTCCCGGCGCCGCTTTTTACAACGGCGGTTCCGATATCGGTGACCTGCTGCTCGGCCTTCCCTTTGATGTCGACATAGGTCTCCAGTTGACGCAACCGCATACCAAGAGCTGGTATCTCGGCCTCTACGCCCAGGACACGTTCAAGGTGTCCCCGCGGCTTACGCTAAATTATGGCCTGCGCTGGGAGTATTACGCGCCGTATGTGGAGGGTAATAACTACGAGTCTAACTTCGATCTGGCCAGCGGCGACATCCTGCTGGCTGGCCGAGGCGGCAACTCGCGATCCCTCATGGTGGGGCGGACAAATGATTTCGCGCCGCGCGTTGGCTTCAGTTATATGATCGACCCCAAGACCGTTTTTCGGGGCGGATACGGCTTATTCTACTCGCCCGAAAACGATGGACGCGAAGATTTCCTGACGCAGAATACCCCCTTTGCGGAGCAGGCTGTATACACGAATTACTGGTACGACGGACCGCCTTATCAGTATGTTCTTGACACGGGTGTGCCGCGCAACACCACTATCAACATCCCCCCCAGCGGACGAATCATTCCCGCGACGCTGACCAATGGCAATCTGGAGACGACCTACTCGCTCGATCCGCATCTCAAGACCGGCGTGACGCAGTTATTCAATGTGGCCGTGCAGAGGGCGATCACCAACAACCTTTCGCTCGACGTGGCCTACGTCGGTACGCTGGGTCACAATCTTTCCTACCAGATAGGGAACATCAATGCGAACCCGTACGACAGCACCAACAAGTACAACAATCGGATTACACCGTACCTCGGCACAATCCAGTATCTCAGCGACTACGGCAGCGTCAGCTATAACTCGATGCAGGTGAAATTGCAGAAACGTGAATCGCGCAACCTGAGTTTCCTGCTTTCCTACACCTACAGCCACAATCTCGACAACGGCCCGGCTCCATTCAATCTCGGCCATATCAACAACGACGAGCCCCAGGATCCATACAATTTGCACGCCGAATGGGCATCGTCAGACAGCGACGTACGCCATAACTTTGTCTTCAGTGGCCTTTGGGCGCTTCCCTTCGGACGGGGTCAAAAGTTTGGCTCTGACTGGGGTCGCGTAACGAACGGCATTCTGGGCGGATGGCAGATCAATAGCATCTACAGCATGCGAACGGGATCACCAGTGAATGTTGTGCGTGGCAACAACCCGACGTCGGTCCTGCCCGGTCTGCGGCCCGATCTGGTGGGGAATCCGGTCATTCCCCGGACCCAGCGAACTCTGCTGAAATACTTCAACACCGACGCCTTCACCAGTGAGCCCTTCAACTGCTCGACGCCAACTTCTGTGACTTGCAACGCTCCGGGGGATGCGGGCAGAAACATTCTTTACGGTCCCGGATGGATCAATCTGGATTCGTCGCTGTTCAAGACCTTCCAGTTTACGGAGCGGTATTCACTGCAGCTTCGTCTCGAGTTGTTCAACACGTTGAATACGCCTCACTTCGCCAATCCGCAGGGTAATGAGGGCACCATGTCAAACTTTGGCGAAATCACAAATCAAACCGGTGGGCAAGAGGCAAACCGGGTAGCTCAGATTGCCGGCAAGTTCTACTTCTAGCCTTGACAGGTTCTGCGGCCAACACACTCTATTGGCCGCAGAGTCTCTTTTCGCTCCGACTACGGCTTCTATTCATGCTCCTGCACAGAACAATTCCCCTATTTGTGTTGCTCACTGCTGCTTCGGGGTGTGTGGCGCAGAGTTCGAGCGCCCGATCGTTCTACCTGGATTGCAGTGCATCGCAAGCCGGCGATGGCGGGTCCTCCCAATCTCCCTGGAACAAGATAGAACAGCTTGAGACGCAAACCTACCTAACCGGCGACACGATCTACATCCGACGCGGAACGGAATGCCATGGAGAGCTTGCTCCGAAGGGATCGGGCACGGAAGGCGCGCCGATCCGCCTGACCGCCTATGGTGAAGGCGGGCGACCTAAGGTCATCGCTCCGGCGAAAAGCCGCGAAGCCTTCCGGCTGTTCAACCAGGAATATTGGGATATCGACTCGCTCGACATCTCGGGCGGCACGATGTTTGGAGTCTTCATCAGCGGAGACAAGGGCGTGCTGCGCCACATTCATCTAGCAAACCTCGCTGTCCACGACGTGATGGGCGGCGCGATGAAGAACAAGGACAACGGCCTGGTCGTGATTACTCCGGGCAGCGTCGATCAGCATTTCGATGATGTGTCCGTCGATGGCGTGACCGCATGGAACACGAACCAATGGATGGGAATCATGGTCGGCGGCGGAAGTTTTGGATTCCCTCCGGAATCCACGTGGAGCACCAACGTCAGCATCCGGAACTCGGCGATTCATGATGTTCAGGGGGACGGCATCGTCCTGTTCCGCGAGCGCGGCGGAAAGATCGAAACCAGTGTTGCGTGGAATACCGGCATGCAGGAGACGCAGTCCGTCGGCACTCCGAACGCCATCTGGACCTGGATGTGCCACGACTGCACTGTTGAGCAGACCGAGGTGTTTCTCACTGACAGTCCCGGTGTGGACGGCGGCGCGTTCGACATCGACTACGGCAATACCAACAACGCGGTGCTCAATAACTACGGTCACGATACACAGGGCTATTGCATCGCCGTCTTCGGCGCAGGGTTTGTCACGCGCCAAAGCATTGTTCGCGGCAACCTGTGCGTGAACAATGCGCGCAGCCCGCGCATGGCGAAATATCAGGGCGCAATTTTTGTATACACCTGGAATGGCGGGTCGATCGACGGCGCCACCATCGAGGACAACACAGTTTACTGGAATCCAAATGAAACAGCTCCTGCGCTGATCAACAATGGGGAGATCGCGCAGGGGTCAGCGGTCTTCCGCAACAACACCATTTATTCGACGTCGCCCTGGCTGACCGACAGCAATAAATCACTGAAACTCGAGCAGAATCGCTACACCTACTTTGGAGTGGGTCAGCCCGAATGGCGGTGGGATGCGAAGACCTTCTACACGCTGGCGCAGATGCAGTCTGGTGCGCAACAGGATAGCGGCAGCAGCTTCGACCAGCGTCCCCTTCAGGATTGGGCGAGCGTTGTGCCCAGGACTTCGGCCCGGGTCAGCAGTGACTCGATTTTCGAGCAGAAATTCGCTGACGATGCAGACCGTCCGTTCCCTGTCGCTCGCAAGGATTCGCACTGGCGTCTCTACTCGCTGGTTCCCTTGTCCTTTGACGATCACGGACTCATCAGCGATGAGGCACTGCGGCAGATCGTCTTCCTTAAGAGCCTCGACCAGCAATATCGCGCACGCGGATTAGATGTTGTCCTGCTGCTCGCGGTTGATCCGCACTCCCTGCACACGGAGATGCTGCGCAACGCACTCACCGATCTCGACCTTGGCGGCATGCCTGTGGCCTACAGTACACCGGGAGCCGGGGCGATAGAGCACAGTATTCTTGTGTCGCCGCAAGGCGAAATTATCCAGCAATGGAAAGGCTTTGCCGGTCCGGCTGCGCTCGGTCTCGCCGCGCGTGCATGGTTAGGAGAGCCGGCGTTTTCACAGATGGGAGTAGGTGGCAAATGAATAGAGCGAAGCGGCTTGGGATATCCGCAATGGTGATTGGCCTGCTCCTGCAGAGTTATCTGCCCGCACAGACAAAGCCGGCGCAGCAGGAGTTCTCTGCCGACAAACTCGGCGCTCCCACGCTGCGTGACCCGATATCCGTCTACAACAACTGGTCGTCTTACGACGAGTTGTCGGACAACATTCCGCTTACACAGGATCTCGCGATGCGCCAGCTCGACAATGTGCTGCGCCTGCGCAAACTCGGCGTCCGCTTCGATTACTACATGATGGACGCCTTCTGGTTCGACACAGAGGGGGGCTATCGCACCTGGCGCAAGCCCAACTGGCCCAACGGACCCGATGCGTGGATCGGGAAATGCCAGGAGAACGGGATTCAGCCGGGACTGTGGTTCAGCTCAAATACGCTAGTCAAGATCAAGGCTGCCCCGCAATGGCGTGACTCGCTGAATCAAAAGGCCTGGGCGATGTCGTTCTTTGAGGGCGGCTTCCTACCCGACTTCATGGATACGCTGCAGTACTGGTACGACCATGGCATCCGATTTTTCAAGTTTGATTTTGTCGACCTGACGATTGCTACTCCTAAGTCTGAAGCCACACTCTCAAAAGAAGAGATCGTCCGGCGCAACTCTGAGGCGCTGCGAACTGCATTCGCAAAATTCCGCGCGAAAAATCCCGATGTCGTTTTCGAGGCATTCAACGGTTTCGGCGGCGTGCTGGATTCGACCTCTTATCCTTTCCCGTTCAAAGATCCCGTGGACCTTCGCTGGCTGGAGGTCTTCGACGCGCAGTATTCCGGCGATCCGCGCCCGGGCGATGTGCCGGAGACGAATTTCTGGCGCTCCATGGACATCTATAGCGACCACCAGGTGCGGCGTTTCGAGCAGGCCCATCTGCCCATCGAGCGTATCGACTCCACGGGATTCATGGTCGGCAAGACGGGAACCATCTACTACCGCGCCATGCACGCATGGAAGGGAGCGCTCATCCTCATGATGGCGCGCGGGGGATGGATCGACACGACTCACGGCAATCTGGAGCTGATCACAGACGAAGACGCTCGCTGGTTCGCCCGTGTGCAGTCCCTCTTCCTGCACTTTCAATCTGAGGGGCGCATCAAGAGTTTCGGAGGCATTCCCGGCGAAGTGCAGACCTACGGCTTTGGCGCGCTCGATGCCGACGGAAGCGTGTATGTCGTGATGAATCCCGCGCAGAGTGTCGCGCCTGTCTCCATGCCGCTGCTTTCGAAGGTGCAGCGCCCGCTCGGCCAGGGGCGGATTCTTTTTCGCGATGCCGGTTTCGTTCCTCAACTCACAGGAGATTCGATCGAGCTTGGCCCGGGGCAGATGGCCATGGTGGGATACGGCAAGTACGCCTCGTCCGCGTTTGATTTTGGCGTTCAGCAGGACGTAGTCATCCCACGCTCCATCCGACCTGTTCCCGCTGAGTTCAAGGCGACCGCCAAGGGCGTTATAGAGGCGACCATCACGGCTCCGACGGGCGGCGATCTGCGGCTGATCATGCAGCAGTATGCGCCCGATGGCAGTCTTCGCAGGACCTGGGCCGGAGGACCGCCCAGCGGCACCAACATGGGCAAGGTCTTTCTCCTCGAAGCGACGCAGAACGGCAAGCAGGTTCCTATCCGCGAGGACTACGACAAGGTCATCTGGAGTGGGCTGTCGTGGGCAGCGGGCGAAATCAGCGCGAAAGACCTGCACGCGGACGAGCCTCTCACGCTGACCTTTCAATCGACGGAGAAAGATCCGGTCGCGTTGAAGGGGACGCTCTATCTCGTGAATTATTGACGGTTGCTTAAGCTACCTGGTTCACCAGCGTGCCGATGCTGTCGATGCTGATGCGAACCTCATCGCTCCTTTGCAGCGTGAAGGAGTCGGGAGGAACGATGCCTGTGCCAGTGAGCAGAAAGCATCCGTGAGGAAAGCTCTGATCGCGAAAGAGATATTCGACCAGTGTTGCGGGTTCGCGCTTAAGTTCGGTGAGGGCCACCGAGGCTGAAAATTCGGTGCTGCCGGAGCGCAGGATCTCCATCTGGATTTGCGTGGACGGCGGCATGGGCTGCAGCTGAATGAGAATGCCAGGGCCGAGCGCGCAGCTGCGGTCGTAAACCTTGGCCTGCGGCAGATACAAAGGGTTGGTCCCTTCGATATCGCGGGAGCTCATGTCATTGCCGATGGTGTAGCCGATGATCTGGCCGCGAGGATTTACCAACAGCGCCAGCTCCGGTTCGGGGACAGACCATGTGGCGTCGCGTCGAATGCGGACCTCGCTATTGGGGCCGGCGACTTTGTGGGCCACCGCCTTAAAGAAGAGCTCGGGACGTTCGGCGGCATAGACCCGATCGTAGAAGTCGCCGCCCCCGGCGTCCTTGGATTCCTCGATGCGCGCGCTGCGGCTGCGAAAGTAGGTGACTCCGGCGGCCCAGACCTCCTGGTTCTCAATCGGCGCTTCGAGGTTGGGCGGTGCGGTCAGATCTACGGGAGATCCAGCGGCGATGATGGACGAAAGATGTATGTGGAGATCGTCGAGAGCGATGAGAGCGTCGAGCGAAGTCTCGTCAAGGCGGTAGAGGCGCTCATCTTGCTCCAGAAACAAATGGTCAGTGGTCCGATAGAGTATCACTGCGTTTCCTTGTTCGCGGGATGTGCTGCGACGTCATGCCTGCCCTTTTCAAGCTGGGCGGTGATGGCATCCACATCATAGACGCAGCCGCCCCAGATGCCTCCGCTGGCCTGCACCAGCGCAGCCCACAGGCGTGTGTCGTCGGGGAGAGACGGATGCGGGTGCAGGTCCGAACGCGGCAAGCGCTCCGCCAATCGGCGTGAACCTTCTTCCGGGCCAAAGACTTGGTCATCGCTTCCTACCAGGTTCACCGTGCCGGTAAGATTTTTTCGATCAATGATGATTTCGATCTGGTCACCCTCTTGGATCTTTCCGATGGCTCCATCGGCCAACGCCTCGGGAGAAATGTGGCCAATGCAGGCTCCGGTAGAGACGCCGGAGAAGCGCGCATCGGTGAGGACGGCGACATGCTTGCCAAAGGGCAACGCCTTGAGGGCCGAAGTAATTTGATAGATCTCCTGCATGCCCGCGCCTGTGGGTCCGCAGCAGATGAGGACGACGACGTCTCCCTCGACGATCAGGCCGGTCTTGATCGCGTGGATCGCGGCTTCTTCGGTCACGAATACTTTTGCCGGACCGAGGTGCCTGTATGTGCCGTCTTCATCGACGAGGGTCGGATCGATCGCGGTGCTCTTGATGAGAGCGCCTTCGGGCGCGAGGTTTCCCACCGGAAAGCACACGGTTGACGTAAGACCGCGGAGCCTCGCCCGGTCCGGTCCCATGATGACGTTGTCGGGATCGATTCCGTCCTGCTCCTGCAGGTTCTTTCTCAGCTTGTGGCGGCGCGCACTCTGCTCCCACCAATCGAGACAGGTGTTGAGCGTCTCTCCGGAGACGGTTGTGACGCTGGTATCAAGTAGGCCCGCACGCCGTAGGTGCAGCATGACCTCGGGGGCACCGCCGGCCAGAAATACCTGGACGGTCGCATAGTTTTGCGGGCCGTTGGGCAGTGCGTCTACGAGGCGCGGCACCTGGCGATTGATGTGCGCCCAGTCTGCGGCGGCTGAACGTTTCAATCCGGCGGCGTGGGCGATGGCGGGGAGATGGAGCAGGAGATTCGTCGATCCGCCAAAGGCAGCATGCACCACCATAGCGTTGTGGATGGATGCGTCGGTGAGTACATCCGATGTTCCCAGGTGAAGTTGGCGGAGACGCAAAATCGCGCGCGCGGAACGCCTTGCTGCATCGAGCCAGATGGGCTGCCCCGATGGAGCGAGCGCAGTGTGAGGCAACGCAAATCCACTCGCCTCGGCGATCACCTGCGAGGTTGCGGCGGTGCCCATGAATTGGCAGCCTCCGCCGGGAGTAGCGCAGGCCCGGCAACCCATCTCGGCGGCATATTCCAGCGTAATTTGCTTTTGGGCGAATCGGGCGCCGATGGTTTGCACCTTTCCTGCGTCCTCTCCGTTTTCGGGTAGCAGAGTGACGCCGCCGGGAATGAGAACTGTCGGCAGGCTGCCGGCGGAGGCGAGGGCCATCATCATTGCGGGAAGGCCTTTATCGCAGGTAGCAACTCCAAGGACGCCGGCGCGGGTGGGAAGCGAGCGCATCAGGCGGCGAAGCACGATGGCCGCGTCATTCCTGAAGGGGAGAGAGTCCAGCATGCCGAGTGTACCCTGCGTTCGTCCGTCACAGGGATCAGTGCATGCGCCCGCGAAGGGAACGGCGTGCAGGGCCTTCAGCTCACGAGCCGCTTCGGCGACTAACGAGCCGACCTCCCAGTGCCCTGTGTGAAAGCCGAGAGCGATGGGGCTGCCATCCTCGGCGCGTAAGCCGCCATGGGTGCTGAGAATGAGGATTTCGGGGTCGGAGAGACGCGCCGGGTCCCAGCCCATGCCGACGTTCTGGCTCAGCCCGAAGAGATTGCCGGACGGCTGGCTGAGCAGCATTTCCGGCGTGAGCGGCAGGAATCCAGACGGGCCGGGCGCATGGGTCGCGACCGCGTCGATTTCGAAGTCGGCGGTTTCGAGTACAGATGTGAGCGAGATGTCCGGAATTGGAGTTCCTCTGGTGCCAAAAGTATAGCCAACCTGGCGGTTTCACAGGCAGGATAGTGGTTATGGATAGCGGGAAGACAGTACTGGTGTTGGCGCAGGGAGACGATCCGCAGCTTGCGATGCTGAAGGAAGTGCCGCACGTAGTGGGCGGTGAGGCGGCCGCGTTTGCGGAGGCGGCGAAGGACGCCATGGCCATTCTGAACTGGTCGGGGTCGCGAGAGTTGCTGCGCGCGGTGTTCGCGACGTGTCCAGAGGTGAGGTGGGTGCACTCGCGCTCAGCGGGGCTGGACAACGTGTTGTTTCCGGAGCTTGTGGAAAGTGATGTCACGCTGACGAACGGCCGAGGCGTCTTCAGCCCTGCGCTGGGGGAGTTCGCGCTTGCGGCGATTCTGTATTTCGCGAAGGATTTCCGGCGGATGATCCGCAACCAGTCCGCGGAACTCTGGCAGCCTTTCGACGCGGAAGAGATTGCCGGGAAGACAGTGGGAATTGTGGGTTACGGCGACATTGGCCAGGCCGTGGCAACACGCGTGCGCGCCATGGGCATGCACGTCCTGGCCATGAAGCGTCATGTGCCGGAATCGCCCGATCCGATGGTCGAGGAGTTCTACAAGCCGGATGCACTTCGCTCGATGTTGGCGTCCTGCGATTACATCGTTGTCGCGGCTCCGCTGACCGAGGAGACACGGCACATGATCGGCGACCCGGAGTTCGCGGCGATGAAAGCAACGGCGGTGGTCATCAATGTGGGGCGCGGCCCGGTAATCGATGAGACGGCGCTGGTACGCGCACTAACGGAAAAGCGGATCAAGGGCGCGGGACTGGACGTGTTTGAGCAGGAGCCATTGCCGGCGAGACATGCGCTCTACAAACTCGAGAACGTGCTGCTGTGTCCGCACTGCGCCGACAACACGGCGGACTGGAAGGATCTGGCGATGAGCTTTTTTCTCGAGCAGTATGCACGGTTCGAGAAGGACGAGCCGCTGAAGAACGTGGTGAACAAGAGACAGGGATATTGAAGACCGGCCACCCCACCGATCAATCGATGGCTCCGAGCACGAGCTTAAGTGCGAGGAGGTATGGTCGGATTTTCGGGGTAAAGTCCGCCCTCGAAGAACTGCTCATCCTGCAGGACGGCCCTCACGGCGGACAAAAGATCGCGTGCTGCATGTGATTTCACCACGAAACCAAGTGCGCCGATACTGAGCGCTTCCTGCAAGAACTCTGGACTGTCGTATGAAGTCAGGAACAGAATTCTTGAGCCGGGGGAAACTTCGCGGATTTGACGAGCGGCTTCCAGGCCGTTGAGATTTGGAAGCCCGATGTCCAGCAAAACCAGGTCAGGTTGCAATTCTTCACTCTTCCGGACCGCATCCAGGCCATCGGCACTTTCGCAGATAACTACCACGTCCAGGTGGTCACAGAGAAGTGCGCAAACAGCACGGCGCCATGCCCGAGAGTCATCCACGATAAAAGTACGAACTGCCGCCAACTTTCAGAGGCCTCCTTCAGGCAAAAGTTCACCCAGGCCATAATTGGCGTTGCGAACTAATCACTTTTAAGGATCACACAAAAGGTCGATTTCATCGTTGCTCAAGAGCAATGACGAGCAAGAAGATCAGGAAGCCGGGATCACCCTTCGCTTGACATCAGGGTTTCCGGCGAACGGAGCACGATCTTCCCGCGGCTCTTGGTGAGAATGCCCTGGCGCTGCCACTCATTCAGGAGGCGGCTTGCCGTGAATATGGTGATGTTTGCCTCGTTGGCCAATTCTTCGTTCCGGACATTGAGTTCGACACCTTCGGAAACTCTCTGCCCCATGCCGTTGGCAAGGTTCCCGAGCACCTGTGCTAGCCGTTGACGGGCGGTCTGGCAGGTCGCGGCGATGTGGAGAGCCCGATATATCACGAAATAGTCGTACGCGATCAGCAACGCATTCTCGTGCAATCTGGGATATTGGGTGCCAAGGAATCGGATGGTAGCGCGATCCCACGCCATCGCAGTGCTATTGATCACAGCTTCCGTGCTCACAAGATATTTAACAGGCCTGGACAAGAATGCCGCTCCACCGCAGACCTCGCCCGGCGGAAACCAGAGGACAGGCACTTTCTCACCTTGGGGCGTCATACAGAAACCGCGGGCGCGCCCACTGATCATTAGAAATAAGTGGTCGGCAGGAAAACCCTCGTGCGCCATCACGGAATGCGCCAGGAAGCGACGCCTGGTTGCGGCCGCAAGGATGGAGGCATGTTCGGAGGGAGTTAGTCCTTCGAGGAATCTCGGCTTGAGTTGTTTCAGGAGCGGCATTATTTCAGATGTGGCTGTCATTGACCTTCCGCCCTCTTCTTCTCTCATGAGCAATGGGAGCAGGATTTCTAAACGTGCATCACGGTAAGATCATCGCCGGCCTGACGGAATATAGTAATCATGCACGGATCAGAAAAGCCGCTTTTCGTAGGCCCGTAAACCTTTGATTACAAAATATTGTAGAAGACCATGCCTCCACTACCATATTCCTCTTTCAGTGGCTCACCCAACGTTCTCCATGGATTCGCCTTTATCAGGTTAAGACCGCCCATCGTTGTAGAACACACTATTTATCAATTAACTAAGAACAGGGGGAGGGGGTTAGCCATCCCCGAAACACCCTCAGTAAATCCAGTAGAAGATCACCAGCGCGATGCCTACCACATTCCAGTTGACCTGGCCCGGAATCAAGTGTCCGAACATGGTAAGAAGAATGCCGATCGCGTAGACCAGCCGCATGTACGGATCCTGCCGTTCCTGATTTATATCCTTCTGCGTCTGCGTAAGATTTGTGATCTCCATGACTGCCTCCTGACACAAGCAGAATCGCACCGCCTGGGCGCCGGCGGCAGTATGCTTTGTCAGGAATCGGGGGTGACGGATGTCACGCTCCCAGGCTCAGTAGTAGAGGTACTTCCGCCACTTCTGGTCGGAGTGGCCGATCATGCGCATGATGTGGCGGCTGGTATGCAGCGAGAAAGGCCGCGGCTCCCGCATCAGCTTCATATCCTGGAGTTCGTGGAGCAACTGGTTGCCCTTGCGGCGATTGCAGCTGTGGCAGGCGGCGACCAGGTTCTCCCACGTGGAGAGACCGCCCCGCGAGCGCGGCTGCACATGGTCCAGTGTGAGTTCAGAGGAGTGCAGCACCACGCCGCAGTATTGGCAGGTGTTCCGGTCACGTAGCAGGATGTTCTTGCGCGATAAGGCACGGGTCTGGTGAGGAATGCGACGGTATTCAAGCAGCCGGATAACCGACGGCATGGGCATGCGCACCCGCGCGGCGTGCAGGATGGCCCCCTGCTCTTCCTCGGTCTTGGCCACGCCCTTCAGCACCAGCACCAGGGCACGGCGAGCGCCGCAAATGTTGATCGGCTCATACGAGGCATTCAGCACGAGCACCGGCGTCTGCATAGCAGAGTTGAATCGGACGCGCGGCTCGGCTGTCTCCGCGTGCGGGAGGGTGTGGCACTTGGCGAGTGATTTCTGCTTGCGAGCGTGAACCGATGCTTTTCCCAGCGACATTCTCATCCCCCGTCTCCGTTTTACCCGCGGGCAAAATCGCCCGCGCCTCTTTACTGCAGCGTCGTGCCTCCATCCCACATGGCAACATCCTGATGCATCGGCGCTTCGGCCGTAGTCTCCGGCCGGAACGACTCGATCTGCCGCCGCTGTGCCCGTGCGACAGTCGCCACCCAGACGCTGGCTGCCCCGGCACGCCTTAGCGCCAGCGAGCAGGCGCGGGCGGTCGCCCCGGTGGTGTAAATATCGTCAATCAGCAGCACATTCCGATCCCGTACCCGGCTGGGGTCAGATGCAAAAAAAGCGCCGTGCAAATTGCGCCGGCGCTGGTGCAGGCTCAAACCTGCCTGACTCTCAGTCGCGCGTTGGCGCGCCAGAACCCCCGGGGCAAATTGGCCCTCCCAATCCGACCGAAGATTGCGCATCGCACCTCTCGCTGCCCGCGCCAACAACTCCGCCTGGTTAAAGCCTCGCTCCCTGCGTCTCGCCTTGAAGAGCGGCACCGGAATCACGAGCATCGACTTCGGCAAATCCGGAATCGCAGCGACCTGGGCAGCAATCAACACACCCAGCCTCTGGGCCACCGGCTCCCATCCCTCGTTCTTCAGCAGGTGGAGCAACGACCGCATCGTGCCCTGGCACAGCCCATGCGCGACTGCCCGTTCAAAGGCGGGACGGACAAGCCGGCAGGGGCGGCACAAAAGTTCCTCACCAGGCCCCTCGCCAAAATCGGAGACACCAACATCCTCGCCACATCGGAAACAGAGCGAAGCAGATTGTGAAGGAAGGTCGTTCCAGCAGGCCGAGCAGATAGGAAGGCGGCTCAGGCCAGGGAGTGGGACGCCGCTGACGCGGCAATCGGCAGGGAATATCACGGAAGTCACACTGTCCACCGGACTTCGGAGCACGCGAACCACTGCTCGCCAAGCCGTGGTCTGACTTGACGGAAGGTCCAGCGTCAGGGGGTCAATCTGACTGCGGAAGACTCACCTCACTCACTGGCGAGCCGGATTCAGAGAACCCGGCTCCCGGTTGCTAAGAGTATACCCCGATTTTGAACCGGGAATGAAGATTGCTGCCTGGGCAGTGTGGTGTTTGGCACACTTCTTTCGCCCATCGGAAGGTGATGCTCTACCTTTGCCGCCTCCATTCCTCTTCGCTTGGAATCTCCATTTTTCTGCACGCTGGCGGCCCATCGTGGTAAAAGCTGTAGCATGGTCACCGATCTGCTGAGACATCCGTCTCTGGTCTTCGTTGTCTCGTTTGTCGTGCTCTGGTTCGCTACATGGATCGGCGCGTTCTTGCGAGGCAAGTTGGGCTTCGAAGTACCGGAAGATCTCCGTGCGGATTTCGGCGTTATCCTGGCGGCGAGTCTAACGTTGCTCGGTCTCATCATCGGATTCAGTTTTTCCATGGCCACCACGCGTTACGATCTGCGCAAAAGCTACGAAGAAGAAGAGGCTAACGCTATCGGTACTGAGTATGTCCGTGCAGACCTCTTGCCCCAGGCCGATGCAGCGCAGGTCCGAGCGTTGTTGCGTCAATACACCGATGCGCGCATTCAGTTCTACAACACAAGCGATCGCGACCAGTTGCCACACATCAACCAGGACACCGCGCAGTTGCAAAATAAACTTTGGGCGACTGTTACCGGACCGGCGAATGCGCAGCCAACTCCGGTAATAGCGCTTGCCGTCTCTGGCATGAACGATGTGACGAACTCCCAGGGCTATACCCAGGCTGCGTGGTGGAATCGGATACCCGCGGCTGCATGGGGCATGATGACCGCGATTGCGCTCGTCGCCAATGTGCTGCTCGGCGTCGGAGCCCATCGCACCAAGGCTACACTCTTCGTGGTCGTGCCACTGGTTGTCGCCGTTGCATTCATGCTCATTGCAGATATCGATAGTCCGCGCGGCGGCATTATCCGCGTGCTCCCGCAAAACCTGGAGAGCCTCAGGACCAGCCTGAACGCCCCATAATGCCGGGATGAAACCTCTCCTCTAATGCATGGGCGTCGCCGTGACCTCGACCTGCATCTTGCCTTTGTTCTCAAGATTGTCGGAGGAGAAGACGATGCTGGGTTTTCCGATCGGCAACACTGTGGTCGACTGCCAGCGATTTTGCCGGATGATCGGATCCGGAGTATTACCGGTCCCGATCGGTGTTGCCAGGCTGCTTATCTCGGCAGAAATCTGCATCGCCAGCCCTTCAGCCGATTCGTGCACCCGCTGGCAATCGATGTTGACCCCAATATCGATGTAGTTGATCTTGATCTCGCCCTTGTCGTTCGTGCGCAATGGGATTTTCGTCCCGGTGCGGACGGACGACATCCCCTCTGTCGAGATCGTCGTGAGGTAGGTGCGGCTGTTCACCACTTTTCCGTCATCGCCCAATTCCTTGACGACAAAGTCGAGGTGATAGAAGTGGGCTTCCGGGGCCTGGGCATGGGTTTCTTGAGCGAAAACAGGAACAGCTAATAGTGGGACGAAGAGTAGCACGAGGCGGAGGATGGCGATTTTGCGCATTGCGGCTCCTTAGTTCTCGCCTTTGTCTGGCGGGTTAATGGGTGGAATTTGAATTGCAGCGATATGGACTGGCTCAGTCGCATTCTGCTGTCTGTTGGCCATCGATTGGCTCGCGTCTCCAGGGGATTGACTCACTAGGGCAGTCAAGGCTCGTTCTTCCTTAGTCAGGGGCGCAGGCGCAGGAAACACCTCCAGCCTGGGCAGGGGTTGCTCGTGCGTTGTGGCTGGAATGTCGTCACCTATAGATGAGCGCTTTATCTTGAGCGGCAGGTGAGCCGTCGCGATGGGGCCCATCCTTTCCGCGTCGGACTTGTTCTCTTCCGTCGCACTGGCAGTCCCGGCGATCTGCAACTTTGCCAACCCGGCCGTCGAAGAAACGCTCGCCGATGGGGCAGAGTGACGCGCGATGAGCAGCACCGCCAGTAGCAGCACAGCAAATGCAGGGACTTCAACGACCCACGGTAGCCACCTGTCAGGCCGTTTCCGGCCACCAACGTGTCGTATGGAGGCGAGCACCCGCTCGGCCAGGTCGGGAACAACGCCTGGATCTGCATAGGTGGCCAACGCCGTATCAAGCAGAGAGTCGAGATCGTCCTCCTTACCGCGCATAGCGATTCTCCGTTAGTGCCGTCAACTTCTGCCTCAGCATCTGCCGTGCGCGCATCAGACGGGTGCGGACGGTGCCCTCTGGAACTCCGAGGATCATCGAAATTTCGCGCGAGTTCAGTTCATCCACCGTGGAAAGGGCCAAAGGCTGGCGAAGTTCTTCGGGGAGGGCATCCACGAAGCGGTGGACCGTCGCGTGCCAATCTGCAGCAATGGCCTCCTGCTCCGGGCTCGGAGCATTCGAAATCTGCTCGAACTCCGCCTGCTCAGTCTGCGTCCGCGGCAGTCGGTCGATAGCCATGCGCCAGGCTGCCCGAGCGAGGAAGGCCCGCTCGTCTTCGATATTCTTCCAGGCACCGCTGCGATAGAGCTTCAAGAACGTCTCCTGCACTGCATCCTCGGCATCATGACTGTTTCGCAAGATTGCGTAAGCAACGCGGAAAACAAAGCGCGACCGGCGCCGCACGAGCGCTTCGAACCTTGCTTCCTCGTTGCTGGCCAATCTCCGGGCCTCCCTGGTTTGCGGCCTCGTGCGGACCACCCATGATGCGCGAATGACATTCACACGCAAAGACGGTGACTGAAGGCGGAGTGTTCAGTTTTCTTTGGCGGCGTGTTTTCCTGGGAGGATTTACGAGTCTTGGGCATTCCGGATTCGCTTACACAAACCATTCATTCGAGTCGGGCTTCTGGATCGATGTGCCACGCTGGTACACTCACACTTCTCACACGCCGTGATGCGTGCCTGCGTCAGACGAGAAAAGACACGGAGGAACGATTGGCCAGTCTGCCCGAATTTCAACCCTTTGTCCCCGCCAATGAGACGCGCCCCGAATTCACCGTGCGCGCCATTCTGCTGGGCTGCATCTTTGGAGTGCTCTTCGGAGCCGTTACGGTCTACGTCGGTCTGCGCGCCGGGCTCACGGTGGCCGCGTCAATTCCCATCTCCGTACTTTCGATCAGCGTGCTGCGAGCGCTGGGGCGGGCGTCAATCCTCGAGAACAACATCGTTCAAACAACCGGCAACGCCGGCCAATCGATCGCCGCCGGCGTCATCTTCACGCTGCCCGCTCTCATCTTCCTTGGTTTCGATCTCGAATACTTCCGCATCTTCATTCTCGCCCTGCTGGGCGGCTGGCTGGGCGTCTTGTTCATGATCCCGCTGCGTCGCCAACTGATTGTGGAAGAGCACGGCAACCTCAAGTATCCCGAAGGCACGGCCTGTGCCGATGTGCTGATCGCCGGCGAGCGCGGAGGCTCCTTTGCCAGCCGCGTCTTTTTCGGACTCGGCCTGGGCGCGCTCTACACACTATTCCAGAACGAAAACCTGCTGGGAGCCTGGCCCGGCACTCCAAACTACGAGCCAAAGTGGCTACCCGGCGCCGCGTTGCGCGCCGAGGCAACGCCAGAATACATGGGCGTGGGCTACATCATCGGACCGCGCATCGCGGGAGTTCTGTTCGCCGGCGGAGTCTTCAGCTGGTTCGTTCTCATGCCCGTGATTCACTTCTTCGGAGCGCATCTGGCGACCGCAATTTATCCGGGCACAGTGCCCATCTCGCAGATGTCGCCCAGCGACCTGTGGCGCACCTACGTGCGACCCATGGGAGCAGGCGCGGTAGCGGCATCGGGTCTTATCACCCTGCTCAAGACCATGCCCACCATCCTCGGCGCGTTGAGTGCGGGTGTAAAGACCTTCGGCAAGAATGCCACTATGGCGTCAGCCAGGCGCACAGAGCGTGATCTGCCCATGAGCGTTGTGCTCGGTGGCAGCGTGCTGCTGGTCCTGCTGATGTTTCTGTTTCTCACCTTCAAACCCGTTCCGGGCGCGCAGGTGGGATGGCTTGCCAATCTCGCAGCCTCGCTCCTGGTTGTAGTCTTCGGCTTTCTCTTCGTGACCGTATCCTCGCGCATTGTGGGGCTGATTGGAAGTTCGGCGAATCCCATCTCCGGCATGACGATTGCCACGCTCATGGCGACCGCCGCAATCTTTCTGGTAAAAGGCTGGACCGCTCCCGCGTTCGGAGCCCTGGCCATCACTATCGGCGGAACGGTATGCATCGCGGCCGCCAACGCCGGCGATACTTCGCAGGATCTCAAGACAGGGTTCCTGATCGGCGCGACCCCGTGGAAGCAGCAGATCGCGGTGATGGTGGGCGTGATCGTCTCTGTGTTCTCAATCGGCATCACGCTCAATGCCATGAACAAGGGCCTCGAGGAGTTCACGCCGATGAAGGCTCCCATCGCCTTCAATTTGAGCGCGCCTACCGATGGCGTGCAGGTACAGCAGCAGCATTTCAGCCGCGCACGCTTTCTGCTGACGCAACCCGACAAATCCACAGCGTTCGTCGACGGAAGCAAGTACGTGCTCCTGAATGCCCTAGGCTCAACCACACTGGCCGATGGCAAATACCTGTTCAATCCCGATACAGGCAAGATCGAAGTCCAATGGGCACAGGGCATCGGCAGCGAAAAGGCCGCCGCGCCACAGGGAAGATTGATGGCTACCGTGATCAATGGCATCCTGTCGCGCAAACTGCCCTGGGGATTGGTCCTGCTCGGCGTCTTCCTGGTCATCGCCGTTGAACTGCTTGGCGTGCGCTCGCTCTCATTTGCCGTGGGATCCTATCTCTCTATCGGCACTACGCTGGCCATCTTCTGCGGCGGCATCGTTCGCTGGATGGTGGACCGCGCCGTTGCCAAGGCAGGCGGCGATACCTCGGAAACCGAGAGTGAAGTCTCTCCGGGGTCGCTCTACGCAAGCGGTTTGATCGCAGCCGGCGGCATCATGGGATTGCTGGGGGTCGCGCGCAAGCTCTACGAAGCGGCGACTGGCCATGAAGTGCAGGTATGGTTCGCGTCGGGATCGGCTCCCTATCAACTTCTCTACAGGCAACCGCTATCCGTTGTGATGTTCGCTGTACTCGGCTTCTCGCTCTACTACTTCGCGCGCAAACCGCTGAAGGGGAAATAATGCCACCTCACTGTTGCTGGTGAAACTGCCTAATCTTCTCCGCATCCGGAGGCTTCGTCACCGCACTCACTACCACCAGGCAAAGCAGGGCCGCCAGCAGCGCCGGAAAAATTGCGTCACGCTCCGCGATCAGCGCGGGTAGATGGGTATGGATGAGACCCGTGTCCCAGAAAACTGTCACAAGAGTTCCGGCAGCAATGGCGCTGACCGCTCCAGCTGCATTCGCGCGCCGGGAATAGAATGCCGCCAGGATCACCGGGGTCAGCGCAGCCGAATAGATCGTATAGGCGTAAAGAGCCTTCTTCAGCACCGACTCGGTTCCCATCGCCTGGTAAAGCGCCCACAGACCTAACAGCACGACCATGAGCCGAGACACGATCAGAATGCGCTTATTCGAGGCGTCAGGTGCAACATAGCGTACGAAAACGTCGTTAACGAGATTGGTCGCAGGGGAGAAGAGATAGTTGTTGGCCGTCGAGATGATCTTGGCGAAGATCGCTCCCATCAGAAAGGCTCCCAGTAGCGCGGGCATGCCGTGGAGAGCGCTGTAGGCGAGGATTTCACGCGGATGGCGAGAGACCTCCCCGGTGGGAAAAAGCACCGACCCCACCACCGCCAGCGCGACGATTACGGTTTCCAGGACCACGGTTCCAACGATCCAGCCGACGACCGCCACGCGCGCATCGCGCTCGGATTTAGCCGAGAAAAACTTCTGGTACATCGACTGGTTGCCGAGCAGGAGCAGACAGGTTGGGAGAAAGAGCTCCAGCGCCTGAATCGCCGATAAATCGCCGAAGACCTGGAAGTGCGTAGCGGGTAGGGAATGCGTCACCGTGCTCCAGCCACCTGCGGCATGAGTAAGGACTGGAAACGCAATGAGCAGTGCAAACGTGGCGAGGAGGCCGATGAAGACATCCATGTAAGCCACTGAAGACATACCTGCGATGGCCGTAAATACAATGACGAAGGCGGCGATGATGTACTTTCCAAGATCGGCCGTAATCAGAGTGGGAAACAGCAAGTGCAGGATGTCTCCGCCGCCGATAAGTTGGTAGCTGGTGATCGCGGTGTAAGCAAACAGCACGGCGATCACGCCGAGCACGCGGGCAGCCTGGTTATAGCGCGCCTCGAGCAGGTCGGGAATGGTGAACTGCGCGAACCTGCGCGCACGCGGTGCAATGAAGTAGATCAGCAGCAGGCCGGCCCAGCCTCCGCCGCCCTGCCAGAGCGCGGCGAATCCATGACGGTAAGCGTTTTCGGCGCCGGCCAGCAGCGAACCCGAGCCGATCCACGAAGAGAGCAGTGTGAAAACCAGCACAAAGGCGGGAAGAGAGCGCCCCGCAACCAGGTAATCAGCTTTCGTCTTCACCTTGTGAAGACGCGCCAATGAAACACTCATCAGAGTGAGAACGATTGCGCTCAGAACCACGGCGTAGAGTGGTGACATTCCTCTTCCTGTTAACGCTTGAGATGGGTCAATCCGTAAGTCTACGGGAGTTGTGGCTTCTTGTCAGACCTGAATGCCACCGCGACTTGCGTCGCACTGCAACCTTGCACGCGTACCACCTTATTTCGCGATTGCTGTCCCGTGATTGCTTCGACCGCGGATCATGGCACGTCGAGCACATCTGCAAGATACTCAATCAACCCCTCATTCGCACGCCCTCCCACTGGAGGAGCGGCCAGAGCGATCTTCCACACAGCGTCCGCGCCATCTCCGATCACCCCGGCGAACTGTGTCCAACTTGCACGTGGAGTTACACGCACCGCAAACGAGATCCATTCCGCGTGCCGCGATTGCTCAAACTCGCGCCTCGCGCACGCCGAAGAGTGCCGTCCCAATGCGCACCAGGGTTGAGCCTTCTTCGATTGCGAATTCAAAATCGCCTGACATACCCATCGACAGCTCCGTAAAATCGAGTTTTGGACGCCGTCGGGCAAGCTCATCGCGCAGCTCTCGCAATCGCCGGAAGCAGTACCGGGCCGTTTCTGGGTTATCGTCGAATGGAGGGACGGTCATCAAGCCGCGCACGTTGAGGTTCGAGAGATGGGGTGTGCGCTCCAGCAACTCTTGCAACTCCCGTCCTGCGGGATCGAAACCTGTCTTGGCTGCCTCGCCGCTTAGCTTGACCTCGATGAACACCGGCAACGCACGCCTTGACTTGGCCGCCGCCTCATTCAGCCGTTCAGCGAGACGCAGCGAATCGACCGTATCGATGGCCGAAAAAACCTCAAACGCTTTGGCCGACTTGTTCGATTGCAGATGTCCGATCATGTGAACGTCAATACCCTGCGACGCGGCTTCAACATGGACCCCCAGAGCCTCCAACTCAGACCGCTTCCGCTCGAACTCCTGCACGCGGTTCTCGCCAAAGAGAGTCACGCCGGCCTCAACGGCTTCTACGATTGCCGACGCTGGATGGCCTTTCGACACGGCCATCAGCCGCACGTCACGGCGTGCGCGGCCAGCGCGGGCGCACGCCGCTTCCACGCGCTCCTCAACAGCGGCCAATCTCTGTTTGAATGTGGTCACTCTGCCTATCTTAATGGGGCCGACGCGGACCGATCTTCTTGTCAAAGAAAATGGACGGGGATTGCGCCCCGCCCATCATTCACCGTGCCCGGCTGATCACTTCTGGCTGGCTATCCACTCTCTCAGCTTCGGCTCCTGCAGGGAGCGCAGTTCAATGCAGTCGTTGATCTGGTCACGCGCCCGCGCCAGTGCGCGTTCTGACGCCGGAACGTTGTGCGTCGCGAAGAAGCTCATGACTTCATCTCGCTTCTCCGCGCTGCAGAAGATTCCCGTGCCGCCCACCAGGTATCCGCCCATCGAAGTGGTCACCTGCGCCTGCACCTTACTCCAATTCTGTTGGATGTACTGCCAGGCAAGATCACGCGTGTCCGCGCTCTGCAGCGCGATCAACAGCTCAATAACCGAGTCCTGGTTCCTCACCTTGCCGGACACGGCGTAGTCCAGCGAGCGTTTCGCGAGTGCCGGATCCTTGAACCCCGCCAGCATCCGCAGCGCGCCTTCTTGGATCTCAGGATTCGTCGAGGTCTCAGCTACCTTCTGCAACTGATCGAAGAAGGCCGCATCCCCATTGATCGCAGCGATTAACGTCGCCGCCTGCGCCAGATTCGAATCCACGGAGCTCTGATCGGCCAGGTATTTGGCCGCCAGATCCTTCGCCTGCGCAATCACTTCGGGATCTTTGCCGATAGTGCCCAGCGACCCAAACAGAGTCGCGCGCAGTTCCTTCGTTTCCGGAGTACCGCTTGCCGAGGGAGGGCCCAGGCGGTCAAGTGCGGGCTTGAAATTTTTCCGCACCCACGCATCCAGCGCTTCTTTCTCTTCCGGCGTCGCAGCAATGCGGGAATCGATCGTGACGACGCTGTTCAAAGCCGCGCCAATGACAGTCCCGCTGGTGTCGTCCCTCACCGCTGCAACCAGATTCAGATAATCGCCTACCGATGCCTTGTTAGCGCGCACCTGGGCCCATTCGTCCCCGAGAAGCGATATACGCTCTTCCGGTGTCAGGCCGGTTTCGACATTCGCGACGATCTTCGCGTACACGTCAGCCGGATAGCTGCTGCGGTAATAGCCTTTGCCTTGAGCGTTCGCGAAGAAGAAGGGTGCGGCGGGAATCTTGAGCGCTTGTTGAGTGGATGAAAACACATCGCAGGCATTCTCACTGCCATTCGATTTGAAGCACACCGGCACATACCAGGTCTGCGTCCTTTCCGCCTTTGCGCTGGGGCTCAGGAAGAAACGCTGCTGGCTGGCGGAGACACTGCCTCCGGTGGGATTCTCGAAGCTCAGGAGCGGCTCGCCCGGCTGCACTACGAAGCTCTCCATGATCTTATCGATCGGCCTGTGACTCACTGCGGTCTGGGCGTTCCAGAAGTCTTCCGCGGTGGCGTTGGCATAGATGTGCGCCTTCAGGTAGTTGTGTACACCCTGCCGAAAAGTCTCTTCGCCCTCGTAGTTCTCGACCATGAGCAACATGGCGCCGGCTTTGCCGTAGGTGATGCCGTCGAACATCTGGTTGATTTCATCGGGTGTATCGGCCTGGGCGCGAATGGTGCGCGTCGTCCGCTGTGCGTCGAGATTCAGTGTTCCGTTCAGCCCGGCAGCCACATCCTGCGGAATGTCCCACTCCGGACGCCAGGCCGCAACCGGCTTATTTTCCATCCAGGTTGCAAAGCCTTCGTTGAGCCACAGATTGTCCCACCATTGCATGGTCACCATGTCGCCGAACCACTGGTGTGCCATCTCATGCGCAACCACAAGCCCGACGTTCTTCTTCGAACTCACGGAGGCAGTCTCTTCGTCGATCAGAAGATCCGTTTCGCGATAAGTAATGGCGCCAAAGTTCTCCATCGCGCCCGCTTCAAAATCTGGAATCGCGATCATGTCCAGCTTCGGCATCGGGTACTTGATGCCGAAATAGGTGTTGTAATAGTGCAGCACGAACTCTGCTGCCGACAACGCAAACTTCCCGTATTCGACCTTGTCCGGAGTGGCACACGCGCGAATCGGTGTCCCATCGCTCTCGCCCGAGGTGCACTGGAAGTCGCCCACTAGAAATGCGACGAGATAGGTCGACATCTTCGGCGTAGTCGCAAAGCGGATCGTGTGCTGCCCAACCACGGGTCCAGGCGTGTCTGAAACAATGTTGGTGTTCGAAATCGCCGTGTCGTTCTTGTCGACCACCAGGCTCACGTCAAACGTGGCCTTGAATGCCGGCTCGTCAAACGACGGAAATGCGCGGCGCGCGTCAGTGGGTTCGAATTGCGTCACGGCATAGTTGCGCTTGGCTGTCTTGGAGAGATAGAAGCCGCGCAACTCCCCGTTCAGGATGCCGGTGTACTCAATCTCCAGCGTGAGCCGCCCTGCGGGCAGCGAGCGATTGAAGTTGAAGGTGGCCTGCTGCTTCTTCTCGTCTTCTGTAACTGTAGCTTTCAGATCCTGGCCGTCAATCTTCGTGGTCACGCTTTGGAACTTGATTTCCGCAGAGTTCAAAGTAATTGAATCAAGAGCCTGGTCCAGCAGAACGTCAATCTTTTCGCTGCCTGCAAAGGTCGCATCTTTCAGGTTGGGAGTGAGCAGGAGCTGATAGTGCTCGGGATGTACTGTCTGCGGAAGCCGCTGTGCGCGCGCGTGGAGTGCAAAACAGGTGAGAACGGCAAGGAAGAGACCCTTGCAAAAACGGGGTTGCAGCAATGGCATGAATTGCCTCACAGATAGAATCGGCGGGTGGCGCTCGCTTCGTTTCGGCGCCAGAACACCCTTTTTACAATACAGCAAAGGGTTGTACCCTGGCGTGAGAGTCCCCGCGCGCCGCGCGATCCACTTAAGCCTCGCGGTAGTTAATCAGGATGAAACCCACGAACACCAGGCAAATCGGCCACGCCCAACTCGCAAACCGGACAATTCTGGACCTGCCATCTGGCACACCATCCTCCGGCGGCGATCGCAATTCGAGCCAACGGCCCCACCCGGCTGTAGCCCCAAGCAACGCGATCGGCGAGTGGCTCATCTCGGCGAACAGTTCCTCTTTGAAGTTGCCTGTCCCGTGCGAATGAGTGAGCAACAGGGCGCCGCCAAGTGCGCATATCGCTGGAAAGACTAGAGCCGCAATCTGGGATTTGAGCCGTCCACTTTCAACAGACCACTCAAATAGTGCGAAAGCAGTAATCAACACTGCGAACAATCGGTGCTCGAGCACGTCCGACTCAGCGAAGCTCGCCCAGAAAGGGCGCGGGCCCAGCGGCCATGTCTCCGGATCGCCGCGCAAGAGGATGAACACCGCTAAACCAAAAAACAGCAGCGGCCAGTTTCTCGCCCATCGCTGCCCCTTGAACCGCGAAATGAAAGCCAGTAAACCTGCCGCCAGTACGATCAGTCCTGACCATTGATGGTTATACTCGGACCACTTCTGGTTCATGAAATCGTTCTCGTTGCCGCCCGAGAAGTTCGCGTCCTCGAGATGCTCCTTCAGCGATTTCCTGGGCGGAAGATCCGAAAGCCTGGGACTGTGTAATGCTGGTTGCTTCCAGCTCATGCGCTCCACGATTTCGTGCTTCGTGAGCTGATCCTGCTGCCCAAGATCGATCGCTGGCGGTTGAGAGGTGAGCGAAGCCGCCGCAAGCAGGGCCGTGAACCCCAGCCCAATCTCCGCCTCGCTGAACCGCCGCAGGCGAAGAAGCACCGGGGTCGCATCCGACTGCGTGCGTCGCACCAGCCAGAAATTGCTCGCTCCCAGCGTGAGCGCAAGCAGGAGAAGATACGTCTTCGCCATCACCATGAAGCCATACGAAGTGCCGTACATCCCGCGCCATGAACCGACGTAGAAGCAGGCCATGCCAATGCCGGCGAGCACGAGAGTCGCCACGCTCACGATGGCCATTACAGAAAAACGCTGCGCCATGGTGTGGATCTTGCGCGGGTCCGTGCTGTTGCGAATGGCCACCAGCAAGCTTGCCATCCCGCCAATCCACGCCGCCGCGCCCAGGTGATGCCCCGCCGTCAGAACCAACAGGAGCGGACGATCATCGACTCTTGACGCCGCATGGCTGAGCGCAACCGAGGATCCAAGAATTGCCAGCGCCATAATGCACGGAGCAACAATTCCTTCGCGCCGAAGACGAAACAAGAAGAAAAGAACGAGGGCGGCGATTGCCAGGACGCAATCCGCGCGAAAAAATGAGGCGGCGATGACGTCCCGAAATATGAGGCTTGATGTGCCCGTGCCCGAGCCCGTCAAGAGCATCACTGAGCTCTCGGCTGCTGCCAGAGCCTGCGTAATTGCCAGTCCCAGCGAAAACCACGCGACGAAATTGCGAACCGCCTGGCGTGCTCCAGGCTCCGCGGAGCAAGAAGTGGCAACAAACAGCAGAAGGAGTACTCCGCCTACCGTCAACGCCTCAAGCGAGAGCCCGAGAGCGCGCAGCAGCACGGATAACAGATCGAAATCCTGAATCAGCCAGATCACGTTTGCTTGGCGCCTGTCTCTTACTCAACCGTAAATGGAACTTCGCCGCGCGTGATGTGACCATCCACTGCAAGGGCCTGCCAACGCAGGGTGTATTTTCCGGGTGCCAGCTGGGTTCGCGCGACCAACTCGTTCGGTGTTTCCTGTTTCGAGAGAGACAGCGGCTGAACAGCCCCGCTCGGCAACACTACACTGAGGCTCGAGCGCGTGCCGTCTACGCGCGAATTGTATTTCAGATCTATATCGATTCCCGGCCCATGCACTGTTCCGTGAATCTTCGGTGTGGATGAAACCAGGACAGCGTGCGCGAATGCCAGGTGAGAACATGCGAATAAGCAAACTGTAAGAATCGTTGCACTAAACAAAATTTTCTTCATAGCTTCAATTATCTATAGTGTATCGCCTGAGACAGTCCGGCGGGTTCTCCAATTTGCAAACTAGAGGGATGCCGCCCGTTCCGACTGGCCGCTCACCTCCGCCGCGCGCGCTTCAGCATAAGCGGCGGCTCCCATCAGTGCGCAGCGCGGTTCAAGAATGATACGCACGGGCGTGCGCACCAGCAGATCGCTCAAGCGTCCCTTATCGGTGAACGCTTTCATGAAAGTTCCGTCCTTCATTTTCTTCAATAGCTTTGGAGCGATTCCCCCACCCAGATACATCCCGCCGACCGCCAGCACCTTCAACGCCAGATTTCCCGCTTCCGCGCCGTAAGCCGATGCAAACATGTCCAGGGTCCGGACACACAGCTCCACCGTGCCCGCTTCACCCAGCTCGGCGATCGCGATATTTGGATCCTCGTGTAGCATCCGTTCCGTCAGCCACGCCGGTTCCTCCAGGCCCTTTTCATCGCGGAAAAAAGTATAGATATTCTTCAGTCCAAGGCCGGAAACGACACGCTCAAGACTCACCCTGCCGTTGAGCGCCCGCCGCAGATACTGCATTAGTTCGAATTCAACTTCGTCTCGCGCTGGATAATCCGCGTGCCCACCTTCTGAGGCCATCGGAACGTGCATCTTGCCGTTCCAGACCAGTATCGCCTCGCCCAGCCCGGTCCCTGCCGAGACAAGGCCGCGATTGCCGACCGCGCCTGCATCGCCCGCGCTTAACTCGTGAATCTGTTCAGCGGTGAGCTCCGGAATCCCGTACCCGTTTGCCTCGAGATCGTTGATCAGGAAGAGATGCTCGATCTTCAGGTGCTTGGCAAGCTCCCGGCTATCAAGTTCCCAAGGCAGGTTCGTCAGCTTCAGCCGACCGCCACGCACTGGCCCGGGAACTCCAAAGCAGGCTGCGGTCACTACGGGGTTGCCGCTCTCAGCCAGAAACTTCCGTGCAACCTCTTCCAGCCCCCCGTATTCCCTGGCGGGAAATATCTCTTCCCGTATGTGACTCAGCTGCCCATGGTCGAAGCCATAGAGCGCCAGAACAACCTTAGTGCCGCCCACATCCCCGGCCAGTATCATGCTTCGGTCACCATCGTCATCGTTCTACTTCTAGTCTTCCGACACCAGCTCCGTCTGTCAGAGGCAGCCCCGCGGCGGCGTCTTTGTCGAGCAGCAAAAGGACCTTGCCGCTCTTCGGTTGAATCAGTTGCGACGGCAGCGTCTCAGGATCGTACGGCCCCTCGAACACGCGATGCAACGGATCTGCCTTGGCCTTCCCTCCAATCAAAAAGAATACCTCCGACGCCTCAACGATGACCGGCCACGTCAGCGTCACTCTCCAGGTCTCTTTCTGCTGTGGGACGTGATTCGCAATGGCAATCCTGCTCAACTCATGAAGCCCTTCGGTGTGCGGAAACAGCGAGGCTGTGTGCCCATCGTCGCCCATCCCTAGTGCGAGCACATCGAAACGCGGCGCCTCCGCGCCTTCCAGCCGAAATTTTTCGCGGATCGTCGTCTCGTAGCGAGACGCAGCCGCCTCGGGTTCGAACTCACCCTCAATGCGGAAAACCTGCTCCGGCTTCAGTGGAACTTTGCTGAGCATCGCCTCGCGCGTCATGCGGTAGTTGCTGTCGGGATGATCCGGCGGAACACACCGCTCGTCCACCCAAAAGAGTTCGATCTGCGCCCAGGGCATCGCGTTCAAATAAGGCTGGGTTGGATTAGCCAAGAGCTCAAAGGTCAGCTTGGGAGTATTCCCCCCGGAGATCGCGATGCGCGCCCGGCCTCGCGACGCCACAGCCGCCTGCGCGGTTTGCAGAAAATGCTCGGCGGCTGCCCGTGCCAAAGCATCCGAACCTTCATACACACGATATTCGACTGAAGTTTTTCTCGCCATGTGATCTCAAATCCTATGCCACTGCCGGCCATCGCGGCCAATCAGCCCATCAGAAGCCTTTGGTCCCCACGTGCCGCTTCTGTAATTCGGGAAATCTCTCGGCTTTGCTTTCGCCCAGGCCTCAAGCACTGGTGTGTACAACGACCACGTCGCCTCCACCCCATCGCGATGCGCAAACAGCGTTTGATCGCCAAGCATTGCGTCAAGCAGAAGCCGTTCATAGCCATTCGCAGAATTCACGCCAAATGCCGATGCATATTGGAAATCCATGACCACCGGACAAACATTCGTATCCGGCCCCGGAACCTTTGCGCCAAAGCGCAGCGAGATGCCCTCGTCCGGCTGAATCCTGATGGTCAAAATGTTCGGTTGAATCTCGGTGCACGGCCCACTGGAAGAACCGTCAAAAAGTAACAATGGCGGTTGCTTAAACTGAATCATGATCTCCGTGACACGTTTTGCCAACCGCTTCCCGGCGCGCAGATAGAATGGAACTCCCGCCCAGCGCCAGTTTTCCATCTCCAGCTTCAGAGCCGCATAGGTCTCCGTGGTTGAATTTGGGTCCACCCGATCCTCTTCGCGATAGCCCTGCACCTGCTGTCCATCTTCCATCCCCAGCGAGTACTGGCCGCGCACCGTATTCTCAATCGGAATGGGTTTAATCGCGCGCCACACCTTCACCTTCTCGCCGCGCACCGAATCGGCTCCGAAGGAGACCGGCGGCTCCATCGCCACGAACGACAGCAGCTCCATCACGTGGTTCTGAACCACATCCCGCAGCGCGCCGGCTTTCTCATAGAATGGCCCGCGGCCTTCAATACCAATGCTCTCCGCTGCCGTGATCTGCACGTGATCGATATAGTTGCGGTTCCAGATCGGCTCAAAGATGCCGTTAGCAAAGCGAAAAACCAATATATTCTGAACAGTCTCTTTGCCGAGATAGTGATCGATACGGAAGATTTGTTCTTCGTCAAAGACTTTGTTGACTTCGTTATTCAGTTCCTTTGCCGATTCCAGATCGTGCCCGAACGGCTTCTCAATGATCACTCGCGCGTGACCTTTTTCCGGATGAGCCATGCCATGTGTGCCCAGGTGATCGATGATGTCGGAGAAGTATTCCGGAGCAACGGCAAGATAAAAGACCCGATTGCCCCGGGTCCCGTGTTCCTTGTCGATCTGTTCGAGCAGTGCCTTCAGGTCGGTATAGCCCCTGTCATCATCGAAGTTCATCGCGTGGTAGTCCACTTTTTCAATGAACTCATCGATCGTATGATCGCCATCTTTGCCGCCGCCGAACTTAATGATGCCGTCCTTCATATCGGCCGCGAAGGTGCTCTTCAAATCGCGGCGAGCGACGCCGACAATGGCAAATTCCTTAGGCAGCAAGCCCTGTTGCTCAAGATGAAAGAGCGCGGGCAGCAGCTTGCGCTTGGTCAAGTCGCCTGATGCGCCAAAGATCACCACCACTCCCGGTTCGGGTATGCGCTCGCTCGGTCGCGATGCTGCCTGCATATTTTCGGGAGCAATCTTTACTTCGGTCGTCGCCATGGAATTCTCCTTGCAACTGTTGATCTCTCGTAGAGATGTCTGGTCCGTCTTCGCCGCATTTGACCCTGCAGTATTGTCTTCAACCGCTCAAACTTCCGTCTGTTTCAATCCCCCGCGCTGCCAGGTCGCGCGCAACCTGCTCCGAGCCCTGACAACGAATTGCATGAATTCCCACCGAGGCTGCCGCTTCAACATTACCCACGCGATCGTCGATGAAAATCACTTCTTCCGGTTCACACTGCAGTACATCGAGAGCCATCCGAAAGATCTGCGTGTTGGGCTTGCGCAGCACCACGTAACAGGAGCTGAAAAAGAAATCGAAATATCCACGCAGCCCGAAAGTCTCAATCCGATAATCATTCAGCTCGCGCGCCTCGTTATTCAGCATTCCCAGGTCCACATCCTGAGTCGTAGCGATGTTCTCGAGAATCCCCAGACAGCTGTCCGGCAATACGCGCGATTCCGCTTTCATGGCCTCGACAAACTCCTCGACGGAAAAGCTGCGCGGCTCCCAGAACACCGTGCGATGTAGGTACTCCTCGACCGTGATCAGCCCCTTTTCCCACGCGTCGTTGGCTTCCGGATGCCGCTCCTCAAACTCGGCTCGATCGACCTTAAAGCGCGCAAGAACGGCTGTGCGTCCTTCGTGGTCCCAGCCATTGGTCAGCAAAACTCCGCCCACGTCCCACAGAATGGTGCTGATATCGGTCATCGCTGTTCTCGCTCGTACCGCGTTCGGGTTGATTGGAGACGAACTTCAGTTTCCGGCATGTTATTTTGCTGCTTCCGGCATATACCGTGCTTCGATTGCTTTCACCTTGGTAAGCCGGCGTACAAACCGATCTTCCAGCTTCTGGAAGTGAGCATGCAGGAAGCTCGCCACCAGTTCGAAAGCCAGTGCTGAGCCGATGATGCGCGCACCCATCACCAGGACGTTCATGTCATCGTGCTCCACACCCTGATGTGCCGAATATGTGTCGTGGCACATGCAGGCGCGGATTCCTGGCATTTTGTTGGCCGCCACATTCACGCCCACTCCGCTGCCACAAACCAGGATGCCGCGCTCGGCACGCTTGGCCATCAGCACGCGCCCTAAAGCCTCGGCAAAATCGGGATAGTCCGAAGGCTCGGTATTGTAGGCGCCCACATCGATCACCTCGTGACCAAGGCGTTCCAGATAGCCACGGATCTCCTCCTTAAGGGGAAAGCCCGCGTGATCGGCTCCCACCACCAGTTTCATCGCTATTTCTCCGCCAGCGTCGCTTCACCCTTGCGTACGCGTTCCACCAGCGCGCTGCCCCGCTTCACGATGTTGTCCACGCCAAAACCAAGTTCTTCAAGCACCTTCGGTCCTGGAGACGATGCTCCAAACCGCTCCAGTCCGATCACGTCACCGTGGCGGCCCACATATTTCCACCAGCCAAGCGGCGCGCCCGCCTCAACCGCCAGCTTGGGCAGATGATCCGGGAAGATGGAAGCCTTGTAGTCCTCGCTTTGCTCCTCGAATATCTTCCAGCTTGGCATCGAAACCACACGCGTCGCAATGCCCTCTTTGCTGAGCTCCGCTGCGGCGTTCATCGACACCCACACTTCCGATCCGGTCGCCACAATCAGCAGGTCCGGTGCCTCGCCGCCCTGCTCCAGGATGTAAGCGCCGTGCTTTACGCCGTCGTAAATGTGATATTTCTCAGGGTCGATAACCGGCAGGTCCTGGCGCGTGAGCGCCATGAAACATGGGCTCTTGCGTTCGAGAGCCAGCCGCCACACCGCGGCCGTCTCGTTCGCGTCCGCCGGGCGGAAATCCGTAAAATGCGGCACCGCACGCAACATCATCAGGTGCTCAATCGGCTGGTGCGTTGGTCCATCTTCGCCGAGCGCGATGGAATCGTGCGTGAAGACGAAAAGTGACTGCGTCTGCATGATTGCAGCCATTCGTAGCGCCGACTTGCAGTAGTCCGAAAAGGTGTAGAAGGTCGATCCATACGGAATCAGGCCGCCATGCGCCGCCATCCCGTTCACCGCCGCGCACATGCCGAACTCGCGCACGCCGAACCAGATATTCCGGCCCTTCGGATCAATGTGGAAATTGCCCCCATCCTTTAAGATTGTTTTCGTCGAAGCCGTCAGGTCGGCAGCGCCGCCGATCAACTCCGGGACATCTTTGGCAAAGGCGTTCATCACCGCATTGCCGGCGTTGCGCGTGGCTACGCCTTTTCCACCCGCCGGGAAGACGGGGATCGACTTCTCCCAGCCGTCCTTGAGCTTGCCCGCCTGCGTGCGCTCAAACTCAGCCGCCAGCTCAGGGAATTTGCTCTTGTAGTCCGCGAAGAGCGATTTCCACTCCGCTTCATACTTCGCCCCGCGATCAATGATCGTCGACCAGTTCTTCTGTGCCCCTTCTGGAACATAGAAGAACTTGTCTGAAGGCCAGCCCAGGTTCTTCTTCGTCTCGACTGCCTCTTCGGGCTTCAGAGCCTCACCGTGAACCTTATTCGTCCCCGCAATGGGGCTGCCGTATCCGATCACCGTGCGCACCGCAATCAGCGAAGGCTTGTCGGTCACTGCTTTGGCTGCTTCGATGGCCTTTGAGATCGCCTCGAGATCGTTACCGTCGGCCACACGCTGCACATGCCAGTGGTAGGCCTCAAAGCGCATCTCGACATTTTCGGTAAACGACAGCTCCGTAGGCCCGTCGAGCGAAATCAGGTTGTCGTCATAAAGAAAGATCAGCTTGCCAAGCTTCAAAGTCCCGGCCAGCGAAGCCGCCTCGTGCGAGATGCCTTCCATCAGATCGCCGTCGCCGCAGATGCCGTAGGTGTAGTGATCGACAATATCGAAGTCCGGCTGGTTATAAACAGCGGCCAGGTGCTTTTCGGCGATCGCCAGGCCCACGGACATGGCAAGCCCCTGCCCCAGCGGCCCGGTCGTCACTTCTACCCCGTCCGTGTCGCCGCGCTCCGGGTGGCCCGGCGTCCGCGATCCGTACTGGCGAAACTGCTGCAGATCCTCGATGGTCACGTCGTAGCCGGAAAGGTGGAGCGCGCCGTAGAGCAGCGCCGAGGCGTGTCCGTTCGAGAGCACGAACCGGTCACGGTTCGACCAGTGAGAATTCTTCGGGTTGTGCCGCATGTACTTGTGAAAGAGCAGATACGCGATCGGCGAATCTCCCAGCGGCGCACCGGGGTGGCCGCTCTTGGCTTTGTCCACTGCATCGACCGCAAGAAAACGGAGTGCATTAATGGAAAGCTGATCTATTTCGTTCATGACAAGCCTCTCTCCGCGGGCTTCACCCGCATGAAATCATGGATAGAAATTACGTAGCGCCGGCCAGCCGTAAATCGTCTCTAGCGTGGATGACGCCAAAACTTTCCCGGTTCAAAACTTCTCAGGGTTCACCCAGCCGCCTCGATCGCCACATCGAAATTATGGCCCTCCCAGCGATTTTCCATCGGCCAGAAAAGAGTAAATGAAACTTTGCCCGTCTGCTCGGGTGTCGTCGGGACGTCGGCAAACGACCCTGCATGACCCACCGTCGCGCTTTCGACCGCTGTCACCGTGTGCCAGTCATTGGCCGTCCACAGGACGCGAAAATGCTGCTGGGCGATGATCCGCAGCGTGTACCCTGCGCGAATCGTCTTCACCGGGCGGCGCAGTTTGAAAACCTCCAGCTTAGTGCACTCCCGGCCGTTCGCGTAGCGCTTCTCAACCGCGTCAATCTTGTCGAATACCCTGCCATCAAACACCGAGCGCAACAGCTTCAGGTATTCGGCATGCGCCCACACCAGCGGCATCGCCGACCCTGCCGGGCCGCCGAAGACAAGCCCGTTTCTGTCCGGCTCGTCCCAGATCTGCTCCGGCATCATGCCGCCTTCGGAGGCAAACTTCTCGTAAGTCTCAATTAGCGCGCTAACATCGTGCCCAGCCGCTAACTCATAGTGCGCTCTCTCGCCCGCCAGCAGCGGCCAGGCTCGACCCTGGCCGAATCCCTGAAAGGGGCCGCCATCATGCCGCTGCCCGTAGCCATCATGGTTGTAGCGTCGCCAGCACGGTCCTTTCGGCGTTTCGATCTTCAGCACGTGATCGATCACCTTTAGCGTATCGACGATCAGCGGATCGTCCGCCCGGCGCACGCCGTAACGCACCAGTTCCAGAAAGCCCCCATCGACGACCTCCCGCGCCTCGAAGTCCGTCTTCTCGCCGGGGCCACGATTCGCTATGCGGATCATCTCTTTCCCGCAGCCTTCATGCGCATACGGCTCGCCGCACTCCGGCGGCCGAATCCGCATGTAGTGCCGCTTAACCTCCGGCAACAGGACACCTTCGTTGGTCACCGTCCAGTCTTCCAGGTGCCCCTCGATCCAGTCGGCCTGCTCACGCAGAAACTTCGCCAGCTCTGGAGATCCATGCGCATCCACCAGCTCCGCTGCACATATCAGCCCCGAAATCACCGCCGCCAGCGTCGAGGGCGAATACCCCGCGCACTCCTCCCAGCGCTCCTGCTGTGTCACTGGCGCAAACCGCACCAGAAAGGCGGCCGCCCGTTCCACAAAGGGAAAGACATCCCAATCCCCAAGTCCTTCCAGCTTCCACAGCCGCCAGGCCAGGATGATCGGAAACGCTACTTCGTCGAGCTGAATTCCCGTCCAGTAAGGTGTTCCGTCAATCCAGAAATTCTGCGCAAATCCGCCGTCAGGACGTTGCGTGCATGCCAGATAGGTCAATGCGCGCCGCGCCGTATCCACTCGACCGCAGGCCAGCAGTGCCGTGGCGCTCTGCACCATATCGCGCGTCCACACTAGGTGGTATCCACCCAGGTCATCATCGCTCTTGGCGTAGCCCCATGGGATCGATGCCGACGCAATGAATGCGCCCGCGTAGGTCTTGTCCTCATGCGCGAGGACCACGTTGTGGCTCACGTGCAATAGCCTGCCGTCATCCTTGGAATTCACTGCCCACTCGCGCGGGGTGGCAGCGCGATGCCATTGCTCGATGAAGCGCTTCAGGTGCTTCTCGAATGGAGTCGCCAGCGCTCCCAGGGTCGCCGCCAGCGCCGCATGATGCCCTTCACCAAAGCCAATCGCGATCGTGAACTCGCGTGTATGCTGAAGGTCGATCTGTCCCATCACCGAAACATTCCCGTCGAGCGCGGCCCCAAACTCCCAGTCCATCGTCAGATTATGCTTCAGATCCTGCCATCCGTCGCTCGTGCCCACGTAGCCGCAGCTTGCCCGGGAGAACCCTGCATTCGTGGCCAATGCCAGGGACGTATTGTTTTTCCACGCCACCGCCGCCATCTGACCGGCTACCATGAGTATGCGCGCCGAATTTCCCTTGCCGCCCCCGTCAATATGCGGAGATAGCAACGCATAGACCTGCAGCCGCGACAAAAACTCCTTATCGCCTTCAATCCGCACTCGGATCAACACCACCGGATAATGCGGGTCGTTGATGATCTCCTTCGTGAGTGTGTAGCGGCCATCGCAGTCGCGCGACGTGATCCTGGCACCCAGCGCATCGGAGTCGATATAAGCAAACTCATGCTTGAGATCACGCTTATCTTCGTGGAAGAAGGTCTCGCCGTCCGTGATCAGAAGCCCCATGTCGCGGATCTGCGGCCGGTCGATCGTCGGATAATAAACTTCATTGAGAATGCCGTGCGAGATCGTATACCACGCGCGGCTTGACGCAGCATAGGCCGTACCTACCGTGTCTTTCGCCGCCGACGTCCAGCGGGGCTCCATGCCGGGCGCGCCAAAGGCCGGTCCCTGACCATCAACCCACACATAGTTTGGTAGAAGTGCCGTCATCAAGAAAACTCCGTGCAGATTACAGCTGGAAAAGGAAACAAGTTCCCAAGTTCAGAACTCTACCGCACTTAGATGAATCCTCCAAGAACCAGTCGCATTTATCTCAATGCGTCTTATCCCGTTTGCCGCTCAAAGCACCTGCGTGTTGGCATCCGGATCGGGATGGAACTGGACTTCATTCATCGCATGCACGATTTCTCGATTCTTCATAAAGTACTGCCAGGCAAAACCACTGCGTAGATTCTCCGCCATCAGGACGCTGATTCCCTGATTGATCCCGAGAATATCCTGCGCGAACCAGTTCGTCTTGGGATTGAATGCGTCCACGAACCCATAACGGGTCCAGACCTTGTCGCCCATCTTTTCGCGCATGCTCAGCAGCACGTGCGAGCACTCAGCGGGTAGAAACGGCAGCGACCCAGCCGCCGCGCACGGCACCAGGGTCCCATCCAGCGGACCCATCGCCGGAGGCCCGCCCCATACGCGATACCCGGCCCGCGAATCCGACGCCGTAATCCCCCACATATCCTGATCGATCCACGGAAAGCTTCGCCCCTCCGTTAGGCACCACAGCTGGTGCACACGAGTGGCTGCGATTGAATTCGTAAAATAGTTCGCGTGCAGGTCTCGTATGTCGCGGAAATCGCACCACGCATGCGCATATTGGTGAATGAACAGCGGCGCTACTCCGCTGATGTAGTCGATGCCGCCAAACGCGACGACGGGGCGCTGCAAAGCATTCCAGGTATCGGCGGAAACAGGGTGGGTCGGCGACCCGATGGCCATCAGATACATGGTCATCAGCTCGGAATAAATGTCCCACCTGTATTTTAGAAATCCCTGGTCCGGGAGCCATCCCATGGAAAGCGTCGTACCCCCGTTCAGCATCCACTCCCAGTCGACCCGCCGGTAAAACGTGGTCGCCAGCGCTTCAATTCGCGTGTTGCCCGCGAAGTATTGCCGGCACAACAGCACCCCGCAGAGCAGCAAGGCAGTATCGATCGACGAGAGCTCGCTCCCGAACATTCGCCGCCCGCTCTCAATGTCGATGAAGTGGTACAGAAAACCGTGCTCGTGCGGACACTCTTCCAGCAGAAAGGCCAGCGTCTTCTCCACCCTCGCTTCGCAGTCGCCCGGCCGCAGGTAATTGCGCTTCGCAGCGATGCACAGCGCGCTCAGTCCGAATCCCGTCGCTGCAATGCTGGCCACGCGACTTAACGAGCGCCTCGCCGCCGAGGCCCGATCCCGCACCAGCCCTGTCTTCGGACTCGCTTCGTTGTAGAAAAAGTCGCAGGCCCGGCCTTCGAGGTCGTCGAGCAGCGCATCGGCGGCCTTCGAGACCTGCGTCAGCGGGCGATTGATGAACGCGCCCAGCTGCTGGGGATACTTCTGCGCAGTCTGCGCTTCCGACTGCGGCTCCTGCCCGGGCTTTACCGGGGGAGCCTGCGGCTGATTCTGAAGACCCTCAGCAATGGAAACCGCGGGCGCGCCCAATGCGAGCATGCCCGAAGCGCCCGCTGTTCTCAGCAGTTGCCGTCGAGTTATCTTTGAGCGAGCCAAAGCACAGTCAATTCTAAAGAGATGCAGCAAGCAGCAACAGCGACACTCTACTCTCGCAGTGTAACGAAATGGCGACCTGGTCAATAACTCGCGTCAAAACCCCAGAACTCGCCTCGCATGTATGGACTTCCGCTCAATGAATCTTCACAACAATTGTTCTGAGGTTCTTATCCGGGCCGCCACCGGCGGCGACTCCGCCGCCATCTGGAAGGTCATCGAGCCCTCCATTCGCGCCGGTGAAACCTATACACTGCCTCGCGATCTTTCAGAAGGCGACACCCTCGACTACTGGTTTTCACTCGGTCACGCAGTCTTTGTCGCACTCCATGAGGGCGAAATCGTCGGCTCGTACTATCTGCGCGCCAACCACGCCGGCGCCGGATCGCACGTCGCCAATTGCGGATACATGACCGGACCCTGGGCATCGGGCCGTGGTGTCGCTAGGGCCATGTGCCGGCATTCCTTGGACCAGGCGCGCACCCGCGGTTTTCTGGCGATGCAGTTCAACATCGTCGTCAGCACCAATGAACGGGCCGTCCGCCTTTGGCAGTTTATGGGCTTTAGAATCATCGGTCGCATCCCCCAGGCTTTTCGCCACCCGACAGAGGGCTTAGTCGAAGCCTTCGTTTATGTATCGAACACTTTAGCGGGACTCATAGAACTTGGCATCCGCCTTCTTTCGGCTCACCCTGGAGTCACCCCTGAAGTGCAAAGTCTCGCGATCGACTACGATTCAAAGCGCGACCCCGTAAGAATCTGCCGATCATTTCTTTCAGAGATCAACGCGAATGAAATAAAGCCTATGTTTGGAAACACTTGTCAAAGCTATGGCTTGGAACGGTTGCCAAATCAATCCTTGCCAAAGTTGGGGGGAGGGGTAGTTCCTAGGGTAGGTATAAACCGGGCGGATGTCCGACGAAATAGACCGGGCTCATCTCCGACACTGCGACTTAGGGGGTGAGGACGTACAACGTCCTCATGCCCTGGAAAACGAGCA
>Ga0210386_10000128_pt1 | contig 60480 bp, 51 predicted proteins | sample IncBWH32OmetaG_FD_160091 | JGI IMG/M metagenome (GOLD analysis project Ga0210386, IMG submission 160091) | Forest soil microbial communities from Barre Woods Harvard Forest LTER site, Petersham, Massachusetts, United States - Inc-BW-H-32-O ...
GGTGAAAATTGCGAACCCCGCGGTGAACATGCGCCTGGCGCCGATCCGGTCGCCGAGTGCCCCCGCCGTCAGGATGAACGCTGCGAAAGCGATGGTATAGGCGCTGACAACCCACTGCAGTTCGGAAACACCGCCGCTCCAGCGACGCGCCGATGCTGGCAAGCGCCGTGTTAACGATGGTGACGTCAAGCTGAACCACACCGTAGCCGAGGCTCATGGCCATCAGTGTCCAGGAGTTCCGGAGACTTTTGGCGCGGTGTCCGCCGCCGGGTCTGAGTTTCGGCGCGAGCATGGATTGGAACTTCAGAGAAGCAGCGCGCATCGATCACCTCCGCTCGGGGGACCAACGCGACATTCTATCCAATCGTTTCTAGGGTAAACTTCGTCCAATGTCGAAGTATGTCGGACGGAGCCGCGCTCGGCTCAATTCGGCCGCTTCACCCGCACAATTGCGCGCGCGGCGCAAGGACTGCCGTGTCGGCGTTGTCAAATTGTTGTGTCATACCCCAGGCCCTGATGGGGGGCTTTGTACGGGCCGATGAAAGAACCGATTTGGCGGGATTTCGCAGACAAGTTCGCCAGGTTCAGTATTATTTAACCTCTCGCCAGGCGATCCTTCCGACGCGAAAAAAAATCGGAGGCAACAAAACGCCGCGCCGGTCGAGCGCGACGTTTTGTCTCAACCAGCCTCAGCTCGCTGCGCGCAGGTTGACCTTGCTCTCCGCAAGCGAGGTCAGCTTCTTGTCGGTTGCCTTTTCCTCATCGAGCGTCTTTTGCAGAATGCTGGCGCAATCGTTGCGTCCAAGTTGCTTGGCCCAGGCGATCAGACTGCCGTAGCGTGCGATCTCGTAGTGCTCGGCGGCCTGCGCGGCGTTGATCAATGCCGCATCCAGCACGGCGTCGTCGGCGACCTCTCCTACGACATCGTCAGCCTCCTCGATGATGCCATCGATAGCCGGGCAGTCGACCGCCTTCATCTCCGCACCATGCATCCGAAATACCTCTTCGAGGCGCTTGACGTGAGTTTTGGTCTCGTCGAGATGAGTGAGAAAGCCCTGCTTGAGCTGCTTATCTATCGCCTTGCCCGACATTTTTTGCAGCGCTTTTTCGAGCTGCTTCTCGGCATAGTAGATGTCCTGCAGCTGATGCACGAAAAGGTCGTTCAGATTCCTGATGTCCCGGGTGAAGAGTCCCATGGCGCGATTCCTTATGTCTCGGGAACACAGCCGCGCTTCTCCGACGAGCGCGCCGATATGTTCGATTGCGGATACTCTCGCTAACCGGCGGACTCGACCGTTGTTCCGAGTTGCGCAGACCCCGTTAGCGAGGAGGAACTTTTCCAACGCGGAAGGAACGGGCGATGCTCCTGCACGCAAACCGCGTTCCGGGGCCTGAACCTCGCAATCTCGAAATATGTACGAACTATGACGGTGGTGGCCTGTCTTGCGGGAACGACGCTTGCCTTGTCAAGGATTGCACAACGGAACCTTTTTGCCTTATGGGTTTTCGTATCAAGCCGATCGGCGCTGGTTGCGACGATCGCTGCAAGTGGCTCGCAACTCTGTTGCCGCCCTGCCGGGAGGAAGAATGTATCGCCTGTTGGCCACGCTGGGGCGTGGCTTGAAGCATCGGATCGGCTGGAAACAGATCGGAATTGCCGCAAGCCTCATCATCATCGCCTTTGCAATCACGACGCTGGTCCGTACCCTCAAGGGAGTTGATACCGGCGTCATGCTGGTGGCGCTGACCGAGATAGCGCCGTATCACATCGCACTCGCCGCGCTGTGCGTGGTCGGCGCATTCTGCACGCTGACCTTCTACGATTTCTTCGCGCTCCGGACCATCGGCAGGAAACACGTACCTTACCGTATCGCCGCATTGTCCAGCTTCACGAGCTATACGATCGGGCACAATATCGGCGCCACCGTCTTCACCGGCGGTGCGATCCGTTTCCGGATCTATTCCGAATACGGTCTGAGCGCCGTCGATGTCGCCAAGATCTGCTTTCTCTCCGGCCTGACATTCTGGCTTGGCAACACCTTCGTGCTCGGCATCGGCATGGCCTGGCATCCCGGCGCGGCATCGGCCATGGACCAACTTCCGGCCGCGATCAACCGGCTGGTGGCGTTCGGGGTGCTCAGCGCCATCCTCGCCTACTTTGTCTGGCTCAGCCTTGGCGAAGAGCGGCGCGAACTCGGGCAAAACGGCTGGAAGGTAAAACTGCCTTCGGCGCGGCTGACGCTGGTGCAGATTTTGATCGGCGTGCTCGATCTGGGGTTCTGCGCGATGGCCATGTACTTGCTGATGCCGGGTGATCCCGGCATCGGTTTCATGTCGCTGGCTGTGGTGTTCATCCTGGCGACTCTGCTCGGCTTTGCCAGTCACGCGCCAGGCTCGATCGGCGTCTTCGATGCCGCGATGCTGGTCGCTCTTCCTCAATTCGGCAGGGAGCAGTTGCTGGCAACGCTGGTGGTGTTTCGCATCCTTTACTTCATGATCCCCTTCGGCATTGCGATCTCGATCATGGGCAGCCGCGAAATCTGGCTCAACGTGGTGGTACCCTGGCAGAAGCGCCGCAAACTGAACGAGGCTTCGATCGCCACCGCCTCAGTCGAAGAGGCGGAAGTTGCGCAAGTCAAAACACTGCGGTTCGAGCGCCGCTCGCGCATGCGCTCCCGCCGATAGCCCGCCTCGATCAGCTCATTGTTTTGCGGGCGCGGCGGACTTCCTGGCGCCGGCCGGCGGCTTCGCTGCCGGAGCTTGCCCCGGCAGGTATTTGGCTATGATGGCCGGATCGAGGGAAGCGAGTTCGCTGTCCGGCAGGCGATGCCAGACTTCGTCCTTGCCCAATAACGGTGTCAGCACATAACCACGCAGCGTGAGATCCTTGCCGTCAGGGCTGACGGTCATCTTCGCTCGCCAGATTTCGCCGTCGCGCGGATCGAGGATATTGCCGCCTTCATACTCGAGACCGTTGCGCTTCATATTCCGGATGAAGGAGATTCCGAGCACCGGCGCGTTCTTGCGATCGTCGGTGCATTTTGAGCAGACATCATGTTCGACTTCGCCGGGCCTTGGAAAAGTCCTGGCGATCACGCCCTCGAAGAAGCCGTCGCGGTGGTCGACGAAGAGAACCCAAACCACGGGCTTGCCGTCCTCCATCTTCTGCCAAAGTCCGGCCGCGGTGGGCTCGGCCGCCTGCGCCGGAACTGCGGTGGCGAACAACATCGCGACGAGAAGCGGAAGCACCGGCCGCAAACTGGATACGAGATTCCACATTGCCATCACCTGATCAGCCCCTCGAACCATGTGCAGACTACGGCCATTTCGGCGAGCCTTCCAGTGCCCGCGGCGTCCCATCCGGCGCGCCTTTTTCAAGACCTGATCCGGTGTCATCATCAGGATATGTGGCGACAGGAGGGCCATCGAGGCCCGCCTTCTGCCGCTTCACATCCGGCCAATCTAGTTGACGCCAAGCTTTTTCTGCAGGCTGGAAGAGGACGTCGTGTACTGGAAGACGAGACGCTTGTCCGGATAGACGTAACGGTGCGCCTTCTGCGCCATCAACGCGCCTTCGTGGAAACCACACAGGATGAGCTTGAGCTTGCCCGGATAGGTGTTGATGTCGCCGATCGCGAAGATCCCGGGCACGCTGGTTTCGAAGGCCGAGGTCTCGACCGGCACCAGATTGTTCTCAAGCGATATACCCCAGTTCGCTACCGGCCCCAGTTTCATGGTCAGGCCGAAGAACGGCAGCATCGTATCGCAGGAAACCTTCGAGACCGCGTTGTCGTTGCCCTTCACCTGCGCGCCCGTGAGCTTGCCGGCCGCGCCTTCGAGCGCGGTGACCTGTCCGATCTTCAGGTCCAGCTTGCCGGCGGCCACCAGCGCGCGCATCTGCTCGACACTGTGGGGCGCGGCGCGGAAGTCGTCGCGACGGTGCAAGAGCGTGACGCGCTTGGCGATGGGGTGCAGGTTGAGCGTCCAGTCCAGCGCGGAATCGCCGCCGCCGACGATCAGGAGATCCTTGTCGCGGAACTGTTCCATCTTGCGCACGGCGTAAAACACCGAGGTGCCTTCATAGGCCTCGATGCCCGGCACCGGCGGACGCTTGGGCTGGAACGAACCACCGCCGGCCGAAATCACGACGACCTTGCACTCGAAAACCTTGCCTGCATCGGTGGTGATGCGAAAGGCGGGGTCGCCGATCTTCTCGATCTTCTCCACCATTTCGTTGAGATGGAAAGTCGCGTTGAACGGCTTGATCTGCTGCATCAATGCGTCGGTGAGGCCCTGGCCGGTGACGTATGGAATTCCCGGAATGTCGTAGATCGGCTTTTCCGGATAGAGCTCGGCGCACTGGCCGCCGATCTTGTCGAGGATGTCGACCAGGTGCGCCTTCATGTCGAGCAGGCCCAATTCGAAGACGGCGAACAGCCCGCACGGGCCCGCGCCGATGATCAACACGTCGGTTTTGATCGCTTCGCTCATGTCGTTTTCTTTTCGGTTGGGATGAGGCTGGTAAGCCCTTTTAACTCGCGCCTGTCTAACCAACACGGAACATGGAGGGAAGCCCATATTATTGCGGTAGCGCGATGACCACCCCTTGCGGGCGTTCGACAACTGCGCTGTAAGGGCGCAAGTCTCGGAGAACTCCCCGTGAATGCCTCTGCCCGCCTCGACGCAACGCCACGCCTGGAGGATTTTCCCTATCGGCTGACCGACAATGTGCGCTTTGCCGATCTCGATCCCAATCAGCACGTCAATAACGCGGTTTATGCCACCTATTTCGAGACCGGCCGCGTCACGCTGATGAAGGATCGCAGTTATGGTCTGACGTTCGAGGGATTCGCCTGGATCCTGGTGCGGCTCGATATCCACTTCCGTGCCGAACTGCGCTGGCCGGGCGCGATCGAGATGGGTCTTGGCGTCTCGAAATTCGGCCGAACCTCCGTCACTTTCGATCAGGTGGTGTTCTCGGAAGGCCGGTGCGTGGCATCTGCTCGGACCGTGACCGTGCTCTTGGACGAAATCTCGCGCAAGCCGACGCCGCTCACGCCGGAAATCATCGCCAGTTTCCGCCCTTGGCTTCGCCGCGGAACGGAACTTCCGATCGCGACTTGAGTACACCCGGCGGTGGCGAAAGGAAAATGATGTTCAGCTGCCGCTTCCGATGTTCGTCATCGCCTTCTCAACGAATGCGCGCGCCGCTAGGCCTGACGCTCCGGCGTCGATACCGAAAGACCATCCAGCTCATCGCTCACCTTGATCTGACACGACAGCCGCGAATTCGGCCGCACGTCGAAACCGAAGTCCAGCATGTCCTCTTCCATCGGCGAAGGGGGACCAACTTTCTCGCGCCAGGCCTCATCGACATAGACATGGCAGGTTGCGCAGGCGCAGGCACCGCCACACTCGGCTTCGATGCCCGGGATCGCATTGCGGATCGCCCCTTCCATGACGGTAGCACCGTTCTCGACTTCGACGGTGCGGGTTTCGCCGGTATGGTCGACATAGTGGATCTTGGCCATGTTCGCTCGTGCTGGAAATTAGGAGCTCGGAATAGGGTCCGGGCAGTCCTATAACGGGTCAATCCGCTCCGCGCTAGTGGAGCGCAGGTGTCCGCTCAGCGGCAAGCGAATGCTGGATCAGGACCGAACGGGCGAAGGTTGCCGGAGCGGCTTTCCCTTACCGCGGGGCCGCCTCTTCCGATCACGACCGCTGCTGAATTGCCTCGATCGCCGCGCGTGCCTCCGTCACGGCTTCGTTGAGCTGAAGCAGGGCCTGCGCCGGATCCGCTCCCTTCCGGAGCAGAACCTCAAGATGACCAGCGGCATCGGCGACCGCGAACGCGCCGATCGCGCGCGCCGACCCTTTCAGCGTATGCGCCAGCGCGGTTGCGTCCGAAGGCAAGCTGGCAAGCGCAGTGGCGAGACCGACAGCCTGTGCCGAAAACAACGCCAGCACCTCGCGCTCGAGGCTGGCGTCGCCGAGCGTCATGCGTTGCAGATGCGCGAGGTCGATGGGACCGCCATCGGGAACGAGCGGTGGCGAAGGCATCCAGTCAATCCGGTCCAGATGAAGCGACAAGTTGGCAATCCACAATTTTCTAAGGCATCCGATACGGTCCAGAGGGCCTCGCAAACCAACCATGGAAGGGGTTAACGGGCGGTTCGGTGACTGCTGCCGCAAGTTCGCCTTTTTTCGGGCGAAAAGTCGCCCCAATCAACCATCCACGGGGAAGAATTTCGTTGCTTTGTAAGGCCTTACCGTGGAACCCTGTTAACGATGATTAAGATTGTATTAATCGCGGCCATTTCATTCGCGCCGCCCAACCAATAGGATGTTTTGCGGGACCCAGTGGACAAGCCGATCTGAATGGGCGCGCTTTGGCGCTGCGCGGGATATGACGCCTGTCTGGGACTTGCGGGGGGAATTCGCGCAAGACCGTTCCGGATGCGTGAAAAGTAAAAAACGAGGGGCTCAGACTGAACATGGCGAACAATCCCAAGAAGGTCAAAGACCCGACTGAGGTCGCGCTTTCTGCGATTCAAGAAGCCTTGAACATCGGTGAATCCTCCGACGACAACAGGAACACTGTGCCCAACGATGCTTCAGCTGCAAGTTCGACCGCGTCGCCGAGCTTTGACGAACCTTCTTTTGATACAAGGCCAGGTGCCGAGCGAGCGGCGTTCGAGTCGACCGAAGAGCCGCGCGCGATCCGTCGCGCCGCCAATGACGATCGCGAAACCATCGGGCAGATTCTGCAGGCCATCCAGAAGGGCCGCCCGGCGCGAAACGCCTATACGTTGGCAACGCTTTTTGCCGGCATCTGGATTCTCGGCGCCATCGTTCTGACCATCAGTTTTCTCCCCTCGCTGAAGGCCGTGATCGGTCAGGGCGGCGGCGGCATGCTGGCACTGGCGGGACTCGCCGCCATCTTCTTCGCGCCGGTTTTGCTGTTCTATTTTTTGGCGAACCTTTCCTGGCGCGGCCAGGAGTTACGGATGATCGCGCAATCGATGGCACAGGTTGCCATCCGCTTTTCGGAGCCGGAGGGAGCAGCCGCCGACTCGATGGTTACGGTCGGCCAGGCCATCCGCCGCGAAGTCGCGGCGATGGGCGACGGTGTCGAACGCGCCATCGCGCGTGCCGGCGAACTCGAAACGCTGGTGGCCAACGAAGTCGCGGCGCTCGAGCGTGCCTATAGCGACAACGAAGTCCGCATCCGCTCGCTTTTGCAGGATATCGCCCATCAGCGCGACAATCTGGTCGGACAGGCCGAACAGGTGCGCAGCGCCATTTCCGGCGTACAGATCGACCTGCGCCACGACATCGCCCTGATATCGGACGCGATCGCCTCGCGGGTCGACGAGGTAGCCAAGAGCATCACCGGCGCGCTGGAAGAGCGCGGCGCGCACATCACGAGCGCGCTGAGCAATGCCGGCGACAACATGATCCTGGCACTCGGCGAGCGCGGCGGAGATCTGCTCGACCGGCTCGAGGAAGCCAGCGCCGAAACGACACGCGCCGTACTCGACGCCAGCGAGCGGCTCACCACCAGTCTCAATTTCAAGACCGGCCACGTCCACGACGAATTCGCAGAACTCGCCGACCGCGTGCACGAGACGTTGAACGAGCGGATCGACCGCATCACCTCCGAATTCGAGCAGCGCTCCTCGACCATCGTGGACGGCATTTCCGAACGCACCGAACAGGTCCACGACTCGCTAAAGAATTCGAGCGACTCGCTACTGCTTGAACTCGAACTGCGCAGCAGCGATCTGGTAAGCAAGATCGAGGACTCCGGCAACCAGCTCGCCTCGAAAATCTTCAACTCCGGCGACAAGGCGAGCGAGGCGCTCGACGTGACGGTGAACTCGCTGGTGGCCAAGGTGGTCAGCCAGACCGAGAACGCGCACGACACGCTCTCCTTGCAGATGAGCGCCTTCGACGAACTCATGAAGAACCAGGGCGGCGAGTTGGCGGAAAAATTCGCCCGCGACAGCGGCACCCTCGGCGCCCTGATCACCCGTCACGTCTCCGAGTTCGACCGAACGGTCAAGACCTTTGGCGGCGAGATCGTCGAGCGCATGGGGCAGCGGACCCAGGACATCGCCGACACGCTGAAGAACTATGTCGACAATTTCGACACGCGGTTGAGCTCGGATGGCGGCAGCATCGCCGCTTCGCTCGATCAGCGCCTGCTACAATTCGAAACCACGCTGGGCAGCAGTGTCGCCCATCTCGACACTTCGCTGGAGACCACGATCAAATCCTTCGACGAAGCGATCGACGGCCGCCTGAAGCGCATGGGTCAGCGCACCCAGGACATCGCCGACACGCTGAAGAACTATGTCGACAATTTCGACACGCGGCTGAGCTCGAACGGCGGCACCATCACCGCGTCGCTCGATCAGCGCCTCCTGCAATTCGAAACCACGCTTGGCAGCCGCGTCGCCCATCTCGACACCTCGCTGCAGACCACGATCAAATCCATCGATGAAGCGATCGACGGCCGCCTGAAATCCCTCGAACAGACCTTCGACACGCGGGCGAAATCGGTCACCGAGACGATCGACGGCCGGCTCGGCTCACTCGCCACCTCGCTGACCGATGGCGCCGCACAGGCGATTCATTCGATCGACTCTCGCCTCACCATGCTCACGATGTCGCTGACCGAGGGCGCCACGCAGGCGGTCGAAGCGGTCGACCGGCGCATCGCCAACGCGACCCAGACCATCGACGGCCGCAGCGCCCAGCTCACCGAAACCATCGTGGCACGGTTCCAGGAAATCCATCAGGGCATCGAGACCCGGATCGGCGCGGTTTCCTCCGACATCGATACCCGCGTCGCGCAGTTCGAAGATCTGCTCGGTACGCGGATCGAAGCCGTCGCCGGCCGCATCGAGAGCAGCGGACGGCAGGCCAGCGAAGGTCTGATGGCGCGCGCCGAGGAATTGTCGCTCGGCATCAGGTCCCACGTCGAGGACGCGGAACGCTCGCTCACCAATCTGGTGGTCAATACCAGCGAAACCATCCAGACTGGCGCGCGCGCAGCGCAACAGTCGTTGCTGACGGTTTCCTCCGAGGTCGGCGGCCAGCTGAAGCAGACGTCGGCCGACGTCGAGCGCGCGCTCAACGCTGTCGGCAGCAGTGCCGCCAACTCGATTCTGACCAGCGCCCGCGATGCGCACCTAACCCTTGTCTCGGTCTCCTCCGAGGCCGCCAATCAGGTCAAGTCCCTCTCCGCCGACATCGAGCGAACACTCTCGACGGCAGGCTCAACGTCGGCAAGCGCGATCGTGACCAGCGCCCGCGATGCGCAGACAACCCTTGTGTCGGCCTCCTCTGAGGCCGCCAATCAGGTCAAATCCCTTTCCGCCGAAATCGAGCGATCGCTCTCGACGGCGCACTCAGCGTCGGCAAGCGCGATCATCGCAGGCGCACGCGAGGCCCAGACCACCCTGGTGGCGGCCTCCTCGGAAGCTGCCAGCCATGTCAAGTCGCTGGCAGCCGATCTGGAGCGTACGTTGACCGCGGCCGGCACGGACACCGCCGCCTCCATCCTGAACAGCGCGCGCCAGGCCCAGGGTTCGCTGACTGCAACCTCCGCCGACGCCGCCAGCCAGATCCGAGCGATCTCGACGGATATCGAACGCGCGCTCGGCGCGGTGACGACCAACACCACCGACCGGATCGTACAGAGCGCACAGAGCGCGCAGCAGGCGCTGGTGGCTGCCTCCAACGAGGTCAGCTCGAAGGTCAAGTCGACGTCGGCAGAAGTGGAGCGCGCGGTGCTGGCCGTCAGCGGCACCTTCGGCACCGCCATGACCGGCAAGACCGACGAAATCGTCAGCTACGTGCAACAGCAGACCGAACGTCTGTCGCAGATGATCGACGGCAGGCGAGGCGCGCTCGTCGAGGCCCTCGGCGCCAAGGCCAACCTGCTGACGGCCGATATCGACCGCGCCACGTCGGAAGCATTGAGGTCGATCGAGACCCGCGGCCAGACCTTCTCCCAAGGGATTCTGGGCAACGGCAATGAAGTGGCGCGTTCGATCATCTCCGCGGGAGAACTCGCCACCAGCTCGGTGAGCAAGTCGCTGAAGGAGCTGGAGCAGTCGTCGCGTACGGCGATCGACCAGTCGCGCCAGGTCTCGATCGCGGCGGTGACCGAGATGCAGGAAACCAGCAAGATCCTGCGCACCGATACGGTGGCGCTGTTCGAACGGCTCCGCGAGGGCAATATCCTGCTGCAGGAAGTTCTGACCGGTGCGCACGACAACCTCAACTCGCTGGAGCGCGCGCTCGTCACCCGCGTGGCCGACTTCGTCTCCTCCATGAACGATGTCACCACGCGAAACGGCGTCGCAACGCAGACGCTGGAAAACCAGCTGGGAATCTTCAACACGAAGACCTCCAAGGCGCTGGAGGACCTCAACGCGCTTTCCGGCCAGTTCGACCTTCACGGCAAGGCTCTGCTCGACGCGGCTTCGGTCGTGGAACAAAGCAACCGCAACACGAGCGCTACGCTCTCGGAACGCAAGTCGACGCTCGATACGCTCATCGCCACGATCGACCAGCGCACCGCCGATCTCGATCAACGGTTGTCGCGCTTCACCGGCTTGCTCGACGAGTCGCTTGCCGCGGCCGAAGAACGCGCCCGCGACATCGCCCGCGTCGTGGCGGAAACCGCCGGCGCGGGCTCGGCCGCGATCAGCCGGCATTTCGAGGCGGTGCGCACGGCGGCCGAAGAGGAACGCCGCCTAACCACCGACGCCATGGCCGAGCTCTATCAGCAGAGCACCGAGGAAGCGGACGCGATGTTCAAGCAGTCGGCGGAGAAATTCGCCAACATGGTCGCGAGCATGAAGCAGATGGCGGCCGAAATGCACCAGGAGCTGGAGGCCACCCGCGGCGAGCTTCGCCGTGGCGTGCTGGAAATGCCGCAGGAGGCGGCCGAGAGCACCGCGCAGATGCGCAAGGTGATCGTCGACCAGATCGAGGCGCTCGCCGAACTGAACCGGATCGTCGCCCATCACGGCCGCGGCCTCGACGTGGTCACCAACCGCACCAGTGTGCCACGCGAGGAAGAGCCGTCGCTGGCTGCCGTCACCGGGCGCGGCGAGGCACGCCCCGCAACACGCGCCAGTGCATCGAGCCTGCCGCTGCCCGATCTCGGTCTGCAGGGCACTCGACGAACCGAAGCTCCGCCGGTCTCGCCTGCCAATGCCGATCAGGGACGAGACGGATGGCTTTCCGATCTCTTGAGCCGCACGGATAGCAGCTGGGGAACAGGTCCCGTCAATCGCGAGACGACGCGCGCTCGCCCGGCCCAGCCGGCCGCCGGCGGCAATCCGCTGGAGTCGTTGTCACTCGACATCAGCCGCCTGATGGACCGCAATCTCGCCGCTGAGATGTGGGATCGCTATCAACGCGGCGAGAACAAGGCGTTCTCCAAGCGGCTCTATACGCCGGCCGGCCAGAAGGCGTTCGACGAGGTCGCGCGCAAATATCGCGCCGACCGCAACTTCAAGCAGACGGTCGACCGTTACATTGCCGAGTTCGAGCGCCTGCTCGACGAAGTGGCCCGCGAGGACCGGGGGCCGCAGGCGCTACGCGGTCACCTCACCTCCGAGACGGGTCTGGTCTACACCCTGCTCGCCCATGCCGCAGGACGGCTCGGCTAGGCTTCAAGCGAACTGTTGGAGAAAACGGAGGCATCGCTGCCTCCGTTTTATTTTTTTGACCGGAACGGCAACTTCATCAGGTCCCGAGCGTAACTTTGCGCGTTGTTGAGCGTAGCTCTGGATTGGCCCGTGAAACGCCCGATCTGGGTCGTGCGGTGAAGGCGGTTCGGATGGCTGCAACCAATGATTTGCTGGAGCAAAACATGTCAAAACTGGCTCTTTACGTCCCCCTCGAAGCCAAGCCTGGCAAGGAGAAGGAAGTCGCGGAGTTCCTCAAATCCGCGCTGCCGCTGGTCGATGCCGAACCGGGTACCGTCAGCTGGTTTGCGATCCAGAACGGGCCGTCGTCATTTGCGATTTTCGACACCTTCGATGACGAAAACGGCCGCAACGCGCATCTTAGCGGCAAGGTCGCCGCGGCGCTGATGGCGAAGGCCGGCGAACTTTTGGCCAAGCCGCCGGCGATTCACAGGATCGACATCCTCGCCGACAAGCTTCCAAAGAAATAGCCGCCGCCCCGATCGGCCGCCCGCTGGAGACGCGCGGCGCTATTGCCGCCTTCTTTCCCCCGCGGGCGGAGGCGGCGGCGCCGGCGTCGAGGCCGAAGCCGCCGCCGGTGGGCTTGGGGAACCGCTTGCGCCGAACAGAAGCCGCGTCGGGTTGCGGTCGAGATTGTTCACCGCGCGGCTGATGTCGGCCAGCGTGCGGCGGCCATCGGCCATCAGGGCGCCCGAGCGCTTGTCGAAATCTTCAGCCAGTTCCCGGATCGATTTCACGGTCAGGAACAGCTCGCCGCCCTCCTTGCCGCCGGCGAGCGTATTGAGACCGAGCATCAGGTTGTCGGCCTTCCCTATCACGCCCTCGACCTTCAGCATCACGTCGTCGATCTTCTGGGCATTGTGCGCCAGCGACGAGGTGAAGGTCTCGAGGTTTCGCAGCGAGTTCCTGACCGCCTGCTGGTTGTCAGCAACCACGCGGTTGATGTTCTGCAGCGTGCCACGGATCGCCTCGGTGACGTCCTGAAGCTGATTCGGGTCGGCAGTCAGCACGGGAATGCCGTCCTCGCCGAGCGGCACCGGTGGGGCATTTTCATCGCCGCCTTTGAGCGAAATCGCAGCGACGCCCGTCAGCCCCTGAAATTCGAGCCCAACCAAGGTGTCCTTGCGTAGCGGTGCGTTGTTTTCGACCATTGCGAGTGCGACCACGCGACGCGGGTTATCGAGCTTTACCGAAACGACTTCACCTACCCTGATACCATTGAAATTTACATTGCCGCCGTTGCGAAGGCCTGCGGCCGGGCCCTCGAAGACGATACGCAGCGGGCTGCGCAACTTGGTGGTGTGCAGGCTCTGGAACCAGAGCACAAAGCCGAACGCGGCGGCGATCACCGCAAGGGTGAAGGAACCGATCAGAACGAAGTTCGCCCGCGTTTCCATCAAACCAGCTCCGAAACCACCAAAAACTAGCCCATGACTGCGCGGGCGCGCTTTCCGTGGAAATAAGCCCTCAACCAGGGATGCTGCGAGGCCTGCATGTCGGCCATCGATCCGGCGGCAATGATTTTACCATTACCTAGAACAGCAATACGGTCACATGCAGTGTAAAGGCTGTCCAAATCGTGGGTTACCATGAAAACAGTCAGGCCCAAAGTCCGCTGCAGGGTCCGCACCAGTTCGTCGAAATCCCCGGCGCCGATCGGATCGAGACCCGAGGTCGGCTCATCCAGGAACACCAGTTCCGGATCAAGCGCGAGCGCGCGGGCAAGCGCCACACGCTTGATCATGCCGCCCGACAATTCGGCAGGGAAACGGTCAGCGACCTCGGGGCGCAATCCGACCATGCCGAGCTTGGCGACGGTGATCTCGTCGAGCAGGCGCTGGGTGACGTTGAGATATTCCCGCACCGGAAACTGGATGTTCTGGCGCACCGTCAGCGAGGAGAACAGCGCGCCCTGCTGGAACAGGATTCCCCAGCGCCGCTCGACTGCGCGCCGCTCCGAGGGGCTCGCGGCGTCGAGATCAACCCCGAATACCTCGATCCGCCCGGAAATCTTCGGGACCAGTCCGATGATGGTCCGCGTCAGCACCGATTTGCCCGCGCCGGAGGGTCCGACGAAGCCGAGGATTTCGCCGCGCTTCACGTCGAGATTAAGTCCGTCGAGGACTTTTGTCTTGCCGAACTTCACCGAGATGTCGCGCACCCGGATGACGGCGTTCTGTGCCTCCCCAGCCATTGTCACATTCCGATCGAGGCGAAGAAAATCGCGAACACGCCGTCCATCACGATGACGAAGAAGATCCCCTTCACGACCGAGGATGTGGTGTGCTGACCGAGCGATTCCGCGCTGCCCTGCACGGCGAGGCCCTCGACACAGGCGACGATCCCGATCACCGCCGCCATCACCGGCGCCTTGACGATACCGACGATGAAATGATTGATCGAGATCGCATCACGCAGCCGAAGCAGGAACGCTTCGGGGTCGACGCCGCCGTAGAGCCAGGCCACCAGCCCGCCGCCATAGAGCGCAGCCATCGCGCCGAGGAAAGCCAGGATCGGCAGTGCGATGATCAGCGCCAGCATCCGCGGCAGGATCAGAACCTCGATCGGATCGAAACCCATCGTGCGCAACGCATCGATCTCTTCGCGCATTTTCATGGAGCCGAGCTCGGCGGTGTAGGCACTCCCCGATCGTCCCGCCACCATGATCGCTACCAGGAGCACGCCGATCTCGCGCAGCACCAGCACGCCCAGCATGTCGACCACGAAAATATCCGCGCCGAATTTCCGGAAGTGAAAGATACCCTGCTGAGAGATGATGCAGCCGATCAGAAAGGTAATCAGAATCACGATAGGCACGGCATGCCAGCCGACCTGTTCCAGATGATGCACGGTGGAGGTCAAACGAAAGCTTCCAGGGTGGCGCAACATCCTCGCGCTCGCGGTCAGCACCGCGCCAAGCATGTCGATCAGGCCGACCACGGTGCCGCCGATGCCGAACATGGTGCGGCCGATCTGGTCCAGCATGCCCGCGATCGTCACGGTCGGGACCTCGGCCGCGGGGATCGCCTTCACACGCCGCACCTCGTCGACCAGGCTCGAATAGTCAGCCGAAAGGCCCGCAATCTTCGCCTCCATTTCACCATGGGTCAGGCTGCGCCGAAGCCGCTCGATCAGCCAGGCCCCGAAAGTATCGAGCCTGGAGACCTTCGACACGTCGATGGAGATATTCGACCGGCTGCCGGTCAGCCTCTCCGCATCGGCCACGATCTCCTCCAGCTGCGAGGCAAAACCGGCGGTCCATGACCCACCCGCACACAGCGCAAGCCCATTACCACTTGCAATCCGCTCCAATGTCGGGTCGCCCTTCACGATGCCAACTCCCGTATCGTCTTCCGGATTTTTCCTGATAGCGCTTTGAGAGGAAATTGCAGCAGCACGTTGAAAAAATTGTAGAACAGGTCACTAACCAGCCATACTTGGTTACGTTGGGCAAGCAGGTCGTTCGAGTTGCAAGGTATTAAAATGACCGAATCAGCTGTCCTTGCGGCACAAATCGAACGCTGGCCGATCGCAGGCCATTTCACCATCAGCCGGGGCGCCAAAACCGAGGCGGTCACAGTTGTGGCGGAAATCGGCCGTGGCGGCCATGTCGGACGGGGTGAGTGCGTCCCCTATCCCCGCTACGGCGAGACGCCGGAGGCTACGCTTAAGGCGATATTGTCGATGCAGGAGGCGGTCGGCCGAGGGCTCGACAGGCGCGCCTTGCAGGCGATGATGCAGCCCTCGGCTGCGCGCAATGCGCTCGATTGTGCCCTGCTTGACCTTGAGGCCAAGACCAGCGGCAAGCGCGTCTGGGACCTGCTCGGACGCCCTGCCCCGCGCGCCTGCACCACCGCCTACACGATCTCGCTTGGCTCGCCCGAGACGATGGCGGCGGCAACCGCCAAGGTCGCACACCGGCCATTGCTCAAGATCAAGCTTGGCGCTGAAGGCGACGGCGCGCGGATTGCGGCGGTGCGCGAGGCGGCGCCCCGGTCCGAACTTATCGTCGATGCCAATGAGGGCTGGACCGCGGCCAATCTCGAGCCAAACCTCGCCGAATGCGCCAGGGCCGGCGTCACGCTGGTGGAACAGCCGCTGCCGGCGGGCGAAGACGAGGCGCTGGCGCGGATCATGCGGCCGGTTGCGGTGTGCGCCGACGAGAGCGTGCATGACCGCGCTTCGCTCGAAGGGCTTCGCGAACGCTACGACGCCGTCAACATCAAGCTCGACAAGGCCGGCGGCTTGACCGAAGCACTGGCGATGGCGGATGCGGCGCACGCGCAAGGGTTCGGAATCATGATCGGCTGCATGGTTGCGACTTCGCTGGCGATGGCGCCGGCGATGCTGCTCGCGCCAGAGGCGCGCTTTGTCGATCTCGACGGCCCGCTGTTGCTTAAGCGCGACCGCGACGGCGGATTGCGCTACGACGATAGCCTGATCTATCCGCCCGAGCCTGCGCTATGGGGCTAGGCGCGTGCTCATAAATCCGTGCGGTGAGCGCAGCCGGCTGGATGTCCGCTTCGCTCCGAAACCGGAGCTTGATCTGACGCTCGCTAAAGGACTCTCTCATGCGTCGTGACAAATAAACACAGCAAATCAAGGGATGATATTCTGGTTGAGGCGAAAAAGGTTGGTCGGATCGTAGCGGCGCTTGACTTCGGTTAGTTTTGCATAGTTCGCGCCGTAGGCGGTCTTGACCCGCTCCCCTTCGTCATCCGGCATGAAGTTCACATAAGCGGTGCCCGAAGCAAAGGGTGCGGTCCTCTCAAAGGTTTCCCTCGCCCATTCCACGTGGGGCCGGTCTGCCGACTTGTCCTGCCAGCGCGCATGCACGTTCATCCCGAAATGCGCGCTGCGCTGTGGAAAGGCGGTCGCGGAAACGGGCACGCGGGTTGCCGCGCCGCCGATATGAAAGATGAAAATCTCGCACTCCGGTCCCGGCGCCGTGCGGGCGGCCTCGACGATGACGTCCGCCGCGGCATCGGATAATTCGGCGAAGTCGCGGCTTTTCCAGTAGTTGCGGGCGCCAGCCGCCAGCAGCGGATCGAACGCGGCCTGCCAGCCGGCAAATGGCGTCGGACCCACGACATCGGCGATCGGAGTGCCAAGCGCACGTAGTCCGGCAGCAGCGCGTTCGCCATCCGCCAGATCACCCGTGTAGCACATGGCGAAAATCAGCACCTTGCGGCCATGCCACTCGGCCGGCAAAAATGGCAGAGGCGGGGCCGCGCGCAGCACCAGCCAGCACGTGAGTTCATCGGGCGCCCCCACCATCAGTTGGCGATAACGCCCGATCAGCGCCTCCGCGCCATCGAGCGAATGGATCACCAGCCCTGCCAGCACCTGCGGCCCCGCCTCGCGGAGTTCAAATTCGAACGCCGTAACGACACCGAAATTGCCACCGCCGCCCCGCAGCGCCCAGAAAAGGTCCGGATTCTCGGTCGAACTGGCGTGCAGAAGTTCGGCGTTCGCGGTGACCACATCCGCCGCAACGAGACTGTCGATAGTCAAGCCGAATTTGCGGGTAATCCAGCCGAAGCCGCCCCCTTTAACGTCAAACCGGCAATGCCAGTGGTAGAGTTGATGCCAGTCGGAACGGCGAGTCCGAACGGCTGCGTTTCCCGGTCGAGGTCGGCCAGCGTGGCACCGGGTTCGACCCACGCCCTGCGCGCCTTCGGATCGACGCGCACGCCTTTCATTCCGGACAGGTCGATCACGATCCCTTGGTCGCAGATCGCATTGCCGGCGATGTGATGGCCGCCACTGCGGACAGCCACAAGCAGATGATTGTCGCGCGCAAAGCGGATGCTGCGAATTGCGTCGCCAGCCTCCCGACACCGGACGATGAGCGCCGGTTTGCGGTTCACCGCAGCGTTCCAGATTGTGCGTGCCTCATCATAATGAGGACTGTCCGGGGTCAGGACCTCGCCGCGAATGGTTGCCTGCAAGGCCTCAATCGTCGCGGGCTCGATGACTTTCATGGAGGCGTCCAATGTTCTGAATGCTATTCCCATGACGGCTTCCTCCCCTGGAGCGGGCATCATTGCTGTGGGCATCGGCGGCGTGAGCATGACCCGAATGGCGCAAAAAATTTAGAGCCGGGCGTCCGGGTTTTTTGATCGATCGTCCTTTGCTGGTGCCTATTGCTTCGTGTGATCTCTAGAAGGAGTTGGCTGCGCGCTAATGAGCCACGCCCTAGTCAAGGGCCTTGCGCCAACCAGTCCCCGTCGAGCCTGAAAACGCCATGCGGTCCCTCGCAGACCACATCACGGCGGCGCCGAGCAGCGCCATCGCGGCCATCACGTAGTAGACCCCCTGCCCGTGGCGGGCAAAGATCGCGCCCGAGAGGATCGAGGCTCCCGAGGCGACGATCCCGTGGCAGGCGGCGAGATAACCCTGGCCTCGCGCCATGAAATGGAGCGGCACATGGCGCAGCATCAGCCCCATAGTGCCGACCTGGGTGATCCCGAAGGTGAGCCCATGCGCGAGCTGGACGATCGCCAGCACAGCGACCGGCGGCTCCTGCGCCGTGATCAACCAGCGCGCCACGGCGCTGAGCGCGCCGATCACGACCAGAACCGCCGGCTGCCATTTGAGGTGCGGCGAGATGGCAAACACCACGATCTCGGCAATGACGCCAAGCGCCCAGAGCACTGCGATCGTCAATCCGGAAAGGCCCGACAACTCCCAGGTGATGGAAGCGAAAGTGTAGTAGGCGGCATGGCTGCCCTGGATCAGCGCCGAAGCGAGGATGATGACGAGAAAGCGAGGGTCGCGCAGCAAGGCACTGGCACCATGATGCGCCGCCGGCTGCTTTCCTGAACCGTCCAGCGGTTGAAGCCCGAGGCTGAGCACGGCGCCCAGCGCTGCGGTTGCGACGATGACCCAGATCAGGTGTTGCCAGGCAATGATATCGACCAGCAGCCCGCACACGAGCGCGCCAACGACGAAGGCGGCCGAGCCCCACAATCGCAATGGTCCGTATTTGAGGCCGTACCGCGCGGCCCCCCGCAAGGCATAGGCATCGGTCAGCGGGATCATCGGCGTCCACACCGAGGCAGTGACAACATAGGCGAGGAATACGAGCGGCGCCCGGGCTTGCGTGCCGACCACCGAGAACCCGAGCGTGGTCATGATCGCCGTCACGATCATGGCGCCGCGCAACGCGGAGCGCCGTTCGGCAAGGCCTGCGACCCATGGCAGCACCGTAAACCGGGTGACCGCAGGGACCGCGGTAATGATGCCGATCCAGGACGGTTCGATGCCGACCGAGCGCAGCCACAACGGAAAAAACGGCAGATGGGTGCCGATCAGGGTGAACACGGCCCCATAAAACAGCGCCAGCCGGTTCGCGAATCGGCGTGAGGCGTTCCCCGATGGGATGGGGATTTGTGTGTCAAATGACATCAAATCAATTGCGATTCGGTCGATATCGTGGTGATCGTTAGGCTAGTGGAGTGGATCTGACATTCGCTTCCCACCTGGCCGCGAGTCCGGAAAGCGAATGTCAAATCCTAAACTCTAGTAGAATCTAATATTTGCTAATGGTCCAATGATTCCAACATTCGCAAAAGTGGCCGCCGAGAAGGGATGCGAATGTGAGAATCGGACCACTAACGTGCAATGATTTGCGCGACGAGTTCGCCATGGCCAACGAAGCTTTCGCCCTGTCACCGATTTCCGCCCGCGCGGCCCAGCCGAGCGAGGCGGATTATGAGGCGATCAGGGAAGCATTTTTGGAGACCTCGCGCGGCCGCTGGTTTCTCGGCGAATATGCCAAACGCAACCGTAACGCCGACACCAGAATGGTGCTCGACGCGGTGGCGCGGATCGAGGAGACGCTTGCCGCGCAAAAAGCACCTGTCCACGATCCCCGCTTCGATGAGGCGCTGGCCGCCCTTCGTGCCACGCTGAACGAGGCGAGGGCCGCCGCGTCCGCGGCGCTCGGTGAGCTTGCGCTTGAAGAAAATCTCGCGCCCGTGCGCAAGGGCGCCCGCGTCATCCGGGAAATCTCCTGGCGCTTGCGCGAGATCGGCGCGGACGGCCGGATTTGCGATCTGATCGATTCCCAGGTCGGCGCCATCGAAGGGGCTTCGGCCAAAATTGCCGTAACAGATCCGGCGGGCTCTCTGAACGCGGCTTTCGATCTGATCGAGGCGCAACTCGCCGCGTTCGAAGCCCAGGACGAAGAGACCGACCAGGGCATTCTTGCCGCGGATGCGGCGGTCGCCAAAGAGTTGCACGATGAGGGGTCCGAAGCGGCAGCCCGAATGGCAGCATCTGGCACGGGCGTCGCTCCTAAGGATGCGCTCGGCGATCCTGCAACGGCAGTTGAAGTCGCCGAGGCAACGCTTGATGCCGACGACGAAATTCTCGAACCTGTCGACGCTTTCGAGGTCGAGGACGAGGCCGTCCTCGACGTGGTTGCGGCCGAAATGGCCGCGCCGGATTCGGACGAAGCCTACGTTCCGGCCGAATTCAGGACTTACGAAAACGAGGCTTTCGAAGGCGAAGCCACCGGCGCGGAGCCGGTCAAGCCCGTCGTCACTGAACGGCCGGAGCCGAGGTCGGCGCTGGCCGTTCAACGTGCCGTCGAGGTTTCCACCTCGCCCTCGGCCCGACCTTCCCTTGGTTCGAGCCTGCTCGCGAACGGAATCGTGCAAAGGCCGCGTATTTCGAAACCCGATCCACTGGCTCCGATCCGGCGCATGAGCCAGACCGAGAAGATCGCGTTCTTCTCGTAGGCTGATCCAAAAAATGCGCGGATATCCTTTGCCGGTGCCAACCCGTCACTTCAACGGAAAATGCATCATGGTAACGCCGCCGGAGGCGTAGTTGGGCACATCGGCTGCCACCGCCCGACCTTCCTTCGACCCGAAACCGCTCATCATAGCCGCTTCGCTTTCGAAGTCGGCTTCGAAGACGCAGAAATACGGCGCCTTGCCCGGCCCCATCGGCTTCACGTCAAAGCCATAACGGGGATTCTTGATGCCTGGAATCTTGTGCGCAAGGCACGTGCGTCTCGACATAGTACTTCTTGAAGTGGGCGGGATCCTTGGGTTCATTGTAGAGGACGAGCAGCCTGTGCATGAAAAACCTCCCGATTTTTTTCTAGATCGTGATGCAATTAATTGGAATCGCATCATGATCTCATCTCTTTGTTTGAGCATGATCTTTTCGGAAAACCGGTATCCACTTTGCGCTAACGCGGCCCTCCGGGTCCGGATCATGCTCTGACTCGCCCTTCGGCCGAGATCCGCCAGCAGAAAAGGCCGAGCGAAACGACCGTAACAGACCGACAGGATTTCCGGGAGAACCAATATCGACGGGCCCGATCAGGCGATCAGTCTGGCGTACAAATCCGCGTCCACGTTGCCGCCGGAAAGCACGATCACGACATTCTTACCGCGTGCTTCGACGTGACCGGCCAGAAGTGCCGCCAGCCCTACCGCCCCGCCCGGCTCGACCACGAGCTTCAATTCGCGGAATGCGAAAGCGACCGCCGCTGCCACCTGCGCATCCGAAGCAGTGACGCCCGTGGCAAGCAAGCGACTGTTGATGGCGAAGGTGATTTCACCGGGCGTCAGGGCCATCAGCGCGTCGCAGATGGTGCGGCCCCTGGCCTCGTGGGCTTCGCGCTTGCCCGCGCGCAGGGAACGGGCGTGATCGTCGAACCCTTCCGGTTCGGCGGACATCACCATGGCTCTCGGAAAGCGTGCCTTGATCGCGGTTGCGACGCCCGCGACCAGCCCGCCGCCGGAGACGGGTACCACCACGATATCCGGCTCAACGCCCAGCACCGCCAGATCTTCGGCGATTTCGCGCCCCACCGTGCCCTGGCCTGCGATCACCATCGGGTCATCATAAGGCGGCACCAGCGTAGCCCCGCGCTGACCGGCAATGTCGCGGGCGATCGCTTCACGGTCCTCGCGGTCACGGTCGTACAGCACGACCTCCGCGCCAAAGGCTTTGGTGCGCTCGCGCTTGGCGAGCGGGGCGTCAGCCGGCATCACGATGGTGGCCCGCATGTTGAGAATTTGCGCGGCCGCCGCCACGCCCTGGGCGTGGTTGCCGGAAGAGAACGCGACCACGCCGCCGCCGCGCGCATCGGGCGGGATTGACGACAGCTTGTTGAAGGCGCCGCGGAATTTGAACGATCCGGTCCGCTGCAGCACCTCGGGTTTGACAAAGACCTTTGCGCCGAGGCGCTCGCTGAGCACAGGTGGCGACAATAATGGTGTCCGCACCGCAAACGGCGCGATCGCGCGCGCCGCCGCGTCGATATCGGCATGGCCGACAGGCAGGAGGGACGTATCCATCATACAGCGACCCTTGTATCGGCCCCCTGGCTGGCCGACAAGGTGGCTAGCCGAGAAGGTGTGCCTCTTCGGTCGCAAAACGCATCGTGCCGGGTTCCACCGGGAGGCTGCGAATGTCGGCCATATTCTCGATGAAAGCCCGCGCCGAGGCGTCCCAGCTGTGGCGTGCGGCAAATTTTGCGCATTCCTGCTGCGGGATCCGCAAGGCGGCAAGACATGCCTGTCGGAGATCGTCGTTCAACGCGCCAACAGGCGCCGAGCCGAGCACATCGCGGGGTCCGGTCACCGGAAAGGCTGCAACCGGCACGCCGCTTGCGAGCGCCTCCAGCAGCACCAGACCGAAAGTATCCGTCTTGCTCGGGAACACGAACACGTCCGCCGCAGCATAGGTGCTCGCCAGTTCCTCGCCCTGCTGCGCGCCAAGGAACACGGCTTGCGGATATTTTCGCATCAGGGCTGCGCGCGCCGGACCGTCGCCGACGATGACCTTGGTGCCCGGCAAATCAAGATCGAGAAACGCCTCGAGGTTTTTCTCCACCGCGACACGGCCGACAGAAAGAAAGACCGGGCGCGGCATGCCGAGGTCGACAGCGCGCGGATGAAACAGCCTCGTGTCCACCCCGCGCGGCCACAACACGATATTGCGAAAGCCGCGCGCACCTAATTCGCTGGCAAGCGCCGGCGTTGCCACCATCACCGCCCGGCTGCCGCGGTGGAAGGCGCGAAGCGCCCTCCACACCCATGACTCGCGAACCGGCAAACGCGCCGAAACATATTCGGGAAAGCGGGTATGAAAGCTGGTCGTGAACGGCACACCGTCTTTGCGGCAATAGCGGCGCACCAAAATTCCGATCGGTCCTTCGGTCGCGATATGAATGCTGTCGGGCTGCGCCGCCTGGATCAGGCGAGCGATCTTCGCGCCAGTGGGCAATGCCAGGCGCAGATCCGGATAGCTCGGCATCGCAAAGGTGCGGAACGACTGTGGCGTGAGAAAAGTGATTTCGATGCCGAAAGACTTTGCCGCTTCCGCGGTCATGGTCAGCGTCCGCACCACCCCGTTGACCTGCGGGTGCCACGCGTCCGTCGCGACCAGGATGCGCATTACGCCGCGGCGCGCGCCGCAACCGGGGCAACCGGAGCCGACCGGCGCAGCGGATCGGTCCAGGTGATGATTTCGAAGCGACCGTCATCGTGCTCGACAAGGGCCGTGCAGCTCTCGACCCAGTCGCCGCAGTTCATGTATCGAATGCCGTGTTCGTCACGGATCGTGGCGTAGTGGATGTGGCCGCAGATCACGCCGTCGGCGCCGTGGCGGCGCGCCTCCGCCGCGAGCGTCGTCTCAAAGGCACCGATGTAGTTGACGGCGTTTTTCACCTTCAACTTCGCCCATTGCGACAGCGACCAATAGGGAACGCCGAAGGCGCGCCGGAAAAAGTTGACAAGCCGGTTCATCTGGATGGCGAAATCATAGGCCTTGTCGCCGAGGTGGGCGAGCCAGCGCGCGTTCTGGACCACGAGATCGAAAATGTCGCCGTGAATGACAAGGTAGCGCCGCCCGTCGACGCCGACATGGACGGTATTTTCCACCACGTCGATGCCGCCGAAATGCGTGCCGTAATAGTTCCTCAGGAACTCGTCATGGTTGCCCGGCACATAGATCACCTTGGCGCCCTTGCGCGCCTTGCGCAAAACCTTCTGCACGAAGTCGTTATGCGATTGCGGCCAGTACCAGCTCGATTGCAGCGCCCAGCCGTCGACAATATCGCCGACCAGATAGATCGTGTCGGCGTCATGGCTGCGGAGAAAGTCGAGCAAGCGGTCGGCCTGTGAGCCTCGGGCTCCGAGATGGACGTCGGAAATAAACAAAGTGCGAAAGCGCCGTTCGGGCAACTCTTCACTCAGGGAGTCACTAGTGCCCACTTTCCGAGGTTCGTGTTCCACTGCAGCACCCACCTTTCACGAACTTCGGAAAGCCATGGGCACCAGCAAATCTATGATTCTAGTACCGCTCATCGATCTGAAGTCCCTGAAAAGAACTCGCCGCTTGTGGTGCAGGGACCTCAGATCGGCGGAGCTAGCCATGCGCGCCCCTAACAGATTCCCATGACAATGGGATGACCGCTCACGGCTCGCCTAAGTCGTTGCCGTTAACCACGAATCAGACCAGGTCGTCTTTCACCCGGCGATAGCAGGACGTTGCGACAATCAGGCGACATGGACGGAGCAGTTGCGAGGCATTGCTCGCCGCTTCCACTGCGCTGTGCGCGAAAGGTCGCGGCCCTTGCTTCAGTCGCCGGCCATCACGGATTCGTCTTGGGCGGATCCAGCAGGCGAACAATCAGCGAAAGCATGGCCACGATCGGCGGCAACACAAAGCACCACACGCCAAATCGCGTGAAAAAGAGCGCCGCAGCACCACAGCCACAAGCGAAGACAAGGACATTGGTCGACATCCGAACAAGCCGCGAAGGCGATTGGGCGCTTTCCCCTGCACGCTTGTAAAGCTTGTCGGCCAGATCGATCATGATCTGGGTTGTAGTGCCAGTCATGAGGGTGGAAGGCGGAGCGCTGCCGAGATGCACGCGGTGAACCGCGTTCTGGATCGCCATGGCGGCGACCAGGACCATGCCCGTCAAGATCGCTTGCCAACCATCCCCGTCATGGAAGGGACCGAACCGAATGGCGAGCGATGCGCCGGCGATGAGGAAGAGAACCTTGAGGCCGAGCAAGGTCTCGAAGGCAGCGATCGAGCGGTTTGACAACAGCGTGCCGAGCAGTCGCGCCGCAATCACCACCGCGCAAAAGACGGGCAGCGCAAGCAGCTTGGCGAGGGCGCCGGAGGTGCCGAGCGCCAGCGATGCGCCGAGAGTGACGAAATTGCCGGTAACGTGAGCGGTGAAAAGGCCCTGCAGCGCAAGAAAGCCGGCCGTGTCTACATAGCCTGCGTTGAAGCTTAAGACCAAAGGAAGCGCAGCGCGCGTTTCGAAGGCAGCCATCTTCAGCCCTTGAGATAAGATTCAACTACCTGATCGTTACGAAGACCGTGAAGCGATCAATAAAACCGGTGGAAATGATGCACCGGTCCGTGACCGTGGCCGACTTCGAGGCGATCGGCGGCTGCGATCGCCGCACTGATCCACGCCTTGGCGTTGCGCACGGCGATCTCCATGTCCTCGCCCTTGGCAAGGCCGGCGGCGATGGCAGATGAAAGCGAGCACCCGGTTCCATGGGTATTTCTGGTGCCGATGCGCGGCGCCGGCAGCTTGACCATGCCGTTGCCGCTGAACAGATAGTCGATGCTCTCCGCCCCCTGCCCGTGGCCACCCTTGATCAATACCGCCCGGCAGCCGAACGCCAGCAGGCGCCTGCCCTGATTGGCAATCGCGGCCTCGTCGGGCGCGACCGCTTCATCGAGGAGTGCGGCTGCTTCGGGCAAATTCGGCGTGATCAGAAAGGCGCGAGGGATGAGCTTTGTCCGCAGGCTTAGAACCGCATCAGCTGCCAGTAACCGGTCGCCGGAGGATGCGACCATCACGGGATCGAGCACGGCATGCGCCACCTGCCATCGCGCCAGCGCCGCGGCGATCGCCTCTATCGTGGCTGACTCGCCGACCATGCCGATCTTTACCGCCTTGACGTCGAGATCGCCGAACACCGCATCGATCTGCGCGGTCACGAATGCCGGCGGCACGGCGTGAATACCACTCACGCCACGCGTGTTCTGGGCGGTGAGCGCGGTGATGACCGAGGCGCCGTAGACGCCGAGGGCGGCAAACGTCTTCAGGTCGGCCTGAATGCCGGCACCGCCGGAGGAGTCCGAACCCGCAATTGTAACCGCGATCGGTATGGTCATCGCGCCGCTCGATGCGAGAGAGGCTGCTGCTTCATGTCCATGATTTCTCCTACCGCGGCGTGTTGTTGCCAGCAAGTTCCGGGAGGTTATATTAGTCGATCAGACCGGGCCTTTTCGAAATTGCCCCTGGAGACGACGCGATGGTTCCCTTCTTCATCCAGATCAAATGCAAGCTCGGCCAGTCCTACGCCGTTGCCAACGCCATCGCCGAGGCCGAGATCGCCTCCGAAATCTATTCCACCGCAGGCCATTACGACCTGCTGGTGAAATTCTATGTCGAGAACGACGTCGATATCGGACATTTCGTCAACGAGAAAGTGCAGACCATCCCGGGTATCCAGGACACCCACACCATCATCACCTTCAAGGCTTTCGGCACGCCCTAGTGTGGCCGTTCAGAAGTCCGCATCATTGCTACTGCGAGTTCGTCATGCGGACTTCTGAACCAAAGCCATGCTTGCGAACTTCGGAATCGGAGCTCTAGCGTCCCTTTGGTTCTGACGTTCGTAAACGAACCCGCCGCGATTCGATACGAATGTCAGAACCGGGACACTGGAGCCTCACATATTGCGGCGCACCGCGCCCTTCGCCCGCCTCGTGCTGGTAATCGGCCCGCGGGACCCGCATAGTGGCGGCAGATTTTCGTGGCCGGCTTATCGGCGTCGACGAGATCATTGTCTGCCGTTTACGCCGGCCGGTTCGCAAAAAATTCGTTCGGGCAACGGAGGCGCGCCATGTCCCTTACTGTTTCCAACGAAGCAAAGCCGCTGCGCACATTCGATTCCGCCGAAATCGGCGCCATCGCGCATCTCTATCGCGGCGAGGTCTACCGCTCAACGATCTGGCGCACGCGGCTCGACAACACCACCAACTGGTCGATCGTGACGATGGGAATCGCACTGTCGACGGCCTTCTCAAGTCCTGGAAGCCTCGCCGCTGCCGCTGCTGCTCGTCGGGCTCCTGATTGCCGTATTCCTCGGCATGGAGGCGCGGCGCTATCGCTATTTCAATGTCTGGCGCGCCCGCGCTCGCTGGTTGGAGACGAATTTCTACGCGCCGATCTTCACTGGCGAGGCGCGCGACAACGACTGGCAGGCCATCCTTGCCCGCGACTTGACGAGGCCGCGTCATCACATTTCATTTATGCGCGCGGCGGGACGCCGGTTGCGTCGCAATTATGTATGGATCCTGGCGGTCCAGGTGATCGCCTATTACGGCAAGATCGCCATCCATCCGACGCCGGCGACCACGCTTTCCGAGTTTGCCGATCGCGCTGCGGTCGGCCCCATTCCCGGCTGGGTCGTCCTGATCGTCGGCTTGGTCTATAATTTCGGCTGGATCGCCTTCGCGCTCGGCACCATGTGGCTGGACCGGCACCAGCACGGCGCAAAGGGCGAAGGGGTGGCGATGGGATAGCATTAATTGCCGGGCTCGCTCTTTTCCGGCGTCTTCGGCCGCGGCGGCCCCTCGACCGGCGGCAGGGATTTGAGATATTCCGCCATCGCGATGCGATCCTCTTCCGGCAATTGCGAAGTGTTCTTGATCACGCGCTTCATCGACCCAGAGGCGTTGTCATCATCGGGCGTTTGCCCGGTCTGAAGAAAAAAGGCGAAGTCCTTCGGGGTCCAATCGCCGAGATTCTTTTGCGTGATGTTCGGCACCCAGCCCTCGCCTTCCGGGTTCGGTCCGCCCGCAAGGCGCTGTGCGGCGACGATGCCGCCGAGGAAATTTCGCGGCGAATGACATTCCGCGCAATGACCGAGGCCGTTGACGAGGTAGGCGCCGCGATTCCACTGCGCCGAATGCGCAACGTCGGGCGTGAAGGGCTTGCCGTCCATGAAGAGCAATTTCCAGATGCCGACATTGCGCCGGATGTTGAACGGAAACGACACGTCGTGATCGCGCACCTTGCCGGACACGGGCGTCAGCGTTTTCAGGTAAGCAAAGAGGTCGCGAATGTCGTCAGGCTTGGCGTGCGAATACGACGTATATGGGAAAGCGGGAAAGTAATGCGTGCCCTGCGGAGAAACCCCTTTTGTCACCGCAGTTACAAATTCCGTTTCGGTCCAGCGCCCGATGCCATCGCTCGCATCGGGCGAAATGTTGGGCACATAGAACGTCCCGAATGGCGAGGGCAGCGCGAGCCCGCCACCGAGCTTCAGCCGATCAGGCTGGTCGGGAACCGCATGGCAGGACGAACAACCACCCGCGTTGAAGACGATCAGGCCATTGGCGAGATTGGAAGTATGGGCTGGCCGGGTGACAAAATCGCGGGACAGCAGCATCGGTTCGGTCAGCCACCAGTAAATCGCCAATCCGGCCGCCACGATCACCGCACCAAGGAGAATTCGTCGTATCATCCGCTGCCGTTCCCTATTCTACGACGTCGCACCCGATAGCATGCCAGCCATTGCAGCCAGATGCCGCCCGAAAATTTCTCGCCATTTGGGCTGGAAACGGGAATAAGATCGAATGGCCGCTGTTTTTGAGGCCGGCAGCGTCAATTGACGCCCACAGGGAGAAAACCATGTCGAATACCAAAATCATGCTTGCGACGCTTGCGCTGGGGGCAGCTTTTGCCTTTAGCGGACCTGCCGTTGCCGAGAAAATGACGATTATGCTGGACGGCGCATCCGAGGTGCCTCCCAACACCAGTCCCGGCAAGGGCACCGCCGACGTCGATTACGATCCCGCCACCAAGAAACTGAGCTGGAAACTGACCTATTCCGGGCTGACCGGCCCTGCGACCGCGGCGCATTTCCACGGGCCCGCCGAGGCCGGCAAAAATGCCGGCGTGGCCGTGGCGATCCCCGGCGCTACGTCGAGCCCCGCCGAAGGCAGCGCAACGCTGACCGACGCCCAGGCCGCCGATCTGACGGGCGGCAAGCTATACATCAACGTCCACACCGCAGCGAACCCGGGCGGCGAAATCCGCGGACAGGTGGTGAAGAAGTAAGACTTCTGCAAAAGGCGCTCCTGTGAGAAGCGCTGTTCTTCAAAGCAGGTCTTTTAATCTAAAAACGAAGGGTGGAAGCGGATGGCTTCCACCCTTTTTTCTGCCCGTTTTTTGCTCGTTTGGATTTCAGAAGAAAATCGCGCCGACGCTGGAGGCGCCGATTACTTCAGCTTGACACGATAGTCGTCGTGGCAACCGGTGCACTTGTCCTGGATCGCGTCGTAGGCGGTCTTCAGGCTTGCGCTGTCCTTGATCTTTCCCTTCTGTTCCGCGATCGCCTTCGAAACCGGTGGAATCTTGGACTCGAAATCGGACTTGTTCTGCCAGATTTTCTGGGACGCTCCGAAGCTCGCATCCTTCACGTTCTGCTTTGGATTTGGCGTGAATGTGGTGGCGATCTTGGTCACCTGCACTTCGAGGTCGGCCAGCGCGGCGTCCACGGCCGCCTGATCGTAGGCAATTTCGCCCTTCAGGATCTTGCCGAACACGCCGTACATGTCCTTGCCCTGCGCCTTCATCAGATTTTGCTGCTGAACGGCAACCTCCTGCTGCGCCATGACAGCGCCGATTCCGAGCAGCATCGTTCCAACCACCAAGGCAATTCGTCTCATCAGTCTGGTCTCCTGTTTTCCTCAAGTGCACGCCGAGCGAAAATCTGATGTCTGCAGTCCGCAACTATCGATCCAACACCGCAAGCGCGATTCCATTCCGCCTCATGGATATCAGAGACTGTGCCTGCGCTGATGCTCTCGGATGGCAATCCAGACCCGTTCAGGCGTGGCCGGCATGTCGATGTGATCGATCTTGTATTCGCGCCAAAGTCCGTCAATGATCGCATTGACGACTGCCGGGCACGAACCGATCGCCCCGGCTTCGCCCGCGCCCTTGACGCCCAGCGGATTGGTCTTGCAGGGAACGTTGTGCGTCTCGAACACGAATGACGGACCATCGGCCGCCCGCGGCAGCGCATAGTCCATGAAGGTGCCGGTCACGAGCTGTCCATCCTTCGGACTATAGACCGCCTGCTCCATCAGCGCCTGGCCGATCCCCTGCATCGCGCCGCCATGCACCTGGCCGGCGAGCAGCAACGGATTGAGCGTCACGCCGAAGTCGTCGACGATCACATAGTTGACGATGCCGATCATGCCGGTTGAGGGATCGATTTCGACTTCGGCAAGATGAGTGCCGTTCGGATAGGTGCCGTCGGCGGCAGTGAACGTTGCGCTCGCATTCAACCTGGCCGGATCGATGCCCGGCCGCCCGGCGAGGTCGGCAAAGCTGATCGAGCGGTCGGTGCCCGCGACCTTGATGGTTCCGTTGCTGATCTCGAGATCGCCGGCACTCGTTTCCAGCGCTTCGGCCGCGATCTCGCGCAGCTTCTTGCCGAGTTCGCGCGTTGCGCGTTCGACGCTGACACCGCCGGTTGGAATTGCCGACGAACCGCCGGTGCCAAGCCCGGTGGCGATCGTGTCGGTGTCGCCCTGCAAGACGTGGACGCGCTCCGGCGGCAGGCCGAACTGCTCCGCGACGAGCTGGGCGTAGGCGGTCTGGTGGCCCTGACCGGTCGACTGCGTTCCGATCAGGACCGAAACGTCACCGTCGGAATCAAGCCGCACATTGGCGGTCTCCTCGCCCATGGTGCCGCAAACCTCGACATAGGTCGACAGGCCGATGCCGCGCACCAGCCCCTGTTTCCTCGCAGCCTTGGCCCGTTTGGGAAACTCCTTCCATTGCGCGATTTCCATCGCCCGCTTCATGTGCGCGGTGAAGTCGCCGGAATCGTAGACCTTCCCCGTTGCCGTCTTGTACGGCATCGCCCGCGGCGGGATGAAGTTCTTGCGACGGATCGCGTCCGGCGTCATGCCGAGCTTGCGCGCAGCCGCATCGACCAGCCGCTCCAGCACGTAAGCAGCCTCAGGCCGCCCCGCGCCGCGATAGGCATCCACCGGCACGGTGTTGGTGAACACCGTCCGCACGCGGCAATGGAAGGCCTGGATGTCATAGAGGCCGGGCAGCATGCCGGCGCCGCCATGGGGGATGTAGGGCCCGAAGGTCGATAGATACGCGCCCATGTCGCCGAGGAGGTCGACATCCATGCCAAGGAACTTGCCGTCGGAGGCCAGCGCCATGCGCGCCGTGGTCGCGTTGTCGCGGCCCTGAGCGTCACCCATGAAATGATCAGCGCGATCGGCGGTCCATTTCACCGTCTTGCGCAAGCGCCGCGCGGCAACCGCAGCGAGCGCGTATTCGCGGTAGGGAAACAGCTTGGTGCCGAACCCGCCGCCCACGTCCGGACAGATCACGCGCATCTTTTCTAACGGAATCTTCAACACTATCCCGCAAAGGATTTCACGCAGGCGATGGCTGCCCTGGCTGCCGACCGTCAGTGTCAGGTGATCGCGTTTGGCATCGTATTCGCAAACTACCGCGCGGGTTTCCATGAAATTGGTGACAACGCGCGGGTTGATTAGCGATAACTCGACCACCGCGTCCGCCTTTGCGAACGCCGTCTCCGTCGCCTTCTTGTCGCCGAGCGAGACGTCGAACAAGACGTTGCCATGATGCTGCGGCCACACCTGCGGCGCCCCTGCCCTGACCGCGTGGAGAACGCCGACGACGGCCGGCAGCGGCGTCCAGTTGACCTCGATCGCCTCGATCGCATCGCGCGCCTGGTCGAGGGTCTCGGCGACGACGAACGCCACCGCATCGCCGACATGGCGCACTTCGTCCCCGGGCAGGATCGGGTAAGGCGGCGCGGTGAACGGATCGACTTCAAGATTGAACAGGCACGGCAGATCGCCGAGATCCTTGACATCCTCCGCGGTGAGGATCAGGGCGACACCGGGCAGGCTGCGGGCGGCCGTGACGTCGATCTTGTATTTCGCGTGCGCATGCGGCGAGCGAAGCACAAGGGCATGCAGTGAAGGCTTCGGCGCAAAATCGTCGGTGTAGCGGCCCTTGCCGCGGATCAGCGCATCGTCTTCCTTGCGAAGCACGCTTTGACCGACGCCAAATTTGATCGGAGCCATCCTGTCACCACTGCGTTGCGCGACGCAAGCCGCGCCGTGAATTGTTCAAACGACGCACGATCCGGCCGATCGCGCGCATCTTGTGCCCATATTGCAGCGGATCGCCAGGCAGCGCAAATGCCCGCCCATCTTGACAAGCTTTCGTGATGCGACGCAGGAGGCGGCTGGAAATCAAGTCCGAAGGCACGTCGCGCTTCGAATGCGCCTTAGCCGCGTACCAGCGAACTGAGCCAGGTCTTGCCGAACAGCAACAGGATCGATCCCGCATAGACCAGCGCGCCGATAACGATCAGCACCATGAACGTGGTCTCGTCCCGCAGTGTGCTGAGGCCTGCAAGATAGATGCCGGAAAATCTCGCCGTAAGCCACAGCGCCGCGCCCAACACGACGGCGGCCGCGACGAACTTGACAAGCGAGCCCGTCAGCGTGGAATCGAGCTTCAGATAACCGGCGCGCACCGCGAACGCGATCACCAGCCCCAGATTGATCCAGGCTCCGACTGCCGTGGCGAATGCAAGACCGACCTGCGCGAGCGGCCCGACCAGCGCGATCTTCAAGGCGACATTGACGGCGACGCCGATCAATGCGGCCTTCACCGGGGTTGCCGTGTCCTTGCGCGCGTAGAAGGTCGCCACCGCGCTCCGGATCAGCACAAACGGAATCAGCCCGACCGCATAGGCCGCGAGCGTCGCGCCCGCAGCCGCGGCATCGCCCTTGGTGAAGGCTCCGCGCGCAAACATCGCCCGCATGATGACATCGGGAACGGTCAGGAATGCGACCACGAACGGCAAGGAAAACAGCAACGTGAAATCGAAAGCGCGGCGCTGCGCGGCAAGCGCGCCGTCGTGGTCCTCCGACGTCAGCCGGCGTGACATTTCCGGCAGCAACACCGTGCCCATCGCGATTCCGATCACCCCGATCGGAAGCTGATTGAGCCGGTCGGCATAATAGAGCGCGGAGAGCGCACCAGCCGGCAGGAAAGTTGCGATGATGGTATCGGCGAACAACGCCACCTGCGTCCCCATCGAACCGATGGTCGCAGGGCCCAGCGCCCGGAAGAAGGCGCGGACATCCTCATCGAGCTTGAACGGTGCAAAGCGCGGCAAACCGCCATGGGTCGCGAGGTCGCCGGCGAGCAGGAAATATTGCAGGAAGCCGGAGATCAGCACGCCCCATGCGGCTGCGTGGCCGGGGGTGGGAAAGAAGGCGGCGAGCGCCAGCGTCGCCATCATCGAGATATTGAGAAAGATCGACGCTGCTGCGGCACTGGCGAAGCGCTGCATCACATTCAGGATGCCGCCATAGAGCGTGACCAGCGTGATCAGGAGCAGATAGGGAAAGGTGATCCGCGTCAGTTCGATTGCCAGCCGCCGCTGTTGGGCATCCTCGGTAAAGCCTGGCGCCAGAACGCTCATGGCCTGCGGCATGAACACCAAGGCGAGCACGAGCAGGACAAGCTGCGAGGCAAACAGGAGCGTGAAGATGCGGTCGGCAAACAATTTGGCCGAAGCTTCACCCCGCTCGCCATGGACATGCGCGTAGGCCGGCACGAACGCCGCGTTGAAAGCGCCTTCGGCGAAGATCGCGCGGAAGTGATTGGGCAGGCGCAGCGCCACGAAGAACGCATCCGCGACGGGACCCGCACCGAGAACCGCCGCGAGCATGATGTCGCGGGCGAATCCGGTCAGCCGCGAAAGAAGCGTATAGCCGCCGACGGTGAAGATACGACCAAGCATGCGCCGCTTCTAAAGCATCATCCGCCTACTTTGAAGCGGATGTTCTCCCCTGTCCCCGCCTGCGGGGAGAGGGTTAGGGTGAGGGGGAGTCTCGATAGGCCGCGCTCTTCGAAGGACCCCTCACCCGGAGACGCCGTTACGCGCCGCCTCCGACCTCTCCCCGCAAGCGGGGCGAGGTGGGCTGTGCGGCAGGCAGTGCGATTCCATCAGAGTGTCGAGCGTGTGAAGCTCGCACTTCAAAACAGCACAATCAGGCTGCAAAATACCCGCGCACGGCCTCGATGATTCGCGCCTGTGTCGACTCGTCGAGATAGGCGTGGATCGGCAGGCTGATCGCGTCGGCGGATAGACGCTCGCAGACCGACAGGCCACCGTCGGCGACCGGAAAGTCCCGGTACGCGGTCTGCTGGTGCATCGATTTCGGATAGTAGATGGCGGTCGGAATGCCCTGCGCCTTCAGAACCGAGGCGAATTCATTGCGGTCGGTTCCCTTCGGCATGCGGATGGTGTACTGCGCCCAGACCGACGTGGAGGTACTCGCAAGATGCGGCACCGTCACGACATTGCCGAGACCTCGCGCGTAACGCTCCGCCACGCGGTTGCGCGCGGCGATTTCATCCTCGAAGATCTTCAGCTTTTCGATCAGCACCGCCGCCTGGATTGTGTCGAGCCGCCCGGTGAGGCCGATGCGAACATTGTCGTATTTGTCCGAGCCCTGTCCGTGAACGCGGACGCTGCGCAGGATTTCGGCAAATTCGGTGTCGTCGGTGAAAATCGCCCCGCCGTCGCCGAAACAGCCAAGCGGCTTTGCAGGGAAGAAACTGGTCGCAGTGATGACGCCGAAGCCGCCGAGGCGGCGGCCCTTGTAACTTGCACCGAACGCCTGCGCGGCGTCATCGAGCACAAACAGACCCTCGGCTTGCGCGACCGCACCGACAGCATCATGGTCGGCGCTCTGGCCGAACAGATCGACCGGAATGATTCCGCGCGGTCTGAGACCGATCCGTCTTGCGGTCGCAAGGGCGCGCTTGAGCGAGGCAACATCGATATTGAAGGTCGCCTCGTCGACGTCGACGAACACCGGCGTCGCGCCGGTCAGCGCCACCGCCTCGCCGGTCGCGCAGAATGTGAACGAGGGACAGAACACCGCATCGCCCCGACCGACGCCTTTTGCCATCAGCACCATCAAGAGCGCGTCCGTGCCGCTCGCGCACGTCACCACGTGCTTTGCCCCGCAGAAGGCACCAAGCGCCGCCTCGAGCTCGGTCACCTCCGGGCCGTTGATGAACTGGCAATGGGCGAGCACGCGCGCGACCGCCTCGTCGACGGATTTGCCAAGCCTGCGGCGCTGTGCGGCGACGTCGATGAGGGGAACGGGATCGGGGCGCGTGTGCTGGTTCATCTTGCCTTGCAGATTTTGAGAGCGCGACATCTTATCGAAGCGGCCTAGCCGACGACACGCCGGGGTCCCTTGAGGGCGTGAGAAGCTACCGCAGGCCTGGCGGGACTTTCGAGGCAACGGATCGCGATTTCGAGGCTGGCGACGCCTTCGTCGCCGGTCACCGCGGGCTGGCTGCCGCTGCGTACGGCGCGGATAAAGGCGATCAATTCGGCGCGCAAGGGCTCGTCATGGCCGACCGGCAGATGGCGCATCGAATAGCTGCCGTCCGGCTTGAAGCCGAAGCACTCGGTCACCTGACGGGTGAGCAGATCGCCCATCACATATTTGCCGCGCGTCGCCACGGTGACGCTGCGCGCCTTGAACGGCGTCAGCCAGTTGGTGTTGATATGGGCAAGCACGCCCGAGGCCGTCCTGAACTGCAACAGCGCGATATCCTCGCGCTCGGCGACCGCACTGGAAAGTTGCGGCTGCACTTCGATGATGTCGGATTCGGTAAACCAGCGGATCAGATCGATATCGTGCACGGCAAGATCGATGACCACACCGACATTCGACATGCGGGGCGGGAACGGCCCGACGCGGGTGATCGCGATTGAAAGGATGTCCTCACCAGATATTGCCTGCTTGACGGCGGCCACCGCCGGATTGAACCGTTCGACGTGCCCCACCATCAGTGTCACGCCGGCGCGGCGGGCCGCAGCGACGATTTCGTGCCCCTCCTCCACCGATGAGGCGATCGGCTTCTCGACCAGGATGTGGATGTTGCGTTCGATGCAGGCGAGCGCGATCTCGTGGTGGAGATGCGTCGGAGCTGCGACTGTCACTGCATCGACGCCTTCGGCGAACAATTCGTCAAGTCTTGCAAAGGCACGGCAGCCCGCGAAATCGGTGGCGCGCGCGCGATGCTCCGGCAGCGGATCGACGACACCGACCAATCTGATATCGGGCAGACCGGCCAGCACGCGGGCATGATTGCTGCCCATGATGCCTGCCCCGATCACGCCGATGCGAAGCGCGGGCTTTGCCACGGCCTTCTGACCGGACGCGGATGCCTTGGAAACCATGAAGTTAAACCCCCAAAACCCGTAAGTGGCGCCTCAACTCACCCCCGGGCACCGCCGGTTCTCTAACACGTCATCCTGAGTGTGGCGATTGATTGGCGAGCGAACCCAAACACGTTTTGATTCAAAGAATTACATCCATATTACGCCACCGGGGGCAAGCTAGCCAGACTCAATTCCGGCCCTTCACGAGCGCCGGTAGTCGTCCTCGATGCGAATAATGTCGTCCTCGCCGAGATAGCTGCCGGTTTGGACCTCAATCAATTCCAGCGAAATCTTGCCCGGGTTCTCCAGCCGGTGGACGGCGCCGATCGGGATATAGATCGATTCGTTCTCGTGCACGATCCTGACGTCCTCGTTGACCGTCACCCGCGCGGTGCCGCGCACCACGATCCAGTGTTCGGAGCGGTGGTGATGTTTCTGCAGCGACAGCCGGCCACCGGGTTTGACGATGATACGTTTGACCTGGTGACGCTCGCCCATGTCGACCGATTGATACGAACCCCAGGGGCGATGCACCTTCAGGTGATCTTCGGTCACCTGCGGCGCCACCGTCTTCAGTTTCGCCACCAGGCGCTTCAATCCGTTGGCATCCTTTTGACGCGACACCAGCACCGCGTCCTGCGTCGCCACCACGACGAGGTCGTCGACGCCCTCCAATGCGACCAGCGCCTTGTCGGTCGAAACGTTGCAGTTGCGGGAATCCTCGAACACGGCCACACCGTGCACGGCGTTGCCCTGGCTGTCCTTGTTCGACAATTCCCAAACTGCATGCCATGAGCCGACATCGGACCAGCCGCAGGCGACCGGCACCACCGCGGCGTGCGAGGTCTTTTCCATCACCGCATAATCGATCGAAATCGGCTTCGCCGACCCGAATGCAGTCGTATCAAGTGTCACGAATCCGAGGTCGCGGCCGGCCTTGGTGACGGCGTCGCTGACCGCCTGGATGCTTTCGGCATCGAGGGCGCGGTATTCGTCGAGCAGGACGGCGGCGCGAAACATGAAATTGCCGCTGTTCCAGAAATAACCGGCCTTGACGTATTCGGCGGCGGTCGCCGGATCCGGCTTCTCGACGAATTTCTGAACCGTGTGGACTTTGCCGGAAACCGGTTCGCCAGGACTGATATAGCCATATTCGGTCGCGGCACGCTCGGGGCGGACGCCGAAGGTCACGATACGTCCCGCCTCCGCCGCGGCGAGCCCTTCGCGGCATGCTGCGACAAAAGCCTCGCTGTCGCGCACGACGTGATCGGCGGCGAGCGCCAGAACCACTGCATCCGCGGCGCGCATCCGTGCAAACGCCGCGCCCGCGGCAATCGCAGGTCCCGAATCCCGTCGCATCGGCTCGAGCAGAATATCGGCCTCAATCCCGATCTCGGCCAGTTGCTCCAGCACCATGAAGCGATATGCCGCGTTGGTGATGATGATCGGGCGATCGAACAGCGCAGGCTCTGAGACGCGCAGGATCGTGTCCTGGAAGGTCGAACGCGTGCCGAATAAAGGCAGGAACTGTTTGGGGCGAACCTCGCGCGATGCCGGCCACAGCCGCGTCCCGGCGCCGCCGCACATGATCAGTGGAACAATTTTTCCGCCCATCCGCACCTCACAAATTCCTGCGGCCAGAACCAGGACACCACGTGGCGCGCGCCGCCCTCAAAGGTCTCGAACCAAAAGAGAGTTTCAAGAAGTCGACCCGGGCTTGATGATGTCACGAAGTTCAAGCGAAAACATATCTCGCCTTGCCTCGCGACCCAACTTCTTCGCCGGAACCGCGTCAACTAACCTTAACTCTTCCGGTTGATCACCGGCGGGGCCCCAGGTCCCCGGAAAGCCTTCAGGCCTTCAAGGGCTTATAAGGATCCTTTAAGCGCAGTGCTGCGGGTCGGGCAATACCTCGTCGGGCGACTATTGCAAGATCGGCATTTAGACCATACCAAGGCGCCCGAAGTTCGGCGCAGGCGGGGTTGCGTCGTTTTTCTGGCTTCCTCCAGGCTTGGCGAATACGGGCGAAATGCGCCGAATCCTGCTTTCAGCGATAAAGATACTGGTATCGGCGGCGCTACTCTACTTCGCGCTCCGCAAGGCCAATTTTGCCGATCTCGCCTCGCGCATCGATGTTGCGAGCCTGGGCTGGATTGCCCTTGCGATCGCGGTGACCTTCCTCCAGATATTCATCGGCGTCTTGCGGTGGCGGATCGTCAGCGCCGAATGCGGCGCGCCGCTGTCGGTCCGGCAGGCGATGCGCTACAATCTGATCGGAACATTCTTCAACCAGACGCTGCCATCATCGATCGGCGGCGATGCGGTGAGGCTCTGGCTGGTAGCGCGTGCCGGTGCCGGATGGCGCGCAGCGACCTATTCCATCTTTGTCGACCGCGCCATCGGCCTGATCGCGCTCGCGGTCATTATCGTGGCTACCCTGCCGTGGAGCTATCACCTGATCGGCGATCAATACGGCCGCTACGCGCTGCTGCTCGTCGATTTTGCCGCGCTCGCCGGCGGGGTGGGATTTCTCCTGATCGGCGTGCTGCCCTGGCCCTGGCTGAAGAAATGGTGGGGCACACATCACATTCATGCCTGCGCGGTGATCGCCAACCGGGTGATTTTCGATAGGCATAGCGGGCCGAAAATCGCGGTGCTGTCACTCCTGGTCCACGTTCTGGCCGTGGTCATCGCCTGGTGCGTCGTGCAGTCGATCGCAGCGCCGGTGGCGTTCGGACAGATTTTCCAGCTGGTCCCGCCGGTCATGTTGATCACGATGCTGCCGATCTCGATCGCCGGCTGGGGCGTGCGCGAGGCTACCATGGGGCTGGCTTTCGGATATGCCGGACTGATGACCAATGAGGGCATCAATATTTCGCTGCTCTATGGCGCGGTGTCGTTCATTGTCGGCACCATTGGCGGTCTGGTGTGGATCGTCTCCGCCGAGAAGGCCGCCAAGGGCGCAAAGCCGATCGGGGTGCCGGAGTAGCGGCGGCAAACATGAACAACTCCGGAATGTGGACGTTGGTGGCGACGGTGGCGGCGGCGATGCTGTCCGCGGCGTTGATCCGCATCATCCGGCCTCTGCTTCTCAGGCACGCCTTGGCGAGGCCCAACGCACGCTCCTCGCATCAACTCCCGACGCCGCAAGGGGCCGGGATTGCGGTGGTTGCGGCGACGCTTGCGGTGGCGGGCACCATCATCGCCTTGATGGATGCGTCCGCTGCGCAATTCCCGATGGCGGTTTTCGCTGCCACGCTGTTCATTGCGGTGGTCGGCTGTGCCGATGACCTCAGATCGTTGCCGGTCGTGACGCGGCTCGTGCTGCAGGCGAGCGCGGTCGCTGCGATCCTGCTTGCCGCTCCGGCCGATCTTCGTGTCGTGCCGGCCGTCCCGTTCTGGATCGAGCGCGGCCTGCTTCTGTTGGCGGGCCTCTGGTTCGTCAATCTCGTCAATTTCATGGATGGGCTTGACTGGATGACGGTCGCGGAAGTCGTTCCGATCACGGCCGCAATGATCGTGCTGGGCTCGATCGGCGATTTCCCCTGGCCCGCCGCGATCCTCGCCGCCGCGCTGTGCGGCGCCATGATCGGATTTGCGCCGTTCAATCGGCCGATCGCGACGATCTTTCTCGGAGATGTCGGCAGCCTGCCGATCGGCCTGCTGCTCGGCTGGTGCCTGCTGCAACTGGCCTGGCATCAGCAAATCGCGGCAGCCTTGCTGTTGCCGCTATATTACCTGGCCGACGCCACCTCGACGCTTTTGCGCCGGATCGCGGGCGGCGAGCCGTTCTGGGCCGGGCATCGCTCGCATTTCTATCAGCGCGCCACCGACAACGGCTTTTCGGTGATCGGCGTGGTCGGCGCGGTGTTCACGCTCAACCTCGTGCTTGCGGCGCTGGCAATTGCCTCGACCAGGATACAGTCATTCTCGTTTGAGGTTGCGCTCGTCGTCATAGGCGCCGGTGCGGTCGCATTGTTGTTGCACCGGTTTTCGCAGCCGCGTTCCGGGAAATAGTTCAGGCAGCGTTCGAGCCGAATTCGGGGACGGCATCCCTGAGCACCGCCTTGATGGTGGACCGGTCATCCCTGACGATCGCCTGCTGGAGCGCAGCGATCCATTTCCGCATCGACTGCATTGGTGGTTCGTTGGGCTTGGCCGCCATGATGCCGGCGACGCCGATCTGAAGCGGCGGCTCCTCATGCGCGAACAGAATCTCGTTTAGGCGCTCTCCCGGGCGCATTCCGGTGAAGACGATATCGATGTCGTGGCCGGGCTCAAGTCCGGAAAGGCGGATCATGCGCTCGGCGAGTTCGACGATTTTGACCGGCTGCCCCATGTTCAGCACGTAGACCGAAACGTCGGGGCGTTGCGGCGACAGCGCGTGGGCGGCGGCCGTGATCACCAGATCGCAGGCTTCGCGGATGGTCATGAAATACCTGACCATGTCGGGATGGGTGATGGTGACCGGCCCACCTGCCTCGATCTGGGCCTTGAACTTCGGCACCACCGAGCCGTTGGACGCCAGCACGTTGCCGAACCGGACGGAAATCAGCCGCATCGAAGGCTTGCCGTCCGGCATGGCGGCGAGCTCGTGATCGAGAGCCTGGCAATACATCTCGGCGAAGCGCTTGGTCAGGCCGAGCATCGATACCGGTTCGATCGCCTTGTCGGTCGAGATCATCACCATCGCGCCTGCGCCTGACGCCAGCGCCGCATCAGCAACATTCACGGTGCCGAAAATATTGGTCTTGACGCCCTCACTCCAGTCACGTTCCAATATAGGCACATGCTTGAGTGCTGCGGCGTGAAAGACGATGTCCGGCCTGAATTCGTGCATCAGCCGCAGGATACGGTCGCGGTCGCGAATGTCCGCCACCCGTCCCTCGATCGAGGCGCTACTTCCAGTGGCGGTGAGCGCTTCGGTAATGGCATAGAGCGCCGGCTCGGAATTCTCGATCACCAGCAACCGCGCGGCGCCGAAAGTCACGACGCGGGCGCAAACCTCCGAACCGATCGAACCACCCCCGCCGGTGACAATGACGGCCTTGTTTTTGACCAGCGCCTCGAGACGGGCATAATCGATCTTCTCGCTCGGCCGCAGCAGCAGGTCCTCCACCGCAACCGACGTCAATCGCGGCAAATCTCCGCTCTCAAGCGACGGCAGGCGACTGACGATCAGTCCGAGCCGGCGCGAGCGCATCAGGACGGCTTCGGGCCGGGCCTCGGGCTCGAATGCCGAGGGCGTCATCACAACGCGGGCGATCGGTTTGTTGCGCTTGGCAAAATCGGCGATGACGTCCTCAAGGTCATCGATGCCGCCGAGCACCGGAATGTTGCGGATCAATTGGCCGCGATCGGCAGGTGATGGCGACAGCAATCCGGCCGGCCAGATCCGTTTCACCGCGCCGCTTTCAATTCCCCGCAGCAGGATTTCGGCATCCGCGGCGCGGCCCACCAGCAGCGTCGGCGCCGCGTCCTCGGCCCTCGCATGACGCCGCACGCGCGTATAGCGAAAATAGCGGTAGGCGAAGCGCGAGGCGCCGAGAAGGGATACCTCGAGAAACCAGAACAGGATGATCGTGACCTTGCCGAAAAAGAACGCGCCCTGAACGTTCGGCGCCACCGGCATGCCGTGAACGTTGGGGGCAACGAAGATATAATCCAGCACCAGCAGCGTCAGCGCCAGCACGGTGGCGGCGCGCAGGATGTTCAGCGCGTCGGGCAGCGAGATGAAACGCCATTTCGTCGTCGTCAGGTGGCAGAAGTAGCAAACGAAAAGACTGAATGCGATGAAATAGGGCAGGATGTTGAGGAGCAGCGGCAGACGATCGGCGAAATTGCCTTCGAAACGAATATAAAAACTGCCGACAAGGGCGACTGCAGTCGCCAGCGCGTCATGCGCCGCAATCAACGCATTGCGCGAAGTCAGATTCGGGAGGCGCATCATGTGGTTGACCGGTCACCAAAGACGGCGGGCATGGCTCGTTTCACGGCATCCCTGATAGCTGATCTGGCGCACGCACACCAGCCGTCAGGTTCGTAACGAATTCGTTGTTCCCACCGGCATTTCACGCCTGCCCTCTTCCAGCATCCTCGCACCCGCGATGCCGACGCCGAGAACGTACATCCAGCCCTCGTTGAAATCGAAAATGTGGGAGTTGAACAGCGAGGTGAAAAAGTTCTGGACCACGACCATCAATCCGATCCAGGCCATCAGGCCGTCGTGACGGAACAGCATCAAATGCGAAAGCCACATGGCATAGAGCACGATCACGCCGAGCGCGCCCCACTGAACCGCCACGTTCAGCGTCTGGTTATGCGGATTGGCGATCACCTCGGCCGAGGCGCCGCCGGCCGGACCGGTTGATGCCTGCTCGAAAAGCCGCTTGATCGATCCCGTGCCGTGACCGAGCACCGGCGCGTCGGCAATGAAGCGAAGCGATTTCCTCCAGAATTCCAGCCGCATCCCCATCGATGTCGACAAGTTTTGCTCCTCGTAGCCCTTGTATTCCCTCGAGAAGGTTTCGATGGTCGAGCGCAATTTCGGCGAGGACGCAAACGCCAGTCCCGCCAGCACGATCACCGCGCACAAGATCACCAGTCGGCTCCGCCATCCAAGATGCAGGAGTGCAAAAACGGCCAGCATCACCGGCATCGTCACCAGCGCCGTGCGCGAGACCACGACGAAGGTCATATTGATGACGAAGCTCAGCGCGATTGCGCTCAGCAACAGTGCCGGCACAATCCTTCCCGACCGGAACAATAAAACGGCCGGATAGGCGAGCACCACGGCGCAGAGTGCGAATTCCTGGCTCTGGTCGATATAGTTCTTGATCGGCACGCCGTAATGGGCGCCGGATTTCAGCGCAAGATGCGGGTCGAACGCCACCAACCAGGACATCGCCATCAAGGCGACGCATGAAGCAAGAAATGCCGTGAAAACCTGCAAGCCGCGACTCGATCGCTCGAAATGATAGAACAGGATCGGGACCATCAGCAGCTTTGCGCTGGGGCCAACGGCGTAAATCCGCGCGCCCCACGGCACGTCCGACCACAGTGTGCCGATGAGCGCCAGGACAAATAGCGCAGCCGGCAGCAGCGAGGCCGGGCGCTTGAGCGATCGCAGGAAAGCACTGGCATCGAAGAACGGCGCCATGGTCACCAGCGCCGCGACAACAAAGATCGCGACCAGTGAGGTCGACCACGGCAGCGCAAGCGCAACCAGGATCAGGAAAAAATCCGTCGCTGCGGTCCAGCCGGCCCGATCCCGCAACCGCCGCCACAACAGCGCGCCCACCGAATCCCCCGCGACCGCGCTCACGCTTTGCCTCCGCGCGCGCGATCGACCAGCGAGGTGGTGCTAAAGCCCGGCAGGACGTCGATCAGCACTACTTCACCTCCAAGCGCTTCGACGATCTCGTGGCCGACCACCTGCTCGCGCCTATAGTCGCCACCCTTCACCAGCACGCTCGGCCTGATCGCGGTGATCAACCTGATCGGCGTGTCTTCCGCGAAGATCACGACGAGATCGACCGCTTCGAGTGCGGCGAGAACTTCCGCTCGCGCCCGCTCGTTCTGGACTGGACGACCCTCGCCTTTCAGCCGCATGACCGAAGCGTCGCTGTTGAGGCCAACGATCAGACGATCGCAGGCGGCACGTGCCGCGGTCAGAAGCTTGACGTGGCCGGGATGCAGGATATCGAAACAGCCGTTGGTGAAACCGATCCTCAGGCCTTCCTTACGCCAATCCGAAAGGCGCTCATCGAGCTCGCCATCGGAGACGATTTTTTCCTCCGCCGCGAGGAACGCATGCGGCAGGATTTTCCGCCGTAATTCGGCCGAGGTTACGCTGGCCGTACCCTTCTTGCCGACCGCGACCGCGGCTGCGGCATTCGCCATCCGCAGGGCGGTTTCCCAATCCGCCCCTGCCGCAAGCACGGCGGCAAGCACCGCGGCAACCGTATCGCCCGCGCCCGAGACGTCGCGCACCTTCACCGGGTGCGCCGGCACATGAATCGCCTCGCCCTTGCGCGGCACCAGCGTCATGCCGTGTTCGCTTTGCGTGACCAGAATGGCCTCGCAGTCGGCAAGCTGGATTGCGTCCTGCGCGGCAGCCGCAATGCTCTCGGTCGAATCCGCCAGGCTTCGGGTTGCTTCCGCAAACTCCTTGCGATTCGGCGTGAGCAGGGTCGCACCGCGATAGATCGCGAAATTGAGGCTCTTGGGATCGACGATCACGGCCTTGCCGAGCTTGCGCGCGGCATTGATGACATTGCGGATCACGCGCGCGGTCAGCGTCCCCTTGGCATAGTCGGACAACAGCACGATGTCGGCTCGCGGCACCAGCGGCAAAATCGCGTCGATCAGTTTCTGCTCGGTTTCGGCCGCCGCCGGTCGTGCCAGTTCCCAATCCGCGCGCAGCATATGGGTGGAGAAATGTTCGGAGACGAAGCGCACCTTTCGCGTGGTCGGCCGTGTCGAATCGCAAACCAGAACGCTTTCGATTCTGGCCTCCTTCGCGAGCGCGGCCCTAAGCTTACTTCCCGCATCGTCGTCACCGACCAGGCCGACGAAAATGCAACGCCCGCCAAGCGAGGCCACATTGCGCGCCACGTTCCCCGCTCCGCCGATATTGGTCTCGCTCCGCTGCACGGCAATCACCGGCGCGGGCGCCTCCGGCGAAACCCTCGACACCTCGCCATAGACGAATTCGTCGAGCATGAGGTCGCCGACGCAGAGCACGGTCTTGCCGGCAATCTCATCAGTCAGGGCTTCGAAATCGAACATTGGTTCCCGTTATCCGTGACGCGCTCAGCGATAGGGATCGGCGCGATCGAGGTAGCCCTTGACATAGAGGCCGACGGTCTCCTCCAGCGGCGTGAAGCCGCCGTTATAGCCGGCACGCTGCAGGCGGGCGACATCGCCTTGGGTGAAATACTGGTAGCTGTCGCGGATCGACAAGGGCATGTCGACATAGCGAAGGTTCGCAGGCATTCCCAGGGCGGCATAGGCCGCTAGCATCAGATCCTTGAAGCTGCGGGCCTTGCCGGTGCCGACGTTGAAAATGCCCGAGACCGATGGCGTGGCGAGCAGCCACATCGCCACGCGCACGGCGTCGTCGACATAGATGAAATCGCGCCGCTGATCGCCGTCGGCGATGCCTTCGCGGTGCGACTTGAACAATTCCACCACGCGACCGGCACGCAGCTCATCGAAGCGCCGCGCCAGCACGCTCATCATCGCGCCCTTGTGATATTCATTGGGGCCGAACACGTTGAAGAATTTCAACCCGGCCCATTGCGGCGGCAGTTTTTCGCCTCTGCCTGCGCGCTCGGAAACGGCGAGGTCGAAAAGATGCTTGCTCCAGCCATAGAGGTTCATCGGCCGCAGCGCCTTCAGCGCCGAAGACGACCGATCGTCCGCAAACCCCTGCGTGCCGTCGCCGTAAGTCGCCGCCGAGGACGCGTAGATGAACGGCGTCGGATTGGCCGTGCACCAGTCCAAAAGCCGCATGGGAAGACGAAAATTGGTCTCGATCACGAGATCGCCGTCGGTCGCCGTGGTTTCGGAAATGGCGCCCATGTGGATGATCGCATCAAGCCGGCGGCCCTTCAGCCAATCCGGCAGTTCCTTCGGAGGCACGATGTCGGCGAGTTGGCGCTTGGCGAGGTTGCGCCATTTACCGGCCTCGCCGAGCACGTCGCAGACAACGACATCCGTGCGGCCAGCCTCGTTGAGCGCTGCCACGACATTCGACCCGATAAAACCGGCGCCGCCGGTCACCAGCAACATTCCGCGCCCTGCCCTCCATCTGCCGCCAGCTTTGCCCCACTCCTTGCCCGCAAGCAACTTGGGTCGCCGGGCACAGTGAAAACCGTCGCATTGCCGGCTTTACCCCGCCACAAGGAGCAGTTACCGACAGGCTGCAGAAGGATGCAGCGCCCGCTGTAAGAAATGAACATATATTCAGAGAATGATGTCACGATCGAGGAGGCCGCGGATACAAGGCCGATCCTGATTATTCCGTATATGTGGATCGGCGACTTCGTGCGCGGGCATAGCCTCGTCCGGGTGCTCAACCAGCGCTGGCCCAACCGGCCGATAGACCTGCTCACGACGACCCTCTGCGCCCCCCTGATCGATTATATGCCGGGGGTCCGCGCCGGCATCGTCTGGGATCTGCCGCGCAGCCGGCTCGCTCTCGCCAAGCAGCGGGCACTGGCGGAAAAGCTCCGCGCCAGGAACTACGGTACGGCCATCGTCCTGCCCCGGACCTGGAAATCGGCGATCGCGCCGACGCTCGCGGCCATCCCGGAACGGGTGGGCTTTGTCGGCGAAATGAGATTTGGCCTCATTAACCGATGGCGCTGGGGTGAAAAAGCCCTGCCCCGCATGATCGACAAGATCGGCGCGCTGGCGCTGCCCGATCGCGCCGTCCTGCCGACGGAATGGCCGGTGCCGCAGTTGAAAGTGCCAGCAGAAGACGTCAGCCGGTTTCGGCAGGCGCGCGGATTAGGCCAGGCAACCGCCGTGGCCCTGGCGCCCGGTTCGGTCGGGGCCGCCAAGCGCTGGACCTACTATGCACAGGCGGCGCGGATTTTGGCCAAGCGAGGGTTTGACGTCTGGGTCGTCGGCGGCCCCGGCGAAAAGGCTCTCGCTACCGAAATCGTGACCGAAGGCGGCCCGCGCGTGCGCGACCTCACGGGAAACGACCTGCGCCATGGCATTCTCGCGATGGCGGCAGCCCAGCTGGCGATCTCCAACGATTCCGGCTTGATGCATGTCGCGGCCGCGCTGGGGACGCCGACAATCGGCATTTTCGGCCCGACCAGCCCCTATCACTGGGCGCCGCTCAACCCGCTCGCGGCAACGGTTCAGACCAGGACCGTGGTGCCGTGCCAACCCTGTCATCGGCCGATTTGCACCATGAACGACCATCGCTGCATGCGGGAAATACCCGCATCCGACGTTGTCGATATTGCCGAGCGCGTGCTGGCGCAGGCGCACATAGGCGCGCGTTAACCTTGCGCGGCGACAGCGCCGTCATTACCAAGGACGAAGACCTCAAACTTTGACGGTATCGCTTGAGCCAAAATTCCAACGACCCGATCGAGGATCATCTGGCGCTTTCGCTCGCCGCCCTTGAGCGCGCGGTCAAGGACGAAAGCTTGCTTGCGGCTGCGCGGAAGATCGCCGAAGTCATCACCAAAACACTGCGTGGCGGCAACAAGCTCCTGATCGTCGGCAATGGAGGCAGCGCCGCCGATGCCCAGCATATCGCCGCCGAAATCGTCGGCCGCTACAAGCAGGACCGGCCGGCTTATGCGGCGATCGCGCTGACCACCGACACCTCGGCGCTGACCGCAATTGCCAACGACTATGGTTTCGAACAGGTGTTCGCGCGGCAGATCGCAGGTCTCGGCCGACGCGGTGATGCGCTGCTCGCGCTTTCGACCTCGGGCCGCTCGCCCAATATTCTGGCCGCGCTGACCACGGCGCGCGAGCGCGGCATTGTCACCGTCGGAATGACGGGCGAGAGAGGCGAGAGGCTTTCGGCGCTCTGCGATCATCTTCTGGTCGCGCCCAGCAACGACACGCCGGTCATCCAGCAAATCCACATCGCGGTCGCGCACGGCATTTGCGAGGCGATCGAACAGGCCATGATGCGCGAGGCCCCCCGAACATGAGCGGCGCCGATTTCGCCCGCTCCGCAACGAGGCCCGCCGCATTCCTCGATCGCGACGGCGTGGTCAACCACGACGACGGCTACATGGGCACGCGGGAGCGCATCCGCTGGATGCCGAACGCGGCAAGGGCGATCCGCAGGCTCAACGACGCGGGCTATTTCGTGTTCTTTTTCACCAATCAATCCGGCGTGGCGCGCGGCTTTTTCACCGAAAGCGATCTCAATACCCTGCACGACTGGATGCGCGAGGAACTTGCAGCACAGGGCGCGCATATCGACGACGTCCGCTATTGCCCGCATCATCCCGATGGTTCGGTCGAAGGATATCTTGAGGACCATCACTGGCGAAAGCCCAGCCCTGGAATGATCCATGACCTCATGGCGCATTGGCCGGTGCGGCATCAAGGCAGTTTTGTCATCGGCGATCGCGCGAGCGACATCGAGGCGGCGAAGGCCGCGGACCTTCCGGGCTTTCTGTTCGAAGGCGGCGACCTCGACGCCTTTGTCGCCGATGTCATGGCTCAGATCAAGGCGCGATAAACCTTCGCGATCGCGTTTGCCTCCGCATCCAGGCTGAACTTCTCCAAAACCTTCGCCCGCGCGCGTTCGCCCATCGCCGTCGCAAGGGAAGGATCGCGCATCAAGGGCTCGAGCGCCGCCACCAGCGCATCGACGTCGCCCGGTGGTGTCAGCACGCCGCTGACGCCCTCCTCGACCACGACTTCAGCGGCACCCGCGCGCGAGGCTACCAGCGCGCATCCCGCCGACATCGCCTCGATCAGCGTCAGGCCGAAACCTTCATTGCGCGAGGTGAAAGCATAGATCGTCAGCCGCTGGTACCAGCGCGGCACCTCTTCGATCGGCACTTCGCCCGTGATGAGGAAGCGCGATTGAAGGCGCGCAGTCTCGATCCGCTTCTTCAGATCGCCGGCAAAGCCCTGCTGCTCGACCGTGATCGCTCCGACCACGACCGCCGTAAAATCCGGATAATGCGGCAACAGCCGGCACATCGCTTCGACGAACACGTCCGTGCCCTTTTGCGCGCGCACCCGGCCAAAGCAGCCGATGGCACAGCGGCCCGGCAGGCCGGTTTCGGCGAAGGCGGCGGCGCGATCGAGCGGCGGCGCATATCGATCGGTATCGACGCCGTGCAAAATCACGGTTGCCTTGCGCTTGAGAAACGACGCGGAAGCTTCGCTGGTGGCGATGATCGCATCCATCCGCCGGATCAGCCATCGCGTGACCCAGCTGTGATGCCGCTGGGCCGCAGAAGTGAAAACCAGTTTGAACGGCCAGCCGAGAAAGCGCAGCAAGACGCCCACGATCATCTCGTTGTTGCGGCGCGCATGCCAGATCAGCGGCGTCTGGCTCCGCCACAATTTCAGCAGACCGGAAAATCCGATTTCGGCGATGCCTTCGGGTCGGTTGCGACCGAGCCACGCGGCGCGGAACATTTTCGCAAGCTTCGGCGCCACCATGCGGTTGGTTGCCGTGACGCCGGAATACCGCCTGTGCAGGTTAGGCACGACGACTTGCAGATTTTCGGCGGAAATATTCTGAAGTGCCACGTCGGGCTCCATCTTGCGGTGCCGAAGCTCGCGCAGGCGAAATCGGCCTGAAATTCTCATTCGCCGCAAGCCCTGACCAGTTCTGATTTAGCTTGAAAAAACCGCCCATAGCGGGCAAGGAAACGGAGGTTTCGGAGCAACCCTGACAGCTGGGGCGTCGCAAGAGCCGCCCAGGACTGTCAATGGAACGCGGATGACCGAACTTCCCACGAAAATCACCGATGATCCCTATGGCGCGGCGATCCTGATTCGCCGCCTGGTCATGGAACAGGGCGCCGCCTACTGGCGACGCTACCTGCAGGCGTTTGCGCTGATGGCGGTTTCGGCGGCGGCCACCGCGGGTTCCGCCTACCTGCTCGGCCAGGTCATCAATCAGGCCTATGTCGACAAGAACATCCGCGGGATTGCGATCCTTTCCACGATCACCATCGTCATCTTCCTGATCAAGGGCGCGGCGACCTACGGTCATCAGGTGATTCTGTCGAAGATTTCCAACGCTATCCTCGCCAACAACCAGCGGGCGCTGTTTGCCAAGCTGATGCGCGAGAGCGTGGGCTTTTTCTCCGCGCGGCATTCGTCCGAATTTCTGGCGCGTCTGACGGCAGGCGCCAATTCCGTCACCCAGGTCCTCAATCTCCTGATCAACGCCGTGGGCCGCGATGTGTTGTCCCTGATTGGGCTGATCGCCGTGATGGTGACGCAGGATCCATGGATGTCGCTGCTTGGGTTCGCAGTTGCGCCACCAGCGATGCTGGTGCTGCGCAAACTGGTGAAACGGATCAAGGGGCTGGCCCACAATCAGTTCACCGGCACCGCCGACATTATGGAGACCATGCAGGAATCGCTGCAGGGCATCCGCACGGTGAAGGCCTTCACGCTGGAACAGACCATGCGCGAGCGCATCGACGCCAGCATCACGGCGGTCGAAAGCAACGCCAACAAGATGGCGCGGGTCTTCAATCGTTCGAGCCCGCTGATGGAGACGCTCGGCGGCCTGGCAATCGCGGGCGGACTGATGTATGGCGGCTACAGCGTCATCGCATGGGGCGCCAAGCCCGGCCAGTTTTTTTCGTTCCTGACCGCATTCCTGCTGGCTTATGAGCCCGCCAAGCGCCTGGCTCGCCTCAATATCGAGTTGAACAGCAGCCTGATCGGCGCCAGGAAACTGCTTGAGATCATCGACAGTCCGGCCAGCGAACCCGAAGACGACGGCAGGCCGGCGCTCAAACTCTCCGAGGCGCGCGTCGAACTGCGTAATGTAAACTTCGCCTACCGGGCAAACGAGCCGGTGCTCAATCGCATGAGCTTCGTCGCCGAACCCGGGAAGGTCACCGCGCTCGTCGGCCCTTCCGGCGGCGGCAAGTCGACGGTGCTGGCGCTGCTCTTGCGATTCTATGAGGTGAATGACGGCGAGATCCTGATCGACGGACAGTCGATCTCGTCGGTGTCGCGCAAATCGCTTCGCCAGCAGACCGCTTTTGTCGGCCAGGACGTCTACCTGTTCCGCGACACCATTCGCGCCAATATCGCGTTCGGCAAACATGACCCGAGCGAGGAAGAGATCGTCGCTGCTGCGAAGGCGGCCTGCGCGCACGAATTCATCCTGGGTTTTCCGCTTGGCTACGACACGCCGGTCGGCGAGCACGGCATGCAATTGTCAGGTGGCCAGCGCCAGCGCATTGCGGTGGCGCGTGCGCTGCTGAAAAACGCGCCCATCATCCTGCTCGACGAGGCGACCGCCGCGCTCGACTCCGAATCGGAAAGGCAGGTGCAGGAAGCGATCGAACATCTGTGCCATAACCGCACTACCATCGTCATTGCCCACCGCCTGCACACCATCATGCACGCCGACGCCATTCTCGTGGTCGAAGGCGGCGAGGTCGTCGAGCGCGGGCGGCATGACGATCTCCTGCGCCGCGCCGGACGCTATGCGTCGTTCTTCCGCCTGCAGCAGCGCCAGGCTACCCCGTCGCTGGCGCCGATCAGCGCAACCGCTTAAGGCCTGAATCGAAGTTCCAATCCCAACCCGCTGAGACTGCTTCATGAACGCCTCATCCTTCGTCATCCCCCCTCCTCCGCAGGCCGCGATTGCGGTCAGCGGAGATTCCAAATCCTTTCCGGTGCGGCGCATCTGGTGCGTTGGGCGGAACTATCTGGAGCACATCCGCGAGATGGGAAACGATGAGCGCGCACCGCCGTTCTTCTTCGCCAAACATCCCGACATGCTCGAAGCCGACGGCGCCACTATCCCCTACCCCCCGCTGACCAAGGACCTGCACCACGAAGTCGAATTGATCGTGGCCATGAAGAGCGGCGGCTTGAACATTCCCGCCGACAAGGCACTCGATCACGTCTGGGGCTATGCGGTCGGCATCGACTTGACCCGCCGCGACCTGCAACTCGCCGCGCGCAAGAAGGAGCGGCCCTGGGAAGTCGGCAAGTCGTTCGACCATTCCGCGCCCTGCGGCGCCTTGCAGCCGGCTTCAAGGATCGGCCACCCGTCGAAAGGCAAGATCTGGCTCTCGGTCAACGGCACCGAAAGGCAGAAGGGCGACCTGACCGAGCTGATCTGGAGCGTGCCGGAAATTATCTGGCAATTATCGCAGCAGGTGTCCCTCGGCGCGGGGGACATCATCATGACCGGGACGCCGGCTGGCGTCGCCGCACTCTCCCCTGGCGACAAGATCGAATGCGGGGTCGACGGCGTCGGCACGCTGAGGGTTGCGATCGGCAAGGCGGATTAAAGGACAGGCATTTCGAACGCTAGCCGTCATGCCCGGCCTTGTGCCGGGCATCCATGTTTTTGGCGACGCGAACAAGAAAGGCGTGGATGGCCGGGTCAAGCCCGGCCATGACGACTGAGAACACGAGTTACGCCCTTGCCAGCGCCTGCAAGCCCTTGAAGGTCAGGCGCTTCGGGTCCTTCACACCGGAAAGATAAAGACGACGGATGAACGCGGTGGCCATTTCACGATCGCAATTGGTCAACGCCACCAAAGCTTCGATGGCAATTCCCTGGGCGTCCATGGGCTTTCTCACGCGTCTTGAGCCTGAGCCGTCCATCTTGCGGTGCACCGATTAATGTAGCGTTAACTGTTCCGGAACGACCGCCGATTATGGGACTGCTCAGGAATACCGCATCACGCCGTCATCGACGCGCCCCAACCGCAGCGTGATGATGTCGAGCACGTAGTTCTGGTAGAGCCGCCACGGCCGCTTCGAGCCCTGCTTGGGCATCTGCGCGATCGAGCGCTGCACATAACCTGACGAGAAATCGATCCACGGCACTTCGGTGACGGAGGGATCGACATTATGCGGCACGCAACTCTTGTAGCCATGCCGGTCCATGTAATTGATGAGCCGGCAGACATATTCGCAGGTGAGATCGCACTTCAACGTCCAGGACGCGTTGGTGTAGCCGAAGGCGGAGGCCAGATTGGGTACGCCCGAATACATCATGCCCTTGTAGCTCATCACCTTCGCGAAATCGACCGCGTGGCCGTCAACGGCTACTTCCATGCCGCCGAACAATTGCAGCACCAATCCGGTCGCGGTGACGATGATGTCGGCTTCGAGTTCGCTGCCGTCCTTGAGGCGAATGCCGCGTTCGGTGAAGCGGTCGATCTCGTTCGTCACGACCGAGGCGCGCTTTTCCCTGATCGTGTTGAAGAGGTCGCCGTCGGGCACCAGGCAAAGCCGCTGGTCCCACGGGTTGTAGCGCGGGTTGAAATGGGTCGCGACGTCGAAGTCGGGACCGAGAGCCATCCGCACGCCGCCGAGGATCAGTTTCCTGACCTTCTCCGGCCTGCGCCTTGCGAACTGGAAGAACCACATGCCGAGCAGCACGTTGCGCCAGCGGATCAGGTGATAGGCCATCTTATCCCCGAGCCTCGCCCGCAAGTTCATGGCGAGCTGATCCTGCGCCGGGCGCGACACCACATAGGTTGGCGAGCGCTGCAGCATGGTGACGTGGCCGGCGGTTTTCGCCATCTCCGGTACCAGCGTCACGGCGGTGGCGCCCGATCCGATCACCACCACGCGTTTTCCCGCGTAATCGAGATGATTTGGCCATTTTTGCGGATGGACGATTTCGCCCCTGAAATTCTCGCGGCCTGAAAATTCCGGCGTGTAGCCTTCCTCATACCGGTAATAGCCGGAGCACATGAACAGGAAATTGCAGGTGAAGCGCACGATCTCGCTTGCGCCTTCGCCTGATGTGCGCTCGACCTCGAGCGTCCAGCGCGCGTCCGTTGTCGACCAGGAGGCGTGCCTGACGCGGTGACGGAAGCGGATCTTGCTGTCGATGCCGTTCTCGGCTGCGGTCTCGCGGACATAATTGAGGATGTGCGACCCGTCCGCAATCGCCTTCGGCTCGTTCCACGGCTTGAACGAGTAGCCCATCGTGAACATGTCGCTGTCGGATCGAATGCCGGGATAGCGGAACAGGTCCCAGGTGCCGCCGCTGCGCTCGCGGCCCTCGAGGATGATGAAATTCTTGGACGGGCACTTGTGCTGCAAGTGATAACCGGCACCGATGCCGGAGAGCCCGGCGCCGACGATGATGACGTCGAAATGTTCGGGTTGTTGGGTCGTTTGCATCCGCTCGACTCTATCGTCGTCGTGGCCGGGCTTCATCCCGACCATCCACGTCTTCGACAGCTAGATGGACTGTAAAGATATGGATGCCTGGGCACAATGGCCCGCACTTGGACGGGAAAAGCCGGGCCGAATTGCCGGCCACAGCGAAATAAAGGTAACTACGGTTCATCTTTCCTCTGGATGTCTTTCCCAAAATCGCGATTGGCCTAGATCAGGTCCTCTCCGGTTGTCGGCGCCACGACATAAACCCGCTTCAGCGGCAGCAACATCCGATACTGCGGGTCGAAATCCTCGTAGTGGTCAAAGATGAGCTTGATCAACTCCTCGCCTCCGATCAGGCGGAGGTTTTGATTTGCCCTTTCGAACTCGATCGCAGGCGTGGAAAACGCCCCGAGTGTCACGAAGAGGCCGTGCTCATCATCCTGCACATGTCCGTAAAGCTGCGCGACCTGCGGCTGGCCTATGGTGTTGAGCGTCTGCTTGCATTGCACTTTGACAACGTCATGAAACCCTAGCTCGTCCTTGTGGGCGACAACGTCAACGCCGCCGTCGCCGGTCGCTTGCGTTACCCTGCAATGATAGCCCATGCACTCCAGCAAGTGAGCAATGAAAAATTCGAATTGCCGAAATGATAGGCCCGACTTCAACCGTTTAATGACGAAATCCTCTATCTCCTCCTCCGCCAGCACAGCGGCCGCGTTACCGGTTTCTGCATCCACATCATCGCTGTGAAGCGGCTTTCCTTCGAACGCAGCCATGAACTCTTCAGCATTGTTCTTGACGCTGAAAAGCGTGACCGCCGATCCAATTTCGTGAAGAGCTGTCTGGGAAAAGGCTGCACGTGGAAGATGGCTGGTCCATTTGATCGCCCGGCGATTGGGGCATCCGAGATCATCGGCTGCAGGCTTGAACTCATAGTCGCCCTGCACGATGCCCAAATTGACCATTTTATCGATCTTTGAAGGGTAGATGACCAAATCACCCTTCTTGATCTCGTGTATGAATTTAAACAAGGTCCCCGCTATCACAGGGACCGCGCCGGGTTTCACGCTGGGATAGATTGAAGAGACTGCTTTCTTGAAACCTTCCCTGTTGGGAGGCAAAGCCGACAGGTCGCCCATGGCCTTCCAGCCGATTGCGACAAAGCCTTCTGAAATGGGGCGGGTTCCAAAATCCCTGTTCATGTGAATCCCCCAGATTGGATGTTCTTCCGCCATTGCTTCAAAGTCCTTCGCAGTTGCCCAAGTTGTCGATGGGTTGGCACGCCTCAACTCAAGTCAACCAACGTTGATGCCGCCGCAGCAGAACGACGGCTCCGCTTGCCATTGGACGCTTCCGTGCGCTGCGATCGAATCCGCTCAAGGAGGACGCTCGCCGGTTCATCATTCGGGTCTTGCCGCACCAGCTCGCCTCTGAAGGCCTTGGCAAGGATCGCGGATTCGAGGCGATCGAGCAACGCGCGAGCGCGCGCGGCTTCGGCTTCGAGTCGGTCGGCGCGAGCGAATGCCTCCTCAATCAATTCAAGCAAATCCCTTTGCTGATTTGCAGGAGGAACTGGAATAACGGTTCGCGCGAGGCCAGCCTTACCAATATGGATAATGTTGACCCCCTGCGTATTGGCAATGAATCCGCCACTTCGCGCGATAAACAGCAGGGAATATCTGAGAAGATCAGGATCGTATTCGCGAGGCCTTATTCGGAGAAGTGTATTTTGGAAGCAAACATCCTTTAAGTCGCCGTTCCAAACTGCTGGCTTACCTACCTCCTTTGCACTACCCGAGCCTTCGTTCAAAAGAACATCGCCACGCATCAGTCGAAATGTTTTGAACTCCGCTGGAGAGAAGTTCATTTTTTTGACGTCAGACAAATCCCATCCGGTCCAGGTTATATTTGCAGCCCGAAGATAGGGTCGCATGTTCGGACCTTCGTGATCCTTGGGAGACCGCTGTCGGCCGAGTTGAACATCACCGATCTCATCCAAACGTTTGAGCAACCAGCCACTTGGCAGATCAACCGCCTTCCAATGAAAAACAGCTCGCAGTACCTCTAAACGCAGCTTCTCGGCGAGCTGTGGCACGCGATCTAGCTCTGCCCGTGCGCGGGCGATGTGCGCCGTTAGCGTGTCCAACTTCGCAACGATGCGTCGTTGCTCGGCTAACGGAGGGAGAGGAAGGGTCATTTCCTTGATTCGGCCGCCTGCAATCCGCTGCCGGGTCGTTCCGCTTGCCCCTTCGATCATTTTCGATCGCACGAGGGGACTGTTGAGAATTTTTGCAAACCAGTCCGGATGAGACAGTGAACCATCCGTTCGCCAAATCATTACATCGACTGCTGTTACGGCTGGTTGCTGGAGTCCAGGAAATACGCAGGCGCGTCCCAATGGGTCGGGCATGCGCGCTATCAGTACGTCGCCAGGTTTCAGGTAAGTGCACCGCAGCCGATCAGCGACTTCCTGACGCATGAAGCGCCTTGAGCGATCTCGAAATTCACCCTCGCCGATATCGGCGAGCTGCACTAAACGGACGCCGCCTTCACTATCTTGATCTTTGCTTTCGACCCAATCTCCGTCGGCGACCAATCCGGTTGAGCCAGCGAGTTCATCAACATTCGCAATTGTCCATCCTTCAGGCAAATTCGCTCTGCAGCCTCCTCAATCGCTGGCTCGGTCGCTTCCGCCCCAAGCTCCTCGACCAAGGCGCGGACTTCCTCCAACGCCGCCGCCAAATGCCCCTCGATCGCCGACGCAATCTCCTCCGGCGTTTCCAGCCCATCCTCAGCATCGGCGCTGGTGTCCTTGAGCCAGGTGATGTCGAGATTGTCAGCGCGCGCGGCGACTTCCTCACGAGTGAAGCGCCGGAAGTGGCCGGTCTCACCTTTGTCCTTCCGGGTCGCGCGACCATATGGATCGTCGCCAAACGCACGAACGAAGTCATCGAAGTCGGACGGCTTCAGCGGATTGGTCTTGCCATAGGGCGGTGCGCCCGAGCGCATGTCGTAAATCCAAACAGCCTTTGGCGCGTCCTCCGCCGGTGCTTCCTCCTCGCTTCGGACGAAGAACAGCACGTTGGTTTTCACGCCTTGCGCATAGAAGATTCCTGTCGGCAGCCGCAGTATGGTGTGGAGGTCGCACCAGTTCATCAGTCGCTGCCGCAGCGCCTTGCCGCGGCCATCCGTCGAACAGCACGTTGTCGGGGACAACCACGGCCGCCCGGCCGCCCAGCTTAAGCGCGCGGATGCAATGCTCGACGAACGGTAGTTGATAGGACGAGACCCGGTCGGTGATGGTCAGGTCATCTCGGGTTGGTGGTCCACCGGCCGGGCCGAACGGCGGATTGGTCAGGATGAGATCGGCATTCTTGAATTTCGGCTGCGCCCCGTTCGGCGATAGCGTATCGGCAAAGTCCAGATGGTCAGGATCGATCTTGTGCAGATGCAGATTCATCAGAAGCAGGCGAAACGTGTCCTGCACGTTTTCAAGGCCGCGCAAGGCGGATTGAAGCTGGAACGTTTGCTGCTTGGGCGAAAGTTCAAAATATTCGTCCGTTGCAGCGCGCATCCAGCGATCCGCGGCAATCAGGAAGCCGCCGGTGCCTGCCGCAGGGTCCCGGATCACCTCGCCGGGTTTGGGCTGCATCAGGCCAACCATCACTTTGATCAGCACGCGCGGCGTGAAATACTGCCCGGCCCCGCGCTTGGTCTCCTCCGCCATCTTCTGCAACAGGCCTTCATAAGTGTCGCCGAAGGCGTCGCGCTCCTCGCTGAACCAGTGCAGGCCGTCGATGGCATCGATCAGCTTCCGCAGATTGGCCGGCTCGCGGACAATGGTGGCGGCGTTCTGGAAGATCGCGACCACCGAGCGGTCGGCGATCTTGGTGCCGTCGCCAAGATCGATCAGCGCCTGGCGGTAACGCTGCAGAACCTCGGTCTCACTGGCCGACTTCAGCGCGGCCCAGCGATATTTCTCGGGAATGCGGCTTTCGTCCTTCTGCTCCGATGCCATTTTCAGGAACAGGAGATAGGTCAGCTCCGTTACATATTGCTGGTAGGTCACGTCATCCTTGCGCAACAGCGTACACAGGCGCCACAGGCGATTGACGAGATCGATCGATGGATTCATTTCTGGTTCTGCCTATGCAACGTGGTGATCCCAGATGGCGCTGTTGAGATCTTTCAGGACATCACCTAGCCCGTGATCGAACTCGCGGTCTACCGTCTCAAAGCCGCCAGCCTGTGCAAAAAGCGGGTCGGCGAGGATTTCTGGATCGCCGACCGGCTGGGCCTTTAGTGCGCGCCCAATTCGTTCCAGCCACTTCCTCTGATTTGCTGTCCAATTGCGGCTTGAAATGATTTGCTGCACCCCGTTTTGAACCCGCGTCTCGTAGGGAACCAAGGGATCGCCGAGCGCGGCCTGACGGACGAACCCGATGATGTGGGCGGCAATGTCGGCATTGCGCGCCCGGCCATAGGCCTGGCGGAGGCTCGCTTCGGAAAAACCGTTTTCGTCGAGCAGAACTGCAAGGGCCTTCAGCTCTTTGCGCGTCAGTTCGCGCGGCTTTTGGGTCGCGGCGATCAAGGCCGGCGCGGCATTCATGTTGTCGCGCACGAACCTCTCGAAGCTTTCGATATAGTCGGCAGGACTCGCCTTGCCGCCGTAATCGTCCTCGACGCTGATGATCTCGTCGGCGTGCTCGGAGATATACATTCCATCTCGTTTGCGGGTCGGATTGGCCGCATCGAGGACCGACGCCAGCAGCGGATGCTGGCGGAACAGCGCCACTGTTTCCAGGGGTGCAGCGGACTTGAGGCGATCGGCGAGATCAGTCAGCGGCCCGAGGACCGTTTCCAGGGTCTCTCGTTCGTTCGCGTCGATATGCTTGATCCGCTGGCGCAGCTTAACCACGATCTGGTCGCGGACGAAGGCACGATCCTCGTCTGTGGTTGCGCGTTCGAGATCGCCGACCAATGTCACGAATGACAGCCCGGGATCGACGACCACCGGCCGCATATCGGTGACTTCCTGCAGATTGGCGTAGATATCGACAGCGTCGAAGATGCGAAAGAACTCCTTGCCGATCTCGTCGCAGCGCCGTGTCGCGCGGCCGATCATCTGGTCGTAGAGAATGCGGCTGTTGACCCGCCGGACGAAAACGAGGTTGGTGATCGCTGGCACGTCAATACCGGTGGTGAGCAGATCGACGGTGACCACGTATTTCGGCCGGGGATCGTTCTTGAACGCCTTGATCCGGTCGAGCGGCTGGTCCACTGACCCTGTGATCTTCTCGACGAGATCGTGCGGTTGCGGCCCGTATTCCTCGTTGAGCGCCGCGCGCAACTCATCGACCAGGATATCCGCGTGGTCGTCACGGGCGGCGAAAAGCAGTGTCTTGCCCCGTTCGACGGGCGGGCATTCCCGCGCGATGGCGTCGGCCACGGCACGATTGAAGGCGCGCGTATAGACCTTCTTGTTGAACTCTGCGACCTCGAAATCGACCTGGTCCTCAAGGTTGAAGAGGTCGATCTGGCCGGTCCGGGGATCGACGATATTGACCTCCTCACCCGGCTCGAAGGTGATCCCGGTCTGGCTCAACGCAGTAGTGATGCGCCGCGGCGGGCGGTGGTCGATCAGGTAGCCGTCGATCACCGCCTGCCGGTAGCCATAGCGAAACACCGGATGACCGAATATTTCCCTCGTGTGCAGGGCTGGCGTTGCCGTCAGTGCGATCCGCGTTGCGTCGAAATAGTCGAGAACACGGCGGTAGGCTGAGAGATAGTCGTCGAGATTCCGGAAGCCGAGATCATCTTCGCGCGGCTCGGCATCGAGCGTGTAGCCGCGATGGGCCTCATCGACGATAATGAGGTCGTAAGTGCCGGGCGTCGGACGCACCGCGTCGGGGTCCTCGAAGATGCGCCGGATCAAGGCCTGCACCGTTGCAACCTGCACCCGGTCGGTCGCCTCCGGAAACTTCTTCGCGAGATCTGCCACCGGGAAAACCTGATCGAATTTCAGGAAGCCGCTGGTGTCTGTGGTACTCATTGCATCGAGCGTCTGGCGTCCGAGCGCATTCCGATCGACAAGGAAGAGAATCCGCCGGAAACGCTTTCGCCGCAAAAGCTCGTACATCAGCGCGATAGCAAGCCGGGTCTTGCCTGTACCCGTTGCCATCGCCAGCAGGATGTTCTGCTGTCCTGTCGCGATCGCGGACTGGACCGCCTCAATCGCCTGTTCCTGATAGGGACGCAGGCCCGTGACACCCAATTCACGCTCGGCAAGTTCGCGAACATCATCGGTGACCTGATCGAGCCGTTCGACGAGGTCGCGGGGCGAGAACCATTCCGAGAGCGCGCGCGGGTCACTCCCGCCCGGCCGCGCATCCCAAAACCAGATTCCGGACTTACATAGGGACGACCATTGGTGACGAACAGAAACGGCACGCGGAACTGATCGAGACTGTGAATCCAGGGGCTGTCCGGGATGGTCTCGTCCGCCGTGAGCTTGATGTCGCGGGCGTAGCGTTTGGATTGGCCAAGACGGCCGGGGACGTCTTTCA
>Ga0210386_10000132_pt1 | contig 60148 bp, 58 predicted proteins | sample IncBWH32OmetaG_FD_160091 | JGI IMG/M metagenome (GOLD analysis project Ga0210386, IMG submission 160091) | Forest soil microbial communities from Barre Woods Harvard Forest LTER site, Petersham, Massachusetts, United States - Inc-BW-H-32-O ...
TCCCGATCGAGCGGGAAGTCCGCGGCAAACCGCCGGTCGGTCAGCTCGGGTACGTACTTGACCAATGCGGTGATCCTCAGCACCGAAGCACTTCTCCTTCGTATCTGGCTATCGCCCGGGACGGCTATCGCCCGGGACAGCTATCGCCTGGGACAGCTATCGCCCGGGACGGCTATCGCCCGGATACCCGGTCTGGAGCTCTCACAGCCGTTCGATGACGGTGCCAGTGCCGAGGCCGCCGCCACAGCACATCGCGACCAGGGCGTATCTCCCGCCGATGCGGTCGAGCTCGGCGAGCGCCTTGGTGATCAAGATCGCGCCGGTGGCGCCGAGCGGATGACCGAGCGCGATGGCGCCGCCGTTGACGTTGACCTTCGCCAGGTCGGCGTGCGTTTCGGCCTGCCAGGCGAGTACGACCGAGGCGAATGCCTCGTTCAGCTCGAACACGTCTATGTCGTCGACCGACAGGCCGGTGCGGGCCAGCAGCCGTTCGGTCGACGGGATAGGTCCGGTGAGCATGAGTACCGGATCACTTCCAACCAGGACGGAATCGACGATCCTGGCCCGCGGTCGCACGCCGAGCTGCGCGGCACGCTCGGCCCGCATCATGAGGACGGCCGCAGCGCCGTCCGCGATCTGTGATGAATTCCCGGCCGTGTGCAGGCCGTCCGGGGTGTCCTTACGGTTTACCTTGAGGCCTGCCAGGCCCTCCTTCGTCGATGGTCGGGGGCATTCGTCGGTGGCGAACGGCTTGGTGCCGATAACCGCGCCGCCCTCGTCGACCACGGGCGCCTCGACTGTGACTATCTGGCTCTGGAACCTGCCCTCGGCGATCGCCTGCGCCGCCTTGGCCTGCGAGCTCAGTGCGTACTCGTCCAGGTCGTCTCGGCCGAAGCCCCAGATCGCGGCGATCCGGTCCGCGCCGTCGAACTGGGTCGTGATCTCCCAGTGGCTGGCGAACCGCGCGTTGCGCGCGTCGCCCAATCCCGGAACGGACGCGGAGCCCATCGGGACGCGGGTCATCGACTCCACCCCGCCGGCGATGGCCACGTCGACGAGGCCGCCCGCGATCATGCCGTGCACGACGGTTACCGCCTGCTGGGCCGAGCCGCACTGAGCGTTGATGGTAGAGGCCGCCGTCGCGATGGGCAGCCCGGCGCCGAGCCACGCGTTACGGGCGACGTTGCCGGCCTGCTCGCCGACCTGGCTGACGCAGCCCACCACGACCTGCTCCACCACGTCGGGCGCCACGGCGGCCCCGTCGAGCAGTCCCCGGTACACGTCACCGAGCAGGTCCGGCGCTCCGTACGCAGACAGCGTTCCCCTGCGCTTGCCCACTGCGGAGCGGACGGCGTTCACGATCACGACATCAGTCAAGGCAGTCTCTTCCTGATCTTCCTGGTCATCGTTCCGGGACAGGCCGCAACAATTCACTCATGTCGGCCGCCGGTCCCGGCTCGTAGCCGGCTGATCGGCCGATATCTTATGCCGAACGGGCCATCCACCGGGCTGCCGGTCCCGCACCTCGCCAGTCCATGGCGACGCTGGTCAGGAACCCGGCTTGACCGATCCGTCGACGGTCCCGCCTGCGGGCACGTAAGCCCAGACGCTGGGACCGTATACCGGGTAGTGATTCGTCACGGAGTACCCGATGGGTACCGGTCCGACCCACAACGGCGCGTCGGCCGTCGTCAGGGATTCCGCGGCGGCCTGCATCGCGGCCGCGTTGGTGCTGTGTGCCTTGTTCGCGGCGGCCGCGGCGACGATGACGTCGTCCCAGCCGACGATCTCGTCGTTGATGCCGAAGGTGAACTGGCCCCGGTTGAGCGCCGTCACGCCCTGGTAAAAGCTCTTGAACGCCGTGGTCTGCTGGGACGGATTGCCGATCACCCCATACGTCAGGCACAGAATGGTGACTCCCTTCAGCTCCGCGGGGGTAGCGATCTGCGACAGGTTGTCCGCAGCCAGGTTTTCGCTTCCGTAGGTGGGAATGGTCCAGCCCAGTTCGGCGCGTGCCTTGAGCACGGCAGCGGCCGACGGCCCGAAGTTGTCGATGACGAGTACGTCGGGGTTGGCGGCCTTGAGCGCCTCCAGTTGCGGCGTGGCGTCAACCGAGGTATCCGGGACCAGTTCCACCGACGCGGAGACACCACCGGCTTGCAGGGCGCTCTGCAGCGCTGAGGCCCCTGACTGGCCCAGCTCGTCGTCCGACGAGACGATCGCGACCTTCTTGAACCCCTTCGAGATGAGCTCGCTCGCCAGGGTGCTCTCCATGTGCACGGCCGGGAAGATCGTCCCGAACAGGTAGGGGAACTTTGCCGCATTGGACAGCGTGGTCGTCGCCGAGTGCGTCACGGTGAAGATCTTGTCTTTCATGAGGATGGGCGCCAGCGGGACGGTCTCAGTGCTCGTGCTGCCGGGAAACACGACGTCAGGTGGGGAGCCAGAGCTCATGGCCTGCGCCAGCACGCTCACTGCCTGGGTGCCGGTGCTGGCGTCGTCTACGTACGTGACGGTCACCGGCTTGCCGTTCACTCCGCCCGCCGCGTTGACGGCGGCCACGGCCGCCTTCACGCCGTATTCCTGGTCTTTGCCCACCTCGGCCAGGATCCCGCTCTGCGCGGCGATGTCCAGGACGGTCAGCCCTCCGCTAGAGCTGTCCGCCGACGAGGCGGCCGAACTCCCGGCCGCGGTGTCGCCAGTGTTGCTGCCGCTGGCGTTGCTGCTGCTGCACGCGGCTACGGCGACGAGCGCCCCGGCCCCGCACAGCGTGATCACGTTGCGCACCATTTTCACGGCTTGGCCTCTCAAGGTTGAATCATCTAACTAAGATTAATAGTTTGGAACATCCTGCGAGATGAGCGGAGCCTTGTCAACCCCTCGGGGCGTCCCGTGGCCCTGACTGCAACCGAAGCTTGTCATACAGCTAACTTATTAGTATCTTTATCCCGTATCGAGACGCCGTGGGGTGATCAGATGAAGCCTGAGCATGGTGGTCAGGCCGACATGGCCTCCGATTCGATTCCCGCGCAGGCCGCGCGGCAGGTCGAAGACCGCTACCGCGAGCTCACACCACGCTCACGCGCGGCCTTCGAGCGCACGGCACCGCTGATCCCGGCGGGCGTCCCAGGCGGAATCGTGCAGTACTTCCCGTATCAGATCTACGTCAAGCGAGGTGACGGCTGTCACGTCTGGGACGCGGATGACCGCAGGCTCGTCGACTTGGTCTACGGCGACTGGCTGTACCCACTCGGCCATAGCCATCCGGCGGTGACCGCGGCGCTTACCGCCCAGCTCGCGAACGGGCCCACGTTCTGCATGCCCGATCCTGACCTCGGGTATGAGGTCGCCTCGCGGTTGCTGTCCCGGTTCGGATGGCTCGATTCGGTGCGTTTCACTACCTCGGGCACGGAGGCCACGCTGATGGCCACCCGGCTGGCCCGCGTGTTCACCGGCCGCCCGAAGATCGCGAAGATAACCGGCGGGTACCACGGCATCCACGACGTCTCGATGATCGTCAACGGCCGCTATCCGGACGCCTACTTCACGCCCCAGGGCCTGGTCCCCGGAACCGAAGACTCGGTCGTGCTGCTGCCGTACAACGACGTCGAGTCCACCCTCAAGATCATCGAATCGGCCGCCGAGGACCTGGCCGGCGTCATCGTCGAACCGATCCTGGGCGGCAGCGGCATGGTGCCTGCCACACGCGCCTACTTGGAGACGCTGCGCGAGGCCACCCGCCGCAAGGGCATCGTGCTGATCATGGACGAGGTCGTCACCTTCCCCTACGGCCGGGCCGGAGTCCAGGGTGCGATGGGGATCGAGCCCGACATCACGACGTTCGGGAAGGCGATCGGCGGCGGGACACCTCTCGGGGCGTTCGCGGGGACGGCACCGATCATGAACCAGATGAACCCGCACCTGAACAATGCGACGCCGCCGGTCCGGCACGCGTCCACCATCGGCGGCAGCCCGCTGTGCCTGGCCGCGGCCGTCGCGGTCCTGGACCACCTCACCGATGACGTCTACCGGCACCTGCACGCCCTGGGCGACCGGCTGCGCGCCGGGGTAGCGCAGATCGCCGCCGAGCACGACATCCCGCTCCAGGCGACCGGGGCCGCTCACTTCTTCGCGCTGCACTGGACCCCGGTGCCCATTACCGACTTCGCGACCGCGATGACCACCAACCGCAACTTGATGAGCCATCTGCTGCTCGCCCTGTTCAACGAGGGTTACCTCATGATGTCCGCCCAGGCGGGCACGCTGTGCGCGGCGATGACCGCCGCCGACGTCGACGAGCTCCTCCGCGCGATCGAGCGCGCCATCGCGGCCTGCGGGCTGATCCCGGCGTGATTCCGGGCTGCGCGAACCAATAAATAGTTGAATGATAACTCTTATCTAGCGTATCGTTCTATGAGCAACCTCGGCCTGCTCGTCCCATGGGCCGGAACTTGTTCGCGACGGGCCCGAAGGAGAGCCGATGACCATCTTGTGGGCGGGGCTGTCGGTGGGTGCGATCTATACCCTCGTCGCGCTCGGCTACAACATCCCGCTCGCCCAGACGGGCGTCTTCAACTTCGCGCAAGGGCAGATCGTCGTGTTCGGCACGTTCTTCGCCTGGTTCGTCATGGGTGACCACGGCTGGCCCTGGTGGGTGGCGATCGTCGGCGGAGCGGCTGCGGGGGGCCTGATCGCGGCCGTCGAGGAGCTGCTGGCCATCCGCCCGGTCGTGGCCAAGGGCAGCCACGCTCTCCTGGTGACGACCGTCGGCGCGTCGGTCATCATTGAGGGAGTGCTGCTCGCGACGTGGGGGAGCACCACGAGGTCGGTGAACTTCTTCGCGGGCAACAATGCGTTCAGCCTGCTCGGGGGGCGGCTTCTTCCGGTTGACCTGTGGCTCATAGCCGCGGCCGTGATCATATCCTTCGGACTGCACGCCGTCTCGAGATACACGCTGTGGGGGCTGGCCGGCCGGGCCGCGACCGATGACATGGCCGCCGCCGTTGTCCGGGGAGTGAACGTAACCCGCCTGAGGATGAGCGCATTCATCGCGGCCGGTGCCCTGGGCGCCGCGCTCGGCCCGCTTATCGGGCCGGTATCGGGGATCGACGTATCGACCGGGATATCACTGACGATCTACGGTTTCGTCGCGCTCGCGCTCGGCGGCTTCGGCAGCTTCCCGGGGTGCCTGTTCGGCGGCATGGTCATCGGCCTGGTGGAGTCCTACGCCAGCCGGTACTTCGGTGTCGCCTATCCGCCGCTGATTCTCTTCGGCATTTTGATCCTCCTGCTGCTCTTGAAGCCGGCCGGTTTGTTCGGGCAGCGCGGCCTAAGGGTGGTCTAGGGTGTACGCGCGCATTCGGGGTACCGTTGCGGCTGGCCCGTGGATCGCGGTTACGGCTGCGGTAATCGTGGCCGTGCTGCCATTGCTCGGCGTCGGCCCCTACTGGCAACGAGAGATCATGCTCATCGGGGTTTACACCCTCCTGTGCAGCGGCCTGAACCTCAGCTTCGGATACGCCAATGAAATGGCCCTGGGGCAGGTAGGAATGTTCGCGGCGGGCGCATATGTGACCGCAATACTGTATAACCACGGAATTACCGACCTGGCGCTGGCGATCCTGGCCTCGATCGTCCTGGCCGCGCTGACGGGTCTGCTGTCCGGCATACCGGGCCTGCGCTTGAGTCACTGGTCGCTCGCGATCGTGTCGTTCTTCCTCGTCCTCCTTATCCCGAGTGTCACGCAGATCCTGCAGACCCAGACCGGCGGCCTTCTCGGCCTGCCCGGCATCATCGGTCCCACCCTGTTCGGCCAGGCGCTCAGCAATACCGGCTTCTACGTCGTCACGGTGATCGTCACGGCCGTATGGATGCTTGTCTTCCGCAATATGATCGTGTCCCCGTTCGGATCCTCGCTGCGGGTGCTCGGCGAGAGCTCGACTCTGGCGGAGTCGCTGGGCCGTTCCGCGTTCCGCCTGAAGGTTTCCGCCTACGTGCTGGGGGCACTCCCGGCGGGGATCGCCGGATCCCTGTTCGCCTACCTGACCGGATTTGTCAGCCCGGACTCGTTCACGGTGGACGTGCTGATCGCCGTGCTCGCGGCCACGGTCGTCGGCGGAGCCGACAGCGTCTGGGGCGCTCCGCTGGGCGCGACGCTCTTGGTTCTCGGGCCGTTGCAGGCCAGTTCGTTCCAGCAGTACTCGATAGCGGTTTACGGTATTTTCCTGCTGGCCGTCGGCGTCCTGTTCTCTGGTGGCGTGGTGGGTTTGGTCCGCGCGGCCAGCCGGCGAGTCTCTAGTCGGCTCGCCAGTCCAACCGGAGGTCAGGGCGACCTGGTACCGAGCATTACCCACGTGAGCTTGCCGATCCCGGGCGAGTCCCTGACCGTAACCGGGATCAAGAAGAGCTTCGCCGGCCTTCAGGCGCTGGCCGGCGTGGAGCTGATCGCCGCGGCCGGCCAGATCACGGCGATCATCGGCGCAAATGGCGCCGGCAAGACAACCTTGCTCAACACGATTTCGGGATTCCTCCAGGCCGACGGGGGCGAGGTGAAACTCGGGGACCGCCTGCTTACCGGGGCGAAGCCGTACCGGGTGGCCAGGCTCGGCGTCGGCCGTACGTTCCAGACACCGCAGATCCCGAAGTCGATGACCGTCCTGCAGATCGCGGAATCCGGCCGTCTGCAGAAATCCAGTGCCCGGCTGCTGGTCTCGATCCTCCGGTTGCCCAGCTTCTACCGGGCGCGTCGCCAGAATCGTGAGGCGGCACTGGCGGCGCTTTCGTTCGCCGGGCTCGTCCATCTCGCCGGGCAGGACGCCGGATCCCTGCCTCTGGGCACGCGCCGCCTGCTGGAGGTCGCGCGGTGCGTCGCCGGCGCGCCCAACGTTCTCCTGCTCGACGAGCCAGCCGCCGGTCTCGACGGCGACAGCCTGCGTGATCTGGGCTCACTCCTGCAGCGGACCCGCAAGGCGGGCGGCACGGTCGTCATCGTCGAGCATAACGTGCCGTTCATCATGAGCCTCGCGGACAACGTGTTCGTGATGGAACTCGGCCAGGTCATCGCGTCCGGGCCGCCCGAGACCGTCCGGAGGGATGAGCGGGTCATCGACAGCTACCTCGGCAGGCGGCACCGCAACGGGTCCAGGCTGATGTCGCCGTCGGCCCCGGTACAAACCGCCGTCACGACGAAGTCCGGCGAGAAGGACCACATGCGATGAGCGAAGCAAACGCTGGCCTGATATCTCCCTTGGCCTTTGACGAAACGGCGCGGCGGCCCATTCTCGAGGTTTCGCAATTGCGCTTGGGTTACGGTGACCTGGTCGCCGTCTGGGACGTGTCCCTGCGGCTGATGGCCGGGCAGACAACCGCGCTGGTGGGCCGGAACGGAGCCGGCAAGACCACGCTGCTTTCCGGCATAGCCGGGGTCTTGCCCGTCAAGGCCGGAAACGTCATCCTTGGCGGGCACGACATTACCAAGGTGCCGCCGTTCCGCCGGGTCCAGCACGGCCTGGGCCTCGTGCAAGAAGGCAAGAGAGTATTCCGCAAGCTCACGGTGCGCGACAACCTGATGCTGGGCCTGCGCGCCTGCGGCGTCCGGAAATCACAGATGGGCGGCCGGCTCGACCGGCTGTACGCGGACTTCGGCATGCTCGCCGAAAGGGCACACTCGCTGGCTGGCTCCCTGTCGGGCGGGCAGCAGCAGATGCTCGCCATCGCGACGGCCCTGGCCGCGGAGCCCCGCGTGCTGCTCGTCGACGAGCCTTCCTCCGGATTGGCTCCCGTCTTCGTAGACCAGGTCTTCGAGATCCTGGACAAGCTGCGCGATTCCGGTATGGCGATCTTGCTCGTCGAACAGCTGGTAGAGGAAGTGCTCGGCGGAATCGCCGACGATGTCATAGTCCTGGAGCAAGGTCGGGTAACGCTCGCCGATAGCGCGACGAGCCTGTCAGCGGAGGCCATCGCCCGCGGCATCTATGCTGCCGCGGACGACGGCGCAGCCGGTTAATTCGTCCGAACGAAGTGGGGTACTCATGCAAGCCGGCAAACCGCTGTGCGGCCAGGTGGCCGCGGTCACCGGTGCGGGTCGCGGGATTGGCAAGGCGACGGCGCTGGCGCTCGCCGGCCAGGGCGCCGCGGTGGCGGTGATGGCCCGATCCGGCGACGAGATCGCCGCGACCGCGGCGGCGATCGAGGCGGATCAGGGCCGGGCGCTGGCGGTCTGCGTCGACATCACCGACGCGGAGGCCGTCCGGGGCGCGTTCGCCCGGGTGGCCGGGGAACTCGGCGAGGTTGACCTCCTGGTCAACAACGCTGGCCGGAACACCGTATTCGGCCCGGCCGGCGACGTGGATCCCGCGCAGTGGTGGGGTGACATGACGACGAACCTGCTGGGCCCTGTGCTCTGCACGGCGGCCGTGCTGCCGGCCATGCGGCGGCGTGGCCGCGGCCGGGTCATCAACGTCACGTCCGCGGTCGCCGGAAGGCCGAATCCCAACAACTCGGCCTACGGCTGCGCCAAGGCTGCCCTCGTCAGCTTCACCGAATCGGTCGCCGCGGAGACGGTCGGCACGGGCGTAGCCGTGTTCGGATTTGCCCCGGGGCCGATCCGCACCCGCCTGATGGAGGACCTAACGGGCGATCCGCTGGCCATGCAGTACATGGGCGACATGCTCCGCGGGCTAACCTACCTGCCGGTCGACGTGCCGGTTCGCGCGATTCTGACCCTGGCGTCCGGTGCCGTCGACGCGCTGTCGGGCTGTTACGTCGATTCGCGCGACGATCTGGCCGCCCTCTGCGACCGCGCGGAGGAGATCGCGGCCGACGGCCTGTGCAAGCTCCGCATCCACAAGCCGGCTGGCTGACCGCGGCCGGACGGCACTCAACCCTGCTTGGCGGCGTTCTGCCCGGCCACCCGGCCGAAAGTGACGGCGTTGGCCAGGGCGTTGCCGCTGCCCATATAGACGTCGCCCAGCACGCCGCCGGCGCACTCGCCCGCGGCGAACAGCCCGCGGATCGGTATCGCCCCGCGGTCGAGTACCTGTCCGTCACGGTTGACGCGCGGCCCGGCGCCGGTCAGGGCCAGGTTGCACAGCCGCAGTTCGGTCGCATAGAACGGCGGTTCGGCGATGGCGCGCATCACGCGGGCCGGCTTCTCGAACATCGTGTCGTGTCCGGCGGCGACATCCTCGTTGTAGCGGGCGACCGTCCCGGCCAGGACGGCGGGTTCCGCGCCCATCGATGCCGCCAGGGCGGTAATGGTGGGCGCGGTCAGGACCCGCCTCTTCCCGGTCATCTCGTCGATGACCGGCTCCACCCAGTCTTCCCAGTTGGTGCCGGTGGGCATATCGTACTTTTTCGCGGCCGCCGTGCTGCGCGGAACCGCCGCCCGCTTGGCGGCGTCGTCGAACAGCGCCCACACCCGGCCGCCTCTGGCGCGGATCGTCGACTCGACCACGCTGTAGGCGGTCATCTCGTTGACGAAGCGCTGCCCCTGCCGGTCGACAAAGACCAGCCACCCGGGGTAGTAGGAGTCCATGGATTGCGAGAAGTTCGGCCGCGCGTTGAGGAGCCCGCGGTCATGGCCGACGATCTGTGCCCCGACGGCCCCGGCCAGCGCGAAGGCATCTCCGCGCGAGGTCGGCGGGCCGATATAGAACGTCCATTCCGCTTCGACCGCGCGCGGCAGGTAGCGTGGCCAGAGTTCCTTGTTGGCGCCGAATCCGCCCGCCGCCAATACGACCGCCCCGCCGGTGACCTGATCCTCGCCCGCGGCGATACCGGTGACGATACCGTCCTCGCCGGTCAGCAGGCGGTCCACGCGCCTGCCGAAGGCCAGATCGACGCGCGGGTCCGTCTGGGCCGCACCCAGCAGGCACGCCACGATCGCGGCCCCACCGCCGTCGATCACATGGCCGCGGGGAACGCGGTCGTCACCGGAGAGGTAGATGTCGCTGACCCCGACCCCGCGGTCAGCCAGCCACTCCACGGTCGGCCCGGCCTCTTCGGTGAGCCTGCGCGCCACCCCGGTCTCCACCGACCAGCGGTTGAAGGCCAGGTATTCGTGCAGGAGTGCTTCCGGGCCGTCCTCAATGCCCCGCTCACGCTGGAACCGAGTGCCCGCCGCCATGATCAGGCCAGCCGAGAACTGCGAGGCCCCGCCGGCCGCGGCGGATGCCTCCGCCACCAGGACCGAGGCCCCGGCTTCGGCCGCGGTGACCGCCGCGCACAGGCCCGCGGCGCCGGCTCCCACGACCACGACGTCGTAGTCGGCCATCTCTCTCAACCCCTCTAACCCCTCAGCGGCTGGCGCCCGCGACGGTACGGACGGCCTGCTCGATGTCGTCGCGACTGTACAGGAAGACGCGTTCCAGAGCCGGGGAGAACGGCACCGGCAGGTTCTTGGAGGCGACCCGCTGCACCGGGGCGGCCAGCTCGCCGAACAGTTCCTCTCCGATGGTCGCCGAGATTTCCGCGCCCACGCCGAACTGCCGGACAGCCTCGTGCACCACGACCGCGCGCTTGGTGCGGCCCACCGAGGACAGCACGGTCTCGCGGTCCCACGGCGAGATGGTCCGCAGGTCGATGACCTCGGCCTCGATTCCCTCCTGAGCCAGCTGCGAGGCCACCACAAGGCTCTCGCCGACGGCGCCGCCGTAGGCGATCACGGTGACGTGCTCACCGCGCCGCGCGACGCGCGCCTGCCCGAGCGGGATCCGCTCGCCCGGCTCGCCGAGCTCGCCGCGCATGCCGTAGATCTCCTTCTTCTCCACGAAGATGCACGGGTCGTCGTCGAAGATGCACGACAGCAGCAGGCCCCTGGCCTCCGCAGGCGACGAGGGCATCACCACCTTCAGGCCGGGCGTATGCGCGAACCAGGCTTCCAGCATGTCCGAATGCTGGGCTCCGGTGCCGCGCCCGGCACCGGTCGCGGTCCTGATCGTGATCGGGACGCTGGTCATACCGCCCGACATGAAGCGGAGCTTCGCGGCGTGGTTCACGATCTGATCCATCGCCACCGTGGTGAAGTTCATCAGCATGATCTCAGCCACCGGCCGCATTCCGGCGATCGCCGCGCCGATCGCGGCCCCGATGATGGCCTGCTCGGAGATGGGCGTGGTCCGCACCCGGTCGGTGCCGAACCGGGTGGACAGGCCCTTGGTCACCTTGAACGTCCCGCCGGTCTCGGCGTCCCCGATGTCCTCCCCGAGGATGAACACGTTCGGGTCGGCCGCCATGGCCTCCTCGAGGGCCAGCCGGCACGCCTCGCCGAACGTCACCCTCCTAGCGCCCGTCACAGGCTGGGCCACCGTGGTCATACCGTCACCTCGTCGCGGTAGACGTCGCGCCTGATCTCGGCCTCGTCGGGGAAGGGGCTGTCCAGCGCGAACTGGACGGCCTCGTCGATCTGCACCGCGACCTGCTTCTCCAGTTCGGCCAGCTCGTCCTCGGTCGCGTGGCCGGCTTCCAGCAGCAAAGCGCGCAGCCGGGGCACCGAGTCCTCCGTCAGGGCTCGCGCCATCTGCTCCGGCGGGATGTAGGAGCTGTCGTCGCCGAAGTTGTGCCCACGGAACCGGAAAGTCACCGCCTCGACGAGCGTGGGTCCGCCGCCGGCCCGAGCTTTGCCGACCGCCTCCCGGCTCACCTGCCACATCTGTTCGGCGTCGTTGCCGTCGGCCCGTACCGCGTCCATCCGGTAGGACGTGGCCCGGTCGACGATGTGCGCCACCTTGGTGTGCCGCGCGAACGGGGTCTTCTCCCCGTACAGGTTGTTCTGGCACACGAACACCACGGGCAGGTTCCACAGCGCGGCCAGGTTGAGAGCCTCGTGAAACGCGCCGATGTTCGTCGCGCCGTCGCCGAAGTTGCAGACCGTGACCCGGCCGTCGGCCTTCATCAGGGACGCCAGCGCGAAGCCGTTGGCGATCGGCAGACCCGCGCCGACCAGCCCGGTCGTCACCATCAGTCCCGACGCCGGATGAGTGATGTGCATCGGGCCGCCCTTACCCTTGCAGGTTCCCGTCGCCCGGCCCAGGAACTCCGCCCAGAGCAGGTCAAGCGGCACGCCTTTGGCGATGTGGTCGTGGATTCCCCGGTAAGTGGTGACCACGTAGTCGGCGGGCTGCAGGTTCGCCGACACGGCGGCGGATATCACCTCCTGCCCGCGCGGCGAGTAATACGTCATCGCGATTTCCCCGGCCGTGAGCATGGCCAGGAAACGCTCGTCACACTGCCGGATGGTGGTCGCTGTCTGATAGATATCCAGCAGGGTCGACCCATCGGGTACGGACAACGCTGCCTCCTCGGGGTCGTAGTGTCGAATGTCTACGTCGCTGGACACCGCTCACTGCATGATCCGGCGGCGCACCGCTTTCTTATGCACTCGCACCGGGCCGCGCACCTTCAGCTGGCACGCCAGCCTGATGGTCAGCCGCGGGTCCCGCTTCGCGATCACCGGTGCGAGGACGAGGTTCTCGACCCGGCCGGGCGGAACGGCGTTCGCCGCCCCGTCCTCGACGACCACGTGGCAGGCGGTGCACTCGCCGCGCCCGCCGCAGACCGTCGGCCAGTAGTATCCTTCCCGCCACGCCGCGGCGATCAGGGTCTCGTCCGACCCAAGCTCGAAGGTCACGTCGATCGGATCGACGTGTACCCGCCTAGACCGGTCCATCAGATCACCTCGGCGATGATGGTTCCCACGTCGTAGGTCTCGCCGGCCTGGCCAATCAGCTTGATGATGCCCGCGACGGGCGAGGGGACCTCGTTCTGCGTCTTGTCGGTCTCCAGGAGGTACAGCGGCTGACCGACGGTGACCTGGTCGCCGTCGGCGACCAGCCACTCGACGATCGAGCCCTCTCCCATGGACATGCCGAGCTTGGGAATCTTCAGCCGCGATGCCATTCCTCGGCTCTCTCCTTCTGACCGTGACTTAGGCTGACCGTGACTCAGGGCCGGGCTATCCACTCGTCCAGCAGCTTGTGGAAGTGCCTGATCTTGGACTCCTGGTACCGGGAGAACGTCAGCACCGGCTTGCGCGTGGCCTTCATCCCCTCCTGCACCTTCGGCATGTTGTACAGGTCCTGGTTGATGATCCGGGCTAGGTACGGGCCGATCTCGGTGCCCGCCGTGAAGTCCTCATCGTCGCTCAGCACGTGCGTCCGCGACGCGGGCGGACGCTCGCCCGCGTACGGGTTGAGCAGGTACACATCCTGGATGGCCCGGTCCGGATCGTTCCCGTACGGCCGGAACCGGAAGCAGATCCGGTTGTACGCCGACCACGGGTGCAGGTTAGGGAACAGCGTGAAGTAGAACGAATCGGCCATCTCGCTATCGCACAGCTGGGCCGCCTTGTCCTCGCCGATGACCGGCACCAGGGCCCTCCGGGCCTGATCGGCACCGACCTCCCGAGCCGTCATGCCCTCCGGGACCGTCACCACCGGGTCGCGATCCAGGCGGCGGTCGAGCGCGGAGTCCAGGATTTCCTGCTCGGTCGGCAGCCAGTTCAGAAAGGCACTCGGCAGGAAGTTCGGGCTGACCGCGCGAGAGTAGTTGCCCCACGCGTCATACTGCGCGTCCAGGTTGGAGGACTCGGGGAGCAGCTGGGGATGGACCGCGATGACGTGGAATGATTCCATGAACGCTTCTTGCGCGGCCTTCCAGTTGCAGGGCATCACCTTCACCACGTGGGCCGCCGTGTACCGGTTTTGGTAGTCGTACTTCGCGAAGTGCCGGTCCAGATCCCCCAGGAAATCCTCGAGCGGCGCCGCGTCCGGGTCCGGGTTGATGAACACGAAACCACCCCACGTCCCGACCTTGACCTCGGTCAGCTGCCACTCGTCGAAGTCGGCGTGCGGGAAGTCCCACGAGCTCGGCACCGCGGCCAGTGAGCCTTCCAGGTCCCAGGTGAATCCGTGGAACGCGCACCGCAGCTCGCTCAGCCTCGCGGCACACGGCGCGCTGTCCACCAGCTTGCGGCCACGGTGCAGGCACGCATTGGGGTACGCCCGGATAACGGTCGGCGAAACGCGGACTACGACAAAGGACAGGTCCGCCACGTCGTAAACGAGAGTGTCACCGACGGCCGGGATCTCGTCCTCCCGGCACGCCATCTGCCAGGCCCGTTTCCACACCTTCTCGACCTCGAGATCATGGAACTCGCGGGCGAGGTACCGCTGCACCGGAACTTCGACCGGCCCGTCTTGCAGCGGGCTGGATTCGCGCAGGACGCCGGGAACCGGATACCGGTCGGAATCGAGCACCCGCTGGTAGAAGGAGCCGGGCTCGTGCGGCGGCGCCAGCAGCGCGACCAGGTCTTCGGTAGTAGTCATCGCCGTTCGTCTCCTATCCGCGGCGTCGCCCTAGATGGACTTGAATGGCCGGTCATAGGCGCCGTCAGCGCCTGGTCCGCCGATCCAGTTACACATCTCCGGATCGGGATGGAACTTGTCTCCGGACCTCCACTCGCCGTAAAAGTCGAACAAGCCGACCCGGCCGTGCTCTTCGACGCGCACCAGGCCCGTCTCGGGATCCAGGCCGTACAGACCGTCGGTAAGCGGATGCCTGAGTTCCTGCATGTCGGACCCCATCTCCGGCGATGGCTCATAGCTTTAGACAGCAATCGCTACCTTAGCTATGAGAGTGCCCTCGGGCCGGGTCAGCTGTCAAGAATCCGGCAGATAATTTTCCTGTATACATGGACCGATGACCGTCCGCAAGAGGGCCCGCCGGCTTGCGCCGCGGACCCGGCCGGAAACCCGCGCGCCGCTCCCGGCCGCCCCGCGGGTGCTGGCATAATGAGTATGTTCCGCTAACTTCTCAAGACGTTTGGACACACCATGGCCGAAGCTGCAAAGACCCAGGTAGGAACCCAGGTCCGGGTGCCGAAGATGGCCGAGCTCGTGGCTAGCGACCTCCGACGCCGCATCCTTCGCGGCGAGCTCGTGGAAAGTGACGTGCTGCCGTCCGAGAGCGCGCTCATGGAGCGGTTCGGCGTGTCCCGGCCCACTCTCCGGGAGGCGTTCCGGGTCCTGGAGTCCGAGTCGCTGATCAGCGTCAGGCGCGGCGCCCACGGCGGCGCGCGAGTTCACGTGCCGAACGCGGACGTCGCGGCCCGGCACACTGCCCTGGTCCTGGAGCACCGCGGGGTGACGATGCAGGACGTTTACGTGGCCCGCGGGGTGATGGAGCCGGGTTGCGTCGCCATGCTCGCGCAGAAACGGACCGCGGCGGACCTGCGCCGTCTGCGTGAGGCGATCGAGCGGTCGCGGGCGGTCAGCGACAACCCGGTCACCCAGATGAAGGAACAGACAGCTTTTCACGCCCTGATCGTGGACATGGCCGGTAACCAGACGCTCTCCGTGCTGTCCGGCATGCTGCGGCACATCATCGACGTCGCTCACCTAGCGCACGCCGAGTCCGACGCCGGGACGCCGACCGGGCAGCAGGCGCTGAACGAGGGCTTCGCCGCGCACGAGCGGATCGTGGACCTGATCGAGGCGCGTGAGGTGGAGAAGGCGGAGCGCCTGTGGCGCAAGCACCTGCTGGAAGCCGACGATTACCTTCTCGGCGGCGGCCAGGCGCTGACCGTGTACGACCTGATGGGCTGATCCGCGCGATTAGCCTGGTCAGCTACTCGGCCTGGCCCGCCGCTCGGCGAACTTGGCCGGCACTTCCGCGTACTCGGCCGTGTCGGAGGACTGGCTCTCGGCGGCCAGGCCGAAGGGCAGTGCCCCGGCCGCGCGCTCCCGCAGCAGCTGGTTCAGCACCAGCTTGGTGTCCTGGACGGCCTGCGGCGGCAGGCTGGCCAGCCGGCGTGCGAAGGCGGTGGCGGCGTCCATCAGTTCCTCGGGCGGTACGACGAAGTTGGCCATCCCGATGGCCAGCGCCTCGCGCGCCGGCATCCGGTCCCCGGTGAGCAGGTACTGCTTGGCCTTCAGCAGGCTTGTGAGCGCGGGCCAGGTGATCGCGCCGCCGTCCCCCGCGACCAGGGCGACCGTCACGTGCGGGTCGGCGAAGAACGCCGTCTCGGCCATGAACACGATGTCGCACGCGGTCGCCACGGTGCAGCCGAGCCCCACCGCGGGCCCGTTGACGGCCGCCACCACGGGCAGGTGCAGGCTGATCAGCTCGTCGAACAGGCGCCTGGCCTCGCGCAGGCCAGCCCGGCGGTGGTAGAGATCCGCCTTGTTCTGCGCGAAGTTCGAGATGTCACCCCCGGCGCTGAACGCCCGCCCCGCGCCGGTCAGGACCACCGCGCGCGCCTCGCGGTCGTGCCCGAGCTCGGCCAGAACCCGCGGGAATGCCGCGTGCATCTCCCGGTCGAAGGCGTTCATCGTCTCCGGCCGGTTGAGGGTGACTACCCGCACCGGGCCGTCCGACTCGACGCGGATCGCGGGACTGTCAGGCTGGGGCATGGCTGGTGTCTCCAATCACAAAAACAAATATGGCCGAACGGACCGTGGTGCTTCATCGCAGGGAACGCAGGCACGCTCCGTCGTGGCCTAACCATCGTGGCCTAACCGCCGAGCCCGCGGCTCACGCGGCAGGCCGAGCACGGTCTCCGCGAGGACATCGCGCTGGATGTTGGACGTTCCGGCGTAGATCGTCCCGGCCTGCGAGGCCAGGAAGGTTCCCGACCACGACGCGCTGCTGTTCGGCGCGCCGGGCAGGTCGGTCCGGATGATCCGGCCGACCGGCTGGCCGGCCGGGACCACGCCGTCGGCGTCGAGGATGTCCATGGCCAGCTCGGTGAGATCGTGGTGGTACTCGCTCCAGTACAGCTTGGACACCGAGGCCTCGGCTCCGGGCCGGTCGCCGCGCAGGAAGCCGGTCAGGATCCGGTAGCCGAGATAACGCATGACCTCCACCCGGGCCAGGCAGGAAGCCAGCCGGTCCCGGATCACCGGGTCCTGGTCGCGGTGGCGCGAGCGGGCCAGCTCGATCAGCCGGTCCAGCTCCTGCCGAAACAGGATCGGGTTCGTCGCCGCCTCGTCGCCGCGCTCGAACCCGAGCAGGAGCTGCGCCACCCGCCAGCCGTCGCCCACCTCGCCGACGACGTTACGGGGTTCGGTGACGGCATCGTTGAAGAAGACCTCGTTGAACTCCTGATGCCCGGTGAGCATGGTGATCGGCCTGATCTCGATGCCCGGCTGGTCCAGCGGGCAGAGCAGGAAAGTCAGGCCCCGGTTCCCGGGCCGGGCCGGTGACGTGCGGGCCAGCAGGAAGATCCAGTTGGCCTGGCGGGCGTTGGAGGTCCAGACCTTCTGGCCGTCGATGTGCCACTCCTCACCCGGCGCCCCTTCCGCCGTCACCAGGCGCGCCTGGGTGCGGAGCGCGCCCAGGTCGGATCCCGCCCCGGGCTCGGAGAATCCCTGGCACCAGCGGTCCGCGCCGGACAGCACGCGGGGCAGGAATCGCCGCTTCTGCTCCTCTGTGCCCACCGCGAGCAGCGTGTTGCCGATCATCTTTACGCTGAAGTTGTCGGTGTTCCATCCGGTCGGCGCGCCGGCCTGGGCGAGTTCCTCGACGAGCACGACCTGCTCGAGCTTGCTCAGGCCGCGCCCGCCGTACTCTCGCGGCCAGGCCACGCCGATCAGTCCGTGCTCGTGCAGCAGCGAACGCCATCGGTCGGTAAACGGACCCACCTCATCGGCGGGCAGCGAGCCGACCCCGGTCCAGCCCGGCGGCAGCGCAGCGGTCAGGAAGGCGCGCACCTCGCGGCGAAACGCCTCGGCCTCGGCCGGGTAGGTCAGGTCCACGGCATCTTCCTCCCGCTGCTTCCTCCCACTGGCGATATAGTAATATAATTCATCTATTGCTGGCAGCCCATTGCTGGTAGCGGGAAGGAACGCGGCGGTGAACTTCGACTTCGACGAGGACCAGGAAGAACTGCGCGATACCGTCCGGCGCTTTCTCGAGCATTCCTCCGCCGAGGCGGACGTCCGCTGGCTGATGGCCACCGATCTCGGCTACGACGCGGCGGTCTGGGCGCAGATGGCCGGCCAGCTCGGCCTGCACGGCCTGGCGATACCCGAAGCCTACGGCGGTGCCGGGTTCAGCTTCGTCGAGCTGGGCATCGTGCTGGAGGAGATGGGCCGGGTGCTGCTGTGCGCTCCGTTCTTCGCCAGCGCGGTGATGGCCGCCCAGCTGCTGCTGGCCACCGGCGACGAGCAGGCGTGCAAGGACTACCTGCCCGGAATCGCCTCCGGGGAGACGATCGCCACCGTCGCGCTGACCGAGTCCGACGGGCAGTGGCAGCAGTCCTCCGTCACCATGCGCGCGGTCCAGGCCGGCGGGACCTGGCGGCTGTCCGGTACCAAGACCTACGTGCCCGACGGGGCCAGCTCCGGGTTGATCCTGGCGGTGGCGCGCACCGACGCCGGGGTGGGCGTGTTCGCGGTCGAAGGCGACGCGGACGGCCTGTCGCGCGAGTCGCTGCCCACCATGGACCAGACCCGTAAGCAGGCGCGGCTCGACTTCGACTCGGTGCCGGCGCGGCTTATCGGTGACGTGGACGACGCCTGGCCCGCGGTCAGCCGGATGCTCGAGGTCGCGGCCGTCGGCCTCGCCGCCGAACAGGCGGGCGGGGCGCAGCGGGCGCTGGAGATGGCGGTCGAGTACGCCAAGCTGCGCGAGCAGTTCGGCAGGCCGATCGGCTCCTTCCAGGCCATCAAGCACAAGTGCGCGTCGATGCTGGTGGCGGTGGAGTCGATGAAGTCCGCGGCCTACTACGGTCTGTGGGCGGTGGCGTCCGGCGACAGCGAGCTGCCGGTCGTGGCGAGCATCGCCAAGGTCTGCTGCTCCGACGGCTACGCCCTGGTGGCCGGCGAGAACATCCAGATCCACGGGGGTATCGGCTTTACCTGGGAGCATCCCGCGCAGCTGTACTTCAAGCGGGCGCGAAGCTCGCGGGTCCTGCTGGGCGGACCCGATTACCATCGCGAGATCATAGCGCGGCTGGCCGGCATCTTCCCGGGCGCATGTTGACCCGCCCGTCGTGGACCCACGCGGCACGGTCAGATGTTGCGGCCGCCCGACACCTCGATGGTGATCCCGGTCAGGTAGCTGGAGAGGTCCGAGGCCAGGAACAGGGCAGTGTTGGCCACATCCAGCGGCTCTCCGATCCGGCCGAGCGGTATCTCCGCGATGCGCTCGCTGAGCACCTCCTGCGGCATGTCGTCGGTCATGGCGGTCCGGATGAAACCGGGCTGGATGGCGTTCACCCTGATGCGGTAGCGGGCGCCCTCCTTCGCGGCCGCCTTGGTCAGCCCGATCAGCCCGGCCTTGGCGGCGCTGTAATTGGTCTGGCCCGGGTTGCCGACCTTGCCGGACATCGACGAGATGTTGATGACCGACCCGCCCGTGCCCTGCTCGCGCATCTGCAGGCTGGCCATCTTGGTGCCCAGCCAGCCGCCCACCAGGTGCACGTCGATGACCTGGCGAAAGTCGTCCGTGGTCATCTTCCGCAGCACGCCGTCCCGGGTGATGCCCGCGTTGTTGACCATGACGTCGACGGTGCCCCACCGACTGGCGCAGTGCCGGATCAGGGCGGCCATGGCGTCCTCATTGGTGACGTCGGCCGGCCTGGCGCTCACCTCCAGGCCGCGGGCCGTGAGCTTGTCCTGCGCCTCCTCCAGCGCGGCCGCGTCTATATCACTGAGTACGACCCGTGCGCCCTCCTCCCCGAAGCGCTCGGCCATGGCCAGGCCGAGTCCGCGAGCCGATCCGGTCACAATCGCGTTCCGCCCGTCGAGCAAGCCCATATCGTCTCAACCTTCCTCGTAGGACCACGCTGGCTACACTAGGTACGATTGGGTTAATGATATAACTGTTTCACCCTAACAGAAGATTCTGACCGAGGATTCTGACGGAGGACCTGGTGACCGATCCCTACGCCGACTTTCCCGACCTGCGGTTCGAGCGCCCGGCTCCCGGAGTGCTGGCCCTGGTGCTCGACAGCCCGGGACTCAACGCGGTCAGCCCGGCCATGCACCGCCAGCTCGCAGACGTCTGGCCGGCGATCGACCGCGATGCGCAGACCCGGGCCGCGCTGATCCGGGGGGAGGGCCGGGGTTTCTCCTCGGGCGGCAGCTTCGACCTGATCGAGGGCATGATCGAGGATTACCCGACCCGGGCCCGCAGCCTGCGGGAGGCCCGCGATCTGGTCTACAACGTCATCAACTGCAGCAAGCCGATCGTCTCGGCGATCCACGGCCCGGCAGTGGGCGCCGGCCTCGTGGTGGCCATGCTCGCGGATATCTCGGTGGCAGGCCGCACGGCTAAGATCATCGACGGGCACACCCGGCTCGGCGTCGCGGCCGGAGACCACGCGGCCATCTGCTGGCCGCTGCTGGCGGGGATGGCCAAAGCCAAGTACTACCTGCTGACCTGCGAGCCGCTGACCGGCGAGGAAGCCGAGCGGATCGGCATGGTATCGCTCTGCGTGGACGACGAGCTGGTCACCAAGCGCGCGCTGGAGATCGCGACCTCGCTCGCGGCCGGCGCCCAGACCGCGATCAGGTGGACCAAGTACAGCCTCAACAACTGGTTCCGCCAGGCGGGGCCGATCTTCGACGCCTCGCTCGGCCTGGAGTTCTTCGGGTTCGCCGGCCCGGAGGTCCGCGAGGGACTGGCCTCCCACCGCGAGAAGCGCGCACCGGACTTCGGGAAAGGCATCTCATGACGAGCAGCGGATTGGCTGGACGTGTCGCGCTGGTGACCGGGGGCGCAGGCGGGATCGGCCATGCCATCGCGGCCGCCCTGTACGCGGAAGGAGCCTGCGTCGCCGTCGCCGACCTGGACGGCGACGGCGCGGTAGCCTACGCGGCGACCCTTGAGCAGGCGGGGACCGGCGGTGGCCGGGCGGTCGGCGTGCGGATCGACGTGTCGAACAGCTCAGACGTGGGTGCCGCGATCGCGGTGGCCGAGCGGGAACTGGGCCCGGTCGAGGTCCTGGTCAACAACGCCGGGATCGACGTGATCGAGCCGTTCGTCGAGAGCAAGGAGGAGACCTGGCGCCGGATCGTCGAGGTGAACTACCTGGGTCCGGTCTTGTGCACCAGGGCCGTACTGGACGGCATGATCGAGCGGGGCTACGGGCGGATCATCAGCATCAGCTCGGACGCCGGCAAGGTGGGCAGCTCGGGTGAGGTGGTGTACTCGGGCACCAAGGGCGGCCTCATCGCCTTCAGCAAGGCGCTCGCGCGAGAGGTGGCCACCTCGGGGATCACCGTGAACTGCGTCTGCCCGGGGCCGACCGACACGCCGCTGCTCGACCAGATCGCGGAGCGGAGCCAGAAGATGTACGACTCGCTGGCCCGGGCCGTGCCCATGCGCCGCCTGGGCCAGCCCGCCGACATCGCGCCCGCCGTGGTGTTCCTCGCCTCCGACGGCGCGGCGTTCATCACCGGCCAGGCGCTGTCGGTGAGCGGCGGCCTCACGATGAGCTGAGTGACAACAGCCAGCGACGGAGAGGGACACAGTGGACTTGCGGTTCTCGGAAGCGGACCTGGCCTTCGCGGCCGAGGTGCGCGACTGGCTGGGCAAGCACCTGACCGGCCGCTTTGCCGACCTGGTGGGGCGGGGAGGCTCGGGGAACGAAGAGTTCTACGAGCTGCGACTGGAGTGGGAGCGCGAGCTCCACGCCGGGGGCTGGACCGGCCTGGGCTGGCCCGCGGAGTACGGCGGCCGGCCGGCCAGCATGACTCAGCGCGTGCTGTTCGAGGACGAGTACGCCAAGGCGGGCGCGCCGTACCGGGCGGGTTTCCAGGGCACGAACCTGCTGGGACCGACCCTCATCGCCCACGGGACCCCAGAGCAGAAGCAGCGGTTTCTGCCCCGCATCCTGGCCGGGGAAGAGGTGTGGTGCCAGGGGTTCAGCGAGCCCGGCGCGGGATCGGACCTGGCCAGCGTGCGAACCCGGGCGGTACTGGACGGTAGGGAATGGGTCGTCGACGGCCAGAAGATCTGGACCAGCCACGCGCACCAGGCCGACTGGATCTACCTGCTGGCGCGCACCGACCCGGCCGCTCCGCGCCACTGCGGCCTGTCCATGCTGCTCGTACCCATGCGGCAGCGCGGTATCGAGGTCCGGCCGATCCGCAGCATGGCCGGTTCCAGCGAGTTCAACGAGGTCTTCCTGTCCGGCGCCAGGACCGACCGCTCGCTGGTCGTCGGCGAACTGAACCAGGGCTGGAAGGTCGCGCTGAGCACCCTGGAGCATGAACGCGGCATCGCCATGCTCGGATACCAGAATCAGTTCGAGTCCGAGTTCGCCTTGGTTCTGCGGGCCGCGCGCGAGCAGGGCTCCGTGGCTGACGTCGGCTTGCGGCAGCGGCTGGTCGACTCGTTCGTCGGCCTGAACGTCATGCGGTACCTCACGCTGCGGACCCTGGCCGGCCTGCTGCGGCCCGGCGGCGAGGGCGGGGCGGAGACGTCGCTGCTCAAGCTCGTCTGGCCGGGCTGGCACCAAGAGCTGGGCGAGCTCGAGATGGACCTGCTCGCCGCCTCTTCCCAGATCGTCGGCGACGATTACGAGCTGAACCCGTTCCAGCGCACCTACCTGCTCAGCCGCGCCGAGTCGATCTACGGCGGGACACGCCAGATTCACCTGAACATCGTGGCCGAGCGCCTGCTAGGCCTGCCGCGCGACCCGCGACCGCCGGACGTGACAGCCCACAGCTGAGGCCAGCTTCAACTCGGCTGCTGCCGGGAGCGCTCGGGAGGGCCGGCCACCGGATCCTTCGCCAGCACTCCGCCGGCCCGGTTGCGGAACTCCGGATCGGCGAGCAGTTCCAGCTGCACCGCCAGGCAGTCGGCCTGGTGGTCGGCCAGCCGCGCGCGCAGCTCCGACCGGTTGAGCCGGACATACCCGGCGAGCACGGCCCGGCTGTAGGCGGCGTACGACTCCACTCGCTGGAGCGCCATCTCGCGCGCCGTCCGCTCACCGGTTCCCTCGCCGATCCCGAGGCGTTCGGCGAGATCCGCGTTTACCTTCGGCTGGCCGTCCAGCAGCTGCCACAGCGCGCCCGGCGCCCGCGTACGCAGGAGCAGCTCACCTCCGGTGCCGGGGATGAGGCCGAGCCGCGCCCAGCCCTGCCTGCACCAGCCTTCGGGTCCGATGAACCTACTGTCGCAGGCCAGGGCCAGGTCGAAACCCATGCCCACGGCTGGCCCGTCGACGGCGGCGACGGTCGGGACGGGCAGCTCGACAACCGCGCGGATCAGCCCTTGGTACGCGGAGTAGACCAGGGCCCGGCGTTCCTCCGGCGGCATGTCGGCGCGGGCCACCATGCCCTTGATGTCGCCGCCCGCGCAGAAGGCACCGTTGCCGGTGATGACCACGCCCCGCACGCTCGGATCCGCGGCCGCGGTACGCAGCGCGGCGGCGAGCTCACCCGCCTGCTCCGGGCCCAGGGCGTTCCGCTTCTCGGGCCAGTCGAGAATGACCAGTGCCGCAGGACCTGCCGCCTGTGTTACGACGCCCATACCACGCTCCTCGTCAGCTCGTCAGCTCGTCGTCGGCCCGGCCGGAGGCCGCCCCGGCCCGGAGCGTCTCCTCCCGGAGCAGGAACTTGCGGACCTTCCCGCTGGCGTTCCGCGGCAGTTCGGACACGAACCGCCAGTGGCGCGGGACCTTGTAGTTCGCCAGCCGCTCGCGGGCCCATGTGGTCATCTCGGCGGCGGTCAGCACCGTCCCCGGGCGAAGGATGATGAACGCCATGCCGACTTCGCCCAGCCGGTCGTCGCGGACCCCGATGACCGACGCCTCGGCCACCGCCGGGTGCTCGCCGAGAACTCCCTCGATCTCAGCTGGGTAGGTGTTGAACCCTCCGACCAGGAACATGTCCTTCTTACGGTCGGTGACGGTCAGGCGTCCCTGCTCGTCGAGCCGTCCGATGTCGCCGGTGTGCAACCAGCCGTCGGCGTCGATGACCTGCGCGGTGGCCACGGGGTCCTCGAAGTAGCCGGCCATGACGTTGTAGCCGCGCAGCAGGATCTCCCCGTCCTGGCCAGGCCCGCGGGGCCGGCCCGCGTCGTCGGCGATACGCAGCTCCGTGCCGGGGACCGGCCGCCCCGACGTGGTCGAGATCGTCTCGAAGTCATCGAACCAGTAACAGCGTGTTCCTACCGCCGTGCCCTCGGTGAGGCCATAGCCCGGGGCGAACTGCCGGATGCCCAGCTCGTCCCGCAGCCGCGTATACAGCTCCGCCGAGGAGCCCATCGCGCCCGGAGCGGCCACGCGCAGCGACGACAGGGACGAACGGTCGACGGCCGGGTCCTCCAGCAGGGCGCGGAAGATAACCGGGGCGCCCTGGAGCACCGTGATCCGCTCCCGGGCGATGAGTTCCGCCGTCTGGTGCACGTCGAAGACCGGTACGGGCAGCACCGCCGCTCCGTGCAGCACGCTGGCCAGGACCACCGCCTTGAGCCCGAAACAGTGGAAGAACGGCGGCAGGCCGAGCAGCCGGTCACCAGGACGCAGGCCAAGCGACCGGCCGTACTCGGTGTAGCCGCGGGTCCCGGCGCCGTGCCGGAGCATGGCACCCTTGGGTGACCCGGTCGTGCCCGAGGTGAAGAGAATGTCCGAGATGTCGTTGCCGCCCAGCGCCCGCTCCCGGTCGTACACCTCCTGCTCCCCGGTCGTCTCGCCTGCGGCCAGCAGCTCATCCAGCGAGATCGTGCCGGGCGACGCGGGGCCGCGCAGGGTCACCGCCGCTTTCATCTGGTCCAGCACGCCCGAGGGCTGCAGGGAGGCCAGGTAGTCGCGGCCCAGGAAGTCGGTGAACGCCAGCGCCACGGCCGGCTCGACCCAGCGGATCAGCTTCGCCGCTTCGTACGCGGTGAAGCGGGTGTTGAGCGGGACCAGGACAGCCCCGGCCGAGGCGACCGCCATCGCGCTGGCCGCCACCTCGACTGAGTTCGGAGCCCAGATGACGATGCGGTCCCCGGCTTGCACGCCACGGGAGATGAGACCGCGGGCGATCCTGACACTCAGATCCCGGTATTCCCGGAAGCAAAGGCGGACGGGGCCATCGATGAGCGCCTCGTCATCCGGCCACTTCGCCGCGGCGTGGGCCAGCGCGGCCGGGATGGTGGAGGGAGTACCGGTGATCTCGGCGTCATGCGCAGCGGAGCGGGTCATCGGCCCGACGGCTCCGCTGCGCGACTGCTGGCGCCGTCGCATTCCGGCGGCTGCCCGCGGAACCATGCTCGCGTACCATCCTGCCGATGCTGGCTCCAGATCATGAGCTCTCCTGGCGTGCGGGTAAGGCCCGGCGACATGGTCACCTAGTCGAGTTTCGCTTAATTATTATACTATAGGATCCAGTCAGATACCCGAAGGCGGAGATGAGTGCATGAGCGCGGACAGGACCTGGTCGCAGCTGGTTATAGCACGGCGCTTCAGTCAGGACGCCGCCGTCGCCGGTGAGCGGCCTGTCTCCTATGCCGAGCTGATCGGCGTGGCCGATGCCGTGGCCGAATGGCTTGACCAGGCCCGTGTCCCGGCCGGGACCGCGGTGCCTGCGTTGCTCACCACCAGTCCGCTGGCCCTAGCGCTGGTCGTGGCCGGATCATGCACCCGGCGCCCGGTCGCGCCGCTTGGGCCCCGGCTCACTCCCCGGGAACTCGCCGGATGCATCGACGGCTTGGACGCCCCGTTGCTCGTGGCCGAGCCCGAGTTCGCCGAACAGGCCCAGGCCGCTGCCCAGCGGGCCGGGCGCAGGCTGCTCATCCTGCCCTCGCTCGACCCAGGCGGGCGCAGACTCCTGCCGGAAGCCCGGCCCGATGCGATCGCCGCCATCCTGCACACCTCCGGTACGACGGGTGCGCCGAAGCAGGTTCCCATCAGGCAGGACAGGCTGGCGGCGCGGGTGGGGGTGAGCTCGGGCCTGATGGGCGTCGGGCCGGACAGCGTCTACGCGTCGGGCTCACCCTTCTACCACATCGCGGGCTTGGGTAACCTCGCCGTGATGCTCGCCGTCGGCGCGGCCGTTCTCCCCTTTCCCCGCTTCAGCGTCAGGTCCTGGACCGGGCTCGGTAAGCACGGCGTCACCCATGCCTTTCTCGTCCCGACGATGATCGAGCGGCTGCTGGACGCCGACGCGCTGACGCTGCCTGGCCTACGGCTCCTGCAGTACGGATCCGCGCCGATCCGTCCGGCCACGCTCTCCCGGGCGGTGAGCGCGCTGCCGGGCGTCAGTTTCATCAACATGTTCGGGCAGACCGAGGGGAGCCCGATCGCCTGCCTCGTCCACGCCGATCACGAGCGGGCCCTGGCGGGCCGGCCGGACCTGCTCACCTCGGTCGGGCGCGCCGCGCCCGGCATCGAGCTGCGGCTGGCGGGAACCTATGCCGAGGAGGTCGGCGAGATCCTCGCGCGTGGTGCTCACCTGTTCCGGGCCTCCGAGGACGGCTGGCTGCACACGGGCGATCTGGCCAGGATGGACGACGACGGCTACGTCTACCTGATCGGGCGGCTGGGCGACCGGATCAAGCGAGGTGGCGAGAACGTCCATCCCGTTGAGGTCGAAGGCGTGCTGCGTGAGCACCCGGCCGTGCTGGAGGTCGCGGTGGTCGGCATACCCGACGAGGAGTTCGGTCAGCTCGTTCGCGCTTACCTAGTCCTGGATCCGGTCGTTCCGGCGCCCAGCCACGAGGAGCTACGCGCCTTCGCCCGCGCGGAGCTGGCCGGATTCAAGGTGCCCACGTCCTGGGAATTCGTGCCGGACCTGCCCCGCAACGCCAGCGGCAAGGTCCTGCGCCGCGTCCTGGCCGGCGCGATCGACCATCAGCCTGACTTACGAGGGAGCCAGCGGTGCGGACGGAAACGACGCAAGACGAGATACGGGCCGAGCTTAGCGCCGCCCTTGCTGGCCTGCGGCTGGCCGCGGACTCGCGGATGGGGGCCGGAAGCGATGACGTGGAGGGGCCACGGGAGTACCTGCGGGCGCTCGCTCCCGGCGGGTGGGTTATCCCGTCCTGGCCGGTCGAGTTCGGCGGCCGCGGCGTCTCTCCGGCAGACGCGGCCCGGATAAAGGAGGACCTGGCGGGCTTCCCAGGGCAGGATCTCTATCCGTTCATGGTCGGTCTGTACCTGGTCGGGCCGAGCCTGCTCGTGCACGGCACCGAAGATCAGAAGAAGCGCTGGCTCGAGCCGATCGCCGACGGTTCGGCCATCTGGTGTCAGATGTTTTCCGAGCCATCGGCCGGATCCGATCTGGCCAATGTCGCCACCCGCGCCTGCCGTGACGCGGCGGGCTGGCTCCTGTCCGGGCAGAAGGTCTGGACGAGCCGGGCCGCGTACGCCACCTGGGGCATGTGCCTGGCGCGTACCGACCCCGAGGTGCCCAAGCATCATGGCCTGACGATGTTCGTGGTCAAGATGGACGCACCCGGGGTGATCATCCGGCCGCTGCGGCAGATGAACGGTGACATGCACTTCAGCGAGGTGTTCCTCGAGGACGTCCGGGTCAGTGACGCCGACCGGGTGGGCGAGGTGGGCGAGGGCTGGCAGGTCGCCCTGACCGTGCTGGCCAACGAACGCAGCGGCATGCCGGGCGACGGCCGCCCGGCCCGTCCGGTCGGGGCCAGGACGGACGCCCCGGCCTGGCTGGCCGAGCTGGCCGCCGATGGTGCGCTGGGCGACGACGTGCTGCGGGACCGGGCCATTCAGGTCTACGTCAGCGAGTGCGTGGCCGACCTGACGGAGGCCAGAGCGGTCGCCAACGCCCGGGCGGGCCATGCGCCGGGCCCCGAAGGCTCGGGGCAGAAGCTGCGGGCGGCCGCCGTGTTCAGGCAGCGGGCGGAGCTGATCAAGGACGCCCGGGGACTTGACGGCCTGCTGAGCACGACGCCGGGCCACATCGAATACCTGACCGCCCCGTCGATGTCGATCCGTGGCGGAACCGACGAAATCCAGCGCACGGTGATCGGCGAGCGGATCCTGGGCCTGGAACGCGAGCCGCGCCTAGACCGCGATCCCCCGTGGTCGCGCTCCCGCCGAGGTTCCTGACGCCCGGCCGCGGGTTACGCAGCGGTGAGGCCGAGCAGGGTGGCCAGGCGGCGGCGGTGCTGGGCAGGGTGCCCGAAGAGAAGCTCGGTTGACTTGGCACGCCGGTAGTACAGGTGCGCGGAGTGTTCCCAGGTGAATCCGATGCCGCCGTGGACCTGGATGCAGCTGGCCGCGGCACGGGTGAAGGCTTCGGAGCAATAGCAGTGAGCGATCGAAGCGGCGATGCCGAGCTGCGTGTCGTCTGGCTCACTGGCCGCGGTCCAGATCCCGTTGTAGCCCGCCGAACGGGCGGACTCGACGTCGACGGACATGTCGGCGCAGCGGTGCTTGATGGCCTGGAACGATCCGATGGTGCGCCCGAACTGGGTCCGGGTCCTGGCGTAGTCGACGGTGATGTCCAGGACCTGCTGCGCGCTGCCGGCTTGCTCGGCGGCCAGGGCGATGGTAGCGAGGTCGCCAACCCGGGTCAGTACACCGTGCGCGTTGCCGGGCTCGCCTAGGCGCTGGGCCGGGGTATCGCAGAACTCGATGGCGGCGATCTTGCGGGTGAGGTCCATGGTGGGCAGCGGTGTGGCGGTGGTGCCTGCCGCCCGGGTGTCGACTAGGTACAGCCCGATCTCGTCGCCGTGGCGGGCGGTGACCACGACGATGTCGGCGATGTGCCCGTCCAGGACGAAGCCCGCCCGGCCGGTGATGCGCACGGTCCCGGCGTCCGGCGTGGCTGTGGGCAGGGGGAGGCCCTGGCCGCCGAGCAGCCTGTCGTCGGCCACCGTGCCCACCAGCGAGCCCGCGCACAATGCCGGCAGGTAGGTGCGAGCGGCGGTTTCGTCGCCTACGGCGGTCAGCGCCGTGGCGGCCAGGACCGCGGAGGACAGGAACGGCCCGCAGTACAGCGCGCGGCCGAGTTCTTCCATCACCACCCCGAGGTCGATGAAGTCGGCTCCCGATCCGCCGAAGGCCTCCGGGACGATCAGACCCTGTAGGCCCATCTCCCCGGCCATGCGGTGCCACAGGGCGGGATCGTAGCCGTCCTCGGTCTGCATCGTGGCTCGGACCGCCGACTCGGGGGCGTGCCGCCGGAGCAGTTCCCTGGTGGCGGCGCGGAGCGCGTCGTGCTCGGCGGTGAATACGAGGTCCATCGGCTCTCCGATCTGGCTGATCCCGCCCCAGCATAGCAAATAGATAGATTAGTAATCTATATGACGGGATGCGCGAGAGCCGGACGTGGGAGCTGGAGCGTGCCGACGGCGCCTGGCGGTCAGGCTAAATTAGTTCTATAATTGTGCTGATGACCCGCGCGCCGAGCACGAAGGCAGGCCATGATTTCGACGCCATTCACCGAGATGTTCGGGGTCGAGCATCCCATCACGCAGGGCGGCATGCAATGGGTCGGGCGAGCCGAGCTCGTCGCGGCGGTGGCCAACGCCGGCGCCCTGGGCTTCATCACCGCGCTCACCCAGCCGAGCCCGGAGGCGCTGGCCCGGGAGATCGCCCGGTGCCGGGAGATGACCGACGAGCCGTTCGGCGTGAACCTGACCATCTTGCCGACGATCAGCCCGCCACCCTACGACGAGTACCTCGGGGCGGCCATCGACTCGGGGATCGACATCGTGGAGACCGCCGGGTCCAACCCCGAGCCGCGGCTGGAACTGCTGCACGCCCGCGGGGTACGGGTGATACACAAGTGCACGAGCGTCCGGCACGCCCTTAAGGCCCAGGCCATCGGCGTCGACGCGATCAGCATCGACGGCTTCGAGTGCGCCGGGCATCCGGGCGAGGACGACGTCCCGGGCCTGATCCTGATCCCCGCAGCGGCCGACCAGGTCACCATCCCGATGATCGCCTCCGGCGGCTTTGCCGACGGCCGCGGGCTCGCCGCCGCTCTCGCGCTTGGCGCCGACGGCATCAACATGGGTACCCGCTTCATGGCGACGACCGAGGCGCCGGTCCACGATGCCATCAAGCAGGCCATCGTGGCGGCCAGCCCGACCAGCACCCAGCTCATCTTCCGCACCCTTCGGAACACGGCCCGGGTCGCGGACAACTCGGTAAGCCGGGAGGTAGTCGAGATCCTCAACGCCGGCGGCCAGTTCGCCGATATCCGCGACCTGGTGGCCGGCGCCCGCGGCCGCACCGTCTACGAGCTCGGTGACCTGGACGCCGGGATCTGGTATGCCGGCATGTCGCAGGGACTGATCAACGACGTGCCGACGGTGGCCGAGCTCGTGACCAGGATCGTGGCCGAAGCCGAAGCGATCATCACCGACCGTCTCGCCGGGCTGGTCCGCCGCCCCGCACCCGTGGCTCGGGCGATGTGACGGCTGGGACGCCCGCTCGGGCCGGGCGCAGCAGTCCCACCTGCGCCACGGTCGCGAGCAGCACCCCGGAGCGGCTGAAGATGCGCCCCTCGGCGTGGCCGAGGCCGCCCGAGGTCGTCGGTGTCCGCTGGTCGTAGAGCAGCCAGTCGTCAGCCCGGCCGTCGCGGTGAAACCACATCGTGTGCGCCACGCTGCCGAGGACGGAGTGCCGGTCGCGGCCGGGATCCAGGCCGTGTACGGTCATCGTCGGCCACAAGATCGTGAAGTCGGACAGGAAGAGCATCGCGCAGTGCTGCAGCGTCGGCTCGGGCGCGAGGGGGCGCACGCGTGGCCGGATCCAGATCTGCTGGTGCGCGGGATCGCCCGGGTCGATCACGTGCCGCACCTCGACCGGGTCGGTACGCACGAGCGGGCTCTGGTCGACATCCGGAGCGGCCGGCATCGGGCAGCGGAAGTCCAGGCCATGATCATCGCGGCGGTTGAACGTCGCCATCAGGACCGCGCACGGTGGCTCGCCCGGGTGGCCGGCCTCGACGGTCCGCCGGGCGATGCTGCGGCCATCGCGGTACGGCCGGACGTCCAGGCGGAGAGGACGACCCACCATCGCGGGCTGGAGAAACTCGATGTGCACGTGATGGACAGTCAAAGACGGCGGTACCGATTCGTACGCCGCCGCCAGGGCCAGGGCCGCCACGTGCCCGCCGAACCCGCGAGTGGCCTGCCCGCTGGATGGGCGGATGACCGTCGGCGCCACACCGTCGCGGATCGCGAACAGGTCGGTTATCGGAGCGTTCACGCGTCCCGCCGCGCGATCGCGGCTCGGGCACCGGCGGGTCGGCTCGGCCCAGCACCGCCAGCGCCCAGTTTCATATGACCAAAATATGTGACTGCCACGTGCCTGGGACCACGCCTGGGAACCCGGGCGCAGCCGTCGGCGCAGTACCTTGCCTAGCGGGCTCCGGCACGTCGTGGGTCAGTGCGTTGAGCCTGCCGGGCCGGGACAACCGCAGGACCGCCGTGGCGGCATCGGGCCATTCGACCTGGACCGACGTCACTTGCCCTCCTCGGGACGGCTGCCGTACGCGGCATCTCCCACTTATAGTCAAATTGTTGATCTATTTCAACCGCGTCCGGCCAGGGTGCCCGGCGTAGGCCGTGACTGGGCCGATCATCTTGATCAGCAACCCTATTTAGGTAGAAGATCTAATTATTTAGCTGATGGACGGCCGGCGGTAAGGGAGGCATTGTGACGGATTACGACGTCGTAGTCCTGGGCAGCGGCCTGGCGGGTACCTGCGCCGCGCTGGAGGCGGCTGGCCTGGGCGCCAGGGTCCTGATCGCCGAGGCCGAGGAGAAGCCGGGCGGGCGGAGCCAGTTCTCCACCGGGATGATCATGGGTGCCGGGACGTGCTTTCAGCGTGACAAGGGCATCGAGGACTCGCCCGAGGACCTGTTCCGCCATTACATGACGCTCAACCAGTGGAAGGTCGACGCCTCGATCGTGCGCCGCCTGGCCGCGGAGGCGGGACCTTCCATCGAGTGGCTGGCCGAGCTGGGCGTGGAGATCCTGGACGTGTACTACTCCGGAGACGAGATCGTGCCGCGCGGCCACGTAACGCACGGCGGCGCGGCCATCATGGAAGTCGTACTCGCCCGGGCCCAGCGGCACCCGGGCATCGATCTCGCTCTCAAGCAGCGAGTCGACCGGCTGTTGACCAGCGACGGGCGGGTCACCGGCGTGGAAGCCGGCGGGGAGCAGCTGACCGCCGGCGCGGTGGTCGTGGCCACCGGAGGAATCGAGGGCAATCCCGAGCTGATCGCCAGGTACCTCCCTGACGCCGTGGCGGCGGGCGGGGACTGGCTGTGGCCGAACGGGCTCGAGGCGGTGGCCAGGTACTCCAGGGGTGACGCCTTCGCCCTGGTCTCGGCCGTCAGCGCCCAGATCACCGGGCTCAACCGCTGGCTGTGCAACCTGCGTCCGAACTTCGCGCACGAATCGGATCCGTACTTCCCTGGCTGGCTGGTCTGCGTCAACCGACAGGGGCGACGGTTCTTCGACGAGATGTCCCCCTACAGCGTCACCCAGCCCATCGTGCTGGCTCAGGACGGCCCGGTGTGGGCCGTGTTCGACGACGCGGTCAAGCGCGCGTCGCAGCCCAAGTCCACCGCCCAGTTCAAGAAGGTACTGATTCCCGGGATGACCTGGGAGGACTGGGTGGAGCCTGTGATCGACGAAATGGTCGAGGCCGGGAAGGTGATTACGGCCGGGTCGATCGCCGACCTGGCCCGCGCCATCGGCGTGTCCGAACCGGGTCTGGTCGGCACGATCGAGAAGTACAACGCCGACGTCGCGGCGGGGGAGGACAGCGTGCATCTGAAGAAGCCGACCGTCCTTCGTCCGGTCAGCACTCCGCCCTTCTACGCCACCGAAGTCCGGCTCTGCCAGCTGAGCGTCACCGCGGTGGGTCCGCGAGTCGACCGCGACGGTCGCGTGATCAACACGGCCAACCTGCCCGTCCCGGGCTTGTTCGCGGCCGGGGAGTGCGTCGGCGGCGTGCTCGGCGACGTCTACGTCGGCAGCGGCAACGCCCTGGCCAACGCGCTGGTTTTCGGCCGGGCGGCCGGCCGATCCGCCGCGCTTTCGGTGTCCGCGGCCGTCGCATGATCAGCCGCGCCGGTCAGTTTCCGGCAGCGCGCATGAAGCTGGCCAGGTCGTAATAGACCCGCTCACACATCAACCGCGGGCCGTCGAATTCGAACACCGCGATGCTCGGCAGGTCCACCCGGTATGGCGGTGCCGGCTCCATCGATAGCGTCCTGATCTCGACGATCACGGCGTTGTCCGAATGGTAGAGCCGGACGATCTCGTACCGCCGGCGGCCTCGTGCCTCCTTTTCCCGGTAGTACCGGCGGACCTCGGCGTCGCCGTCGAAAATCTCCGCCGTCGGGACCAGTTCGTATCGCGGACGGGCGAACGTGGCAATGACCGCGTCCACATCGTTGTTGTTCTCGGCTTCGACATGCTCGAGCAGAATCTGCTCCCGCTGAGCCCGCAGGTCGGCGGTCAGCATGAGACCGGCTCCTCAGTTCTTCGCCTTGGTGGCCGGACCGATGACCTGGCGGGCGATCTGTGACCGCAGCATCTCGCTGGTCCCCTCGACCACCCGGGCCACCCGCAGATCGCGGAACCAACTTTCCAGGGGCATCTCCCGGGCCATGCCCATCGCGCCCAGGATCTGCATGACGCTGTCCACCACGCGAAAGCCCACTTCAGTGCAGTAGAGCTTGGCCATCGCGGCTTCGAGCCTGGCGTCCTGGCCGGTATCGGCTTTCCATGCGGCCTGCCAGGTGAGCCAGCGCCCGGCGCTGATCTCCACCGCGGCGTCGGCGATGCTCCATTGCAGCCCCTGCCGGGTCGCCAGCGGCGCCCCGAAGGTGCTGCGGGTTCCCATCCACTCGACCGCCAGCCGTACCGCCTCGTCGGCGATGCCTATTGCTCGGGCCGCGTAGGTCAGCCTGCCCCGGACCAGCCAACTCGCCGCCAGGGTGAGTCCCTGTCCCTCCTGGCCCACCAGGTTGCCGGCCGGGATGCGCACGTCGTCGAGGATCAGTTCGACCGGAGCGTGGTTCCGGATCACCGGGATGCGCGACGTGGACACGCCCGGGCGGCTGGTCTCGACGATGAAGGCGCTGATACCCGAGTCGGTGCGGGCATAGACGACCCCGTAGTCGGCCCGTTCGGCGTTCGTGATCCACATCTTGCGGCCGGACAGCACGTAGTGGTCGCCGTCCCGCTTCGCCGCGGTCCGGATGGCGCGGGCGGGATCGGATCCGCCCGACTCCTCCGCGATCGCGGTGAACGAGGTCCAGCCGTGCTCGATCGTCGGGCGGACGAAACGATCGATGATGTCCGGGCCGCCCTGGTAGAGCACCACCGGCGGGCTCTGGCCGAACGATCCGGCCCCTGCATGCGGAAAGCAGAACTTGTGTTTGCAGGCTTCCTCGAGCACTACCACGAGTTCGAAGGCCGACAGGCCCGCCCCGCCGTATTCGGCCGGCGCGTCAAGGCACCACAGGCCCAGGGACCTGGTCCGCTGGCGCAGGCCCGTGAGCACCTCCGGCGGGATGGCGGTAGCTTCCGGCCCGAGCGCGTCTTCCGCGGGCCGCAGTTGCTCGCGGACGAACCGGCCCGCCAGATCACGCAGCGCGACGAGTTCATCGGGGAGCCCGAATCCGGAGAACGTCATGGAGTCTTCTCCCGCGCACTGGGGGACATAGCCGGGCGGCGTCCACCTCGGAAAATTAATTAGATTATTAAACTTGATGATCTGTCAAGGGAGGCGGGCTCAGCCCATCAGGTCGTAGACGGTGAGGCTGGCTGATCCTTCGAGAATGTACTCGTCGGCCGCGAGCAGGTGCTTGCGCCACAGGCTCTCGGCCTCGACGGCGTTCCGCTCCTCGATCAGCGTGATCAGCCGCTCGTGAGCGCGGAAACCCTTGCGCATGGCCCGCTCGCCGGCCGGGGTGCCGGCGTCTTCGCGCGCATGGGACAGGTTCACGACGTCGACGATGTGGCGCAGCATGCCGGAGAGCACGATCAGCGTCTGGTTTCCCGTCATCTCCACCAGGAGCTGATGGAACCGGCTCTGCTCGGCCATCTGCTTGACCGGGTTGTCCTCCACCTTGCGCGAGGTCTCCAGGGCCTGGCGCAGCATGGCGACCTGCTTCTGGGTCCGGGAGCGCGCGACCTGAGCGACACACGCCGGCTCGATAACGCCGCGCGCTTCATAGACGTCCCGCAACGTCGCGCCGCGGTGCTCGAGCACCAGAGCGGCGTAGCGGGCGGCGACATCCCCGTTCGGGACGTGAACCACGGCACCGCCGTGCGCGCCGCGGCGGACGCTTATCAGGGATTCCGATTCCAGAACCCGGAAGGCCTCCCGCAGCGTGGGCCGGGACACGCCGAACTGCTGCATCAGCTCCGACTCGGACGGGAGCGCGTCGCCCTCCGCTAGGTCTCCCCGCACGATCTGCCGGCGCAGGCTGCTGGCGACCAGCTCACCCATCTTGGGTACCCGCACCTGAGAGCCAACCGTCACCTGCTCCCCGTCCCGCAAAACCTCGGTCATGAACGTGCCTGCCTGGTAGCCGGATATGTGTGGACGTAGTTAATCACGTCAGATCATCTACCGAGACATCTTACCCGCGGCGTTGCTCACCAGCACCCAGGGTTACCGCCGAGACCTTGCCCCCAGCGTCTCCAACAGCGTTCGATCCTCGCGGCACCTTGCGTCACAAATATCAGTACCTTAGTATAATTATCTTACTGAACGATACCTTCCTGACTTCCGACACGGGAGGGATAGCGTTGCCGACTGCCGAGGAGTGTGCCGATCCGTGATCCATGCCCAGCTCCCCGGCGGGGTGCTCCAGGAGATGCCCGAGCAGGTCCGTGCCGTGCTGGCCGAGGCTCGGGAGGCTGAGTTCGCGACGATCTCGGCCCGCGGCGTTCCGGTCAACAACCCGCTGTTCCACTACTACGGGCCCGCCGGGACCACCATCGACGTGGCTACCGGTGTGGCCTACCCGGCCAAGGCCGACCGGGCCCGGCGCAACCCGAGAGTCGGCCTGCTGTTCGCGCCCGGCATAGCGGCGCAGGACCCGGTGGTGAAGGGTTCGCTGCCCGGACAGGTCAGCGTGGAGGGATCCGCGGCCGTGCCGCCAGGCGACCGGCCGGTCGTCGTCATCTGCGCCACCGCCTCGGTGCGGGACTCCGACATTCAGGCCAACACCGATAGATACGTGCGTGACTTCCTTCGCGATCACCCGCTGCGCGTGCCGTGGGAGCAGGACCGGGAGCGAGTCTGGTACTACGCGCGGATCTATATCGAGTGCACTCCGCGGCGGGTTCTGTTCTGGCCCGGGGGCGCCTCGGGCGGGGCGGCACCGGTCGTATGGGAGGCCCCGCCGCAGTGGCGGGCTCGTCCGTCAGATCCGGCCCCGGCCAGCCGCAGCGCGCGCCGAGAGGAATGGCCCGCGTCCCCGTGGCGGAACAGTGCCAAGGCCGTGCTGGCGGACATTCCCGTCCCGACTCTCACCGTCATCGACGATGAGGGCTTCCCGCTGCCGTTCCCCACCACCGGGGCCCGGATCACGGACGAAGGCTTCGAGCTCAGCCTGCCGGGCAGGCTGCCCTGGTCGCCGACCGGGCCCGCGTGCTTGACGTTCGCGGTCAGCGCGACCTTCCTCGGGACGGTGCGGCATTCCGCGGCCCAGACGATCTTCACGGTAGACCGCCTAGTCGGAAACCTCCCGCTGTCAGGCAACAAGCTGCTACCCGGCACGTCGCCGCAGGCCATAAAGATCCTGCTCAGCCGTCTGGCGGAGCAGCTGGAGTTGCGGAACCAGCCGATGCCCGAGGTCCGCCTGATCGCGGACGGGGCTGCCCCCGCCGGGCCTGGCACCCCAGAGCGGGCGGTCCGGACGTGAGCCGCAGCTGTCGGCCGCGCCGGCGCGGCCCGGCCCGCCGGGCCCTGCTGCGGATGGGACACGATCTGGACCACTGGCTGATCCCGCCGATGCGCTGGGTGATGACGCCGCAGCGGATCCGCCGGATCCGCGACCTGCCCGGACCGAACCTCATCCCGCCGCTCAAGGCGCCCCCGCCGTGGGCCGCGCCGTCAGCCGGCCCGCCACCGGAGTTGGCTACCGTGCCCGGCATCCGCCGCGATGACGACGCTGAGACCAGGGCCTTCGCCGAGCGCCCGCTGCACGACTGGTTCAGGACGCACCCCGAGGCGGTGCGCTGGATGGCGCCGCACTACTGGCGGTCGTTCCTGCCAGTTTCGCGTCGCCTGCTCCGGGCCCGTCGTGCTATCCACCACACCGAGAGGCACAACCCACCGTCCCCCGCGTCACGCCCAGCCGACCCCGACCCGGAGCAGCTCACACTCCGGCTCAAGGAGGAGGCCCGGCGGCGGGGGATCAGCGCGGTCGGAGTCGCGCCGTATGACCCGCGGTTCACCTTCGCCGAATACGCGGGCCGTAATGTCGGCGACCGCATGATCGTCTGCGTGCTCGAGCAGCCATGGGCGGCGACCCAGGAACTTCCGTACGCCGGCACCGAGAAGGCGGCGCTGCGGACCTACGCCAGCCTGCTCGAGCGGATGGTGGGACTGACCAGCTGGCTGCAAGAGCAGGGATTTCGGGCCCGCGCCGAGGACTACGAGGGTGAATCGATCTACATCCACTACGGCGTGCAGGCCGGCCTGGGCCAGCTCGGACTGAACGGGCAGCTGCTCACCCCGCAGGCAGGGTCCCGGTGCCGGCTGGCTGGCATCACGACCGACGCGCCCCTGGTATTCGATTCGCCGAAGGACTACGGAATCGAGGGGATCTGCGACCGGTGCCAGGTCTGTGTGCGGCGCTGTCCTGTCGGCGCGATTCCGGCCGTACGGCGGGAGTACCGCGGGGTGACTAAGGCCAAGCTCAACACCAAGCGCTGCTTCCCCATCGTCACTCAGGTGGCTGGGTGCGCGATCTGCATGAAGGTCTGCCCGGTACAGAAGTTCGGCCTCGACGCGGTGCTCGCGGAGTACCAGGCCAGCGGGCAGATCCTGGGCAAGGACACCGACGAGCTCGAAGGCTACGACTGGCCGGTCGACGGGAGGCACTACCCGCCGGGGCAGCGTCCGCGTATCGCCGACGAACTGGTCGCCCCGCCACAGCTGACGTTCGATCCGGCGCGCCTCGCGCCCCCCTGATATTCGTGTGGGCGGTCACCTACCTCGTCGCCAGCAGGTCTGTGCGGGGTCGGACCGTCCCTGCTTGACGCCTCGCTCCACCCTGGCATCGGTCCATGTCCGACCTGTAACGAGTAAGTCAACTTTGATTAAAGATTTAGATGATTACTACAAGATAGCTAAGTAGCCGGTTTAAGCTGAGGCAGGTTTAAGTCCAGCAAGCGCCGGACTCGGCGTTTACCACTCGAAGACAACAAGGAGACGCGATGCGCGGTAGGTTGACTGCGATCGCCGGAGTCTGCTCCGCGATCGTGATGTCGGTGGCGGCCTGTAGCTCGAGTGGATCGTCGGCGGACGCTCCATCCAGCTCTTCGTCGGGCTCGCCGAGCGGCGGAACGTACAACGTCTTCGCCGTCGAGGCTCTGAGCGGCCCGGACGCCGCCTATGGCCAGGCTGCCGGCGACGCAGTGAAGGCCGCGGTCGAGGTGATCAACAACTCGGGCGGCGTGCTGGGTCACAAGGTCGTTCTGACGATGAAGGACGACGTCGGCGACCCGACTACGGCGGTGACGCTGCTGGAGGCCGAGCTGGCCGGCCCCACGAAGCCCAATCTCGTGGTCCCAGGCCTGTTCAGTACCGAAACCGTTCCGCTCGTCCCGATCACGACCAAGGCGGGAATCCTCACCGTGGCGCCCGGAGATGCACAATCACTCGACGATCCCGCAAAGTACCCCTTGCACTTCAGCAGCACGCCGCTTGGCTCGTCGACCGCCACGGCACTCATCGCGGAGATGAAGTCCAAGGGGTATACCAAGCTCGGGATCGCCGTGACCGATGACGAGGCCTCAGTATCTACCGAGTCTTACCTCGAGGCTGACGCCAGGGCAGCGGGCATGACTTATACGGCCGCGCAGCTTAGCCTGACCGCCGTCGACGCGACCCCGCAGCTTGAGCAGCTCATGGCGGCCAAGCCGCAGGTGGTGATCTTCGTGATGGACGGCGCCTCGAACGGCGTGCTGCTGCGCTCCCGGGCCACGCTCGGATGGACCGTGCCGTTTTACACCAATACTGCGGGAACCTCGTTCAACGTCGGGGCGCAGGTGCCTCCCGCGGACTGGAAGAACGTCTACCTGCAGGCCCAGAGCTTCCTGGTCTACGGCAGCCCCGGAACTCAGACACCGCAGTTCAAGACGTTCTCAGACGCGCTGTCGAAGTATGTCCCGCAGGTCACCCAGGGCATGGCCCTCTACGTGAACCCTTACGACCCCCTACTGGTCTGGGCCGCCGCGGCGAACAAGGCGAAGTCCGTGGACCCGCAGAAGGTCGCGGCCGCGATCCAGACGCTGACCAACTCCTCGCAGGTACCGAACTTCGTCGGCCAGGGCACGCTCTACGGCGATGACGCGCACTTCCCGAACTTCTCGCCCTCTGACTTCGTCTACGTGCCGGTCGGCCCGTACGTCGACGGGCTGGTGAAGCCCGCGAGCTGAGATCGCGGCGAGAGCACCCGGGAGTTCGATTGAAAGCACACGGGAAGCTGGCCTATCTGGCCCAGCGGAATCCGGCGCTGAGCCGGGAACAGTTCATCAGGCGCTGGCGACAGCACGGCGCCCTCGCCATGAGCCTAGCCCGATGGGATTCCATCGCACGCTACGCCCAGTGCGATTGCCTGCCTGTTCCGGCCGGGCTGAGCCGCGCGTCGCAGGAGTACGACGGCATCGGCATCGTCTGGTTCACGGACGCGAACCCCGGCTCCCGCGCCGACCGCGAGCGGATGCGGGCGGATGAGCGTGAAACGTTTTCGACGCACGTAGATGAAATCGCACTGATCCTGAACGAACGGGCCAGCCGGGACGGTCACGGTCCCGTCAAGGCCAATCATTTCCTGGCGCGCCACCGTGATCTCACCCGGGACGAGTTCACGGCGCGGTGGCTCGAGCACGATATCGATCGCGGACCGCGCGCTGCCCTGGTGGCGCGCTACACGAGAAACGAAGTAATCGGCGTCAGGCCCGATTGCCGTCTGGAGTTCGACGCCTACGACGAGTACTGGTTCGAGTCGGGTGCAGCGCTGTCTGAATACTTCTCGGGGGACGGCCCGGATTCCTTCGGTCGACTGTGGATCGACGACGAGCGCTCGGTACTCGTGGTAACGAACGAACTGCTGCTCTACGACTTCCTTTAGCTGGAAGCCGATGAAGCTTGCCCTGAGCCGCGGGGAAGAGTCCTTCGCGGACGAAGCGCGCACCTGGCTCAACGAGCACCTGGTGGGCGAGTTCGCGCAATGCCGCGGCCTGGGAGGGCCCGCCGACGACGACGCCTGGGACGTCCGCATCGCCTGGGAGCGGGAACTGGCCGCCAGCGGATGGCTCGGCATTAGCTGGCCGGCCGAATACGGCGGGCGTGGCGGCACGCTCCGCCAGGAGATCATCTTCGCGCTCGAGGCCGCCCGGCTGAACCCGCCGTACCGGGCTTCGGTACAGGGCCTGGAGCTGCTCGGCCCGATGCTGCTCGCCTTCGGCTCACAGGCGCAGAAGCGCCGTTTCCTGCCCCAGATCCTCGCCGTGGAGGAGTCCTGGGCCCAGGGGTTCAGCGAGCCGGGAGCCGGTTCCGACATCGCCGCGGTGCGCACCCGGGCCCGCCTGGACGGCGGCCAGTGGATCCTGGACGGCCAGAAGATCTGGACCAGCATAGGAGCCCGAGCCGACTGGCTTTACGTCCTGGCCAGGTCCGACCCCTCCAGCGAGCGGCACAGGGGGCTGTCGATGCTGCTCGTCCCGGTGGCCCAGGACGGCGTGACCATCCGGCCGATCCGGAACCTGTGCGGCACCGGCGACTTCTGCGAGACGTTCCTGGACGCGGCCCGGACCGACGCCGATCTCGTGGTGGGCGCGCCCGGCGACGGCTGGCGGGTCACCCTGGGAGCGCTCGGGACCGAGCGTGGCCTGAGCCTGGCCGCCCACCAGATGCGCTTCGTCCACCAGGTGGAGCGGCTGACGCAGGACCTGGGGGGACGGCCGGCGGCCGAGCCGGCCCTCCGGCGGCAGCTCGCCGACGCTTGGGCCAGCGCCAAGGTCGCGCACTGGCAGGCGCTGCGGCTGCTGGAGCAGGCCATGGCCGGGGGACCGCAAAGTCACCTCCCGTCAACCGCCAAGGTGTCCGCCTCCTGTTTCCACCAGCGGCTGTCGGTCCTCGCCCTCGACGGCCTCGGTGCCGCCGGGCAGCTCGTCGGACCTGGTTACGGGCTCGACGAGGTACAGCGAGAAGCGCTGGCCGCGCTGGCCGAGTCGATCTACGGCGGGACCACACAAATTCAGCTGAATATATTGGCCGAACGGACCCTCGGCCTGCCCCGCTAAGGCAGGGGCGCCGGCCAGGCTTCGCGCTCGGTACGGACTAGCGGCCGACGATCCGCTCCGGACTCTCCGGTCAGTAGGTGCGAAGGCCCATCCCGCGGGCAATGGCGTTGAGCTGGATCTCGCTGGTGCCGCCGGAGATGGTGGCGACGATGGACTCCCGCCAGCGGAAGCTCATGACGCTTTCGGTGGAGAAGCCGTGTCCGGCCAGGACCTGCATGCCGAGACGGGCCGCGGCGACATAGGTTTCCGACCCCTTGAGCTTGGCCATGGCGGCTTCGCGGGCGGCGGGCTGGCCATGGGAGACGAGCCAGGCCGCGCGGTAGGCCAGCATCCGGGCCGCGTCGATCTCGGTCTGCAGGGCGGCCATCTTGTGGGCCAAGGCCTGGAACGTGCCGATGGGGCGGCCGAACTGCGTCCGCTGCTTGGAGTAGGCGAGCATCTCATCCAGGGTCGCCTGGGCGACGCCCACGTAGGCGCCGCTCATCAGCGCACGCTCGAGCTCGAGGTTGGACATCATGATCTGCCAGCCGTCGTTCAGCCGGCCGACGATCTCGCCGGTCGGGACGGCGACGTCAGTGAGGTACACCTCATAGGTGCCCAGCACGTGCCGGGCCAGGGTGGGGGTGCGGCGCAGCTGGACGCCGGGCAGGCCGGGATCGACTAGCAGCAGGCTGATGCCCTTGTGCTTGGGTTCGCGGTCGCCGGTGCGCACGTACATGGCAATGTGGGTGCCGGGTACGCCCGCGCCGGTGCACCACATCTTCTGACCGTTGACGATGAACCGGTCGCCGTCCAGGACGGCGCGGGTGCGCAGCGCGGCGGTGTCGGAGCCACTGTCGGGCTCGCTCATCGCGACGGCGTAGCGGAGCTGACCGGTGAACATCCTCTCGCGCAGGGTGTCCCGCTGCTGCTGGCTGCCCCACCGGTGGATGGTCAGGCCGATTACCACGCCGCCGATGTAGCACATGGCGACATCCAGGCTGGCGCGGCCCAGCTCCTCGGCCAGCACCGTGAGCTCGATCGCGCCGCCGTCCCCGCCGCTATCCGCCCCCGGGAACGGCAGGGCCAGCCATCCCATGTCGGCCACGCCCTTGAACAGCTCCTCGGGGGTGGTATCGGTCTCGTCCCACTCCTTGGCGCGCTCAGGCGGGCAGACATCCGCGACGAATGCCCGAGCCACCTCCTTCAGCAGCCGCTGCTCGTCCGATAGGCCGAAGTCCACGGCTGACCTCCCGCTGGGCGACCGCTTGTGCGGTCAGATCTGGGCTCGGGGGCGCTGTCGGCCGCGAGCGTTTGTCGTAATATCAGAAAAATTATATAACTAGGTTATCTGGATAAGGCAAGTAGCTTTGCGCCAGCGAACCCACCGTCGTAGCTCGGGCTCAGTCGGAAGGCATCACTCGGGCCAGGGCACGCCACCGCCTCAAGTTACCCGTCAGTTACCTACAAAATTTCCGGGGAACCTCGACCGCCCGGCCACGGCGAGAACGACGTAGTCTTACGATATAGTTATATTATTAGGAGATTTGAATCGCAGCCGATGAAGGCCGGAGGCAGCCGTGGGACCGCTCGACGGTGTTCGGGTTATCGAGATGGCCGGGATGGGACCCGGGCCTTTCGCGGCGATGCTCCTGGCGGACCTCGGCGCCGATGTCGTCCGGGTCGACCGGTGGTCGAGTTCGGGCGACCTGCCGGACACTGAGCACAGAGTCCGCGGCACCGATCCGACCCGGTATGTGCTCCACCGGGGTAGGCGCTCGCTCGGGATTGACCTCAAGGCGACGGGGGCCACCGAACTGCTATTGGACATGGTCGCGCAGGCGGATGCCCTCATCGAGGGATACCGGCCCGGGGTGATGGAGCGCCTAGGCCTCGGGCCGGACGCCTGCCTGGCGCGGAACCCGCGGCTGGTCTACGGGCGGATGACCGGCTGGGGCCAGGATGGCCCGCTGGCCGCGACCGCCGGGCACGACATCAACTACATCGCCCTGTCTGGTGCGCTGTACCAGGTGGCGCGGCCGGGCGAGCGCCCGCTGCCGCCGGTGAACTTCGTCGGCGACATGGGGGGCGGCGGGTTGATGCTGGCGTACGGCATGGTCTGCGGGCTGCTCGCCGTCGCACGTGGGGGGCGCGGCCAAGTCGTGGACGCCGCGATCACCGACGGCTCGGCGCTGCTGACCGCGATGCTCTACGGCTTGGTGGCTCAGGGGCGCTGGTCAGCGACGCCGGGTACCAACTTCGCGGACACCGGCGCGCCGTATTACGAGGTCTACGAGACGGCAGACGGTAGGCACGTGGCCGTGGGCGCTATCGAGCCGCGGTTCTACGCCACGCTGATCGGCGAGCTCGGCCTCGAGCCGGAGGACGAGGCGACGCAGAACGACCGGAGCCGCTGGCCCGAGACCAAGCGCCGGTTCGCGGAGATCTTCCGGACCCGTACCCGGGACGAATGGGCCGCTCTCTTCGAGGACACCGATGCGTGCGTGACACCGGTGCTGAGCATGGAGGAGGCGCCGCACCATCCGCACAACGTCGCCCGCTCGACCTTCGTCCAGGTCGACGGCGTGGTCCAGCCGGCCCCGGCCCCCCGGTTCGGAGCGTCGGCCGCCCGGATAGGCGGCCCGCCGCCGACGCCGGGTGCCGACACCGTGCCCGTATTGCGGGACTACGGGGTCAGCCCGGCCGGGATGGAGCTGCTCCGGTCGCAGCAGGTCATCGGCTGACCGTTCCGCCAGAGATGTCTAAATCCCCAGCTAACCAGGAGGAGTTCCATGACCGAGACGACGAAGCCGCCGCTGCTGAACACGGGGCGTACCTGGCAGGAGATGCCCGTCGGCCTGGCGTTCCGCACGCCAGGCCGCACGATCACCGAGACCGACCTCGTCAACTTCCTCGGGCTGTCCCTGTACACCGAGCCGCTGTTCCTGGAGGCCGACCATGCGGCTGAGGGCGGCTATGTTGGCCGCCTCATACCAGGCGGGCTGACCTTCATCGTGGCCGAGGGGCTGGTCCAGCAGACCAACGTGCTGCACGGCACCGGGCTGGCCTTCATGCACTCCGACCTGGACATCCGCAAGCCGGTGTACGTCAGCGACACGATCCACGTCGAGGTCGAGGTCACCGGATCGCGAGCGTCGAGCCGACCGGGCCGGGGCGTGGTGACAGCGAGGAACCTAGTCCGGAATCAGCGCGGTGACGTGGTGATGGAGTACAACCCGGTGCGGCTGATCCGCGGCGACGACTTCGGCTGAGGTCGGGCCGGGCGCAGGTGACCGGGCCTGAGCCCCTGGCGTCCAGGTAGGCGACGAAGCCCTTGGCATCCCCGGAGTAGGTACCATGCTCGTCCGCCGCGTCCCGATGGTAGACCGACAGCAGTTCCTGCATGTCGTGGCGGTCAACGGCGTGGCAGTACCGGTGCAGCACCCGGGTGATTTCCCGCTCCGCGGCCAGGATCGCCACGACTTCAGCCAGGGCCTCGGGGGACTCGCCGCTCAACGGTTGCTGATCTCCTCGAACAGCACCGCGATAGTGCGGTCGTAAGCCATCGCGGGGCTGACGGTGAGCCCGGACGACGCCTCCGTCAGCGCCTTGGCCGCGACTGCGAGGTCCGGTCCTTCGACCTCGTAGGTGGCCACGTACCGGTTAGGGAACCGGCTGCTCACCGATTCAAAGCCGCCCTGGCTCGGCAGTTGCACCTCGCTCATCCGGAAGCGCCGGGCCGAGGTAAAGCCCGAAAGGGCGAGCACCTCGGGCAAGTGGATGTGGTCGTACCAGTCGTTGTATGCGGCGTCGTCAGCTTCGCTGACGGGCTCGCTCAAGACCAGCAGGATCCCGTGTGCCATGGTCGCTCCGTTCGCCCGCCGTGTCGCGGGCACGCCGTCCCTCGCCCGGGCACTTAGTCAGTGATGTTTAATTATTTAACTACTAAGCGGTCAACCGGCGCTAGCGTGATGACGGCTTAGTTTCGCCGCGGTCAGCCCCGGAGCTGGCCAGGATCTCCGTTCTCGCTCCCGGCGGCTCCTGTTCGCTCGCCTGCGATACTCACCGTGAGCATGCCCTCCGCCAGGAGCTTCCCGCTGGCACTGGAGACCGATACCCGGGCGAAGCTGAGTGCCCGTCCGCGACGGGTGCAGATCCCCTCGGCGATCAGGTCTTCGCCGGGCGCCACGGACATGTACTGCACGTTCATCGAGACGGTGGTAAGACGGCTGCCGCGGTTGAAGTCGTGGCCCGAGATGACCGCGCCGGTGCCCGTCGTGTCGATGAGCGTGGCGACGACTCCGCCGTGGAAGATGCCGTTGTGAGCGGACAACCGGTCGGCGAAGGGCACCCGGGCGCGGACCAGGCCGGGCTCCCAGTCGAGGATCTCGATGCCTATCAGCTGGTTGAAGGCGATATGGCTCTTCCAGTGTTCGCGGAACCACTCTTGCCTGGCTTCCAGCGCCTCCGGCGTCAGCGTCATCGACAGCTCCCATAAAGGATTGCGCGAGGTGCCAGGTCGCTGCTACGGCCGGGCGAAGGCTTCGAACTTGGGCGGGCGCTTCTCGACGAAACTCCGTATCCCCTCACCGAAGTCCGGATGCCCCTTGTGACGGTCCGCCCACAGGCCTAGCGCCTGTAGCCTGGCCGCCTCCAGCGACGATTCGGCGGCCGCATAGATCTGGGCCTTCATGCTGGCCGTGGCGAGGGGCGAGCAGTTGGCGGCGATGTCTCGCGCGTAGTCCAGGGTCTGGGCCAGCAGGTCTTCGGCCGGGACGACCCGGTTCACCAGGCCCAGCGCCAGTGCCTCCTCCGCCAGCAGGATCCGGCCGGACAGCAGCAGGTCCATGGCCCGGCCGGTGCCCACGATGCGAGGCAGCAGCCACGCGATGCCGTGCTCGGCCATGATCCCGCGGCGGGCGAAGGCCGTCGTGATCTTGATGCCTGCCGCGGCGAAACGGACGTCGCAGACCAAGGCCTGGATCAGCCCTATGCCCGCACACGCGCCGTTCAGCGCCGCGATGATCGGCTTGGCGATGGTCGTCGGGTAGGTCGCCGGGCGGCGGTCCCTGGGAGGGGGTCGGCTGCTCCCGGCCGCGATGTTTTCCAGGTCGTGGGCGTCCAGGCCCGGGCAGAACGCCGTGCCGGCCCCGGTCACCACGATGGTATGCACGTCGGGGTTGCGCTCACACGCCCGGAGCAGATCGAAATACCCTTCCTCCATGGCGATGGTCCAGGCGTTCTTCCGTTCGGGCCGGTTGAGGGTCAGCAGCGCGACCCCCTCCTCGACGGTACACAGCACCAGATCATCTGCCATCTGCGCTCCAGGAGTGATATGAAAAAATAGTACAACTATTAAGCGAGTATAGCGGCATCTGGCCCGGCGGGCCAGGTGACATGACGGAGGCCTAGGCATGGAGCTCGATTGCTACTTTCCCGACGGCGTGCGGCTGTCGCAGGCGGCCACGGCCGCACGCTCGGTCCAGGACGCGGGCTTCGCCGCGATGTGGGTCACCGAGACCAGGCACAATCCGTTTCTGACCTGCGGCGTCGGCCTCGCCGCCGCCGACCGGATCCGGGCCGGATCAGGGATCGCGGTGGCCTTCCCGCGCAGCCCGATGGTCACCGCCCAGCTGGCCTGGGATCTCGCCGAGGCCAGCGGCGGACGGTTCGTGCTGGGCCTCGGCAGTCAGGTCAAGGCGCATATCGAGCGCAGGTTCTCCACCGCCTTCGACCGGCCGGTGCTGCGGCTGCGTGAATACGTGCGTGCGGTGCGCGCCATCTTCGCCGCCTTCCAGAACGGCACCGGCCTGCGCTTTGCCGGTGACTTCTACGGCTTCTCGCTGCTGACCGACTTCTTCAACCCGGGCCCGATCGGCCACCCCGATGTCCCGGTGTGGGTGGCCGCCGTAGGCCCGGCCATGCTGCGGATGGCGGGAGAGTGCTGCGACGGCGTGTTCCTCCACCCCCTGCACTCGGCGGATTTCCTCCGGGCCACCGTGTTGCCGGCCGTCACGGCCGGCGCCGCCTCGGCCGGGCGGAACCGAGACCAGGTCACGCTCTGCTGCCCGGTCTTCGTGGCCGTCGGCGACACCGAGGAAGAACTTCGGCGGCAGCGGGCCGACATCGCCCGGCAGATCGCGTTCTACGGGTCGACCCGCACGTACCGTCCTGTCTTCGACATCCACGGCTGGGGAGATGTGTGTGGCGAGCTTCACCAGCTGATGGCCCGCGGTGACACCGCGGCGATGCCGTCGCTGGTGACGGCGGAGATGGTCGACGCGTTCAGCGTCACCGCGGCCTGGGATGGCCTGGCCGCGGAGCTGAGCCGTCGGTACGGCGGGCTGGTGGACCGGATCGCGCCGTACGGCGCTGTGCTGCGATCAGCCGAGGACCGGCGGCGATGGCGCGACGTGGCCGCGAGCCTCCACTAGGTGCCCATGCTCAGACCGCCGTCCACCACGAGCACGGCGCCGGTGATGTACCCGGACCGGTCGTCCAGCAGGAACCGGATCGCGTGCGCGAGCTCGTCGGGGCGGCCGTGCCGACCCAGCGGGATCATCCCGAGGATCGCCTCTTGGTCCCGCTCGCTCATCGACGCCGTCATGTCCGTGGCGAAAACACCCGGGACCACGCAGTTGACGGTGATATCCCGCCGCGCGCCGGCCAGCGCCAGCGAGCGGGTCAGGCCGAGCAGGCCCGCCTTGGCCGCGCCGTAGGCGGTTTCCCGCGGGTTGCCCATGAACGCGGTGACCGAACTGACGTTGACGATGCGGCCGAACCGGCGCGCGACCATGTGCTCCCACGCCGCCTGAGCCAGGTAGAACGGCCCGGACAGGTTCACCTCGAGCGCGCGGTGCCAGTCGGCGGGCTCGATCCGGTCCACCCGCCGCTCCTCCAGCAGGCCGGCGTTGTTGACCAGGTAGTCAAGGCTGCCGTGTTCGCTGACCACCCGCTTGATCAGGTCGCAAGAGGCCGCCTGATCGGTGATGTCACATCGGTGCGCCGAGACGGGCGCGGCGCCCGCGGTGTTCAGCTCCGCCAGCAGCTGCGCGGCCCGGTCGTCATCGCGCGCGTACACGGCGGCAACGCGGATCCCGTCGGCGGCCAGCTGGCGGGTGACGGCGGCCCCGATACCCCGTGTCCCGCCGGTCACCAGGGCGACGCGGCCCGGGACGGGCGCGCCGCTCACTTCGGTGCGGGCGTCGACCGGGACACCCGGCCGGAGCTGGGGGCGACCTCGTCGACGCGCAGGCGGGTCAGCCGCAGCCGCGAGATGCGCCACTGGCCGTCCCCGCCCCGCCGGTACTCCTCGTGATAGTGCCCGAAGCCCTGGAAGGCACGATGCTGGTCCGGATCGTCGACCCAGTCGAACATCGCCCATACTCCCCGGGCCGAATCGGGCGAGGTCAGCTCGATCTCCGGCGTATGACCCTGGTGTACCGTCAGTGCCGTCGCCAGCCGACTGCGGACGAAAGCCACGAATTCATCGCCGGATGTCGCGGTCGGCGCGTCCTCAGATTCGAAGTAGAAGGCCATGTCGTCGGTGAATACCAGCCGGTAGGCGTCCCACTGTTTGGTGTCCATCAGGCGGAAGTACCGGGCCTTGAGCTGCTTGATGGCTTCGATTACATCGTCCTGGCCGGCGACGGTCATGACATGAATCCTTCCGCGGCGAGTTGGGGCATGATCTTGGCTTCGAACAGCTGCAGCGATTCCCAGCCGAGTTCCGGGTCCATGCCGCCCATCAGCGGGTGGAGCTGGATCTCGGCGTCCGGACCGAGCTCGCGGACCAGCCGCAGGCATTCGTCCGGGGTCACCACCAGGTAGGACCCGCGCAGCTGATCGGCGTCGGTGACCGCCGAGAAGCCGACCTGGGTTCGGGCCGGCGCCGTCAGGGCGAGATAGGAGTCGTTCTCGTGCCGGGCGTGCCGTTTTATCCGCTCCCAGGCGGCGTCCGGATCCTCGGCGACATGCAGCAGGCGCAGCTCATGCCCCGGCCCGGGATACCAGCCTGGCGACCGGCCGAGCCGCTCGCATTCAGCCAGGTAGGTCTGGAGATACTTCCGTGGCGCGGGCTCGAAGCCGTCCGCGATCCGGGCCGCCTGCCGGGCCGCCCGGGCGGACGAGCCGCCCATGGCGATCGGTATCTGACGGCCGGGCCGCGGGCGCACCTTCACCGGCCGGCCGCGGAAGGTGAACGGCTCACCTGTCCAGGCCAGTCGCAGGGCCTCGATCCCTTCTTCGAGCAGCTCGATACGGCGCGCGATCTCCTGGCCGAACATCTCGAACTCGCTTGCCACGTAGCCGGCCGACACGACCAGTTCCAGCCGTCCTCCGCTGGCCAGGTCGAGCACGGCCAGGTCCTCGGCCATGCGGACCGGATCGTGCAGTGGGAGCACGATGACCGAGCAGCGCAGCGCGAGGGTGCTGGTCCGGCCTGCCACGGCCGACGCCATGACCACGGGGGAGGGCAGATAGCCGTCGTCGCTGCGATGGTGCTCATGGAAGCGCACCCCCGAGAAGCCCCGCTCGTCGGCCCACCGGCACTGGTCGAGGCACTCGGCATAGAACTTCTCCGGCGAGCCTTCTGGGACCCGCAGGTCGTATTTGAGCAGGATCCGCACGCCTTCATCCCTGCCTGGACTAAATAGTTAACGAAAACTACTTGTTTAACTGAATCGTGGCCGTATCGCGTCGCCGTGTCAAGGACGTCGGCCCGGCTGCGGCGGGTTGCGGTGGGCCAGACCATGCACCATGAACTGGTGCATCTCGGCCACTATCCGCTCTCGGGGCGGGTGCTCCTCATCCGGTGGGAAGAGCCATTCGTCGGCCATCGCCATACCGAGGACCATGGCGAACGTGGCCCGCACCACCACCGGCACGTCCACGCCCGACCAGCCGACCTGGTCCATGGACGTACCGGCCAGGTACTCGACGCGGTCGAAGTACCGGCGCAGCGGTGAGGACGCCCCGCTCATCAACGCGGATACCTCCGCGCCGTCTTCCTGTGCCGCGCGGATCAGCGCGAGCAGCAACTTGCGATTGGCCAGCAGGTGCTCATACAGGCCGGTCAGGTAGAGCCCGGATCGCTGGTCGACGTCCTCGGCCGTGTGCGAGCCCTGCTCCCAGGCCAGGGCGAATCCGGCCAGGAACTCCTCGAACGGCACTCTGATCGCCGCGTCGAACAGGCCGGCCTTGCTTCCGAAGTGGCGGAAGATGAGGTGCTCGGCGACTCCGCACTGCCGGGCGATCGCGCGGGTGGACGTACCCGCGTACCCGCCCTCGGCGAACATGTCCTGAGCGGCCGCGAGGATGATCCGGCGGACTTCCTTGGTGCTGCGCCGGGTACGGCGATCGCCTGACCGCCCGTCAACCGGGCCGACCCGCTCCAGCCGGGCACTGGCCCCCGCACCCGCTTGCGATCTGACGCTCGCGCCGCTAGGCGGCGCAACTGTTTTCTGGTTACTCGGCCGCACGGAGGGGGGCCTCCTGGTCGGTATGGAGATGCTCCAGTATAGCGGGAACCGCGGCCAGCGCCGCGGGCCCGAACCGGAGCCCTGCCGCCGGGTCTGACCGGTCACTTCGAATAAGTTGAAATAGCTCTACGATTATACTATAACGGTCTTAAACGCGGACGGGGGAAGCCGAACGTGATGCGTGCCGGGCGCCAACCAGCCTCTGCGGCGGTGCGGCGCGTCCGGGTTCGTCGGCGGGGGTTCGCCCGGCGGCAGCTGCTGCGATATTCGCATCTGCTGGAGCATGCCCTGACCCCCTGGCTGGGCCGCGGCATGTCCCCGCCGGTGTTGAGGCGGCTGCGGGAGTTCCCGTCTCTGCCCGCGGTGTTCCGTCGCCCGTACCTGGCGCCGCGCGGTGTCTGGGCGCCGTTCGACCCGGCCCGGGTGCCGGCGGAGCTCCGGACGGTGCCAGGTATCCGCCGGGACGAGCTGGCCGAGCAGGCCGCCTTCGACGCGGCGCCGCTGCGCAGCTTCTTCCATATCCACGCGGACACGATGGCCTGGGTGGCGCCTCGGTTGTGGCGGGCCTGGCTTCCGGTCGCGCCGCGCCTGCTCAAGGCCCGCCGCGCGGTCCGGCTGTCGCGCCGGCAAGAGCCCTGGCCGCCGCCGGAGGTGCCGACCGCGTCCGCAGCGGAGCTGACGGCCCGGCTTAAGCACGAGGCCGCCGCTCTCGGCCTCAGCGCGGTCGGGGTGGCCAGGTACGACCCGAAATACACCTTCGCCGAGTACGCCGGGAAGCACCCGCAGGACCGGGTCATCGTGTGCATCCTGGAGCAGAACTACGCCACCACCCAGATGCTCCCTACCTCTGCCTCCGAGCAGGCCGCGCTGAGCACCTACGCCGAGCTGATGGATGCCATGACCGGGCTGTGCGGCTGGCTGAACCGCGCCGGGTACCGGGCTCAGGGCGATGACCAGGAGGGTGAGTCGATCTTCATCCACTACGGGGTCGCCGCCGGCCTGGGCCAGCTGGGGCTCAACGGCCAGCTGCTCACGCCGCAGGCCGGCTCGCGCTGTCGGCTCGGGGTGATCTACACCGATGCTCCGTTGGAGTTCGACGCACCGGTCGACTACGGGCTCGAAGGGATCTGCGACCGGTGCCAGGTGTGCGTGCGCCGGTGCCCGGTCGGCGCCATCCCGAGTGCGCGCCGCGAGCACCGCGGCGTCACGAAGATCAAGCTCAACACGAAGCGGTGCTTCCCGGTCGTCGCCCAGGCCGCGGGATGCGCGGTGTGCATGAAGGTGTGCCCGGTGCAGGCCTACGGCCTCGACGCGGTCCTCGACGAGTTCGGCCGGACCGGGCGGATCCTCGGCAAGGACACCGACGATCTTGAGGGCTACGACTGGTTCTTCGACGGCCGTCACTACCCTCCCGGGCGCAAGCCGCGCGTGCCTGCCGAGCTAGTCAGCCCGCCCGATATGCCGTTTGTACCGGGACAACCGGCCGGAAACGGTCCGCCGCTAGATCGCGGCGGCCGGGTCTTACCTGCGCCGCCTACATCCGCTGCGCCCTTCGCCGCAGTATGGTGCGCACCGCCTCGGCTCCCTCAACCGCCAGGTCCTGGTCGTCGCCTAGCGGGATCAGGTTGAACGACCGACAGCCCGCGTCAACATACGGCTGCAAGCTGGCCGCGATTTCTTGCGCCGTCCCACACGGGCAGTATCGTTCGAACTTGCTGAATGGAGTCTGGTAAAACTCCTCCATAGCCATGGCGAGCCGGGACCTGGCTGCTTCGGCCGAGGTGCCAAAGGCGCACCAGACGTGCATCCCGTGCTGCCAGCGGGTGGTGGTACGGCCCGCGTCCCGCGCATACCGGCTGATCCGCGTAGTCGCGTCCACATAACGCTCGGGGGAGACCCACAAGCCCAGCCAGCCGTCGCCATACCGGGCGACCCGACGCAAAGCCGCGTCCGACCGCCCGCCAATCACGATTGGCACCGGCGGCGTCGGCGCCGGGCGGATGCGGACCTGGTCAAGGCGGAAGAAGTCGCCGGACACGCTGACCTCGGCGCCGGCCAGCAGCGGCCGCAGCACGGTCAATGCCTCATCCATTCGGCGTCCCCGGGTCGCCGGGTCGATGCCGCAGGCGCGGAGCTCGGTCGGATCTTCGCCCCCAATTCCGACCCCGAAGTTCACCCGCCCGGGCGCCAGCGCGGCCAGCGAGGCCACCTGACGTGCTACCGGCACCGGGTGCCGCAACGGCAGCAGGTATACCGCAGTCTGTACAGTGATCCGCTGGGACAGGGTGGCAAGCGCCGTGGCGTTTAGCAGCCCGTCGAAGCCGCGGCCGCCCTTAAATGCGACATGGTCGCCGACGCACACGCGGTCGATGCCGGTCGCCTCGACCCGGGCCACGAATCGCTTCAGCCCCGCCGCGCCGCCGGGCGTGTCGTATGGCGCCCGCAATCCCACGGTGATGTCCTCCACAACCGGCACCCCCTGTTGCATGCTGAACTCATCGCCTGGCAATTAGCCTACATATTTATCTCTTTAATCTCTATTCACGGACTCTTACCGTCGGGGGTAGCGCGCGTGAGCGCGCGCTTGGGCGCCCCGGCAGGCCATGCACGGGTCGATGGGCGGCTGGTAGGAGATCTGCCCGACCGGGCCTGGGCGCGCGCAGTTCCGTTGTTCTGCCAGATGGAGAACGGTACTGGCGGCGAACTGGCCAGGGCGCGAGCTTTCCCCGCTCGGCGTCCCGCCGGGCGTCCGCGTCCGGCTACGGCAATTCGACGGCGTCGGGCAGCTTGCCGTTGCTTACCTGTACGGGTAGCTGGGGGATCGGCGGGACCTCGGGTATCTCAAGCGGCGCTTTGCTCGTGATCTCGGCCTCGGCCGGATCCTCACCGCCGAAGTCCGCGAGTGACGCCTGATCCTCGGCCGGCCTGTTGTCGTCCGCGGGCGGCTGCGGGGCCAACCTGTCGAAGAACCGGAGCAGCTCGACCGGTACCGGCATGACCAGCGTGCTGTTCTTTTCCGCGGCGACCTCGACCACCGTCTGCAGCAGCCGCAGTTGCAGTGCGGCCGGGTCGCGGGCCATGACGTGGGCTGCCGCGGCGAGGCGCTTCGAGGCCTGGTACTCACCGTCGGCGGTGATGATCCGGGCCCGGCGCTCTCGTTCCGCCTCGGCCTGCCGGGACATCGACCGCTTCATGTTGTCCGGCAGCGACACGTCCTTGAGCTCCACCCGCTCGACCCTGACGCCCCACGGGCCCTCGGTCGGCTCGTCGATGATCCGGCGCAGCTCCCGGTTCACCGAATCCCGCTCGGCCAGCAGCTGGTCCATCTCGGACTGGCCGATGATCGACCGCAGCGAGGTCTGCGCCTGCTGGGAGATGGCGAACATGTAGTTCTGCACGTTGATCGTCGCCTTGATCGGGTCGACTACCCGGAAGTAGACCACGGCATCGACCCGGACGGTCACGTTGTCTTTGGTGATGCCTTCCTGAGCCGGGACGGCCATGGCCACGATCTGCATGTTGACCTTCTGCATGCGGTCGCCGACCGGCCGGATCAGGGTCAGCCCAGCGCCACGCGTTCCCGGCAGAACCCGTCCGAACCTGAAAATGATGCCCTGCTCGTACTGCTGTACGACCTTGAACGAGCGGCCGGCCGCGATGAGCCCGGCTATGACGAGTATGACCAAGATGACCACCAGGGCGACCATCACCAACACCTCTTCTTCGGTGGCGCCGTGGTAGCTGGCTGCCCTCGGCGACTAGTCCCCGGTGCCTGCTCTCAGCTTATCTACGCATTCGAGAACTAGCAAAATATTTCTAGAAACTGCTATCCAGCTAGAAGGGTGACCGGCATCGCCACGGTCTGCCTGCGGCCGGTGGCGGTCTGGGACCAGGCCCGATCCAGGATCAGGCCCGATCCAGGATCAGGCCCGCTCCGGGACCAGGCCCGGTCCGGGACCGGTGGCGGGCCCGGCCGCGGTCGGAATGGGGCCGTACTGGGAGTACGGCGCGTTCGTGGACGTCCGCGACGTCGCCGCCGCCGCGCCCCGGTTACCTGGCGCGGATAAGGCCCAGGGAGCGTGCGCGGCTGACCGCCTCGTCCCGGCTGTGGACGCCGAGCCTGCGATACAGGCGTTCGGCTCGGTCCTTGGCTGCGGACCGGGAGATGCCCAGCTTGCTGGCGATGACGGAGAAGGGGATCGGTGCGGGGAGGTACCGCAGGACCTGGGCCTCGGCCATAGTGATCGACGCTGCCTTGACTCGTGCGCTGGCCTGGCTGTCGGCGTCGGCGGCCATCTCGTCGGCGGCGGCAATGGTGATCAGGGACTCCGCCACGGACTCGGCGGCCACCTCGTCGGCGGCCTCGATGGTAGCGGCGTCTTCGGCGACGGCGTCCGCGGCGGCCTGGTCGGCGGCGGCCACGATCAGGCCGGCGGCGGTCAGCGCCGCGACCGCCTCGTGGGCGGCCGCCTCTTCCACCAGCCCGGCGGTGATCAGCGCCCGGATGGCGTCGGCGGCAGCCGCCGACTGGATCTGCTGCGACTCGGCCACCGCCTGGGCCGCCTCGGCCCGGGCCACCGCTGCCGTCAGCACGGCAGTGGCCTCGTCGGCCTGGGCCTGGGCGATCACCTGCGCGGCCTCCTCCATGGCGGCGACCTCGGCTCCGACCACCAACGCGGTCTCGGCGGTCAAGAAGCCCTCGCCGATCAACGTGCCGCCGGTCTCGGCGATGGCGTCGAACAGCGGGCCGGCCCAGTAGTGCTCGACGAGCAGGAAGGCCAGGGCGGTCCCTGGCGGCAGAGAGCCGGCCAGAGCCCGCGCGCCGGCCGGGTTAAAGGCCGCCGGGCCGTCAGCGGGCACCGGCACAACCGGACCGCCGCCCGCGACGGGCACCACTGCCGCCAGCAGCGACCCGAAGTCCTCGTCATCACCGATGGTCAGGCGTTCGATGCTGCCATCCTGGCTTTTGGCCACGAACAGCATGTCGAGCAGCCGAAGCACGCCCCGGCCGCGCAGGCGATCGACCTCGGCCAGGATCCTGTCCTCCGAACCGTCGTCGCGGCTGAAGCTCAAGGCGATCACCTGGAGCGGTGCGGTCATCATTGCCCTCCTTGTCCTGGCCCGTAACCTCGTGACCGTACCACCAACAGCGTCACCACCACCTGGTCCATGCCGACCCCGCCCGACTCGCGGCATGACCGGAGCGGCATGACCGGAGCGGCATGACCGGATGGGCTGGCGGGTTCCGTGCCGGGATGGTCGAGAAGGCCTGACCTAGCTACACCCGCGGATCCGCCGCTCGATAAGAGTTCCGGCAATTGGCGCTGAGGGTCGTGCGGCTGGCGCGCTTTCCGGGTGTTGATAATCCTGCGTTTGCGCAAAGACTCGAGCCATTCCTGCCCGCTGAGCAGTCGCGTGGTCTTGGCCGATTTGACCTCGCCCTCGGCGGCAACTGCCATCGCGACGCTGGCGGCGGTCATGTCATCGGGTGCCTCATACACGACGAGCACGTCATACTCGCCAAACGGAAAGCCCGCCACCACGAGCGTGGCTCCCAGGTCCTCCAGTGCCGGCCTGATCGCTTCCACGGGGTCTTGCGGCTCCTTGAGCTGGGCCGCCATCGACTTTGCGGTATAGGAGGCCTGGTACATGTACAGCGCCATCGAGACTCCCCTAGCGTCGGAACAGGCGAAGAGATCACCTGCCAGTCCCCGTGACGCCTGACGGCTTCTGCCGACGTGGGCGAGGCAACGGGCTGGAGACCACTGCGGTCTAAAGATCGTAGACCCGGCCCGGATGGGCGTACCAGCCTCCGCCTCGCAGACGAGTCCCTTTACTCAGAACGTGCCAGAGCCCTCGAATCCGGCCGGCCGGCGTCTGTCCCAGGGCAGCAGGTCCGGTCTTGGCAGCGCACCCGGAAACCGCTCACCGGGTCGGCCGGCCGAGCAACTTCTCGATACTTCGGCGCTCGCGCTTGGTCGGGCGGCCCGCGCCGCGGTCGCGGGCAGCCACCGCCACAGCCTCCTCGCGCGGCGGAGGGGGAGGGCTGTTGTCGATATAGCACCCGGCGGCAACAGGGGGGCTGACACGCTTGGTGATGACCTGCTGGACGACCACGACGCGCTCGCGTCCCTCGTCGCGCAGCCGTACCTCATCACCGGCCCGTACGGCATGGGCGGGCTTGACCCGCACCCCGTTGACCCTGACGTGCCCGGCCCGGCAGGCACCGGACGCGGCCGAACGGGTCCTGGTCAGCCGCACCGACCAGAGCCAGCTGTCCACCCGCCCGGCCTGATCACCTGCCACCCAGCACACTGTAATGCGATACGCGCTCGCTGGCTGCGTCCAGCCGGCTTCGTCCGCGAGTCTGGGGACCAGATGTTCGGCGACTTCGCGGCCCGGGTGGGGTACTTGGCCTTGATCAATGTCATTAAGTTCGGGGGAGGCCGAGGCGTTGCCGAGGTCGAGCCGCTCCCCGGACGCGGCACCTCGGTGGAGCTCGACGGGAGACGGCCGGCCGGCGAGGTGGCCGCCGCCGTCAAGCGATCGGCTTCTGGGCCGTCGCCGGGCGGGAACTGGGCGGGGAATTCAGGGACGCGGCAAGCGGGGTGCCGGCCACCGGGCAGTGTCGCTTGAGGGACGGCGGGAGTTCCTGGATGCCCGTATCGGACCGCCTCAGGACGTCGTTGCTGATCGTGGTCCAGGCGAGCAGCGCGGCTGCGAAACACGCCCCTGCGGCAACGGTCATGGCGACCGGGAAGCCGGCTGCCATTTTGGCCGGGTCCTCAAAGGCGGAGCCGGAAAGCCCCGCGGCCAGGGGAAGGGCGGCCACCGCGATCATCTGGCCGAGGCGCGAGAGCGCGTTGTTCACGGCGGAAGCGATCCCGGAGTGCTGTGAATCGACGCTCGCCAGGACCGTCGCGGTGATCGGGGTGATCAGCACGCCGAGACCGACCCCGAAGACGATCAGCGAGGGCAGGACCCCGGACAGGTACCTGTCGCCGGGATGGATCTGCGCCATCAGCAGCAGTCCCGCACCGGCCAGGACAGCTCCGACCGTCAGCGGAATCCGCGGGCCGATTCGCTGGGCGATCGCTCCCGATGGGGTGGAGAGGGCCAGGAGCAGCAAGGTGATCGGCAGCGTGGCGGCACCGGCTTGAAGTGCGGTGTAGCCGAGCGTGACCTGCAGGAACGCGACGAACAGGAAGATCACGCCGCCCAGCGCCGCGTAGGTGACCAGCGCGAGCAGGTTGGCGCTGGCGAACTGGCGGGAGCGGAACAACTCCAGTGGAAGCATCGGATGCGTGGCCCGCCGTTCAACGGCGACAAAGGCAGCTGCGGCGGCCAGGCCGACGGCCGAGGCGGCAATCACCGCTGGGGTCAGGCCCCCGGACGCCTCGGTCAGCGCAAAGCACACACCTGCGATGGCCAGCGTGGCGAGCGCGGCGCCGCGCAGATCCAGGGCGCCGGCCCGCGTCGGGTCCCGGGTCTCTGGGACATGGCGAACCGCGGCTACGACGACAAAAATCCCCAGCGGAAGATTGATCAGGAAGACCGCGCGCCACGACACCGCGTCGGTCAGGTACCCACCGACGGTGGGGCCGATCGCGCCCGCGACCGCACCCAGACCTGCCCACGCACCGATCGCCCGGGTGCGGTCATCGGGATGAATGACCGCGTCGATGATCGCCAGGCTCCCTGGCGTAAGCAGAGCCCCCCCAATCCCCTGAACGAACCGGGCACCAATGAGCAGCTCGATCGTCGGGGCGGCCCCGCAAAGCGCCGACGCGGCCACGAAGACCACCGTTCCCAGGATGAACATGCGACGTCGGCCGTAGGTATCGCTGAGCGAGCCGCCCACCAAGATAAGCGCCGCGAGTGTCAGCACATAGCCGTTCAGCGTCCACTGCAGCCCCGCGACGCTCGCGCCGAGATCACGGCCGATCGTCGGCAACGCCACGTTGACGACCGTCGCCTCCAGCAAGATCATCGCGTCGCCCAGCACCGCCACCGCCAGCACCCAACGACCGGCGGCCGAAGCAAGCCGCACCGAGCCATACCCTCGACCCTCATCCCCCGGACGTCTGCTCATACGGCCATCATCGCCTGCGCCGGTCAGGGCCCAGGCTCGCGGCACGGCGGCCTAGCGATAGCGCGCGCCTATGGCACGACAGGCAGCATCCCTTTCTCGATTCCCGGCGCCGGGTGGACTGGCGGAAAGGACCTCAGATCGCCCAGGGCGACGATGACCAGATCGTGCCGTTCCACGACTCCTCCGCGCTGTCCGCCCAGATCGTCAAGGACTCGACCCTGAAGGTCTACCCCGGCGCCCCGCACGACCTGGCCAACACCACCGCCTACCAGGACGCCTTCAACACCGACCTGCTCGATTTCCTCAAGGCCTGAGGCGCCTTGACCGCGGACGGCACCGGAGCCGGGCAGGCCGTCTCCGCGCGCTGACACCACTGGCCGTTCGGGAATAGAAATTTTTTGTCCGAACGGCCAGTGGTGCGTGTTCCGATCCAACTGCGTGCCGAAATCGTGGCCTTGATCCCGCCGCCTGGCGGCCGGCACTCAGGGCACCCACGGCACTGCTTTGAGCGAGGTGAGTCTCAACGGCCACGAGGAAGGCTGGAGGAGTCTGAATGTGATCGGGTAGCGTCGGCGGGCATGACGGCCCCGGAGTTCGCCAGCGCTACCGAGCGGGAAGCCCTGTGCGGATTTCTTGACCTGCAGCGTGCGGCCCTGATCCGGAAAGTGCAGGGTGTCAGTGACGCGGACGCCCGCAGGGCCCCGACGGCAAGCTCGCTGTCCTTGCTGGCACTGCTCAAGCACTGCGCGTTGTGGGAACGCCGGTGGTTTCAGAATATCGTGGCGGGGCGCAGCTTTCCCGGGGAGTTTCCCGAGCTCGAGGTGCCCGAAGACGAGATGGATGCCGAGGACTTCCGCGTCGATGAGCATGACACCGTCGAGCACTCGGTGACCAGCTTTAACAAGCAAGCCTCTATCTCCCGCCAGATCACTGCTGAGCGGGACCTCGATACACCCTGCGCCTGGCCCCCGCTCGCACACCGCAATCTGCGATGGGTACTGCTGCACATGATCGAGGAGACGGCTAGGCACGCCGGCCATGCGGACATCATCCGGGAGACCCTCGACGGCAGCCGGGGGATATTAGCGATCCTGCGGACCACGCCCTTCCCGCTCATCTCGGCCAGGCCGGACGTCCTTGAGGACCAGGTTAGCCGTCGCTCGGCGTATT
>Ga0210386_10000133_pt1 | contig 60077 bp, 62 predicted proteins | sample IncBWH32OmetaG_FD_160091 | JGI IMG/M metagenome (GOLD analysis project Ga0210386, IMG submission 160091) | Forest soil microbial communities from Barre Woods Harvard Forest LTER site, Petersham, Massachusetts, United States - Inc-BW-H-32-O ...
TCACGCTCCCGCGCCGCCAAACTTCCGTAATTTCGCGAAGGTCCAGCTCGTATTGATAAAGTTCGGGGTCGCGCAAAGGCGTGGTCTCAGCGTCAACGGCGTTTTGTTTTTTTCCTACGTTGGCGTCGCGCAATATGCCTAAGCCCTCTGCGTAAGCGGCCATCAGGCCATACTCAATACCGTTGTGAACCATCTTCACAAAATGGCCCGCGCCGCTTGGCCCGCAGTGCAGGTAGCCTTGCTCGGCCGTGCCGTCGAGCTTCTCGCGTCCCGGTGTGCGGTCCACATCGCCTATGCCCGGCGCCAATGTCGAGAAGATAGGATCTAGATGCTTGACGATATTTTTCTCACCGCCAATCATCATGCAGTAGCCGCGTTCCAGGCCCCACACGCCGCCGCTCGTTCCCACGTCCACATAGTGAATACGCTTTGGCGCGAGCTCTTTTGCGCGACGGATGTCGTCCACATAGTACGAATTGCCGCCGTCGATGAGGATGTCTTCGGGCTCGAGATATGGCAGAAGTCCGGCGATGGTTTCGTCAACGGCCGCTGCTGGGACCATGAGCCAGACCGCGCGGGGTTTTTCCAACTTCGCCACAAAATCTTCAAGCGAGGAGCTTCCTGTCGCCTTTTCCTGCGCCAGCTCGTTCACTGTTTTCGAAGACTGGTCAAACACCACGCACCGGTGGCCCCCTTTCAGGACCCTTCGCACCATGTTTGCTCCCATTCTTCCAAGGCCAATCATTCCAAATTGCATCGGTCACTCCTCCAGTGTTGCGATTTGCGCTGTTTGCTCTGCGGTCAAAACACCCTACCAGCCGAACATCCCGGTCTTGAACGAGCTGCGGTGGTCGAAAAGCAAGATCTTCTACAAGAGTTTTTCATGCCCGCGGGTCATACTGTTGCCTCCCTCTGTTTCCGATAGCGCTTGATCAGATTGTTGGTGGAGCTGTCGTGCGTGAGAGCAGGCTCGGACTGGTTTCCGAGTTCCGGGATAATTCGCTGCGCCAGCGCTTTGCCCAATTCCACACCCCACTGGTCGAATGAGTTGATCTGCCAGATTGTGCCCTGCGTAAACACGCTGTGCTCGTAGAGAGCCACAAGTTTGCCAAGATTTTCCGGCGTCAGCCGATCCGCAAGAATCGTATTCGTCGGCCGGTTTCCTTCGAACACTCGGTGAGGCACCAGCCAATCTGGCGTGCCCTCGGCCTTGACCTGCTCCGGAGTCTTGCCGAACGCCAGGGCCTCGGTCTGAGCGAAAACGTTCGCGAGGAGCATGTCGTGGTGCTGTCCAAGCGGATTCAGCGATTTGCTAAACGCGATGAAGTCACACGGTATGAGCCGGGTCCCCTGATGAATCAGCTGGTAGAAAGAGTGCTGCCCATTCGTTCCCGGCTCGCCCCAATAGATTGGTCCGGTCGCATAGGTCACCCCGGCACCGTCAAGCGTCACGTGTTTGCCGTTGCTTTCCATCGTCAACTGCTGCAGATAAGCAGGGAATCGCTTCAAATATTGCTCGTATGGCAGTACGGCAACCGTCTGCGCACCGAAGAAATCGTTGTACCAAAGCGCGAGAAGACCCATGATCACAGGTAGATTTTGTTCGAGCGGTGCGGTGCGGAAGTGCTCGTCCATCTGGTGAAAACCATTGAGCATGGCTCGAAAATTTCCGGGGCCGATAGCCAGCATGGTTGAGAGACCGATCGCCGAGTCCATCGAGTAGCGACCGCCAACCCAGTCCCAGAATCCGAACATGTTCGCCGTATCGATGCCAAACTTGGCCACCTCTTTCTCGTTGGTCGAAACGGCCGCAAAGTGCCTGGCCACAGACTTTTCGTCGCCTCCCAGACCCTTCATGGACCAGTCGCGAGCCGTATGCGCATTGGTCATGGTCTCCAGCGTCGTGAACGTCTTGGACGAAACAATGAACAGGGTTTCTGACGGATCGAGATCCTGGACAGCTTCAGCGAAGTCCGTGCCGTCAACGTTAGAAACGAACCGGAACGTCATAGCGCGATCGCTGTAATGCTTAAGTGCCTCGTAGGCCATAACCGGCCCCAAATCGGAGCCGCCAATTCCGATGTTGATGACATTTCGAATGCGTTTGCCGGTATGACCCTTCCAGTCGCCGCTCCGCACGCGATCTGAGAATTGAGCCATCTTGTCGAGCACGGCGTGGACCTGTGGGATTACATCCTCGCCGTCAACGATGATGGATTCGCCTTTAGGTGCTCGTAAAGCCACATGCAGAACCGCGCGCTTTTCGGTGGTGTTGATCTTCTCCCCGCGAAACATGGCGTCAATGCGCGGTTGCAGGCCCGATTCCACAGCCAGCTCAACAAGTAGTTTTACGGTTTCATCGGTGATGCGATTTTTCGAGTAATCGAAAAAAAGGCCGACGGCCTCGGCGGTCATTCGCTCACCGCGCGTCGGGTCCTCTGCGAAAAGTTCTCGCAAATGCAGTTCGCGTACTTTCTTGTAGTGGGCTTGGAGAGCCTTCCACGATTTCCGTTTTGGTAATGGTGGGATGACTGGACTCTTGATTCCTCTAAGTGCGGGTGTTGCCATGTTTGCTCTCCTTTTTATTCTGGCGGACTCCAGCTTTGGCCGCCTTGCTGCCCTTCGAAGCTCAGGGTGAACCCTTCTAAGCTTAGAGTAAACAAATACAGATTGGATTCAGCGGAGCCCGCACCCGTTTTTAGATCGAAGCTCTCAACCGGCTACGGCGGCCTTGATTGCGGCGCTCTTGGAAGAAATCACTGCCATCAGTTCATTCCATGAACTGACGAACGATTTCGCGCCCTCATCCTGAAGCTGGGCAGCCAGCTCATCGATGTTGATTCCAGCGCTGGCGAACTGCGCCAGGACTGCTTCGCAGTCCCCGCCATCTGGCGAAAGCGTTCCACCCAACTCGCCGTGGTCCGCGAGTGCTTTCAACGTAGCTTCCGGCGTTGTGTTCACGGTGAACGGGGCGGCGAGAGATTTCATGTAGAGTATGTCGGACGCTTTCGGATCTTTGGTTCCCGTGCTTGCCCAGAGAAGACGCTGAGGGCGCGCGCCGAAGTTGAGGGCGCGTTGCCATCGGGGCGAAGCAAGCAACTCTCTGTAGGCTTTGTACGTGCGCTGGGCAATGGCGATACCGAGCTTGTCGCGCAGTGAGTCAGGCGTCTTGCCCGTGACGGCCACGTCCCATCGGCTTATAAATATCGAGGCGACCGAGCCGACAACAGGTTTCAAGCCGGCGTCAATGCGGCGCTCGATGCCGCGTAGAAATGCTTCTGCCGCAGCCACGTATTGTTCCCGGGAAAACAGGAGAGTTACATTGATCGGAATTCCGGCAAAGATCGACTCTTCGATTGCGGGGAGACCTTCCTTTGTTCCCGGAATTTTGATGAACAGGTTAGGCAATCCCGCGCGCCCGCTGAAATCCTTAGCCGCGGCAAGTGTGCTAACTGTGTCGTGGGCAAGCGCCGGCGAGACTTCGAGCGACACCCATCCGTCCACACCATCTGTCTGATCGAAAATCGGCCGAAACAGAGCCGCTGCCCGCGCGATATCCTCAAGCGCCAGTTCGAAAAAGAGAGCCTCGCCGGATTTGCCTTTCGCGAGCTTCTCGCGAATCGCCGCGTCATAGGCAGTACTATTCTTGATCGCGTGGTCGAAGATCGTAGGGTTTGATGTAAGCCCCGTCACCGAGAGTTCGGCGACATAGTTTTTGAGCGTGCCTGTGTTGAGCAGGTCCCGAGTGATGTTATCGAGCCAGATGCTTTGGCCAAGATTGTGAAGCAATTGCGTCGCTTTCATCGTTTCCCCCTCAATTTTTAGATACTGCCCCCACCGCCTTACCCATTTGCGAACTTGACAAACCGCTCGAGCGGCTCGAGTTCTTCGTCAGATCGCGAAGCCAATCGAAAACACTATCGGTTAACATACCTTCTGTACATCGCCAGGTCCAATTACCTTCGGGGCGCCCTGGAATGTTCATTCGCGCCTCTTTCCCCAGATTTAGAAGGTCCTGCAGCGGAGCAATCGAAAGAGAAGCTACAGACGACCACGCCAAGTCCATCAGCGCCGGAGCCGCTTCGCTGCTTTCGCTACCAGTCAGCTTCAGGTAGTCCGATACTTTTCTTCGTTGGTCATCCGGCAATTCGTCAAACCAGCCGCGACTCGTGGGATTGTCATGTGTGCCGGTGTACACAACGGTATTACGATCGTAATTTGAAGGAAGATAGGGGTTATGCGGATCGCCGTCGAAGGCAAACTGCAGGACGCGTGTCCCCGGCAAATGGAACTGATCCCGCAGCGCGTACACATCCGGCGTAATTTGCCCCAGATCCTCGGCAACAAATGGCAACGCGCCAAGCGCACTTTGCACCGCATTAAAAAAATCGGCGCCGGGACCTGCGACCCACTTGCCCGATTGTGCCGGCGCACCGTTGGGAATATGCCATGCAGCCGCGAACCCTCGAAAATGATCCAAGCGGATCACTTCGACGTGTGCCAGCAGGGCGCGCAATCGTGAAATGGACCAGCGATAACCTGTTTTTCGAAGTGCGTCCCAGTTATAGATAGGGTTGCCCCAAAGTTGTCCCTGGGCACTGAAGTAATCCGGAGGGACGCCGGCAACAACGCGTGGCCGAAGATTTTCGTCCAGCAAAAAAAAATCCGGATGAGCCCAGACGTCGCTTGAGTCGGGAGAAACAAAAAACGGCATGTCGCCAATCAGGCTTATGCCATTCTTGCGTGCGTGCTGCTTGAGGCGCTCGCCTTGGCGGAACAACAGGAACTGGCTGAAACAAATTTGGTCGATTTCATTCGTCAGTTCGCCTTGAAATCGTTCAAGCACTGGCCCTCGCTTAACGATCTCTATTGGCCACTCAAGATAGGGTGCCCCTTTGAATTTGACTTTGAGGGCCCGGAACAACGCGTAATCCTCCAGCCACTCTGTATGATCCTTTCGGAATTGTTCATACGCGGGAGTCAGGTCAGCGCGCGCGCCTGACTTGAAGAGGCTCCAGGCTCTCCCCAGCAGCCCATGCTTAAATGGAATTACTGTGTTGTATTCGATTTTGTTTGGCGGAAACGAGGGAGCTTGAATGTCGCTTGATTGCAATAGCTCGTCCTCGATCAACCAATCCGGGCTGACGAGCAATGAGTTTCCGGCGAAGGAGGATAGGGACTGATACGGCGAGTTGCCGTAACCGGTGGGGCCAAGCGGAAGCATCTGCCACCACTTTTGGCCGGCTTGAGCAAGGCGATCGATCCATGCCACCGCCGACGGCCCTACATCGCCAACCCCATAAGGTGAGGGCAGCGAAGTAACGTGCACAAGTAGCCCGGAAGCGCGATATTCCGGTGGAAACGGCGCCACGCTCTTCGCGTTTGGATTCATTTATCTTCCTTACTTTGACAAGCGCAAAGCGTTATTCACAATTTCCTCAGCCTCTGCGAGGATACCGTTCAAGTGCGCATCATCTTTGAAGCTTTCCGCGTATATTTTGTAGATGTTTTCCGTCCCCGAGGGCCGCGCTGCAAACCAGCCGCTTTTGGTTACGACCTTCAACCCCCCGATTGGCGCGTTGTTTCCCGGAGCACGAGTCAGCTTGGCGACGATCGGTTCACCAGCAAGACTCGATGCCGTTACCGACTGAGGTGACAAATCCCGGAGCTTTGCTTTTTCTTCTGGCGTTGCTGGCGCATCGACGCGGGTGTAATAGGATGTGCCGAATTCATCGGTCAGTTCGCGGTAGTGCTCGCCTGGATCCTTGCCCGTAGTGGCGGTGATCTCGGCCGCGAGCAGGTCCATGATAGGTCCGTCCTTATCGGTTGCCCACACCGTGCCGTCGAGCCGCAGAAAACTGGCCCCGGCGCTTTCTTCGCCGCCGAAGCAACACGAGCCGTCAACTAACCCCGGAACGAACCACTTGAAACCTACCGGAACTTCAGACAATCGTCGGCCAGCTTTCTCGACTACTCTGTCAATCATGCTGCTGCTCACCAGTGTTTTTCCTACTGCCACCTCTTTCGACCACAGAGGACGATGTGCGAGCAGGTAGCGAATCGCCACCGCGAGGTAGTGATTTGGGTTCATCAATCCCGCGGAGGGTGTGACGATTCCGTGGCGGTCGGAGTCCGGATCGTTGGCGAACGCGACGCGATACTCGTCCTTGAGTCCAACGAGCCTGGCCATCGCGTACGGGCTGGAACAATCCATGCGGATCACGCCATCGTGATCGACGGTCATGAATGAAAATGTCGGGTCGATCATTTTGTTTACGACCGTAATATCTAAATGGTAAATAGAGTTAATCGGCTCCCAGTACGGCAGCGCAGCGCCTCCCAGCGGGTCGACGCCCAGCTTGAGGCCTGCTTTCCGGATCGCATTCATATCTACGACATTTCCCAAATCCTTCACGTATGGGATTACGAAGTCTTCCTCATGCGTGGTTGCAGCTTTGATAGCGGTCGTGAACGGGACTCGCTTCACGCCTGCGTTGTTCCCCCGCAGCAGTTCGTTGGCTCGGTCCTCAACCCAACGCGTCACGTCGGTGTCGGCAGGGCCGCCGTTGGTTGGGTTGTACTTGAAGCCTCCATCTTCAGGAGGATTGTGCGACGGTGTGATTACGATGCCGTCGGCCAGATGCTGCTTGCGACCAAGATTGTAAGAAAGAATCGCACGTGAAATCACTGGCGTTGGAGTGACGCCGTTCTCTTGCTGAATTTTTGTTTCCACGTTGTTGGCTGCCAGAACCTCCAGGGCAGTGCGCTGAGCGGGATCGGAAACCGCGTGCGTGTCCTTTCCCATATAGAGTGGACCGTCCGTGCCAACGCTTCGCCGGTATTCGCAGATCGCTTGCGTAATGGCAAGAATGTGCGCCTCAGTGAAGGTGCCATGCACTGGTGAGCCTCGGTGTCCACTGGTTCCGAAACTCACCATCTGGTTGGGATCGCCCAAGTCAGGACGGCGCTCAAAATATTCGCGCTCGAGCTTGGCCACGTCGATCAGCATCTCTTTTGGGGCAGGCTTTCCAGCCAAGGGAGACAATTTAGGAGTTGATTGGGCTCCTATGGCACCGGACATGGTTTCACCTCCCAGATCTGGGATGCATATTCGGCGATGGATCGGTCGCTGGAAAACTTCCCAGAACCAGCAACATTCAAAATGACTTTGCGAACCCATCCGTCGGAGTCGGCGTAGAGATCGCGCAGCCGCTGGTCCGCTTCGAGGTAGGATTTCAGGTCGGCCAGGTGCATGTAATGGTCTCCGTTCGTCAACAGGGTGTCGTACAAGGGGGTGAAGATACCCTGCTCATGAGGGTTGAAATAGCCTGAAGAGATCAAATCCAGCGCTGCGCGAGTTTCCGGATCGTGGTCGTAGTGCCAGCGCGGGTTGTACCATCCTTTGCTTTCATCAACCTGTTGCGCTGTCAGCCCGAAGAGGAAGAAGTTCTCCTCGCCGGCCTCTTGCGCCATCTCGATCGTGGCGCCATCCCGCGTGCCAATTGTTAGGGCGCCGTTCATCATGAATTTCATGTTGCTCGTACCGCTTGCTTCGTAGCCCGCGGTCGAGATCTGGTTGGAGACGTCACTTGCGGGAATCAGCCGCTCGGCAAGCGTAACGTCGTACTCGGGCAGGAAGAGTACCTTGAGCTTTTGTCGCGACACTGGGTCGGCGTCTATCGTGGCAGCGAGGTTGCCAATAAACTTAATGATGAGCTTGGCAAGCTGATAGGCCGGCGCCGCCTTCCCGGCAAAGAAAAACGTGCGCGGAGCCATTTCAGTCTTTGGATTTTCGCGCAGCCGATTGTAGAGGGCGACCACGCGCAGGGCATTGAGCAGTTGCCGTTTGTATTCATGAATTCGCTTGATCTGGCAATCAAAAATTGAATCAGGGTCCACCACCTGGCCGGATGACGACTTCAGCCACGCGGCAAACTGGGATTTGGCTTCGCGCTTGGCTTTCTTGAAGCGGTCGCGAAGTTCCTTATCATCGGCGAGGGGCTTTAGTTTAGCTAGTTCGCCAAGGTCAGTGATCCATCCTTCGCCGATTGCCTCTGTAATCACATTCGACAGTTGTGGATTGGTCAGCAGCAGCCATCGACGAGGTGTTACACCGTTTGTCTTGTTGCTGAAGCGTTCCGGATACAGCTCCGCCAAATCTTTGACTGTTATTGTACGCAGAAGCTCGGAGTGAATCGCAGCCACGCCGTTCGTGCTGTGCGAACCAACGATGGCCAGGTTCGCCATTCGAACCTGCTTTACCGGGCCCTCTTCAATAAGGCTCACGCGCTGAACGCGCCCTTCGTCACCCGGGAATTTAGCTCGAACCGAGTCCAGCAAGCGACGATTGATTTCGTAGATGATCTCAAGCTGGCGCGGCAGCAGCTTTTCGAACCATGCTACAGGCCATTTCTCCAATGCCTCGGGGAGAAGCGTGTGATTCGTATATCCCAAGCATTTCTGCGTAATATTCCAAGCCTGGTCCCATCCCAGATGCGCTTTGTCGAGCAGAATCCGCATTAATTCAGGAACTGCCATCGAGGGGTGTGTATCGTTGAGCTGAATGGCAATTTTGTCCGGGAGGGTTGACCAATCCTTGTTTGAATGCTGAAAGCGGCGTATCAGATCGGCAAGTGAGCACGCCACAAGAAAATATTCCTGCACAAAGCGAAGTCCCTGCCCGTGGCTTGTGGAATCGTCAGGGTAAAGCACCCGCGTGAGGGTTTCGGCTCTAAGCTCTTCGGCCACTGCGCCGACAAAATCTCCATGGCTGAATGTTTTAAATTCAAAATAATCAGGGGCCCTGGCGGCCCACAAGCGAAGCGTGTTGATCGTATTGCCGCCGTAACCAACGACCGGCCGATCGTACGGGACGCCAATCAAGTAGGACGGCTTTCCAACGACCGCGTGCAAGGCACCCGCTTGCAACTCGAAAGAACAGTTAAGCTTGACGTCTACAGAATCCTGCCGCCGTGGAACCTCCCAAGGGTCCTGGTAACGCAGCCAGTTGTCTGGTTTTTCGACTTGCCAGCCGTTGTGAATCCCTTGTTTGAAAATGCCGTATTCATATCGCAGACCATAGCCCATGCCGGGAAGCTGCATCGTCGCCATAGAGTCGAGGAAGCAAGCCGCCAGGCGGCCGAGTCCGCCATTGCCAAGGCCCGCGTCCGGTTCTTCTTCAAGGAGCTCCAACCAATCGAGCTGCTCGTCCTTGACGACCTGCTTCACCACCGGATCAAGTAATAGGTTCATTACATTGTTGGCAAGCGAGCGGCCAATCAGAAACTCCATGGACATGTAATAGACACGTTTGGGATTTTCACTCGCGTAGATATCCCCGGTCTTGATCCACCGCCGCGACAGGACGTCCCGCACGGAGTGGGCGATCGCCTCAAAGCGCTGGCGATGGCCCACTGCCGCAGGATCAACGACGTTATCGAACACCAGGTGCTGCTCATAAAGCGAATTCTCAGTGCCGGAGTCGGCAAACGAGTTGACTTCGTACTTCCTGCGAAGTTTCTCGATCCTATCGGCCTCGGATGGGGTTAGTTGCTGCCTCACTGCCTTTGTGCCCATATAGGAGTATCCTTTGACGGAGACTGAACGGCGTTGCTTATACCGTTAGATGCTTTCACATGCTTTGTGTCATTCCATAATTGAATTACTGGGTGAGAAAACCCATTTTCATAACCGAGAGTGCTCACGCTTGCGGTGCTCAACATCAAATATCCCCCGGCCAAGACACCAAGCGCCAGCCAACGGGCAGCCAAGACACGCAGAAAATGGCCGCTGGAAAAAAGCAGCACGTTAGTTCCAAGGGCACGTACCCGATCCACAATTGAGTCTGCACGAGCCGCTACTTGTTCGGGGGATTCACCGCCCGGACAGCCGTCACGAAACAGTTGCCAATCCGGGCGCTTGGCATGAACCTCGGCTGAGGTGAGACCCTCATATTGTCCGTAATCCCATTCGAGCAGATTGCGATCGACTTCGGCCACGCCTCCGAACCCGGCCAATTCGCATGTTCGCCTCGCGCGTTGTAAAGGGCTCGTAAACACTTTTCCGAAATTCAGCGTAGCAAGCCGCTCTCGAAGCGCGCGGGCATTTTCTTCGCCACGCTGCGTTAATGGGAGATCAGTAAGTCCCGTATGCTGGCCAGTCAGACTCCACTGGGTTTCGCCGTGCCGGGCAAGATATACGAAGGGCAGGGAATTATTCATAATTTGTTCTTCCCACGGAGTTGGAAGAGTGTATGGACTGCCCCAACATATCCATTCCGAAATTCGCGATTGCCTATGTCTGATTTATTTTATTCCAAACAACTGTGGGAAAGGTGCAATTCGCGCGCCATCGTCAAAGTGGGTGAGATCGACTTCACAAATTATTGAAAATAGTGCTGAAAACTGAAATGTGAGCCGTCGATGAGTCCCACGTGTCAATGTCACTTTTGCCGACAGAATGGCATTTTGCCAATTTATTGACAGTGGCGACATAAGCAGGTTCGAAGAAAATTTGCGGAGATTCAGAGTAGGATAAATTCGCGGCGAACTGGATTGGTGAGCGAGTTGCCATGATCGCGAACGCCCAACCTCCGCATCGCTTTACCATATGAACGCGCGATATACCTGAATTTCAAATTACGCTCCTCATTCACGCGTGTTGTTGGGGTCTTTGGCCTGTCACTACGCCGGACGTACAGGGAAGCATTCCGGTTAAGCGCGCATGCTTTCTGAGTGATAGGAAAAAAGTCGACTTCACCTGCGGTGGTAGAGCTGTGGGGTCAAGCATGACAAATGCCAGTGTCCATGCTCATTTTCGTATTAGAACATGCCTTCCCTGCGAAGTTGCTCCTGCGGATCGTACATTTCGAAGTTTAGATAAATATGTGCGTGACGTATGCAAATATGGCGGAGAGGCGGGGATTGCCTTTCGCCACTTGAAGAAAAGTCAATGAAAGCCGCTAAAACCTACTGGTTGCTGCCACTTACCTTGAATCCTTGCTGTTCATCCCGGACAAACATAGTGCATCTTAGACTAGAAAATCAACTAGAATTGGCAACACTGGATACAGTTCGGAGCGAAATTTCTCCCATTTGAAGAGTTGGAAATTGCGGTGAAACGACTCAGCTTCCTCAGCGTCTTCGGCTACGCTTTGAATCGTCTTCCTTTTGGGTCAGCCACTCCACAACCTTCACCCAATCGAACCGGAGATAGCGCCCCATATTGAGGCGTGGCAGGCGATTCGGATTGCGAGAGCGCGTCTGCTCGTAGACCCAACTCTTACGGACTTTGAGCCTTGATGCGAGTTCTTCTGGAGTGAGGATGTCTTCGGGTCTTAGGGTGGCACTCATTTTAGACCTCCGTGGTGGAAATGCTTCGATTGAATCACTGACGCGGACATTCTATGATTTTGGACCGGGAGGTCTCATGAAAAATGTCGATGCAATCATCGAGTCCCTTGAACGTTCCCCGGCAATTGTGATCCCACTCGTGTGTGAGGTTCCACAGGTTGTTCTGAAGCGCCGTCCGAAACCCGGCAAATGGTCCGCACATGAACACGCCTGCCACCTTGCAGCAGTTCATCCGCTGATGTCATCGAGGCTGGATTTGATGCTCACAGACCCGCAGCCACGAATCAGACCCTACCTTCCCCACTTGGATGAAGAAGATGGAACGTTGCTCAAAGTTGATTTGGCGGAAGCAATGGAACGCTTTGAGAGTGACCGTCAGAGACTCGTTCAGAGGTTGAAGGCACTAACAGAAGAAGAGTGGAAGCGGACGGCGGAGCATGGCGAGTATACGCACTATTCGGTTTTTATCATGTTTCGCCATCTTGCGATGCACGACATGTTTCATGCCTACCGAATTGAGGAATTGCTCCTCAAGAAAGATTGGGATTAGAGGGGAGAGTCCCCGAATCATGCCCCCGTTTTCATCGACACCTCCGCATTGACCATTGCCGGGTGAGAAGGCATGGCTAGTGGCTATAATCGCAACTCAGGTAGCACAGTTCGTCACACCATTGCCTGAATGGAGGACACATCAATTGGAACTGAACCTTAAAGACCCCACCCTAAAATTCAAGAGTTTAATCGTCAAATTCCTGCCGAGCGGTAAAGTGCTGGTGATACCCGAAGGAAGTGGTTTTCACTACACCCTGCACCCCGGTCATCAAACAGGTGTCGTTGATTTTCACAGGACAAACGAGGGGCTTCCGAACACAGACACTTCAAGATACGAAACACTATTTGCCATGCCTCAGACCGAGATTGTGCAGAATCTTGGCGCTGTTGGCAAAGAACCTATCGTGGATTTGTTAAGACTATTGCGCCCGATTCGAATCGGATGGATTGCTCGGCGTCGTCTTGGAATAGTGGCTTTCCCGACTGAAACAGAACTCAGCAACGTCTCCGGGATAAAGGTCAAAAAAGAAGCCTATTTGGACTTCGCAGAACCATTGAAGAGTTGGGTGCGAGTTCCCGAATTCATTAACGACATTTTCCAGATGCCGAACAGCGCCTTTCTTATATACGATTGCAGGAAGGCCACGTCATCTCCCTATGGAGTACTTTTCAAGGTGATTTGTTCACAGGACTTTTCTTCACTTTATTGGATTAGACTTAGAGACCTTCGGCGATGGGGCACGAGGATGGAACTTATGTTTGCGGAACACTTTAGCCGTTTCCGCATCACCTAATCGAACTTCAAGGGAGGACAAATTGGAGTCTCCAGAAGAAATAAGGTTCACTTACGCATGAAGCATATTGGAATCGTCGGGTGCAGCTCGGAAGGCGCGGCGCTTTGTTATCGAACGATCTGCCTTGAAGCGGAAACGCTTATGGGCGAATATTCGCACCCCGAAGTCACTCTGCACACAATTTCGCTTGCGGAGTACATGAAGCATGTCACCGATGGGAATTGGGATGCGGTTGGGACGCTGATGGTGCGTTCTGCCCAGACACTTCAGCGTGCCGGAGCCGACTTTCTCATCTGCCCGGACAACACAATCCATCAAGCTCTTCCATACGTGCTGCCCAGTTCTCCGCTGCCGTGGCTTCACATCGCTGAGGAAGTAGGCAAGGAAGCGAAGAGAAGGAATTTTCAAAAACTCGGGCTTACTGGAACAAAGTATCTTGTCCGCAGTTCTGTGTATCCCGAAAAGCTCGATGCACTAGGCATTCGCTATTCGAAGCCAACGGAGGCTCAACAAGAAACCATCAACCGGATCATCTTTGATGAATTAATTCGCGGCGAACTAAAACCGGAATCGTTACTTTACTTCCAGCAAGTGATTCAGGAATTCAAGAACCACGGCTGTGACGCGGTTGTGCTCGGTTGCACAGAGATTCCCTTGCTTGTGAACGATGAGAATTCCCCGTTGCCAACGCTCGATTCAACACGCCTGCTCGCACGTGCGGCTCTGCGACGCTCGATTGAATGATCCGAGTCTCTAAAGTGCTTGAGTGGCAACTGGAAATTGAGGAATGGTCATATCGAAATGTCCGATATACTCGGCAGATATACGCGAAAGTTGGCATGATCTCAGAGGGACAATGAAATTAACCAATTTGGCTGTCGGCGTCACAGACTGGTCAGAACTTCCTGCGTCTGTGCATCCGGGCGAATCGGGCACCGCAACGATGCGAATGCGTCAATTCGGAGATATTCAGCTTCGCTACGCTGTCTACAGCGCCAACTACGTTGCTGACCACTGGTGTCAGAAGGGCCATATCGTTTTCGTCGTTGCGGGTCAGCTAGTGATTGAGCACCAGCACGGTGCCACTTACACACTGACACCGGGCGCTAGCTATCATGTAGCCGATGACGACGGGCCGTCCCATCGAGTTCGATCCGAAGACGGTGCCACAATCTTCATCGTTGACTGAGGATCAATATCCTCGCGGGAAGCGAAATCGGTGGAGAGGGCTGCAAATAGTCACAAAGCGCATTTCTGAGCCGATTCATGTGGTGCGGGTGTTGCAAAGGTACGGAATGGACAAAATTAGACAACATTTTGAGGATGAAGCACGAGAGTTCGACCGCATCATCGTGACGCTGATACCCGAATATCCACGAATGGTGGAGGCGCTCATCGCAGCCATTCCATTCGACCGTTCCGCCCCCATCCGGGTAATTGACTTAGGATGCGGAACGGGAACGGTGGCGGCTTGTGTTCTCGACGCTTTTCCGAACGCGCAGGTCACTTGCCTCGACTTGGCGGAGAACATGATCGCAATAGCTCAGGCAAAACTGGCGCGTTACCCGCTCGTCCGCTATGTCGTGGGTGACTTCAACGCCTTCGACTTCGAGGGGGAGTATGATGTGGTCGTCTCATCGCTCGCACTGCATCATCTCGTGACCGACGAGGACAAGCAGCAGTTCTATGATCGGATTTACAAACATCTTGCGTTGGGTGGGGTCTTCTACAATGCCGATGTGGTTCTGGGTTCCAGCGATTTCCTGCAAGATGTGTACATGAACCAATGGCGGAATTTTATGAGCCACAATGTTCCCGAGGACGAAATCGAAGGCAAGTGGATGCCCAAATACCGCGCCGAAGACCGTCCGGCAAAGTTTATGGACCAATTGAAGTGGATGGCAGAGATTGGTTTTGCCGAAGTGGATGTCCTTTGGAAATATTACAACTTTGCGGTGTACGGGGGCGTTAAGCGATGAAACTTGGCGGAATTTGTGGCACGAAAGCGCAAAACTAAGTGCGTGCACTGGATGGTCAAGTGTTCACAACTTTCCCTGCGTTGGGATAATGCGCTGCGCCGATTTTCCAGTAGCCCTCACTAGCGCAGGTGCATAATGCTCCTGTGTCCGCGCCCCGAAAACATTCCCGCCAGACATCACACGCCGCAGACGCATAGTTCAGATTCGTGCTGTTACGCTCGTCTGGATGAGCGTCGATGAAAGGCAAGCCGTGCTGCGATGTAGTCTGAGGACAGGGCTTTGGTTCTTCACGTGGACTGGGGCTGAGCAAACCCCATCTCCTTGAAAAAAGTTATTTGCTTGTTTCCTTCTTGTATCCTAAAGTCTGCATTCCCTCAGGGCTTTTCATTTCTACGATGAGAAGAACCGCTTGTTTCGGAACCAAGACCTTTATCGACTTGACTGGCTCGTTCTCTAACGCTCGGGGATAAAAAGTGAATTCTACGAAGTAGTCATCAGAAATATCCCAGCGCGTCACTGGGATTCCAATAATGTCGCCATGACCCAAGACGACATTAGCCGACGCGAAAATAATGCTTGCACCTGTCGTTTCGATCCAGCTTTGACGAACGTGAATGACGGCAGTTACGAGTTCATCCATTGAAGTCATTTCGCCTTCCTTTAAGCAACCTGCCTCGGCGACTACACTCGATCTAGCAAGACAAGGAAGTCACAAACGCTTTAACGAGGGGCGGTGTCTCACCACACAATGCTCTCCTCTCGTGCTGGAATAGAGTAGCGACAAAGAAAGGATGCTCAGATAACTCTACTGCGCGAACCTCACCGGAGAGGTTATGTGCAGTCGAAGTAAGGCCGTTCGTGAACAAGGCGGCTTCGTACTCGCGATTGAGTCCATAGCTGCAATGATAGCTCTCGGTGATTCTTGACACTCCGTACGCCTTCTGGACTAATCCGCCATGAAGTTCAATCTCTTCGCTCTGTTCCACCAATGGGCACGTCAGCGGGGAGATCAAAAGAACCGAAGCGTGAGGATTCGTTTCAGAATGGTCAGCCGTTCGCAGGTTGCAAACGTTCCGGGCATATTCGATGAGAGCGTGCTGAAAGCCTCCACACGTTCCGAGGAACGGGCGTCCCGATTCACGGGCAAATCTAATGGCTTCCAATGCACCTTCCATGCTGGCGTAAGGACTTGCGGGGACGCACCAAACCCCATCGAAATCGCCAAGCTGGACTTTTGCGTCGGAAATCGACCCAGTGTGAATCCACACGCCTTCGGCCGAGTGCCCAGTGTCAGCGGACAAGCGAAGTGCCTCTGGAATGGCTTGGTGCGCGATCACGGATGGGTTGTAATCGCCAATGAGCGCCACGCGAAACTGAGTCGCCATGCGGACAGGATATCCTAGCCTGAGTCTGCGACGCTAATTTGTTTGAGATGATGAAGAATATGGGCGAGATAATCGTTCGCTAGAAAGCTGAGCGTAACCGGCTCCCCCTGCCCGATGCGGCACTTTGTCTCCAGCTTAGATGTAGGTAGATGGGCCATTACATGGGCGAGGTAGCGATTATAGGCGGCCCATAATGCAACCAGCATGAGCCAATCGGCTTCTTTAATGGCTTGGACACTCACCCATCCATCTTGTTCGTAACCGGGAAAATCTAAAGAGGCTTGCAACGATGCTCGGACAAATCGTTGATGGTTGTTCGCCGCCGAATCAATTAGGTGTCCGATGACTTGCTTGCTCGACCAGCCACCCGGCAGTATGCGCTTATTACTTGTTTGCTCTTCGATTTTGCGGAGTCTCGGCTCAGCTGATTCGACCACGCGCAGTAGCTTTTCACTTAGATTTTTCATTGAATTGCCTCATTAGGGCGATAGTCTCATGTAGGGGGATGCCTCGCAAATTCCCAATAGCTCCTGACCGCCGGGATTCTCGGAGACTGGGAATCTCGCAAAAAGCCAGCGTCCGATAAAACTTATCAGGCAGTAATCTTGCAAGACACTACTGCAAACCCGCTACGAAGGCACGTATTTCGCGCAGAACATCACCTTCATTCGAGATAAACATGCTGTGATTGGCATTGGGCAATCGAACTACGCGCGCAGACGGTACGCCAGTTTGAAACGCCTTTATCTGTGCCTCGGTAGATGCCAGATCACTGGCCACATACGCACGCGCAACGGGGTCGCTTTTAGAGAAAGGACCCAGATCGTGAGGAACCGCGAAAATCGCAAGTACTGGCCCCCGAAGGTTGGTGTATTTCTGTTCGCCAGAAATAATTGCCTGACGAACCCCCAGCGTCGCATGATTCTTCCCAATATGTCCTTCTGGCGTGGCTTCCACTTCTTGACGCAACTCGGCCTCGGGCATGACCCAGCCGTTGACGCTTTTAAACCAAGAAATCGCAGCCTGAAAACTTTCACGGTCGGCTGCCGATGGAGACGGCCATTTCGGTTCCGGCACTTCTAATTTCTTTTGCTGTTGTTGTAGATCACTTTGCAATTGGGGAAGGTCATCTCGTAGCAACTCCCCGACCAACTGCTTTTGATCCGGCGAAGGGTTATCGGTTTGCAATCGACTTAGCTTCTTTTGCAAATCCTGTGAGTCGATATTCAAATCTCCCTGTGACCGGTCGTAGTATGCGAACGAATAGGCGGCATCGAGGTAGATCAACCCAGCGACCCTTTCAGGATGCCGAGTTCCGACGGAACTCAATTCCTCGCCCGCGATGGAGTGCCCCACAAGGACAGGCCGATCAAGTTTGAGCGCGTCGAGCACCGCCAGCACGTCGTCGCCGAGACGATCAGCCGAGTACTTCGCATTTGTGGGTTCAGGAGCACTCGACGCACCGAATCCGCGTCGCGTGATGCCATATACATGGTTAACAGCAGTCAGTTTTGGTGCGAAATCATCAAATATGTGAGCCGTAGCTCCAAGGCCCGCCATTAGAACTAATGGGCGTCCCGCTCCACCCCAATCGAGGACCTCCAACTTAACGTCGTCATCTACCGTTATGAATTGAATCGTGTGGGGGGAAGGATCGTGCCACGCGGCAGGCTGTTGCGCGGACAGACAAGACGGCAACGAAATCAGAAATAGAACAGAGACAGGGAACCAGCGACGATCACTCATTGCGGGTTTACCTCCGCGCTCACCTGAGCCACCGAATGTGACAGGTTACGCCTCAAAGTCCTGCTTTGTCAGCGGGAAATTTTCTTTAGTTCGGAATATGGCCGGACGCCAGTGCCGGGGCAAAGGGCCAGTTTCCGATTATCAATGTCGTGCCAAGCCATTTTGAAAAAAGGGGCAGTTTTGGACAATGGCCATTAAGTGTATGATTGGCCAAGAATGTGTAAGACGCCACACGTTCGGCGGATAGTTGTTTGTCTCCTACTGGCGGCAGTGCTGCTCGCAGTGATGACTCCGCATGGGATTGACTTGCTACACGCGATTCTTGGAATCGTACTTTTCTTTATTGCGATTTGCATTAGTATTCCACTTCCCACCGTTGACGAACAGGGTCACACACAGCAGGACCTAGTGACACCTGCGTTCTCGCCGCGTCCTCCTCCAGTTCTGTAACTCCTCGCAACATCAGGCCGCCACGGGCGGTCTAAGTTCCACGAAAATGCGCCATGCACGGCGAGTTGTGCTCACTCATACCTTCATCCAGTCCCACATCGAGGCCGGAGGGCTATATGTCGATGAAACGCAAATGCCTAAGGGTGCTCATGCTAATGATGATCGGAGGAGCATCGTTTGTGGGGGCGAAGATGAATCCCAAGGAAATCGAGGATATACTGCATATTATGAACGAAACGAAGGTTGAATTCTCGATGCCTGATGAAGACCATAAGGGCGATGGAAATCAACCCTCAATCGAAATCGACCCCGTTCAGTCAACGAAATCTTGAGGGTTAGAAGCAGCTTTTTCTATCAGGAATGAGGGCGAGCACGTAAAGCGCGGAAAGCATCTTCAATGAGTTTACCCAAGAATACCAAATGGGGATATGGTCCCCAAAAGCTCTGAGAGAAGGACCAAAATGACCTGTTAGGTGCATCCGCCACGAGTCTCATAGCCTTCTCCTCTCAATTGAATTAAGCGCCTTTGGACTGTGAAAGTCAATTCCCGTAATTGGGCTTAACGAGCCCAAGGGCCAAGTCCTGCGAAACGGCATCATCGGAATATGGAATCGAGAGTGAAAACGACCCGACGAAATTTAATTGAGAATCTAACTTTTGCTCTTTGGCACGTCTGTGATAAAGATTCTTCTGTGTCAACCGCCCCCCAAGAACGACGCCGATACCCTCGCATTGATTTGTCACAGGCCGTCCGCATTCGTCCCTTCGACCTAAACTTGCCTCCAGAATACTGCAACATGTTGAATGGGTCGCAGGACGGTCTTTATTTTTCCACTGGGACAAATCATTACGCGCTCGGAATGAGCGTGTATGTGACAACCGATTTTCATCCCGACAGTCCATTGAACTCTACCTTTGTGGGGGTTGTTGTCCGAATCGACAAACTGGAATCTGACAATTGGGGAATAGCGATTCACGTCCTTTCTCCGTCATCGGAAGCAGTCAACTGATCTTTGCCAAGCGTAATTAATTTTAAGAGCTTCGTGCCGGAAATTCCCAGATTCCGAGAAGCGGACTTATCATGACTTGGCCCATCATTTACCCATTCGGAATAGAATCAAGCAATGCCTTTTGACCGCGAAATCATCGAAGCTCGCCTCGCCTTGGACCTCATCAGTTCCACTGATATGCCCAAGGTTGCATGGGACGCGCTAGAAGCAGGATTAGACGGCCCCGCCATCCGACGGCTCGCGGCACTTGAAAATCCGACGTGGTTCCAAGTGAAAGAGGTGTTGCCTCGGGCCACCGAAGAAATGGAGTTGGGAAAAGTCTCGATAGGGGAGGCCGCTTATCGTATAGCACGGCGACGTGCCGAAGAGATTTTAGAAACGGGCACAGACCCGACACGCATTACTCGCGAGCTTGAGTACCTGTGTATTCGAGCAAGTTGGCCCGGAGAGTTGAGCGGATATGGCAGTCTTGATGATGAAGTTTACTTGGCGAGGGACAGTGGTCGTTCTGAGCCAGAGATTCGTGATTGGCTGATTCAACTTTTGAAAGACTTGGTTGCTCGCAGGCCACGCTCATGGGGATAAACCTCTGTCGTAGTCAGTCTCCGAGTCAAACATGGCTGAAAATCTCAGATTCCAAGAAGACGACTTATCAAGACTTGTGACCTGATCCCAACCGGATACCTTAGGTTTGGTCAAATTAATTCTCTTGTAAGTTAATCACTGCAAATATAAACTTGGCTGGATATGGCTCGAAGGGTAATGGTAATGATCGGCCTTCTGGCTGTAAGTAGCGGCCTTCTCATTGGTGCGCCCGTTCAGGCTCAAGTCCCTTCGGCTCTCCAAAGTTGCTCTTCACCTCCTGTCGAAAACACAAAATTGCTGGTGAACGTAAACGGAAAATCACATACTTCGGATGGAAATCGGGATTCATCCCGCAAAGTTATCGTCGAGCGCATCGAATTTGACCGTCCGGTCCATCTATCCAATTCCGATATTGAGCAAGTCATCGAGAAAGCGAACAAGGCTGAATGGGACGCTGGTTCTCCCGGCTGGATTGACGAATTAGCAGAAATCGAATTGCGAAGTGCATGGCAGGATCAGGGCTATTTCAAGATAGCAATAGACCCACATGCCCAATCCATCGGCGGGGACTCGGACCACGAACGATTTCTTGTAACGGTACATGTATTAAAAGAGGGCCCCCAATTCCATCTGGGAGACATTCGATTTACGGACGGCAACGCCATACCTGAGGCCGAACTTCGCCAGACATTTCCGCTGCGCGAAGGAGAATTCTTCGATGTAGCAAAGGTCAGAGAGGGTATTGTGGCGCTCACGAAATTGTACGGCTCGCATGGGTTTATAGATTTCACTGCTATACCAGATACCGAAATCGACGATAACCTCCAGCGGATTTCAATTGTGTTTCGCCTTGATGAGCAGACACAATTCCGCGTTGGCAGCGTCGAAATTCGAGGACTCAATCCAAGTCTCGAAGCACGTTTGAGGTCGGTCGTAGTGCCCGGTGAAATCTTCGACCCCCAGCCCATCAAAACGTTTTTAAAAGAGAACCGACCCGTTCTACCTTCTCGTGACTTCGATAATTTCCAAATCCTCCGTAATGTGAGGGCGGGCATTGTCGATCTGACCTTTGACCCTCGACTCTGCCATGACACGGAATAAGCAGGGTTTATCCTCAAAAGTTAGTGAATCGCGCCACAAGTCGTTGTCGAGTCCCGATAAACGGGGCGGTCTCAATGGGTCAGTGCAACACTTGCTTGCAGTTTATCTGCTGGAGTTTGAAATCCCAAAGTTTTTCTGGGACGCTGATTTAGCTTGAGCGCCACCTCATCGAGTTCTTCTTGAGAATAGACTGACAAGTCTGTTCGTTTAGGGAAGTACTGACGCAGCAGGCCATTTGTATTTTCGTTCGAGCCTCGCTGCCACGGGCTCTGCGGATCACAGAAGTAAACTTTCACTTCCGTGTCCACCGTGAAGCTTTTGTGCTGGGCCATTTCCAGTCCGCGATCCCAGGTCAACGAGCGGCGCAAAGTTGCAGGTAGCTTCCCAATGTGTTGGCTTAGAGCGGCGACCACGGTCGCCGTATCTTTGCCGGGCACTTTGATCAGCATGACAAATCGCGAATGACGTTCCACGAGCGTGGCGATGTGACTGTTCTTGGTGCCGCCGATGAGGTCGCCTTCCCAATGTCCGGGGACGGCGCGATCTTCGATTTCCGCAGGCCGTTCTCGAATGGAAATGGCGTCGACGATCTGACCCTTGTGGTGCCCGCTATCCCGCGCGTGCCGCGAGCGGCGAATTCGCCGTTTGAAGCGTAGATGCTGAATCAGCTCTTTTTTCAGCACTCCACGCGCTTGAATGAACAGACTGCGGTAAATCGTTTCGTGCGACACGCGCATGCTCTCGTCCTCGCGATACTCACTCTTCAGCCATCCGGAAACTTGTTCCGGCGACCAGTCCAGCATGAGTTTACCCGCAACGATCTCTTGCAGTTTCCCGTGCTGGGCAAGAAGGCACCGCTTGGGACGCAAGGCCGAGTTCCAGGCTTGCTGATCGGCATCCGTCGCTCGATAGAGAGGTCGCCCGCCATGGCGGGCGACCTCACGGCTCACCGTCGACACCGCCCGCTGCAATCCTCTGGCTATTTCACGAAGGGACGAGCCGCAGGCGATCCCTCGTGAAATGTTTTCCCTCTCCGCCAGCGTGAGTGTCAGCGGCGAGCGCCGCCGCACGGCTGGAGCAATCCCGCCATGCTGCGCCAACATAAATTGAATCGAGACATGGTCTTTGCTGAAGGCTCGCCCAATCTCATGCAAGGACTGTCCCGCCTTCCAGCGCCTCCACATGTCGTTCCGCTGCTGCTCAGAAAGCTTGAATCGCCGCTTAAATCTCATCAACACCACCTTATAGAAAAATGATTTATATCAGATGGTGTTGCATCGACCGGTTGAGCTGGCAGGGCTTCTCGGAAACTGGGAATTCTTTAAAAAGACAATAAGTTATCAAGACGTGACAAAACTATTCGCTCCGTGTCTTACGATATAAAACGTGTTTTTTAAGAGGATGGCCTGTGGGTATTTCTGGATGGTCGAAATCGCCTTTCGTGTCACGCGTCATGCCGATTCTTTCCATAACATGACGTGACCGAATGTTGCCTAGCGTGGTGAAAGAGACAATTTCCTCAAGGCTCAGTTCTTCAAAACCGTACGCCAAGACCGCTCGTGCCCCTTCTTGAGCGTAGCCCTTCCCCCAGTGGTCAAACGCCAGTCTCCAAGCAATCTCCGTACACGGTGAAAACGGAAGCGGAGTGCGCGGTACATTTAGCCCGATGAACCCGATAAAAATCTTTGGTTCCTTTAGTTCGGTTGCCCAAATCCCGAAACCATAGTCTTCAAATTTCTTTTCGATTTTTGTAATCATAGCTTCCGATTCAAGACGGCTGAGTGTCGCTGGAAAGAATTCCATGACGCGAGGGTCTGCATTCAAACTGACGAATGGCTCAATATCGCTCGAATGCCAACGTCGGAGGATTAAGCGATCTGTCTCAAGTAACATGTTCACTCCAGAAGGCTATTTGTGTAGTGGCATCGCGAATTCGGGCCGGTGCAGGCCCAATATAGCCTATTCGGAGCGAGATCAGTCCTGATAAACGGGCTTATCGTCAACTGAGAATCAGGGTTTTTCAACATGACGAGAAGATGACTTCACGAGACTTGACGCGTCGAGTTGTGTCTACATTCAAGCTCTGGTTTGCTTGCGTCTAAACTCACCGCCGAGCACTGGGCTAAATAGAAAATCGTGGAAGTCCATTTTGAGCCCACTCAAGCGAAATAATGTGGCAGTCTGGGCCCAGTGACGGACTTCGTGCAGCAGAATATGGATAATCATTTTCCTCGGGGACGCTTTCAGCAGATTGCCGAAAAAGTCGAAATCCCTTAGTACGTCCCACTGCTCATCGGGAAATGTTCCGATGAATTCGGCCAATGCCTTGCGGCTTTGTTGACCGAATCCAAAGAGGGCTTCAAGGTTGTCATTCGGAAATGAAGCCGTATCGGTTAGAGCCTTCTCGGAGAGCCTCTCGACATAGCGTGTTTCCGCAGAAAAGATGTGCTTCACTACGTCGCCGACGGTTTGAAAGCGATTGTCACCATGAGGTCCCACACTCATCTTCAGACTTTCACCATGCTGCCCGAGCCACTCACGCCATTTTTCGCGTTCCCAGTCCGTGTAGTTCATGAGCACATTCACATCAATTTGCATGCCTAACCTCCAACTCGATGGGATTTCCAAGATTCTACTCTAGATGCAGGCTACTTCCCTCTGGAACAGCGCAAATCTGAAAACCCCTAGTACCTTTGTTATATTTTTGGGATTTCTTTTTTATTGAAGCCCAAAGAGTGTTTTCCTGCCAAATTCCGGTGGTATACTTACTATAGAGTAATAGACCATTTGTCTGATGGAGCGCGCAGTGGCTATGTCATCAAGCCAGAATGGGTTGAGCAAGCTGAATTGCTTCATCCGGTTCGACACCGCCACCTACTGGATGTCGAGGACACGTGACCTCATTGCGAACGCCGAGACTTACAGCTATCCGGCGTTCAGACAATCTTTCCTTGAGCTACGACGTGAGGCCCGGAAATCCGAGATGGAATTGGTAATCGCGCTGTTCAAATTCGAGAAAGCAATGAAGAAACAGGCTGCTGATCTCGATAATGAATAACACCCCGCATATCCCAGTTCATGTGAAGAACGCATCGAGCACCTGATGATCTCAGCGTCGGCAGCGGAAGAAGAATGATGTCCTTTGCCTTTAAGCATGGAGGAAGAATGACGAAGAAGGAAATCATCGAGAAGACCCTGAACGATATGAAGGTTCTTGAGCCGGACTCCGAGAAAGATATCATCGCTGAGCTTCAGCGCAGGCTGCCCGACACCGAAATCAAGACATGCGATGATTTCAAGCACCTGAACGCTGCCTGCTGCGACACATGCCACACGTTTTGCGCCCACTATGATATGAAACTCATCGACCTGCCTGACGGGACGAAGGCTTGGGTTTGCGATGCGGTGGAATGGGCAATCTATCCTGAACGCCGTGAGCAACTCCGACACTGGTGGCGGAATTCTGCGGAGGGGAAACTTCTCAGGGACATCTTTGGGGACGATGATCCCTTCTCGGAGCCGCGATGAAGAAGGATTCACGAGGGGCAAAGCAAGCCGCCATGCCCTCCCAAGTGGGCATAGACTTGGCAAAAACTCGACTCTAGCCCACAAGTGGAGCGTGTTACGTTATCAATTACGTATCATAACGAGTATCTCGTTTATTGCCTGACCGTAGCATTCTTCGGCTTATTCTCAATGAAGAGGTGATATCAATTGCATGAGTGATGAAAAGAAATGCCCATTTTGCGGGAAGCCGATAACTGCGACGGAATACGATGCGCTACGCGAGCGAATCAGAAAAGCGGAAGACCCTGCAATTCTTCAAGAGTTTGAGGTCGTCCGCCAAGAAATTGCTCGGAGCATCAAGGAAAATGTAGAAGCCGAATATGCGCCCGTTCGGAGGCAACTGGATGCCTATGTTAAGAAAGAGAAAAACCTCAATGAACGTTCTACTGAGCTTGAACTCAAAGCCAAATCCATTGACGCCGAAATCGCAAAGAAAGTTAGTGCAAGTCAGGCCGCGCTAGTAACGGAAGCAGAAAAGCGGGTCAGGGAAGAGCTTCAAATCTCGACCAAGGAGAAAGACTCACAAATCAGGACTCTTACCGAGAGGATAAGCAAGATTGACCAAGAAATTGAGACCCGCGTCGCAGCCGGACACGATGACCTAGAAAAATCTCTACGAGAAGGATTGCAAAAAGACTTTGAATCTCAGTCCGCTTCGACGCTGGCGAAACTGAAGGCGTATCAGGCGAAGGAATTGGATTTTGAAAAGGAAAGACAGGAACTCGCTGTGAGGGAACAGGGATTAGACCTCGAAGTTCAGAAACGCCTTTCCACTGAACGCGACGCTCTTCTGAAAAAGGTGTCACAGCAGGCTCGTGAGAGCTACGAAATCGAAGCAAAAGAAAAAGACCGAAACATCCAAATCTTAAAGCAGCAGGTAGATCAGCTACAGGAGCGATTGCTTTCTGGTTCGCCTCAGGTACGCGGGTACATTCAGCAAGAAGACTTGGCAAATTATCTGCGGGAACTGTATCCGGGTGACGACATCGAGGAAATTAAGCGAGGCGTTCACGGTGCGGACGTTCTTCAAAGAATTAAACTCCGCTCGGGGGCAGTAGCGGGAACAATTTTATGGGAGTCAAAACGCACGAAAGATTTTCACGACTCATGGATAGAGAAACTTCGGGAGGACCAGAGGGAGCAGAAGGCTGACCTTGCGATTCTCGTTTCTCAAGTTCTGCCTGAAGAAGTCAGTAATTTTGCAACTCGTGGTGATGTCGTCATCGCACACCCATCAATGATAGATGCACTTTCTGGTATCGTGCGCCAGCACATTGTCAATATGGCACGTCACAAATTGACCGAAGACCAGCGCCAAGACAAAATCCACGACCTCTACGCCTATATGACTGGCAAGGAATTTCACCAACGCATATCTGGGATTGTCGAGTCTGCTGTCAATCTGGAGGGACTAATCGGGCGAGAGATGCGTGCACATGAAAAACTGTGGGCGCAGCGAAAGAAATTACATGAGGGATTGCTCAGGCAGACGGCGATTCTCTACGGTGAGGTCCACGGCATTGTCGGAACGCTTACACCCGTCGCTCAATTAGAGCTTCCAGAGGCAATGAATACTCTGGAGGAAGGCCCCGAGCGATCTCCGGTGGACGAGGACAATCCACTATAGTCACTCTCATTTTCCTAAATGCGATTCCAAGCGATTTTGCCGCTCGGCCAAATTTTGGCATGACTGTCAGCTATACCCCGATGCGTAGGCGTAGGAATGGAGGAAGATATGCCTGATGATTCACAGGTTCGACACTTTGACCTAAACATTGAGAAAATTCTCGAAGGTTGGGAAATCTGTCATGCCATCCGCGAATTCATCGCCAACGCACTCGACGAACAGGTCCTATCGAGAACAACAGACGTGCAGATTACTCAAGATGGCGGTGGTTCATGGCACATCCGCGACTTCGGGCGTGGCCTGAAATACGAACATTTAACACAAAATGAAAATCAGGAAAAACTGAAGAATTCGAGCATAGTGATTGGGAAGTTCGGTGTCGGACTCAAAGACGCTCTTGCGACCCTGAATCGCCACGGCATCAATGTCCTCATGCGCTCGAAATTCAGCGATATCACCCTTGGTCAGATGGCAAAACACGGGTTCTCGGATGTTGTGACTCTCCATGCTGTCGTGAATCCGCCGATGGATTCATCATTCGTCGGGACGAATGTCGTTTTGCGTGGAATTGCAGACGGCGATATTGCAGAGGCCAAGAATTTCTTCTTGGCTTTTTCAGACGAAACCGTGCTGGACAGGACACCTTATGGGCAAATCTTGCGGAGAGACCCCGCTCGAAACGCTCGAATTTATGTCACGGGAATGCTAGTCGCGGAGGAAGAGAATTTCGCCTTCTCGTACAACATTACATCTCTGACGGCTGCGATGCGGAAGGCGCTGAACCGTGAACGAACTAATGTCGGACGCGCAGCATATAGTGACCGCGTTAAGCAAATGTTGATGGCGTCCAACGCTGATGCGGTATGCCACACCCTAGCGGATGACTTGGTCAAAATCGAGGCAGGAACTAATCGTGATGAAGTGAAATGGACGGATGTGGCGGTCCACGCTTGCCAAATCCTGAACGCATCGAAAAAGGTCATCTTCGTTTCCGCTTCCGAACTCATTTCGCACAAGGGAGTAATCGACGACGCTCAATCCGATGGACTAAAGGTTATTCCCGTGCCTGAGAACATCAAGAATTCCCTGCGGGGAATCTCAGACCTTCAAGGGAACCCAGTCCGTGACCTGACTGTCTATCGGACCGAATGGGAAAAGAGCTTTGAGTTCAAGTTCGTCAAGCCCGATAAATTGGGCAAGGCTGAGGCGGCTGTTTTCGAACGGTGGAAGGCAATCGCTGATTTAGTTGGTGGGCTTCCAAAGAGCGTGCGTGAAATCAAAATCTCAGAGACGCTGCGGCCAGATTTTCTCACGGGCACCGTAACTGAGGGGCTTTGGGACCCAGCTTTAGGGAGCATTATCGTTTTGCGCTCGCAACTTAATTCACTGCCAAGCTTCGCTGGAACACTCCTCCATGAAATCGCTCACGCGAAGAGTGGATACGATGATGTCACACGGGACTTCGAGACTGAACTTACGCATATGCTGGGACGGGTTGCAGCGTCCACAGTCATGCATCGTTAGGTGCATGGGCTGGACTCTTATTTGGTCGCCTGAAAATTCTCCATCTTAGAGGATAACGAAATGAAAGCACTGACGCCGCAAGAAATGCAGAAAGTCTTGAAAGTTGCCAGCGAATCGAAGCGCAATCACTCAATGATTTTGCTCGGCTTTTTGCACGGGATGCGGGCAAGTGAAGTCTGCAATCTGAAAATTTCTGACGTTGATATGAAAAACGGTCAGCTTACGATTAGGCGGCTAAAAGGTTCGCTCACCACCACACAGCCTTTGACCGAAATGGTTGGTCAGCCGTTGCTATCGGAGAAGCGTGTCTTGCGTGCGTGGCTTGCCGAACGTCGAGACGCTAGCGATTATGTCTTCACATCACAAAAAGGTGGACGGCTGGACCGTTCCGCTTTCCATCGGATGTTTGCAGACATTGCTGAACGTGCTGGAATCGACGCTGCCCGTCGCCACGTTCACGTCCTGAAGCACAGTCTTGGTTTCGCTCTGGTTTCTGCGAACGTCAACCTTGCTGCCGTGAAGGTTGCACTCGGCCATAAGAATATAGGTTCGACGGCAATCTATGCCGTGCCCACGTCAGATCAAGTTGGCAAAGTTGTACATGGCGCTTTGACGAACCTGTTCTAGTCCAATAATCCAATCGGATGGCAGGCCCCATCGAACGTGAGGGACGTATGCTTTTTGATGGCTTGAACGCACGCATCAAACTGACCATTGTGATGCGTTATTTGGAAAATCGGCGCGGTAACCCGTTGAAACTAGGGATAGCCATAAAGTGTCAATCGCACCGTAATGATGCGTTTCGGGGGTTAGGAGTGCACTGTGTGCGCGACCTTGCGGGACAGATAGGCGAACGCGAGGGAAAGCAACTGGGGAATTACATGAACATTCTTGGCGTCAGTTTTGAGGAGAATACTTGAAGAAAATCGTACGAGGAAAGAAATACCCCGATGTTCGGGGCAAGGTCGTCGATTGGGTCGAACACGAGTTCGAGGAAGGAACGCTCTATATTCACGTCCGCTTTCAGGACGGGACCGAACTCGTGTACACCCTCGGCTGTCGCCTCTTCATCGAGGAATCTGTCCTCGGTGACCTCTCGACTGGAAACTTCAAAATTATCAGGGAATTTGTCTCCGACGAACAGGGCTGACCGACTACGGTTTCAACTCCCGTATATGCCCTTGTCCAATCCCCGGATGAGCCGGTCGGCACGAACGCGGAACACGGCACAAATCCGCAGTAGCGTCGTCATGGTAATGGGTCGACCAGCCTCGATTTGCTGCCAGTGTCGGGCCGAGAACCCGAGCGAAATCATGTCCTCTTGCGTGTGACCGGCAGCCTCCCTGAGCTTCTTTACCCGCTGTCCGAGGGCGCGGAAAAACTTGGCGTCGTTGACCACGCCTCTCTATGTAATGGCGCACGAGCAGAAATACCACGAGCAGATTAGCTGTACGATTCGACACACACGTACTTGTGGTCTGTTGGGGTTGTCAGACACGGCCTTTATCCTAAATTTAGAGAAACCATTCGGTAATCGAAACTGCCTTCAGAGGAGACAGCGATGAATAGAACCACCCGAATACTCTTCGTGGCGATTGTGCTCATGGTCAGCGGATGCTCAAATCAGTCTCAGGTTCAAGCGACTGACACGAGTAGCACGCCAAAGGTGGTTCAGGCTGCGGCTGTCTCTACGGCGGGACCTATAGCGCCACAGCCCACCCCCGAAACCACTTCAAAATCGGGGTTGCTCACACCTCACCCGAGCGCGGGTCAACACGTAGATGATAGAGATTATCTGATTTCGTCAGACCAGAACTATACGGTGGGAGCGCAGATAGTTACCGGAAGTGGTGAAATGCTTTTTACGAGACTCGCTATCAAGAATCAGACTGCTTCCCCCGCTTTTTTCGATCTCAACGATGTGACCATTGACGCCCCGGGCCGGAAGGTAATGGCCGTACCAAGGGAGACGTTAGCGATTATGTTGGGCAGCAATCCCGACACGCAAAGTGTCTTGAAGAAACTTCTGAGTGATTATTGGGATAACAGAACCGTGCTCGCTCCCGGTTCTCAGGAAGAGCATTTTCTCCTCGCGGTCTGCGGCACGGGATGCCCGATGCCAGTTAGAGTCCACGTCGCCGTTGGAGGGCGACCTCACGACTTCACGTTCGGAGATGCCCCTGCCTCCAATGCATCGACCTCTCCACAATCTTCGGCAGAATCAACGCAAAAGGGCAAGGTCAACCCTGACGTAGAGCAGGCACTAGCGGACATCAACCAGCATTTCATTCCTAGTCCCGGAGACACCTTGTCGAAATGGGGAGACCACATTGCACTCTCAGCGAAGGGGAATTCCGTTGTCAACCTCGTTCATACCTATGACGGCAAGCAACGTGCAACACAAGGTGGCCTGTGGGCCACTTTCCACGGCGAGACATCTGCTCGGATATCGGACTTGGACATCGAGTCTATCAGCACCAATACAGGCGTGGCAGAAGGGTTCGTTGCCATTGATTGCAAAGAAAAAACTTCGTGCGTCAGTTGGAGTGAGGATGGCACGGTAAATAGATCGAGGTCCATGACGCTCGGCGAGTTCGCGCCCGGATATTCCGAAGAGGTTGCAGGGTACCTGAGGCGCGTTCTCCTGCTTGAGCAGGGCAAGGCCGCTCCCGAAATCAAGCATCAGCCCACTGCGGAAGAAATAGTGACGTACATCCGAGCAAACGTCGCACCTACTGCACGCTTGGGCAGCATTACGCTCTTCAATCGGAATCTCTCAGTTGAGAGGAATGAGCTTGTCGAGACGGAAGATGCGATGGAAAGCGGTAAGCTGCCCGCACATGTTGTTATCAGGGCTAACTTCAAAGAGTTGAATGGTTCGGTTTTGGTTGAGGGTTCCGACATCGGCTTAACCTGTAAAGCCTCCCCTACTGGAGGCCCGGTAAACTGCATCAGTGACAGTGCTGGAGACACTTCATGGAACACTATGATTCGGGGTGTCTCCAACGCCCAAGGGGTTGCAAAGATGCTTGAACGGCTCATCCTGCTGCACAATCAGGAACCAGCCGAACAACGCTTCGAAACGGGGCTCGGACCCTTCAAAAGTTCGTCGGTTTTGTCTGAACTGCCCCCAAATGCTGTGGTTGCACCATCAAAGCCAGCGGTCACCCGCGTCCAGAGAAGTGCGGATGTGCAGCAATCCGCATTGATCTATCACGTTGACCCGATCTATCCGACGCTTGCACGCCAGAGCCGTCTCTCCGGGACTGTCAGACTCAACGCAATAATCGGAACGGATGGCACCGTCCATCAGTTGGAGGTAGTTTCGGGCCGTCCACTATTGGTGCAAGCTGCGCTGGACGCTGTCAAGCAATGGCGATATAAGCCGACTCTCGTTGGAGGCGTCGCGGTTGAGGTTGAGACCACTTTTGATATTGTGTTTTCCTTTAAGCAATAGTTCGAGGCAGGCTTCCGGTAAAGGCAAAGAAAGTTGATGCGAATACTTGATGGACAATCGACGGGTCTTACTCACACGCTCTCGGTCTGGACATCATTCGTAACGGCGGCGCTCGTCTTTGTGTAGGCTGCCGCCAAGCCTTGGAGCGTTTTAGCTTCAGTGACCACATCGTGCGGAATCAGCACGTACGACCAAGGCTTTCCGCCATTCTGCTTCTCGTGTGCAGTCGCGTACTCGCACCACTTAACCGCAGCGTTCGATTTTTCCTTCACGTCGTCGGTGTTGATGTCTTTAGCCATTTTAGTTTCGCAGATCAGCTTTGCAGTCTTGGTCTCCACAACGAAGTCAGGCTCGTAGGATGTGTCTCCCTTATAGTGAATCTGGAAAGCCTCTTTCCCCGGTTTGAACCATTTCACAACCTCTGGATCATTTTCCAAGAGAAGCGCAAAGCGGCGCTCAGTATCGGACTGGAACCGCTGAGCGGGATACAGACAGCGTTTGAAACCACCGAACAACATGCCCCTAATCAACAATCTCTCATCTACGGGTGCCCGAACGTCGCGGGGCGTCTCGCCAACGGGAATTGAGTAACTATTTGGTCTGAGTGTCGTGAAGCCCCTTGTCACGGTTGCCTCGTATTCGGCTGCCTTCTCCTCGTAGTGCTCTTGCATCTGGGAGTGGATGATCCCGACCAACTGTGCTTGGTGGAATTGGAGCACATTCCGAATGTCGTCCTCGTTGCCGAGATAAGATTGAAGATGCTTGACCATTTGCCCGGCGAGCCTGTAAAGAAGCTCGGAGTGATCGTCGTAGTTCACATCATCGAAGTCCACCAAACCTCGTACGAGATAGTCTTCGAGCCTTGCTTCTGGCACAATTCCGTCCCCGCTAATCAATCGGTACCTCGCCTGATCGTGAAGTTGGGCGATAAGGATGTCTTTTGCGACTGGCTGGAGGTGAACTCCCTTTAGATCGAGATCGAAATCACGGTAACCTGCCGTTACTTCTCCCTTGGGCACAACGACAATCTTTGGGATGTCGATGGAGTTCTCGATGAAGAGGTTGATTGTTTTCGACACGATGTCGGGAACATCGACCTGTTCAGTGACCCCGGCTAATTCCCCCTGTGCCGGAGCGGTAGCGGTCTTGACCCTCTCCACAATTTTTTGGATGTTCTCGGTTTTCTTCAGATCGTTCGACCGAGCCAGCCGCTCAAATTGCTTCAAAACGCTCAGGGTTGCACGCGCTACTTCCTGTTCACGCTCGGTGTTGAAGAGGGGCTTCTGCTCTATAACGGTTGGATTGGCAGAAGCTCTCTCCTCCAATATTGGGACCACTTGAACAACCGTCATATCTCTATCGGGAATGTCCCGACCAATGACCACCCCGGTTCTGATGATCGAATTGGGATTGTTCGCCTCGTCGATGATTTCCTGAAATCGGTCATGGGAAACAATGGTCAGGCGATCCACTGCTGGAACGCCCACTCTTTTTCCGTAGGGCAACCGCAGGCCGCGCCCAATGGACTGCTCTACCAGCGTCTTTGAGTTTGCCGCTCGCAGGGGAACAATGGTGTACAGATTCGTAACGTCCCAACCCTCTTTTAGCATATTTACGTGGATCACGATTTCGGTCGGGTTGTTGCGATCCTCGACGGAAAGCAATTGCTGAACAGTCTCATCCCTTTCATCTCCACGCAAATTCGAGTGAACGGTTATGACCTTTCCCTTGAAGCGACCCGCAAAGAAGTCGGCGCTCTCGATCACCTTAACCAACGAATCCGCGTGTTCCGTTTCCTTGGCGACAATAAGCATGAATGGCTTCACAATAGATTTATTGTTTTCGCGGGCGTAGACCTCCAACTCCACTTTCGTGTTCTCGTGGACCCGGATGCCATCTTCAAGCTTCAACTTCTCCAGACCTGCCTCGTCATAGTTCCTGACATCAAAGTTTTCGCGTGTGGCGACGGCTGGCTCCTTGACGAAACCGTCCTTCATCGCATTGGACAGCGGATAGCTGTAGATCACGTTTTTGAAGGGTTCGGAGGTGCCGCCTTTTTCCACTTGAGGGGTTGCGGTGAGTTCCAATCCAAGGATCGGCTTCAGTTCATTGATGGCTTTCACGCCTGCGGTTGCTCGATAGCGATGAGATTCGTCCATGAGAAGGACGAGATCATTGAGGCCCGCCAAGTAGTCAAAGTAGCTCTGTCCGATGTACTCGCTGAGACGCTTTATTCGCGGAGCTTTATCTCCGCGAACTTCGCTGTTGATCTTGGAGATGTTGAAGATGTTGACATGGATCGGGCTGGTGTCGAACATTCGCCCTTGGGCCGCTTCCTCACTCCGCACTCCACGCCCACTCTCATAATTGTCGCCAGTGATGAGTTCTGGTGGATTGGTTGCGAACTCCGCGATGCCCTCGAAGACGTACTTTGGAGTGTTCGGCGTGAAGTCTGCAATCAGTTTATTGTAGATGGTCAAGTTTGGAGCGAGTACAAAAAAGTGGCGGCTGAGCTTTGTACGAAAGAGGTAGGTAATAAATGCACCCATCAGTCGGGTCTTGCCCACGCCAGTAGCGAGGGCAAAGCAAACTGACGGGAAATCACGCTCGAAATCGGTGACCGATGGAAATTCCGCCTTGATTGTTTCCAAAGCCTTGGCGACATCCATTTCTCCTGCCCCGGAAACCGCTTGATCGAGGCTAAGCAATTTGCATATTCGAGCAAGGATTTCGAGTGCCTCCCGTTGCGGTAGCCGTAAGCTCAAGCGGTTCGCAATGGCGTTAACGGTTGGGTTCACTTCGACGAGTCCCCTTTCTCGGCAGCCGCGAACAACTCCATCGACCCGTTGCCATTTTTCTTCCTTCCACGCTGGCGATGGTCGGTCCCCAAATTTTCGGGCGGCGGAGATGGCAGGTCTCTTACCTCTAAACTGTAGTCGTCCTTGCCCCACTCACATTGATTCAAGATCATCTTCGGAATCTTTTTCACAGTAAGATTTGGAAATTGAAACAGTTCCCTTACACGGAACGCTGAACAACAGACAAGCAAGGAACGGTTGTCACCGACTTCGTCGCTCAACTTTTGCAACTGTTCCCGAGTCAGAGTTTGTGTAGTTACATAAATGAAGTCGCGTTCTGTGGAATGCCCGTGCATCCAGTACTCTGTTTCACTGGGAGCATAGGCGAAGCCTTCGAATTTGCACATTGCCTCGGCGAGCATTGCTGCGTTGTACTGCCTACTGATGATCCAGTTACCGAACTGATCTCTTTCCAGTAGCGATGGTGCGAGACTGTAATAACGGAATCCACCTCCCCCTTTCCAGTTAGCCGCATCGGTGACCCCTCCGGTGTCTTGTGCTTCGATGATCTTTTGCATTCGAGGGATAATATGCGTGTGACATTGTTTCCCCAATTCCACAAGGACCCAGCGGCGGCCCATTTTGTGAGCGACAGCACCAGTTGTCCCAGTTCCCGCGAATGAATCCAGAATTAAGTCACCTTTATTGCTTCCCACTTCCAAAATCTTGGCGATAAGCCGTTCGGGCTTTGGAGTGGGAAAATCAGGTAAGCCAAGATCGCGAATTTCACGAACAGCTTGTTGGTTCAAGCCGAAAACGTCCCCGTCAGCCCAGAGAGTAGTCGGGAGAACCCCTTCGGCTGCCTCGGTAAGAAAGAGCTTTAGACGTGGTGCACGATCTCCGTTTGGTCCCCACCAAATGCGCCCATCGTTGTCGAGCGCTTTAAATCCATTCGGATTTCGACTCCAGCAACGATTGCGAGGGGGAAGAAACATCTTTCCACTCGGGGACCTGACTTGGTAAATGTTCTCTGATTTGCCAGTTTTCGCGTATTGGCGACCTCTCGCACCGCCAACCAAACTGATCGTCATGGTAACCGACTGCCATAAACCGCGCGGGTCATCATCTAAATTGTCGTATCGTGATTCCTGCTTTTCTGTTCTCCTGAATTTGTTAGGATGAAATTGCTCGCGCTGTTTGCAATACACAAGAATGTGCTCATGGGCTGTAGAAAAGAACTCGGCGTGACTGCGTACTGCATACGACTTGTTCCAAATCACATCGGCAACGAAGTTGTTGCGCCCGAATACTTCGTCCAGCAAGACCCGGCAATAGTGGGCTTCGTTGTCATCAAGTTGAACCCAGCACGAACCGTCGTCCGAGAGCAATCGTTGCAGAATTTCAAGACGGTCACGCATCATCGTGAGCCATATCGAATGCTCTAACCCATCCTCATATTGAGCAAATGCCGACCCTGTGTTGTACGGTGGGTCTATGTAAATACACTTAATTCTGCCGCCAAATTCTTGTTCAATCGCCTTTAGTGCTAGCAAATTGTCGCCGAATATCACCCGGTTATCGAAAATGTCGAAGTCGGAGACGCGCGTCTTCGCGTGGTAGGCCTTGCTCTGGTCCTCTAGGAGTATGCGAGGTTCCAGCCGTGGGCGAACGTCCTTGCCGATCCAAGTCAACTCCAGCTTTGTCGTTTTACTCATAATCTTTGTCTGGGCTATTTACGTCAGCGACCACCGCACTGTGAATATCGGGCTTAACGAACTTTGCTGCTGAAGCCTCTTTTCGATGTTCGAAATTAGTTCCTCGCGCTGCTTATCGACGCGATCCTGAGCATCAAACAGTTCGCGCCTCTTGTGGTTTCGCGTCGCTTCGAGTTCACGAACCTGTTTCTGCACTGCCAATTTCTCCGCAAGGGCGGCTGCCATTTGCGCGGATCGGCGTGCTTCTCGAATCTGCCTGTCAAAATCCTTCAACTCCTGTTCCAAACCAACCTTGAGATCATCAGACCAGCGGTCGAGCTTATCGAGTTCAATTTCGAAGTAAGTGGCGTTCCTTTCGGTTATCCCCGCGAATATTTCATTCTGCTGACGCTTCAACTGCTCTCCAAGAAGAGACCGTAGACCATCATTCGTCGAAGTCTGATCTAGCAGCGTCTCGGTCGCATCCAATGAGAACAGCCGCCGACACTGTTCCGCATCTAGTGCAGCCCCATCGTCGCAGACACCGCCTAACAGCATATGGTCTTCGGCTTCTAGCGAGGTCACCGATAGTTCCGTGACGTTCAGCCAGCCTGTCTTGCCGATCAACGGTTCCAGAATAGAAATCTTCTTGCCAGATTGAGTGTAATCGAAAGTGAGCTTCTTTGGTTCGAGGGCCAGCAACTTGCAGCCCTCAATGATCCGTTGCGCGAGGGGGTGCCCCAGTCGATACAGATTGGCGTCCTCAACATTCTTTCCGCTCCTGTACGGACCCGGATGAATTTGCTCCTCTGGGAATGGATTTTTGATGAGGGTAAACCCGTTCTGCCCATCCTCAAATTTCGCGTACGGCTGAAGATAGAAGCGGGTCAACTGCCACAGCCAACTGCTGTACTTTCCCAACACCTCGCTGCTCTCTCTCAGGTTGACCCGAAGTTTTTCGTGAACCTCTTCGTCGAAGTTCTCCAAGAGCTTTTGGCGGGTCTGCTTTATCCGTTCGTCTATTTGCGGCTCTAATTCCTGCTGTAGCTGATCGAAATTGAACTGGATTTGCTCTTCTGTCCGGCACTTTTGATAAATGTCAACGATGCGCTTTTCGAAATCTATCCCCGACCCAATGCTGCCTAAGACCTCATCACTGGCACCGAAGACGCCGCTGAAAAGCTTGAACTTCTCGTCCAGCAGTTGGTATACGCGCTGGTCGGCGGCGTTCTTCTTGTTGAGGAAATTGACGACAACCACATCGTGCTTCTGTCCGTAACGGTGGCATCGCCCGATGCGCTGCTCTATGCGCTGAGGATTCCAAGGCAGGTCGTAGTTTATTACAAGCGAGCAAAACTGGAGGTTGATGCCCTCGGCTGCGGCTTCCGTAGCGATCATAATGACAGCTTCGTCATGAAAATAATCGACTAAAGACGCCCGCAGGTCAGCCGTTTTAGAACCACTGATGCGATCAGTGCCTTCGTGCTTTTTCAGCCAATTCTGATAAATCTCTTTCGACTTGGCATCGTTGTTGGAGCCGTTGAACAGCGCGATCCGACCTTTGTACGCCGGGGCTTCTTCCAGAATGGAGCGCACGTACTCTTGCGTCCGTGTTGATTCGGTAAAGATTATGGCTTTTTGAGCGCCACCTTTTTCTTTGGCTTCTGCCAATCCCCGTTTCAATGCTGTCAGAAGCCGTTCTCCCTTAGAGTTCTTCAGGATTGATTTTGCTAGGTCGGTGAACAACCGCAGGGATTCGATTTCCTCACGCACCATTTGAAGCTGCTCTGGAGTGAACAACCTGTCGTTGCTTTTGTCCACATGCTCGTCCCCTTCGTCTTCCTCTTCCCATTCGTCATTGAGTTCCTCGAAGCTCTCGAAAGTTTCCGGTAAGTCCACTGGCGGCTCTTCGACGGGCGCTTTCAGCTTGGCAGCGTTCTCCAGCTTGTTTGCAAGACCTTCGAGTGTCCCCGCGATGGCAAATGTCGAGGATGCTAAGAGCCGACGAAGGATGAGAGTCATCAATTGGCGCTGGCTAGACGGCAAGGCGAAGAGGTTGTCTCGCTGTAGGTAATCAGAAACGAGACTGTAGAGCTTCTGTTCTGCATCGCTCGGGATGAACTCTTCAACCAGAGCAATGCGGTTGGTGAATGGGATGTACTCCAATACCTGACGCCGGAGCGTGCGTTGGCAGATAGGTTTCAGCCGTTCTTTCAAGGCATGAAAATCGGAGTCGGTGTCGAGCCTTGCGAATTGATTCTTGAAGCTCTTGATGTCGCCAAAAATATGTTCATCAATGATGCTCACTAGTCCGAACAGTTCGAGGAGAGAATTCTGGAGGGGGGTGGCTGTCAGCAAAAGCTTCGGAAACGGGGCAAGCGCCCCCTTGAGAGCATTGCCAATCTTGTTTGTAGGCTTGTAGACGTTTCGCAGCCGGTGCGCCTCGTCGATGACTGCGAGGTCCCACGCGATTTGGCGGAGGTAGTGTTCCTTTGAACGCGCAAACTGATAGGAACAGATTACGATCTCAGTCCGGTCGAAGGGATTGAGATTGCCCTGCTTTATTTGCTCGTTAAAGGTTTTGGCTTCCAACAACACCGAGGGTAAGAAAAACTTGTCCGAAAGTTCCTGATGCCATTGCTTGCGGAGACTGGCTGGAACAACAATCAGAATCTTGTGCTTCCGCTCAGCCCACTTCTGGGAAAGCAGAATTCCCGCTTCGATGGTCTTTCCCAAACCCACTTCGTCAGCGAGAATCGCGCCTTTGGACAGTGGGGAGCGAAAAGCGATTAGAGCCGCTTCGACCTGATGCGGGTTAAGGTCTACCTGAGCGTCGGCAAGCGAAGCGGCAAGTTTTTCCATGCTGTCCGAGGCGCAACGCTTCGTAAGCTCGAACGCGAAATACTTTGCATGGTAGGCGGTGCTCATTCGTCAGATTGAGTTCGAGTCGCCTTTTTCGCTGCTGCGCTTCGGCCCGGAAGCATGGGCATTCCTCTCTCGTCGAGAAATAGGCACACATTCGATCGCCGAACCGATCCTAGTCGCCTACTTGACGCCATGCGTCGTGCTCCATTTAATGCGAAGAATTACGGGCAAGATTCTATCACTTGGCAAGCTGTAAGCGATGTGTCAAATGTTCAACATGCCGCTATGTTAACATTAGAAGTGAAAGGTGCCGCCAATGGCCGCCGTGGAAGTTTTGAAAATTGAGGAAGCCGGGTCGGATTATATCCGGCTGCGGGATGAGAAAACAGACGTTCGAATTACATTTGCGGACGATGAGATGTTTTCGAAGGAAGATTGCGCCGCCTTTTTCCGTTCTCTGAGGGGCAAGCCCGCTGCGATTCCCGTGGATGGTCCATTCTTTATTGCAGTGGATATGTGGCAGGACAGGTGTGACGGCAGTCTCATGGTCATTCCGTTTAACTTTACGATTGCGTCTGTCGAGCGGTCTTGATCCTCTTTGCTGATGACCCACTTCAATTGCGTTTGGCACTTTGCGGCAACTCTCCTGCTGAAATTTCAGTCAGCTGAGCAATGACCCGCTTGAGTTCTTCGGCCAGACGATTGGAACCTCTCTTCCCATAGACTCCGGTGAGTTCCGTAAAATACCAAAGCTGATCTTCGCGGCCACGTTTGAAGCGTTTCCAAATTGCCGGCCCGATTTCCCTGTAGTCCTCAAGAATTGCGCGTGCGTTGTATAGCTTGTCCGCTGCCGAAACCAGCAGCGTCCCTTCTGGCTCGTCCCCGAGACGGCGAATGTAGGAAATCTTTCTGGTTTTCCACTCTAGCTTCTTGCTGCTGTCTTCTTCAAAGCTGTCTGTGCATCCTTCGACAATTTTGGCGACTTCCTTCCCGAAGTTCGCCTCGACATCACGCAACCGAGGCAAGCCACCTTCGTCTTCAACTGTGTCGTGCAGGAGAGCGCCGATGACCATATCCTCTGTCACTGGAAAATCCACGTACCCACTCTCACCCATCACGAGCGAAGCGACCCCGATCAGATGAGCAATATAAGGCACGCTCGTCTCTTTGCGATAGTTGATGTGTACCTGACGGGCGTAATCAATGGCGCGAGTGAACCGAGCGGTGAGGTGGAGAAAACTCGCTGGCTTTGGTTCCTTATTCGTTTTCATGTGTTCTATGTTCTCCCGTTTCCCGCCGATTCGATTTCTACCACAAGCGAGTTCCTTTTCGATGACAGACACCCGGTTCAACGGAGTCTACCCCGGCGCATCGGTTTTAAGGTGTAAAACTCAGTGACGAGGCGGAACGATTCTGTCTGCCATGTGCTTCTCCAATTCTGCAACTGGATACAGCACCATCCTTCCGAGCCGCGTGAATGGCGGACCATTTTTCGACCGAAGCAGTCTCCACGCTCGCAGAGTCGCAACCTTCACGCCAAGATATTCTGCCGCTTCCCGTTCCCTGACATGGTGTTTTCGTAGCCTTCGATTCTCGGGATGAGTTGCCAGTCGGCGGCACACAATCTCTGCGATTTTCGCCGCCAAAGCGCCCTCGTCCATTGTCAGAGACGTTTGATGGTTCGGCTCGCTTGACTGGGCGATGGCGATCTGAACCGACTCGCGTACCGTGCGTATGTGGCTTTCCAGTTGAAGAAGTTCTGCGTCTAGATAGACTAGCTGGTTTCTTGCCTTACTCGCGTTTGACATTAATCTATCCTCCAGCATGAATTATGGAGCGTTGGCACAATGGCAGCACATGAGTTGTTGTATCGCAATCGTGCCGCGTATCGTTACCCGCTGTCTTCGAGGTTCTGGCGATTCGCTACAGATGGACCTCTTCCCGGCAAAACTCTTCTGTGATAGCTTCCCTTTGGGAGATCGTCCAACTAGATGACAAATCCTATTGCTCCCTCTTTTGTAGTTGGAGAAACCTACCAAGATCATAGAGGCGCGTACAAGGTCGTTACTGTCGATGAGAATCGAATAATTTACGATTACGGTGACGGGATTCAGCAGAAAGGGAACCCCGAAATAAAATGGCGAATCCATCGCAACATTGTTTCCGAGCAAAGCCCTTCGCAGACCACACATTCCACCCATCCTTTTCGGTCAGCCAATGATGAGCAGTTTTGGACTTACCATGAGGTGTCCCCGATATTTGCCGACGTAATCAAATCCTACGGCAGGGGACACAAAGATTTTATGTCGCACGAAAAGATAATTGCCTCGTTCATAGAACATCCCCAAGGTCAGGTAATTCTCAACCGATCTCATGACAGCAGGTCAAACCTATACTGGGTTGGTGTAATGCTGGCATGGTTCAGCAAAATATTCACCGACGGGAATTCACAGTGGGAGAAAACCTTTGAGCGCAAGAAAATCAGCTCGGCTTGGGCATACCGGGTGCGTCGAAGAGAGAATGCCACTCGAAAATAAGGGACATGTCTATGAGAGTTTACGTCTTCGAATGTTCAGCTGATAGCTATGTGAAACTCTTGGTGCCGAAGAGGGAAAGCCCTCCGGCAGCGAATCAGCATTGCAAAGGCATGTGGAACCTATCCAAACAAGGTCTTGAAATTCTCGTCCAAGAAATTTTGGAAAAGCGGGGCTTTCGTGGGATTGGAATTGACAATGGCTCCATAGAGGCCCTTGGTCACCTCCACGGCCCACCCGAACAGACTGTGGGATGCAATTTGAGCGAGCATAACATAGTCAGCTTTCGGGTCGCCCGTTGATGATAGAAGTCCCTTTTGCTTAATGTGCCTCAAGTAATCGGGGCAGTTGTCCGGGGTCCCAGCAGGCAACGGAATCGGATGAATGATTTCATTGCGAATTTCTATGAGGTATCGAAGGTCTTCTTGGAGGTCGCCAGACACGCCATACCGCGTTTCCATCAGTCGCGCCAAAGAGTCTGCGGACAATTCAATTGGAAGTGGTTCCACTCGCAGCATTCCCTCGTACTCAATTGCGAACGATTGAATAGCCGCCAAGAGAAGGGGAATGCCTGCATAGACGAAACGTGAAGTGTTCTTGTCCGGTCGGGAGATGGCTTCGTCTCTGGATAAACGAAACAGCCTTGCTGTCAAAAAGAGCAAATCCTGCGAGACCGTACCCCACGTCCCCGACTTGCGCTCAGTAATCCGACCTGAGCGGTCGGACCTTCCAGTGTTCGCCATCGTGATAACCTTCGTTCTAACAATATTGAATGCACGTTGAAGAAAGTAAATTTCATGTATCGAGGAAATCCCACTCGTCGCCAAGCGCCCAACGGATTGCGGACAGCTTGCCTTGTAGAAATCCCCAGTCGAAATCAGAGTGAGGCCCGGCAATACTTCTGCCGTACTTTTTCAAAACTTTCCGAGCCGCCTCTTTTCCAACTTTGAAGGTCTCCCGAGTGTAGCCCTTCTCGCCCCGTCGCGACTTGTCTAAGCGAATCATCCGCCTGTAATACCAAACTCGGTCGAAGAGTTCATTCTCTGCTCTAACGATTTCTTTTTCGGGTCGGTGATGGTTTTTTAGAACGCCGAACGTGTGGAAGAGTTCTCGGTGACGCTTGACGAAGCCTTCGAGCATCGGTCGCTCCCAGTACTTAATTTTGAAAGAGGGGCGATTGTTGCGCTCGTAGGTCTTGAGGAAATCTTTTGCGGAATTTGTGAGGAAGCCGGACACGATGAACAGCGCCACATCTGGACGTTCGGCTTCTGCCCATGTGAGCAAGTTGGTGAGTTCCTTTGCTCCTACGCCGCTCTTGAAGTGCTTGCAGTCGATGAACCATTTCTCATGACTTTTCGTTCTGTCCACATCAACACGTTCGTAGATGGCCTCGATGTCTCGACCGCTGTCGGCAGGGCTACTGGCTTTTCCCGTGCCCTTGCGCCAGTCGAGATTGATAAAGCCGATTTCGGTCAGGAGTTCAAAGCAGAACTCCTCAAAGTCTGTCGCAGAAAGACGGTCAAATCGTAATCGGCTCATGAGCGGATTCTATTAACAAGACGTACAATCCAGCAATGAGCAAAATTTATGTCCGGCAAATGAACCTACGCAGATGGTTCCCGCCGCATGACCGCTACGCTGCCTGCGTTGCACGGCTTTGCATCCTACGAGAAGACTTATTCCTCCAAATGGAGGGAATCCGCGCACGCAGAATTGCAGCGTTGGACAGTCATTCAGTAGTGTGGCGACGGATATACTTTTGGAGGGGCTTGGTGAAAACGGTGGGAGAGATTCGTCAGACGATTGACACACTGCACACCATTCCCGAGTTTAGGGCGGCGGTCAAGGTCCAATCGCCGCAGTGGAGGAAGAAGTTTGACGGCATTGTGAGGAAGCTGGCGCAAGCGAGAGTGCTGGTCAAGAAGATGCGTGACTCCCTTGGCGGACACGTACTACACCAAACCGTCGAGGAAGCCTTGAACAACATGTCGATGGGCGCATTCAGTTACATTGAGGTCGGACCGATTGCGAAGAAGACGCACTACAAGTTTGCAGGTGACCTCGTGGTGGAGATGATGCTCGCGGGCGTACCGGAGGCTCAGCGAGAGACTGAAACAGAAAGGCATTTCAGAACAATTGCTGACCTTCTTCCTGTATTTCAGCTAACCGACATCATCCTTACTCTGTATGCAGATGGACGCAGCCTCGTGGACTGACCGCGCGTTTTACGACATTCAGCAAACGGTTCTATTTCAGCGTAAAATGTGGGAGCCTGACGACGCTGCAAATGCGCCAAATACGGGATTCATCGGGGGGCGAAAGTGCGGAGGGTATTTTGAACGCGGACCATGCCCAGTCTCCCGGCACTTACGAATTCTTAACATAACGCAAGCATTTTACTCTGTCTTCCGCAAGCCGACGTAGAATACAAACGTGGCAACCCTAATCGCACTTCTAATTCTTGTCGCCGTGGCCATTTTCTTGATCGGAAGAAGACCAAGACCGCAAATCGAGGCTGACGCCGGTGTTAGAGCGGAATTTGGCATTCCACTGACGGAGGAAGAGGTTGATTTGGAGCGTCAGTATAACGAAGAAATTATGCAGCTACTCGAAACAAGGATTTGTGCATCCGGCTTTTTCAAGGCGGAGAAAATCCCTGACCTTATGGCAAGGCTCAGAGGAGCATCTGTTCCATTCGGTCGGACCAATACAGGCGTAGCGTTCGATGGCAATATAATTTTAGCGGTCGAAGAAAAGAAGGCGTTAGGTTTGAACCCCCGAATGAAATACTCGAAGACATTCGTTGAGTATTTTGACCCTTTAGCATTCAAAACCATTGAACCGAAGGCTACCCTCGAATGTATGCACCTTGATGCGTTTCATCGTGTGTCCCGAAAGAAGGAGCTTCTCAGCTTGAAGAAACTCGGTTTTGTTAAGCAGATCAAGATAGTTCCCGTTGGAGACAGCCGCGATTGTGCGAAAATAAAGCGATTCAAGAAGATTCACCACCTCCAAGAATCGCCGGAGTTGCCTCTGCCCGGTTGCGATGCTCCATACTGTCGTTGCGTGTATATTGCGATTATTCCCAAGGATGTTTAGTACCCACATTTCCTGCTGCGTTAAAATCTCACCGGAATATCGGAGCCCTGTACCCGAACTCCAGTAAAGCCGTTTGCATATAACATCATGCCGACCGCCATACCCGCTGTGGCTTTGTCGAGCGTTGGGCCAGATCGGACGCATGCAATGGGCAGCTTGCTCGCTGGATCGGTCGGAACGAGCTTTACATACGGAACTAGCGTGCCTCTAGAAGAGCGGAAATGGACTCGCGTTGGTGTCTTGCCACCGTCATCTGTTCCCTGCTTGGTCAATTCTCGTTGCCGGACAACAACACGCCACTCTTTCTCAACTTCGAACGCTTGATTCTTAAATCCCACGATTTCTTCCATCAGAATATCGGCTAAGGTTTGGCGAAGTACAGGATATCCGAATAATGGGTGGCTGCCGATGTTCGCAACTGCCTCCCCGGTGGCGGGGTCATCAAAGATCGCCAAAAGCGATTCCAAAACAGCCCCGCATTTCTTGATCTGTTCGTCGCGGTCGTATTCAACTTTCACCCATTTAGACGTGAGCGTCGTCGGTTCCGGTTTGAATCCTTGACCGGCAGTCAAGTCCGGCGCTGGAACCTGAAAGCCAAGCGAGTACCCACCTTGTTCCCCATAGGTTCGCCACTGACTTAACAGGTTGTCTTCTTCGCAGAAGCAAGCTAAATAGATCGGTCTAATCACACCAGTATTGGAGATGTCTTGTTCAAACGACCGTTGGAAGTCTCGCGCAATTCCGAGGGATAGTGAGTTCTCGGGCTGCTGATTTTGGGCAATCCAGCCATCTAAAACGTCTTTGAGAACGCTATAGCCATAGATAACTTCAGTTGGATCATTAAGAAAGTAAGCCGATGATGCCCAAAGTTCATTGTTCTCGATGATTCCTTTTATTCCCGCTGCAGAGGTGTAATGAAATAGGCGACCCGTTCGGGGCGCTGGTGGGTTACGTTTTCTATCATTGTGAAAATCCAAAAGCTTTTGGTGTGCTGCACGTGCCCGACGGACTGCGGCTTGATCGTAATCGCTTAGAAGCATGTTGACTGGATTTTAACGCAGAATGGCTCGGTCGAGCGCGTCACGTAATGATTGTTTCTCTGCCGGGGTCTCCACCATAAATCTCCGGCATGTGGCTCTTCGCCTCAACCAGTAAGCACCCGCCCTCAATCTGCGCCAGCACGTCCCAGCAGGGTCCACGTTGGAGCCAGAATTCCTGAAGCCGTGGCGCGAGTTGCCCAAGCCCGACACGCTCAAGGAATTCAGAATCTCGATATTCGATGTACTTTTTCTCCGCGAGCGGGGACACCCATTGAATGTCTTTCTCGTCGAGAAAGTATCGGGACAAGTCATCAATTCCTTGTTGGCTCCCGCTTTCCGTCGCTGTCTGATGTTGCCATCGGGATTGGGTTCGGAGGAATAGGCGCAAGTTTGGGCATCTTGATTTCGCCATTCTCTTGCTCATAGCTAGCGACCAATGAGATAACAAGGTCACGTAAGACTTTCGCTTGGTGCCACGCCATTGTGACGAAGCCGCGCTCCTGCACGACAAATCCTCCGGAAATATCACCCGGCGACTTGGGAACTAGCTGTCCGATCTGGAATCGCACATCTACGAGAGTCCAACTACAATTCAGGAAATTTCCATAAATCTCAGGAACTTCGTATTCCCCCTCGATCCATTCGAACTTCTGCTGCGTGGGTTGTTTCGTTTCGTCTGTCATTAGTATTTACCTTCCACCTGCGGCGGCATTTTGAAGCTGAGGAGACGCCGCTCTGATTGGAAGTGCCCATGCATTTTCATAGCCTTTAATAGTTATAACCGTAGCTGAAACATTGCTGACTTGTCCGCCACCCGTTGCGATGTTGAAGTTATTCTGAATATTTCTAATCGGTTGCGACCGGCGGGCGAGTTCCACACTCTCTGTAGCGGACCCCGCTACCATCTCTTGACCAAAACTTGGAACAGAGAGTGATGCCGTCGAAAGACCTCTATCTACGAATGGCGTCCCACTAACCCAGTCCACTAGCTGGCTAAACGGCACAAATCGAACGACCAAAGCAACGTCGAACGCAGCGGCTACTTTTTTCAGCGTGGTTATCGTTGGGTTCGAAGCAGTTGGATTTTCCAGTCGATAAATCTGATTCTGTGAGGTCTCGATTTCATCCGCCATCTTCGGCTGACTCCAACCCTCTCGCGCCCGCAGTGCACGTATTTGAAATCTGATTCCGTTGTCGATCTGCGATTCGACAAACTTCGCCCTTGCCTCCGGCCCTCTTGCCAATCTTTTCCAAAGCTCTTTCTTAGTCCATATTGAACGGGTGGAGTGTGGCCTCTTCGCTTTCGAGTTCGCGCAGCCTTCGTTTCGCAATTCCTTTTCCTTGTCTGTCATTCTTCACCTTCTTGTTATTGGGATGTAGGAGTTTATACGACCCCTCTTCTACTTCACCAAAATATCCGTAAATCCGATAATAAAACTTGCCTTGAGAACACTTGATAGGACGAAACCGTATCTCTGAAATTCCTCCCTCACCATTCAATGGATCGAAATCTTGCCCATCCATCTCATCCCATTCATCCCACGGCGTGACTTGCAAGTAGCCAATTACGTCTTTAATCTCATCCCGATGATCTAGGGGCAGGGTGTCGTACCAAGACTGAACGGGCTGCCCTTCCTTGGGCGATTCAAAGCCAAGGAACTCCCACTTGAAGTCTTGAACCTCATCGCTCATAGAATACCACAAAAAAGGTGTAGGTTAATTCAGATTCAGAAAATAAGTCTTAAAAGTACACCATTATTGGTGTCAACAGAAAAGGCGGTTTCAAGCCTAGATGTAATACACCTGCTTTGCGGTCGGCGGGGCGAAGCCCCCAATTTCAGTCGCTAAACCAATGTTAACGGCGTCTTCCCCGGAGAACGAAACGTCTGCTCCGCTCTTGAGCTGGGACCACATTTTGGAACTTAGGGTCAAGTATTCCTTTAAGATGGATTCCGTTCTGGAGTCGTCGAGAGTCAAGGATTGTATCCGTCCTTTGAGGTCGGCGACCAACGCGTTTTGCGTCGTCATGGTGCTGCGATGAATCTGAAACAGTGCGTGGGCGCTAGTCAGCCGTCGCTTAGCTCCCAAGTAAGCAATCGTGCCTATCGACATCACCGAGCCAACGTTATAAATCGTGAGGGGCAGCGGGTAAGCCTTGAAGAAATTGTGCAGAGCTACGCCATCTCCCACAATTCCCCCGGAGGTTTGGAACAGAAGATGAACGTGGGTCACGCTCAAATTCGGATTCGTTGCGGTTGACATGCTTTGGAATATTCTCTGAACAGATGCCTGATCTATCTGACCGCAGAAGACACCATATATTTCTTGAGGCGCAACGGGCTGTGGAACTGCTGGAGGTGTTGTGGACATGAGTACTATTCTAGCATAGTAGCTGGCATGTTATTATGGAGCGTGTGCCAGAATCCGCTCAGGTATGCGATGAGAGCCAAACCATATGTCGTTATGAAACTGGAATGCCCACGCTGTAAGACCAAGCAGAAGGTTCACGTTGCCGCCCGTGCCGGATTCGCACAGACGGGTGACCAGACAATTCAGTGCCTTAGGTGCGACAATTATTTCAAAGCAACAGTTCCCGATAGGATTGTAGGCGGGCCATTCCCGGCGTAGCTGGTGACCACGCTACCCTTACGAATCGCGGTTTCCAAGGATGGTGTTGCTCTTCAATGCGGCTGCGAGGGATTCGCAGTGGGGTTCTGCTGATTCCGTAGATACTCCTCCAGCGATTTGGGTCTGAAAACGAACCGGAAGCCGCGCTGTTTATTCATATCCACCGACTTTTGCAGGTCGAGATCATCGAAGTCAATCACATGCTCGGTTGGTTCCATGGTGTCGGGATTCACAGTGGTGAAGCGAAGGTTACCACCGACCAGCCAGTAGTCCGTTACGTCATAAACGGTGCCATCTTTTAGATAAAGCTGCACGTGAATCGGTTCTGTTTCTGATCGGAATTCGGATACTGGCGGAGGAACGTGCTGCTGCGGAGGCGTCGGCTCTAGCGGGGCCGGAAAGGACTCAAGCCCGCCGAAGGGATAGTAGGGCGGCACGCCGCAGCCAAATTCCCATTCCCAGTAAGGATTGCAGTTCGGCCACATGTATCCGTTGAAGCCCAAGCCAAAGAACAATAAACCAAAGCCGAAGAAGGGAGCGCCAAAGATCGGCTGAATCGGTTGCCTCGGATGACGCCTCCACGGAAAGATGCGTAGAAACGGGGACCGTGATGTCTCGGGCCGTCTGGCCGACAAGCGAATTCCATGAGGTCCGGCACTCGAAATCGGAGGCTGGGAAACTCTAGCGGACGCGTGCGGAGCCGAGATAGCCGGGGCGCTGGGTGAATGCCTTCCAATACTGCCGGAATGACCGCTAGGATGGCCTCCACCAGAATGGCCACCGCCCGAATGACCTCCACCAGAATGACCTCCGCCATGTGCCAACGTTGACTGCGGAGCGACGACGGCCAAACTCGTAACGAAAAAGACGCTATGCAAGACTAAGCGGCGCAGAGAGCACTTCATGCTGGAACCCCCGGATCAACTGAGGGCCACGTTGCCCAATCTTGCTACCATTCCGCGCTGCCAGCAGCATTCAGATTTTAAGTAATCGACACAGTGAGGAAATCATGCGCCATGGGCGGCTCAACTGACTCACCAACGGCACCGTGGCGGCGGTCAACAAGGCTCGTGGAGCCTCCAAACCAGCGGGGCCGGACTGCGGGGTGGCGGGCGGTCGAAACAGGGCATTTCCGGCTGCGGCGGTCCTCATATCCCCTCGGCTTTTGTGCCTGCCTCACCTTCACCCACCGCGCCCTCTGAGCCTTCGCTATTTTCCTCCGGGCATCTGCGGAAAGGGTTCGCTTTTTGCCGTTTGGGGACGGCGTCGAGGTTCCCGATTTGGTCTCCCGTTTGGATCATGAAATCAAGACACGACAGCGGGATTAACGTCATCACGGTAAATCCGAGTCGTATGCTGCCCACATTCTGGTAAGACTTCTAAGGATGTGGCGGTGGGATATGAGCACGTCTGCTCCCGAGGAATGGCTATATCTGATTAACGTTGCAATCGGAGCATGAATCCTCATTTGCTCGCATTAAGAAATTCTAGAGGGTGGAACACTATAGAGTTTTATTGCATTTGGCGGATTTTCCTTCTGGTTCGCTTTTTTCGCTTTTTGCCAAACGAACTATTTCTAATCACTGCTAACACCTTGATGAATTCCTGATTGAGTGCCTTTTCAGCAATATCAGACTTCCGCTCCCCGCGAGCTATGCGGCTGATGTAAGAAACATCGACCCCCAAATTATGGGCCACTCGTGCGTACAGACCTCTGAAAAGTGAGACTGCCGTAGAGCATGTTACTGCACCTGTTTTTTTCACGATCTCCATCCTTCACGCCGACTGTATCCATAGAATTGGATGTACGGGTGTATTCGCAGAAGTCGGCCCAGTGAATACAGCCCCTCTTTATAGTCGGTCATCGCTATGTGTATCATGTCATGTACGATGACATGATAAAGGAAATAATTGCAATGGTTATTTATTGTAATGATATATATTTAGTAGAGAAAGAGAGGGTCAATCCATGGTGGAATATGAAACTGCCCGGAGGGTGCCACGCTACCCATTTACCGTCGATGCCACAGTAATCGACACTTACCATAAGGTGCAAACGAAGGCACGGACAACTACGCTGGGACTATACGGGTGCGGCATAACCACTTCAAACCCATTTGTCCAAGGAGCGAGCGTGAGAATTAGACTATCCCATCGAGGAGCGGAGGTAAGAGCACTCGGCATTGTGGCTTACGTCCGCCCTAACTTGGATATGGGAATTGCGTTTACCGACATTGATCGAGAGAGTGAGCGGTTTTTAGAGTTGTGGATCGCAGGATTAATCCGTTCGACTGCTCAAAAACTATGAGGATATGCCAAGGCAGAACTATCCCTGACATCCCTTTTGCCTCACTCTAGACCCTTCGAACTATCGTATTTTTTCCTAAAGTATTTTCGAATTTAGTCGATGCACCTCCAACAGGAGGCACCATGATCGTAAATTCAGCGGTTCCTGTTGCTCAGTACCTTCGGATGTCCACCGAGCACCAACAGTATTCGCTTGAAAACCAATCGACGGCAATTCAAAAATATGCGGAAGCTCACGGTTTTGAGGTCATCCACACTTATTCGGACGCTGCGAAAAGTGGGCTAGTTCTTAGACGGAGAACGGGGCTGCAACAGCTTTTGAAAGATGTGGTGGGTGGGACTTCCGGCTATCAAGCCATCCTTGTCTTCGACATTAGCCGCTGGGGACGATTTCAAGATACGGATGAATCCGCACACTACGAATTCCTCTGCAAATCGGCAGGCGTTCCGGTGCATTACTGCGCCGAGACGTTTACAAACGATGGCACTCTTTCCAGTTTGATAATGAAGGCACTGAAAAGAACAATGGCAGGTGAGTACAGCCGTGACTTGGGAGTCAGAGTTTTCGCTGGAATGAAACGTCTGACACTTCTCGGATTCAAAACAGGGGGTGTTCCGGGTTATGGGCTGCGGCGCATGCTCGTTTCTGCGTCTGGCCTCCAAAAGCAAGAATTGGCTCTTGGCGAGCGAAAGAGTATTGCAACGGACCGTGTCATCCTAGTTCCGGGTCCGGCCCATGAAGTTGAGACCGTAAAAGAGATTTATCGGATGTATATATCCGATAGGCGAACTCTTTGCGCGATTGCGCGTAAGCTTAACAGCAGTGGCGTACCACGGCCCGGTCACGCCCAGTGGAATTTTTCGGCAATCAGAATAATACTCACGCATCCGAAGTACATTGGCTGCGCGGTATTCGGTCGGGTCTCCAAAAAACTCAACACAACAACAGTGAATGTACCGAAATCGGAATGGATTTTGACGCCGGGAGCTTTTGAACCAATCATTGATCCTGTCACGTTTGCAGAGGCACAGAAGGTCTATAGGATACATCGTTGTGAACGAACGGACGAAGAATTGTTGGATGACTTGCGCCAACTGGTAGCCTCTAAAGGGAAATTGTCATACAAGGTCATCAAAGATTCGCCTGATGTCATGGCTCCGGGGACATATGGCGCACGCTTCGGGAGCTTGCGAAATGCTTACAAACTCGTAGGCTACGGGAATGCTAATAGACTCAGAGGAGCTGATTCGCGTCGTCGCACTATGGCTCTGCGCGAGGAGCTTATCTCCCGAATTGCCGGAATGTTTCCTGACGACGTGTCGATTGTCAGGCCCGGCGTACACTGGCGAAACCGATTGCGGGTATTTAAGCGACTCACTGTATCGGTACTTATTGTCCGATCAGATTTAGTTTACAAGGATACGCGCCGTTGGTTAGTCGAACCAAACCGACATGAGCGCAAATTCATCACTTTACTTGCACGCTTGGATGAAAGTAATCAAGCAATCGTTGATTTTCACGTTTTCCCTAACATTGATCGCCGTACTCAATTCCAGAGAAGTGACACTTGGATGACTCGTGGTAAGCGACTCAGTGATCTTTCACAATTTTGCAAAGTAGTCAAACAGGTGCAGCGTATGCAGAGTAATAAACTTCGGAAAGAAGGCTTTCAAACATAGCATTTCATGGCGAGAGCAAAGTTCGAATCTTTCTTTTGACAAAGTCTTGGGCACAGTGTTTACTACTGCGCTCGGCTATGCTCTCCGCGACCGAATTAAACAACGACCTTGTGAGGCGGTTCACTCGTTGGCTACGAGTTCTGGACTATACCCCGCATACGAATCGCCATTATTTGAGTTCCATATCATCTTTTTGCCGTTTCCTTGATGGTATTCCGGCGACAGACGTGACCCATCTCGATATCCGGGATTTCTTGGCAACAGTTGCGCGAAGAGGCGTTAAACGAGCAACCGTTTGGAGCACTATGTGTGCGCTCCGGTGCTTCTTTGATTTTTTAAACATGGGAGGACTCATCGCTTGGTCTCCTCCGCGATTCGTTCGACTGCCACCATTGAAGCGCAGGGTCCCTCGTGTCCTTACCGAGAGCCAACTGCGCTTGATCTCAAAGGCAGCACGCGACCTCCACGAGCGAACGATGATTGCTGTGCTCTACGGGACCGGGGCACGTGCAGGCGAAGTCCGTTCGATGAGAGTTGAAGACGTTGACCTATCGGCCCGTCGCATCCGAGTGTTCGGAAAATGTGGATACCGATATGTTTTGTTCCCCAAGGCGATTTCGGGTCTTATTCGTCGGTATATCGGAAAGCGAAGAAGCGGGTATTTATTTGTTTGCCGGTCATTCCCCAAAAAGCTGCATCTGATTCACAACTCTGATGGGTCTTGGCGATCTTACTTCTATAAATACAATCCTTCAATAAGGCGTTCAGAGAGGCTCTACTGGTATGCGCCCGGAAGAGAGAAACTCACGCGCAAACAAGCATTGAGTAGACTAAAGCAAAGAGTCCCAATCCGTACTCCTGAAGTTCTAATCGGACGTAAGCCATTAGGAACCACGACAGTGCGGTATGTAGTAATGCGAGTTGGCCTGAAGGCAGGCATCCATGTGAATCCTCAACTCATTAGGCATACGTTTGCCACGCATCTACTTGACCACGGAGCGGACATAAGAATGATTCAAATGATGCTGGGGCATATCAGCGTCAGTACGACGCAGACCTATACGCACGTAAGCATGAATCAGGTTCAAAAGGTGCTTGAAAAATGCCATCCGATAAATCTGTGAATTCCCGGAAACCAATTCGTAGATCAAGACGCATGATTCCTATCAGAGCAGATCAGGCAAACCTGCCTCCGATCTTTCTGACGATTAAATTGCGAAAGGCTATCGAGCGGCTTTTGCCAGCGGAACACTATCAACGATTGCGTCAGCATTTTGAAATTTACGGTTGTCTGCATTGTTCAAGAAAGAAAGTAGTGTATGGAGCCAATGGGTTTTGCAAGCTTTGCATCAACATGATTGGCAAGCGCATAAGAAAGATTGACGCGAAGCTACGCGCCAGAAAATCTACTCCTGTGCCCAAACTCGAAGAGGCTTTTCTCCGACCCTACGACTCTGCGCGACAGCTGCTAGCCGATCTGATGCCGAGGATTGGCAAAGGATTAATACGGAAAAAAACCGATCCCAAATTCCCGGCCAAAGTTTACTTGAGGTTTTAATCCTGCAATTTTCAATCGAAAAGCATTTCCCTAATTGATCGCTTGATTGGACTATGACTAATTTGCGCCAAGTTCTGCTTAACAATACCCGTTCAATTATGGTTTGGTGCACGTGCCATCACTGTACTGCCAACAGCTAACGCCGCCGTGATGGGAACATGCACCGCTGCCGGTCGCTGAACTGGTTGTGCTGTCATTACATAACGCGCCTATCCTGTGACGGTCGCTCTGTGTTGCGTTTCCGCCAAGCGTCATTCCGCCTGCCAGCAAGATAGTGAATACGACCTTCCACGCGGCTAGTTTCATTCTCATTGTTTGGCTCTATTCGCAGATATCATTTTTCCCTAACGTTCGTAGCGTCTAGGCTCCAAATCATCATCGGGTAAATTTCAAATCACTGGATCACTTTGTTGAATCACCTTTGGGCAAAGAATACAGTGCCTTCAGAATTCCCTAAAGTGATACCTGCCAGAAGTTGGTGTGTTACATTGTCGGAAAGCAAGTAATAAACTCCGACTCCTGTGGCCGTTTGATTTGGAAACGCGCACGGAGAAGAACCAAAAGTTATAGACAAGTCATAAAAGTTCTTCCCAGAGCTGTCAGCGGCAATTGTTCCCGAAAATGAGCATCCAGAACTTGAGCCGCTCACCGTCCCATTGGAATTAATGGTAACCGTAGTCGTGATTCCGTCCAGTAATGCTCCACTCCAACTCCCAGAAATGGCACCGACGGACGCCGCAGTATTGTAATTAAAAGAGGCCGGCGCGAGGGCCGTCCCATTAAAGGTTACAGGGGTTCCGCTTTCAGTAATGGTGCCATTCACGCTCTGACCCGGCACGTCAGTTGCAATGAGAGTATCGCTAAAGACTTGGCCAGTGGACAGGTAATCCGTCACGTTCGCAGTGAGGGAATCGTTGCCAGAAGTGGCCTGCCCAGCAACCATGCCGTAGACATAGAATGTGTTTCCAGTAGTGGTGCCGTAAATTCCATAGAACTTGTCGTTCGGTAAAACGATTGAAGAAAAGGAATATCCGCTGGATACAGTCCCCGAATAGACCCCTTGAGCTTGCCCGGTATAATTTGTCGTACCGCCGCTTCCACCGGAATTACCGCTATAACTTGAGCCGCAGCCAAGAATCGTTAGACAGAATAGACAGAAAAGAGGCAGTGTTCTGGTCATTTATATCTCCATCAGGTTTTCGTTACGTTTCGTCGGTGATCTTAGCTCTTGATTGTTGGCTCCGACCTATAACATTTCTGTTATATTGCTATGTAAGTTACTTCTTATAAGGAATTCGCTTCCTTCCGCGTTAACGGGTTGTTTACTATGAAATGCACGTAACCCATTCTGTTAAATTCCTTGAGACCTTTCATTAGCCGAAGAGGAGAGAACGCAAACTATGAAGAACTTAACTCGGTGCCTGCTCTCTGTGTTGCTACTCATTCAGTTTCCATCAAGTTCCATGGCCTCGCCTCAGCAACAGGCTTCGATGAAACAGGATCAAAACTCACCTGCGACGAACCTGAAAAACACTCTTGAAGACGGGACTCCCATTAAATTGCGGATTTCGCAGTCAGTCTCCTCAGCGGATGCACACGTCAATGATCGCGTCGAATTTGAAGTGCTTGAAGAAATCAAAGTCGCTGATACGTTGATAATTCCAAAGGGCGGAATCGCGTGGGGAACGGTCACAGAAGCTCAACCAAAACGGCGTATGGGGCGAGGCGGGAAGCTAGAAATCGTAATGGATTCGGTCAGACTAGTTGATGGCGAGAAAGCAGCCCTGCGTGCCACCAAAGATGTCAAAGGCGGAGGTCACGTTGGAGCAATGACGGTAGGCATCGTTGCGACCGGGCTTATCTTTTGGCCGGTAGCCCCGTTATTTCTATTCATGCACGGCAAGGACATTACTATTCCGAAGGGAACGGAAGTTCCTACGTTTGTTAGCGGAAACTTCGCGCTCGACATGGCGAAATTCATGCCGAACGGAACTCCCGTCGAGACTCCGACCAGCAACAATGCGGAAGTCACAGTTGTATCAAATCCTGCGGGAGCCGATATCGAGGTCGATGGAGCTTTTGTCGGGAGTACGCCTTCCACAATTAACGTCACTGCCGGGGATCATACCATTTCGCTAAAAAAGTCAGGCTTTACAACGTGGGAAAAAACAATGAAGGTCAGTGGCGGGAAAATCCAAATTTCTGCCGACTTGAAAGCAAGTGAGAAGTCAGCGGCGCAGCCGGGCAATTAGTGTTATTCGATTCAGTTCCGAGTCACTGAAGTTCACTAGCCGTCTTCAAATTGGACGGGATGTAACGGTTCAACCCTGCGCGCCGATGTTAGAATCCGCCCAACGGAGAATCATAGACATGAAAAAAGCAAGATTGCTATTGCCATTTCTTCTGTTCTCCATGTTTACGGGAGAGGTTCTTCTGGCACAAGAAACACCGAAACCAATCGCGGGCCGTTTGATCGTCACTTAGCGCGGCACACGAGAGGACGAAAGCCCTGCGGTTCTTATCTTTGGCGGCATTGCCGCTTCTGTCCGCTTCGATTATGTGGATTCCAGTCGCCTCAGCAAATATCAGCCTGTTTACACATTAAAAGAGCTAAATAAGGTGCGCCTAAGCGGTGTACATATCGTTGTTTTGGAAGAATCACACACGCCGGGTGAACTTGAAATGGCACACAAGGCTTGCGAAGTCACCACCCCATAAACCGACTCAAAAGGCCGCTACAATCAAAATTCTCCTCTTTCCATGCCGGAATTCGTGACTATTGGTAAGCATCACGATAGTGCCTCGGTCTAAGGGCAAAAGCCAGATTCCAAGAAGACTTCTCGGGACTTGGCTGGCGGAAACGCTGCGGGTCTCCCATTATTTGCTCTCGGAGGCGTTTGATACTGGTGGTGGGGTCACAGGATGGCGCAGAAAATTATTCTAACAGCTACCGACAATCAAACTGAAAGCTCTGCGAAGTTGCTCATTCGAACGTGGTCAGGTCCGGGGGTATCCATGAAACACGAGCTTTCCGACTCTTTACCACATCAAAGCTGTAGTACTCGGCACACAAATTCTTGGATTGAGCGTATCCCGCGACTACTCGATTCACGGCTTCGAGTCGCAAAACTGGATCAGGAATTGTGTTCAGAAACCGCCTCAGTATCTTCAACCAAAAGCGAGTCAAAGTCTCATGGTATCCGCTATCCAAAGAATTCACAGTCCCATGGCAATCGTTGAGGTAGCGGATATGCTTGCGCAGTCGGGTCAGAGACTCCTCTTCGGAATACGACAATAAATAACAAGTGGCAACGGCCAGATGTGCAGCGTGATTCCAGTCGCATTTTGGCAGGACACCGGCTTCAAACGCAGCTAAGAACAGATCAAGACGCTCCTCGCTATCAAACATGCCCCGAAGTGTACCACTCTGTTGATCCATCACAGTTCGTTGCAGATGCATCAAAACGGGATTCGGAAACTGGCTTTCGGCTTTTCGACCACATTCCGAGAAGCGGACATATCGGGACTTGGCCCAAAAGAAATATATACTAACGCCCTTGGAGGAAACGTGACTCATCACTTCCTCGGGACAGAGACGAATCCCGCACAAAGTAAGGGGGGTTGCGAGTGTCAACGATTACCGCTGGGGCCCGATACTGCATAGTATTTTCGGCACTGTTATCATTTGCTCTATCCGGGTGCTCAAAGAAAGTCGAGCGTTCTCAAGTTCTGGGCGACTACCAGACCGAACATCAGAACGGTATCGAAACAATAGAGCTGAGGGCAGATGGAACCTACACTCAGCATTTCAAACAGAAAGATGGAGCCGACACAATAATTTCAGATGGCTGGGAGTTTGAGCCTTACAACGGCGAACCGAAAGTTGCCTTACATAATTTTAGGGCCCATTTTCCGCAGTCTCCAGAAAAGGGCGCTGATATCACGCTTCTGGGTATCGAGAAGAATTGGGGGCGACTGCGCCTATATCTCAGTTATGACCACGACGAGTATTACTCGCAAGCGACGGCGAAATAATGTGAGTGCGATAACATTCGGTCCTGCACAGCTACCTGCTCAAAACGCGTTCCACGTCCTGTGAAACGGGGTTATCGGAATATGGCTTTTCGCCACCGTTACGCTAGACCTTGCGATGCGGACAGAACATTTCTAAATGCGACGGCCCCGCGTTGCACAATCATGTGAGAAACTCGCCCGGACAGCAGAGCACGCCAAAAATCAGCTAAGAAATGAGACCCATGGCCAAAAATGAAATTAACCTAAAAATCTTGAAGCAGGCGGTGAATTCCGTGCTCGATCACCTCATCGAAGACCTTAACCTAGAAGCCGTTCCGATTGAAGATGGCAAGGACTTTTATTGGGACTGCCCGGCTGCCCAAATGTATAACTTGTCGATTGAACCAACGGAACTAACTGTCGGGAGGCTGAGCGATGATGCCCATTTCATCCGATTAATTCAACGCGGACAAAGCGGGGATATTTCCTACAACTTGGTTCATGTTGCACCGCTTCTACGATATATCGCTGAAACCGTGAAGAGCTAACTGAGACTCTCTGCCAAGTCCTTCCATGAGAAGGCCGGTTCGTGTCAAGGCGGTTTTTTCTTTTTCTTATCAGAGATTTTTTTCTTTTGAGCCGGGCCGCCTCTGTCGCCATCCTTCCATCCGCACTATTTGCTTCGGTCCCAAAGCCACAGTGCTATTCTTTCGCATAAGTCGGTCTCCTTATTCTTTGTGCCTTGAGCACGTCGAACATTGGGAGCGTATCGCATCCCGTCGGAGACCGGCCTTCTCATCCCATCTGTGAAACGGCGTTACCGGAAATTGGAATTCACGCCCAATCCTAACAGCAATGCTAGAATTGGCGCATGTTTGCAGGCGTGCTTTTTATCTTTATTTTAGAGATTCTCATCAGTGGAGCAGCGGGGATTGTAATCGCGCTCTGTGTGGCAAAAATCCACCAGAGGCTCCCTTTGAGCTGGTGGAAAACCGCAGTTTTCAGTGCTTCGGCATTCTTGATAGTTACTTATGGAATGAATTTAGTGGGTGTTTACTGGCTAAGGGTCACAAACGCCCATAAGTATTATGGCCATCCAGACTACGATGGATTTGCCGTCGCAATCTTGCTATCTGTGGCATTTGAAATTTGTCGCCATAGGTCTGGCCGAAGGGCTGAGCTACGCTAGTCCCACCGCCTGATAAACGGGGCTTATCGGAATCTGGCCCGTAGCCCTCGACCTCACCACGGATCACTTCACATGCATAACGGGTTGGCCGCACCGCCCGCAATAATTTTCGCTCGACGAGACTGGATGGCCATTCAGACAACGCAGCCCATTGGCGTTTTCACTTGCCGCTGAATACAAGATTGCGAGCGCAGCCGAATAAAAAGCCATCCAATGCCCGGAAAATCCTCTCCACACTTCTGCCGGAGGATTCGGCCCCGTGCCTCCAGCCGGAGCCTTGAGCATGAAAAGAGCAAAATTGAGCATCGCGTAACCGAAAAATCCGTACACCAAGTACCGCATCCATTCCGGTGAACCCGTTAAGACTCGTTTCCAGAAATCCTTTCGTCTCGTGCTGCCGACACGTTGCTTGGCCACAAAAATTGCCGGAAACCAAACAATGAAGATGCCCATATGAAGAATCCAGAAAAATGCTCCCGGTGCGACTCGGCGACCCATGACGGCACCGAGATGCACGTATAGGCTGGTCACGAGGCCGAGCGCGGACAGGGCAACACAAACCCAAATAAAGGGCTTTAGCAACGAAGGCACCGAATCTATCGCAAATTGAGTCGAAGCCGCGAACGGGGCAGGTGGGCGAGTTTGCTGGAGTCTCTCAATGGATTGTTCCGACATGATTGAAACCGAGGGCTTCTTGGGATCGTATTGTACTGTCACGACTCCGCCCTTGAGGTCTCTCACGAATTCCCATGCTTCCTCTTCAACTTCAAACTCTCGTTTGTGTGTTCCAGAGTATGTGGTTCCCGCGACTGAATACGAGTACCCGAGTTCAGCGACGTGCTTCGCGGATCGTCCTCTAAAAGACATCGACGGAGAGAACCACTTTCTCTCGTTCACGTCCACGGATTCGATGCGCCCCTGCGTGATTGGCCAACTCGTTGCCCGGTTTCGCTGGAGCCAGCGCCAAGCGGGTTTCGCGTACTCGGCCGCGACTACTGCCAGCCAAAAATAGACGAACCACGGCCACGTTCTCGGGTTGATACATTGGGAAGGATTCGCGGAAAACATTGTTTCACCTTAACCACTTGATGAAAAAACAGGATCGCATACAATCAGCACTCTCTGATTACATGAAAGGCAAAAGAGGTTCAAGAGGCTTCTCGGGTCCGAGTTCCCGGCGACGAGCTAGTTCTGAATAGAAACCGTTTCTCTGGTGTCTAATTCTTCGAGTCCTGAGGGAGGCCGCTATGCGACGCGCACTTCTGGTGCTTCTATCGGTTTTTTTATTCGGCGGCGTCTGCTCCGCGCAAACACCAATAGATATTCAACCTGCCAAGCAGTTGACTCGCGGTAACAGCATCGGGTCGTGCAACTATGCCCCAATCGAGAAAGAGAAGCCGTTCTTCGACAGGCTCGACGCGGATGAGCGAGTGACGGGTTCCGCATTCTCTAAGCCTTACCGGATTCGGGGGAAGACGGGACACTTCGTGAGTTGGTTCGGGATCGTGCGCGGCATTTCTCGCCCGCAGCCGGAGGGGAATCA
>Ga0210386_10000134_pt1 | contig 59971 bp, 85 predicted proteins | sample IncBWH32OmetaG_FD_160091 | JGI IMG/M metagenome (GOLD analysis project Ga0210386, IMG submission 160091) | Forest soil microbial communities from Barre Woods Harvard Forest LTER site, Petersham, Massachusetts, United States - Inc-BW-H-32-O ...
TTACGTCCTGACGTACAACTTCCTGCGCGGGTACGGCGCGTTCACGGAACTGCAGCAGCTCTACGGCTTCTTTTGCGCGCGCCTCGGGAGCTTCGACTCGTTTCTCTACGACGACCCGGAAGACGACACGGTCCCGGATACGAGCCCGGGGAACTTCGGGACGGGCGACGGATCGACGACGCAGTTTCAACTCGGGCGCTCGCGCGGTGGCTTCTTCGAGCCGGTATATAATCTTCACTCGACGCCGAAGATCTACGTCAACGGCATCTTGAAGACGGTCAGTACCGACTACTCGATCTCCGGCGGCTTGGTGACGTTCACGGCCGCGCCCGGGAACGGTCTCGCGCTGACGTGGAGCGGCACCTACTATTGGCGCTGCCGCTTCGAGGACGACATGATCGACTTCACCGAGTTCGCCTCCCTGTATTGGGAACAGCGGAAGCTCGGTTTCCGCACGATCCTGAACGGATAGCGCCTCGCATGAAATACATGAGCGCCGGGCTGATCGCCTTCTTGAACTCGCTCGGGCCCGGCGTCGATCCATTGATCGCCGACCTTCTGACGATCGCGCCCGTCGGCGGCGGTCCGGTGGTGCGCATTACATCCGCGCCCGTGGATCTCCGGTCGACGTCGCTCCATGGCGCGATCCTGAACACGTCGCCCGTCACGCTCGACCCGACGGTCTATACGTTTATCGCCGGCGGCGTGACGTTCACGCGCGATCGGATCGTGACGAAGATCGGTCTCGAGGTCAATCCGACGCCGCTCACGCTCGCGATCCCGCAGAGCGGGCAGACGTTGAACAGCACGACGTGGCAAGCCGCGATCGCCGCCGGCTATCTCGAGGGCGCGGCGATCACGCTCGAGCGTGCGTTCATGCCGACCTGGGGGGATACGAGCCGCGGGACGGTGATTCTCGAGAAGGGGAATACCGGCGAGTGTCGGCCGTCGCGGAGTACGATCTATCTCGAGATCAAGCCGGCGATCGCGATTCTCGGGAACCCGATGCCGCGGCGCCAGTTTCAGCCCGGGTGCTTGCACATCCTCTACGATACGGGATGCGCGCTCTCGCAGGCCGCGTTTACGACGAGCGACGCGGCCGCGCCGGGGTCGACGGCGAGCGTGATCAACTCCGGACTGACGCAGGCCGATGGCTACTTCGCGCTCGGGGCGATCAAGTTTACGAGCGGCGCGAATGCCGGGCTCCAGCGTCGGTGCTATGGGTTCGCACACGCAAGCGGAGCGATCGCGGTCAAGCCGGCGTTCCCGTTCATACCGAATACCGGGGATACGTTCGACATCTATCCGGGGTGCGACAAGACGCAGCAGACGTGTACGGCGAAGTTCGGGAACCTCGTCCACTTCGCCGGCTTCCCGTATGTGCCCGTGGCGGAGGCGACGCTGTGAGCGAGAGCTACCTCAACCGGAAATGCGGCGAGGCGATTCTCGCGGGCGCGGGCCTGCGCGGCGTCACATTGGCGCTGCGCGAAGATATCGAGCGCGATGCAGTGATCGCGGAAGCGAGAAGTTGGATATCAACTCGTTTTCACCATCATGCGGCCGTAAAGGGGTCCGGCGTCGACTGCGCGCACCTCGTCGCCGCGGTCTATACGCATTGCGGCGTGATCGATGCGCCGGCGATTGGGTTCTACACCGAGAACTGGTTTCAGCATGAAACGACGGAACGGCTCCAGCATGCGGTCGCGGCGTGTTGCGTGCCCGTCGATCGACCGGAGCGTGGCGATCTGGCGCTCTTCCGGTTCGGCCATGCGAGCGCACACGCCGCGATCGTTACGGATTGGCGTGGGATCATTCACGCGGACCGGACGCGGATGGTCGTCTGCGAAGATTACGTCGACGAGCGCGGGCCGCTCGAGCGACGCTTCACCGGCTGGTGGTCGCCGAAACGCTGGCATCCTGAGGCCGCTCCATGATCGCCGCGATCGGGAAGCTCACGCTCAATGAGTGGTACTATATCCTCGGGATTGGCGGTCTGATCTCGGGAGGCGCGCTCTTCTTCTATCGCAAGGCGCTGGTCCCGCTCTACGGTTATGCGCGGGCGAAAGTGAAGCGCATCTCGGACGCGCTCGACGCGATCGACGCGATCAAGAAAGAAGTATTTCCCAATGGGAGCGGTTCGATGCGCGACAGCGTCGACCGCAGCGAGAAGATGGTCCGCAAGATGGCGAAGAACATTTTTATGTCGCTCGCGCAGAATCGCTCGCTCTTCGAGCAGAGCGAGACGGGGATGTTCGAGGGCGACGAGGAAGGGGAGCTCCTGTGGGCGAATCGCGCGTTTCGTCAGATGACGGGGATGCGCCTCGAGCAGCTCGACGGGAGTGGCTGGATCAATGCGATCCACGACGACGATCGGCGGCGCGTGGAAAACGACTGGCGTCTCTGCACGGGCCAGCGCCGTCCGATGCTCTCCATGTTTCGCGTGACGCACATTGGCACCGGCGTGACGATCTCGGTCCACTGCGAAGCATATCCCGTCTTCTCCGATGGCGGCGATTGCTCGGGCTGGCTCGCATCCATTCGCACTCGAGAGGTCGAGGTATGATTATCCCAATGGCCGACGTCTCCGCGCTGCGCAACAAGATCGGGACGACGATCCTCGGCATGGTCTCGACGCTTTTTATGGCGCTGGTGTCGTGGGGCGGCGTCCAGCTCTGGGCCTCGAAGCTCAGCGTCGACGACTATCGCGACTACATCGCGAAGGCCGCGCTCGTTCACCAGGTCGATTCGATCCACTTCGCGCGCCTCGATCGACAGATTGCGTGCGCGACGAAGTCGCCGCGATGCGCCGGCCGGCGTCATGCGACTCCGTAAGACTCAATGCGCATTTTATCGGCGGATACCATGACGATCGCGCGACCGGCGGAAGCGCCGGCTATCGTGAACTTCCGTCGATCGAGGGCGCGCAGGGCTTGCTCTTCCAGTGCCCGAAGTGCGCCGAGGGCAAAGAGTATGGCGAAGAGCGCGACGAGATCACGGGTGAGACGATCGGCTTCCACCGCGGCGCGCATCATATTATTTGCTGGTTCCGGAATCCACGGAACGCGCCGCGCGTCCCGGACGATATCGACCCGAAGCCCGGCCGCTGGTGGACCGTCGGCGACTCGATCGACACGCTCACGTTCGATCATGGCGAGCCGCCGATCGCGAAGAGTGTTCTCCTCGTCGGCGGGTGCGGCTGGCATGGCTTCATTACGAACGGCGAGGCCGCGTGAGTAGTCTTTTCGGCGGGATGGGCGTCGGCCCGCAGAACCGGAAGATCGCGAACTTCTGGTACGTCCAAACGGCCGCGTACGCCACGCCGATCCCGCTCGCGTACGGGCAGAACCGCGTTGCCGCCTCCATGATCCATATGCCGGCGCAGCCGAAAGCGCAGGGCGGGGGGAAGTTCGGCAAGAGTGGGAAGGCGCAGAACTACACGGCGCCGGTGATCTTCGGGATCTGCGAAGGGCCGATCTCCGGAATCAACCTGCTGTGGGTCGATAAGGACCAGCCGCAACTCTTCGCCTCCGGCTGGATCCTGAACCAAGCGAACGAACCGGGGACGGTGCCGGGGACGGCGCCGTATCATTTCCAAGTCGCGTTCACGTCCGGCGGCCTCGGCTTCTACTCCGACGTCTCCGTCTACGACTCGACCGCGGGCGTCTTCCTTACGCGGATCCCGGACAATGCGTCGCCGGCGCCGGGGCCGGGGCAGTATCAGCTCGACGGGACGAGTAACGGCCTCTACTATTTCAACGCGGCGCAGTCGGCGCACGCGATTTGGATTACTTGGTTCTATCACTCGCAGGGGACGTTCCCCGGGAGTTGGGTCCTCAAGCTCGGGACGACGCCGACGCAGACGGTCTGGTCCGGTCTCGCAAGCTTCCCCGGACAGGGCATTACCTATCCCGGCGTGGCGTACATGGCGCACCCGGCCGCGAACTTTCCGGGCGATTCGCCGCAGCAGTTTAGCTACGAGGTCGAGGCGCTACACCAGTTTGGCGGCGGGATCGTCGACGCGAACGGCGCCGATATTCTGACCGACTTCCTTACGGATCCGCTGCACGGCGCGAACTTTCCCGCGGCGAGTCTCGGGATCCTGAGCGGCTCGAACGGCTCCTACTACAACTACGTGGCCGCGGCCGGCCTCTTCTGCTCGCCGGTCTACACGCAGCAGCAGGCGGCGCGCGAGCATCTCGCGGAGCTTTTCGAGGTCACGAACTCCGCGCCGTACTGGAGCGACGGCTTGCTCAAGGTCGTGCCGTACGGCGATACCGCGATGACGGCGAACGGCTTCACGTTCACGCCGAATACGACGCCGCTCTACTCGCTCTTCGACGACGACTTCCTCCCGAACCGCGCCGTCACGGGCAGCAGTGGGGCGGACGATCGTGGGAATGATCTCGATCCGATCCTCGTCACGCGGAAGGATCCGACGCTGATCCCGAACAAGATCAAGGTCGAGTACGTCAGTCGCGACTTCGACTATAACAGCGACTTCGTCGTCGCCGAGGATCAGGTCAGCGAAGCGTTGAACGGGCCGATCGAGCTCGGATCGCTCTCGCTCCGCTCGGTGACGGTGAAGAGCGTTGCGCGGCAGGTGGCGCAGATCCGGCTCCAGCGTGAGCAGCTCGTCACGCCGATCAAATATGAGTTCGTCCTCGGCTGGAAATACACCGGCCTCGAGCCGATGGACTTGGTCGAGCTGAACGACGACCTCCTCGGCCTCGTCGCGACGCCGGTGCGCATCGTGTCGGTGGAAGAACTCGCCGACGAAGAGGGCTTGGCGTTTACGGCCGAGCCATGGGTCGACGGCGTCGCGTCTGCGGTACTCTATCCGGCGCCGGGCGGCGTCGGGTCGCGGCCGTCGACGAACGCCATCCCCGGGAACACGGCGAACGCGTTCATTATCGAAGGGCCGAGCGCGCTGATCTCAGCGCCGATGGAGCTCTGGATCGGCGCCGCCGGCGGCTCGAACTGGGGCGGCTGTCAGGTCTGGATCTCGACGGACAACGTCACCTTCCAGCAGGTGGGCGTGATTAACGGGACGGCCGCGTTCGGCACGATGCAGCCGAGCGGCCTCGCGACGAGCGCGTCGCAGTTCCCGACGGTCGACTCCGTGAATACGGCGACGGTGACAATCATTACCGGGCGCCAACTCGCGAGCCTCTCGGCGAGCGATTTCGCGCACCTGACCTATCCGTGCGTCATCACGGATGGCGTCACGCCGGAGTGGATGACGTACGAGACCGCGAGCCTCGTCACCGGATCCGAGTACGCCCTCTCGACGCTCTACCGCGGGCTCTTCGGGACGGCGCCGGCGGCGCACGCGAACACGGACGAGTTCATGCTGATCGACGGCGCCGTGGCGAAGATTCCGTGGCCGAACGGCGTCCAGGGCGCGACGGTCTACTTCAAGTTGCCGGCGTTCAACATCTACGGGGCGCAGCTCGAGGATCTCGCCAGCGCGGCGACGTTTACCTATGTGATCGGCGGCGTCCCGATCGCGCGCACGACGGCGGTCCCGACGATGACGATTACGGTCGCGTCGAACGACAGCCTGACGGTCGCGACGGCGAAGGCGTCGATGATGGTCACGATTCCGCCGGATGGCGCCTCGATGAAGTGGCTCGCGAGTACGTCGGCGAATCCGACGGTCGCCGCGGTGATCGCGGGCGGGACGGTCGTTAGCGCCGGCGCGCCGTTCCTGAACGTCCCCGATTTGGGCGTGGCCCTTAGCTTCGGGGATACGGTCTACGTCACCGCGGTCTACTACGATCAGAGCGGCAACGCGCGGACCGCCGTGCAGGGTCACGCGACGCGCCCGAACCTGCTCTTTACGAAGACCACCTCCTGGCCGTCGACGCTCTTTCAGGCCGCTTCGCCGCCGCTGCACGCGGCGTATACGTTCGATCCGACGACCGGCGGGTTGTTCAACAACAGCACGCTCGGAAACACGATCACCGATCCGTTCAACGCGCTGGTCCCACTCCCGGCGGGCGCGATCGTCACGGGTTTCACCATCACGGCGTACCAGAATCCGGGTGATACCGGGTTGGTGAATCTTGGCTACTACACGCAATCGGCGGGCGTGCTCAGTTCACGGAATGCTATCGGCACCACGATTAATATCGGCGTCACGACGATCACGATCACCGGGCTCTCGATCAACACGGCGAACACGGCGTTCATTCTCTCGGCGATCTTCACTGGCGGGTCGACGAGCGGGTCGCCGTCCGGCTCGCCCGCAGGCGATCTCGGCGTCATCAGTTTTACCGTGACCTACAACATGCCCAACCCCACGGCGGCGCTCTAATGGATCCGATCGAAGCGAAACGCGATCTCGCGCAAGCGATTCGCTGGTACGAGGAATCGCCGAACGTCACGTCGTCGACGCGCGTCTTTACGGCGGTGATTCTGGTCCTCGCCACCGCGATCTGTGCGTTGATGATTACCTACACGATCGTCTCGATGGTCCGGCATGAAAAGCCGGACGCAGGATTCACCGGCACGCTCGCCGGCGCGCTCACGGCGCTTGCGGCGAACGTCGCGGCGAACGTCGCCACTCGTAATAAGGGAGTCAACTAAATGGCCCCGCTCCGCTGGACGGTCAACCGCGACAATCAGAACGACAAGCGGACGTACGGCTCGATCCTCCGGCCCGACGGATCGGCGTTCGGGCCGTCGCGCTTCGGCGACTCGATCGAGCTTCCGTGGAAGAACGATCTCCCGCAGGTCTCCTGCATCCCGGGGAACATCCTCTATACGCTCGACTTCCGGTGGTCGAACGATCATAAGGGGCCGCGCTGGTGGTTTCAGAACGTGCGCGCGCGCTCGGCGTGCGAGCTCCACTCGGCGAATATCCCGGGGCAACTCCGCGGGTGCATGGCGCCGGGCTTCGGCCGCATGGCGATGATGGCGATCGACGGCTTCGAGCCGCAGGACGGGGTGACGAACTCGCGCCAGGCGCTCCAGCAGTTCATGACGGAGTGCGGCCTGCCCGATTTCCTGAGCCTCACGACGGAGGCGGCCGTGAACGCGTTCGTCGCGGCCCATTCCGAGCTCTGCGTGATCGAAATGCAAGTGAACGATATCCCGGGGCTGGCCGCCGCACCGATCGCGGCATAGGTTCGTTTCGTCGTCTCTTCTTCTTCCTTTCTCGCTCGAGGTTCGTATGGATCCGCTCGTCGCAGGACTGGTAGGTTTGATCATCGGCGCAGTACTTGGCGCCGCCGCGATGCTCTTGATCGCACACAACAACCCGAAGCAGGCCGCCGCCGCTACGTCGGATCTCCTCGCGAGCGAGGGCCGGATCGTCGCGGCGATCAACACGGCGAAGGACGCGACGACGGCGCATACGACCGCCACCGCGGGGATCGTCGCCGCCGCGCCGACGCCGACACCGCCGGCCGCGTCATGACGGCGCCCGTGCCGCCGGCCGCGGCGAGCCCGCCGCCGGCGGCGCGGGCGTTGCCGTACGCCCTCCTCTTTTGCGCCGCGCTGATGATCCTCGCGCTGATCCAGAGTCGGCGCGCCGCGGACGCGACGGACGGCGAGAAGGCGGCGAAAGCGACGATCGCCGCCTACACCGATTCCCTAAAAGCGGACCGCAAGCTTGTCGCCGTGTCGCAGCGATCGCGAGACTCGCTCGCCGCGATCGCGGCGCGCCTCGAGCGGCCGGCCGCCGTCGCGCAGGCGAAGACGGATACGGCGAAGACGGCGCTCTCGGCCGAGATCGCCGCCGGCGCGAAGCTTCTCGCCGATAGCCTCGCGACGCTCGCGCAGGTCCGGGCGGAGCTCGCGCGAACCGATTCGATCGGTGCGCTGCTCGTCGCGAAGGTCACGGCGCAAACGTTCTCGATCGACTCGCTCCATCGCGCCGACCTGGCCGTGATGGCGCAGGATACGGTCGTTATGAAGCGACTCGAGAAGGAGAACGACGACGCCGCGAAGCAGCACGTCGCGGATACGAAGGCGCTCGCCGGCGCGACGCGGAGCGTTTTCTATCGCGCGACGACCGGCGTCTTCGCGGTCGGCGGCGGCGCGCTCTGTGGCGCCGGCGGCTGGCTCCTTCTCGGTCCGGCCGGCGCGATTATCGGTGGCGGGGCGTGCGCAGCGCTCGTCGCGACGCTCCGGTGAGGCGCTCGAGGGGTTGACAGTGGCACAAAACGGGATAGTCCTTCCCATATGGAACGGCGACGGAAAACTATCATCGACGTCGATTGCGACGCCTGCAACGGCACCGGAAAGCGTCCCTCGGAATGGGATCTGCGGACCGGCGCCGTCGTGGCGTTGAAGCAATGCGATTCATGCCTCGGCCGCGGGATCGTGCGCGTGAACGCGCCGGCGGTGGCGCTCGAGCTCGTCGCGGCGTAGTTATTAAGGTACTATGAAATCGAAACTCTTCTCCGAAGTACTCTCCGCGGCGAACGACGTCCTCGCGCATGCGCGCGGGAAGAAGCGACTGAAGACGACGCGCGTCGCGAAAGAAAAGAAGAAGCGTATAGGCGGCCAACCTGTCGGGCCGGGAAGGACGCGATAAGGGGATGGCGTTAGGGTAACTGTCTTGCCGGGACACCAAGCCCGGGTGCGGACTACGGATCGCCACACGCCGGGACCGACCCGGCTCCAGCGCTGGAGTAGCTCAGTCGGTAGAGCGCCTGCCTCGTAAGCAGGGGGTCGCCCGTTCGATCCGGGCCTTCAGCTCTCAGGGATGATGTAAGCGCATATGTTCGAGTCGCGGGATCGGTAGCGGAGCTCGAGTCCAAAGGGCTGTGACACGGCCAGCCACGGGCGCCGGACGTACCCGAATACCTGCGTAGGCGAACGAGGAGCGGAGTCGCGACCGATAACCTGAAGGATCTATCACCCGGTCAGTGAAGCGAGGAAGCCGGACGGGCGTAAGTATCGTGTCGTTTTATTACCGAGCGGAATAAAATCCCGAGCGGGAATAAAACTGCAGCCAGATTGCCAGACGCCGGAACCGCGCAGAGACCACTTCGAGGAAGGGCCACGACGCCGTCGACATCCCAATGTGTCGGCGGCGTTCGTGCATTTCGGTACTGGCGGCGAAAGACTTCTCCTGCTATAATCTTTTCTACCTATGACAGAAAACGAACTTCTCACGGTCATCGAAGCGTCCGTTTTTGTCGGCGTCGCGGTCGGCGCCGTCTATAAGCGGATCGACGCGAAGAAACTCGCGAAGACCGTCCGCTTCGGAAAGATTCTCGTCGCGCGCGTCGACGTCCTCGAGTGGAAGAAAGAACGCGAAGCGGAGGCGCGCGCGATTCTCAAGTAGGACCGTTCATCCCCGCAGGTTTCCCCGATAGGAGGTTCCCCGATGGCTCCGGTTATAGATGGTGAAGGTGGCGTAGCACTCTCCGACGAGGCCGCGGCCGAGCGCGCGTGGCTCGTCGATCGCCGGTCCGCGATCACCGCGACCGACGTCCCCGCGATCCTCGGCCTCTCGCCGTTTTCCTCGCCGATCAAAGTCTGGCGCTCGAAGATTGGTGACACGGAGGACCAGGCCGACAGCGAGGCGATGTACTACGGTCGACTCTTCGAGCGGCCGATCCTCATGGCGTACGAGAAGCGGACGGCACAGGAGCTCGTCTATCCGGAACCGTTCCGGATGATGCGATCGCTCTCCGTGCCGCAGATCGGGGCGACGCTCGACGCCCGCCGGCTCCGCGACGGCGCGCCCGTCGACGCGAAGAACGTCGGCTTCCGTTCCGAGGTCTACGGCGACGAGGGGACGGACAACTTTCCGGCGCACTACGCCGCGCAGCTCATGATGCAGATGTTCGTGACCGGTGCCGCGGTCGCGGACCTCGCCGTGCTCTTCTCGCGCTACGACTTCAAGGTCTATACGATCGAGTACGATCGCGAGACGGCCGAGGGGCTCGTCGCGCGGTGCCTCGACTGGTACCAGGCCTACGTCGTCGGCAATACGGCGCCGCCCGTCGACGGCACGCCCGACTACACGGCGTTCGTGAAGCGGCTGAAACAGGCGACCGACATGGTGATCGTCGCGACGCCGGAGCAAGAGGAGTGGGCGCGGAATCTCAGCGTCACGCGCGAGCAGCTCGAGATGCTCGATATGGAGAAGAGCCGCCTCGAGAATCTGATTAAGACGGCGATCGGCGAGGCGAAGGGGATCGAGAGTCCGCGCTTCCGCGCCCTGTGGTCGCAGGCGAAGGACTCCGTCGGTCCGGATCTCGAGCGGATCGCCTACGAGCTCGCGAAGCGCTACGTCTTGGCGAAGCATGAGCTCGCGCTCGACCACGGCGATCTGTCGTGCGTACTCACGGCCGAGGGCGTTCTTGCCGAGCTCAAGGAGCAGAAGGACATGCAAAAAGTCACCCGCACCGGTTCGCGCAGGTTCACGTTCAAGTATGAGGGATAGCCCCGATGGCGACAACCGAAGAGAAGGAAACGCGCGAAGGCGATAGCGTCGCGCTCGTCCGGAAGGAAACGCGGACGCAGATCGTCGAGGCCGGATCCGCCGCGTTGAGCGCGCAGATCGAGGCGCGAATCAAGGGCCAGTTCTTTCTCGCGCGGCAGTTCCCGCGGGACTGGCGCGAGGTCCGCTCGAAGCTCCTGCAGGCGTTCGAGCGCCCGATGCTCGCCGAGGGCGCGATCTACTCGAAGCCCGTCGGCGGGAAGCGCGTCGAGGGGCTCTCGATCCGCTTTGCCGAGGAAGCGTTCCGCGCGATGGGGAACGTGAGCGTCGAGACGATGCTCGTCTCCGACGACGAGGATAAGCGCGTCTACATCGTCAGCGGTATGGACATGGAGACGAACGCGATCGTCCCCGTTACGGTCGTGGTGACGAAGCAGGTCGAGCGCTCGAGCACGAAGGCGGGCGACGTCGTGCTCGGCGAACGGCTGAACTCGAACGGGAACAAGACCTTCATCCTCAAGGCGCGGAGCGAGGACGATTACCGCGCGAAGGAGCAGGGCGCGCTGCAGCGGGCGCGGCGCGACGTCATCATCTTCTTGACGCCGGGCGATATCCAGGAAGAGTGCGAGACGAAGATCCGCGAGACGCTCCGCGATCGCGACCGGAAGGATCCGGAGGGGACGATCAACGCGCTGACGGATTCGTACTACCGCCTCGGCGTCTCGGTCGCGGAGATCGAGAAGTTCCTCGGCCATTCGGTGAAGACGATCAACGAGGCGGAGCTCCATATCCTCCGCGTGACGTACACGATGATCAAGGAGGGCGAGGGAACGTGGGCGATGGCTGTCGAACACAAGCTCGGCGCGAACACGGGCGCCGACGCCGGCGACGATAGCGCGAAGCCGGCGAAGACGGGCGCGGCCGCGAAGCTCGCCGAGGTCGCGAAGGCCGGCGAGGCGCAGACGACGGAAGAGAGCCGGATCGATGCGCTTCGGAAGAAGAAGACCCGGACGGACGAAGAGAACGAAGAACTCCGCCAGTACGAGCTCGATCACCCGCGCGCGGCCGCGGCCGAGTAAGGCCGACCAATACGCCCGCGTCGTCGATCGGCGGCGCGGCTTCCCCCGAGGAGTACTCCCCGATGAAGATCGTTCGACTCGAAGCAGAAAACGTCAAGAAGTTGAAGGCCGTCACTATCACGCCCGACGGCGCGATCGTGCAGATCACGGGTCCGAACGGATCCGGCAAGACGTCGGTCCTCGACGCGATCTATATGGCGCTCGCCGGCAAGCGCGCGATCGACTCCGAGCCGGTGCGCAGCGGCACGGAGAGCGCGCGGATCCTCCTCGATCTCGGCGAGGTCATCGTGAGGCGGACCTTCCGCGCCGACGACGGAACGACGAAGCTCGAGGTCATGACGGTCGACGGGGCGCGGTTTCCGTCGCCGCAGAAGATGCTCGATTCGCTCCTCGGGACGCTGACCTTCGATCCACTCGCATTCTCGCGCGCCGACGCGAAGGGTCAGCTCGAGACGTTGAAGGCGCTCGTCCCGCTCGAGATCGACCTCGAGCAGCTCGATTTCGAGAACCGGCGCGACTTCGACGTCCGGACCGGTGTCAGTCGGACGATCCGCGAGCTCGAGGCGCAGGTGAAGGGCCTCCATCTCGTCGACGTCGCGGATCCGCCCGACGTCGCGGCGCTCCTGAACCAGCTCGAGAAGGCCGTCGAGCATAACCGCGAGGTCGATATCGAGGCGCGCCGGCGGTCGGATTATCACGCGTCGATCGCGCATAAGGATATCCGGCTCGCGAAGCTCCGCGAAGAAGTCCGCGAGCTCGAGACGGATCTCGGGCTCATGCGCGACGAGGTCGCGATGTGGGGTCCGGAGGAGACCGTCGTCGACGTCCGCGAACTCCGCGAGCAGATCGACGCGGCGACGGACGTGATCCGGACCTACGAGGCGGCGCAGCGCGTCGTGAGGGAACGGAAGGAGCTCCTCGCGAAGCTCGATAGCGCACACATCGAGGCCGAGGATCTCACGGCGAAGATAGAGGCACGGACGGCGACACGGACGGCGGCGATCGCGGCCGCGAAGATGCCGGTCGAGGGGCTCGCGTTTGGCGACGGCGAGGTTCGGTACAACGGGCATCCGTTCAGCCAGGCGAGCGGTGCCGAGCAGCTCCGCGTCTCGGTCGCGATCGCGATGGCGGGAAGTCCGAAGCTCCGCGTCCTCCGCGTGAAGGACGGTTCGCTCCTCGACTCGAAGAGCCTCGCCATCCTCACGGAAATGGCCGAGCTCCGCGACTTTCAGGTGTGGATCGAACAGGTCTCGGAGTCCGGGACCGTCGGGATCGTTATGGAGGACGGCTCGATCGTGCCGGCGCGCGCATGAGCGCGAACGCCGGCGTCGATCCGCAAATGCTGATCACCTGCAAGTGCGGAAACAAGATTTCGATTGCGCCACCGCGCGCGATCGCGACGAACTGCTCGCAATGCAAAAGCATCCTGACCGTAACGGAGGATGGCGATTGGTTCAAGCTGGAGATATCGGCACCGAAGAAGGAAATCGACACGTTCAATAAGTGGGGCGTTTCGACGTTAGGGCGCGATGGTTTGTCGCTTCTCGTGCCCGCGGCGACGGAGCGCATGACATACGACGAAGCGCTTACGCTCGCTGCGTGGCTGGTGGCGATGGCCGGCGACGACGAGATACGGTTCGCCGAGATCCTCGACGCGGTCAGGAATACATGAGCGACGAACGCGTCAATCCCGTCTTCACCGTGACCGGTCGATTCGGCGGCTACGCCCACGAGAAGCTCGTCGGCACCTATACCGGCGACGCGACGAAGGCGGACGTCGAGAAGGCGTTCTTCGGCCCGTTCGGTGGCCGGGATGCGCACGCCGCGAACGGCTGCTTCACCGTCATCGTCCACGCGGACTAGGGCGATGATCGACCGCGACGAACAGCCGACGCTCTTCGGGATCCCACCGATGGGAACCGGGCAGGTCGTAGTGGTCGGCGCTCCGACCGCGCGCGAGGTGCCGGATCGCGCGCGGCAGGAGCGGGCGGCGTTCGTCCGGAAGCAGGTCGAGCAGGTGATCAAGAAGCGGAAGACGGCGGCCGCATATCGGTCGAAGGCAAAGAAGCTCCTCGAGAAAGCCGAGGCCGTCGGCGACACCGCGGCCGGCGACGAAGCGCGGGCGCTCTACTTGCTCGCCGAGCGCGCCGAGACGCGCGCCGAAACCTTTATCCTCGCGCTGATCGCGCGCACGGAGCTCCGGTAAATGGCGGTGCAGATTATCGAGATGGGCGAGTGCGTGATCCACGGCCTCGTCCCGGTCTGGCGCTACACCTGGAACGCGCGCCCCGAGTTTACGAGCGGCCCGTGTTGCCTCCCCTGCATGATCGAGTACCTCGCGGAGCACCTGAATAAGGTCACGAATCCTCGCCTGATTCAGTTCGGCGAATGACGACCCTCCCCTGCCCGGAGTGCGGCGCGCCGCTCCAGCTCAAAGACTCGAAGTACGGCAAGTTCTATGGCTGCTCGATGTGGCGCACGACCGGCTGTAAGGGGTCGCACTCGGCGCATAAGGATACCGGCGCGCCGATGGGCTTGCCGGCGCGGGCCGCGGTAAAGGCCGCGCGCGTCCGGGCGCATCGCGCCTTCGACTCGCTCTGGACCGGCGGCGCTATGACGCGGAAGGCGGCTTACAAGTGGCTCCAAAAAGCAATGAAGCTCTCGAAGCGCGAATGCCATATCGCGGCATTCGACGAGGCGCAGTGCGAGCAGGTGATTCTCGAAGTCTCCCGTCTCCGATCCCCGAGGTCTGCATGAGCACGAAAACGTTCCTCTCGCTCGCTCCGAATCTTAGGCTCCCGCTCGAGTCCGTCTCGCGGACGTTCGGCATCCTCGCCGCGCGCGGCGCCGGCAAGAGCAATACGGCCGCCGTGATGGCCGAGGAAATGTTCGCCGCGAAGCTCCCGTTCGTCGTCATCGACCCAGTCGGCGCATGGTACGGCCTCCGCTCGAGTGCCGACGGGACGGGCGCGGGTTTGCCGATTCCCATCTTCGGCGGGAAGCATGGCGATCTCCCGATCGAGCGCGAGAGCGGCGAGCTCGTCGCGGATCTCGTCGTCGAGAAGCGGTTGACCTGTGTGATCGACCTCTCGCAGTTCGAGTCCGAGGGAAGCAAGAAGCGGTTCCTCCTCGCGTTCGCGAAGCGGCTCTATCAGAAGAACGAGAGCCCGCTCCACCTCTTTCTCGAGGAGGCGGACGACTACATCCCGCAGAAGCCGATGGGGAACGACGAGAACTACCTCCTCCGGGCGTGGGAGAACATCGTTCGTCGCGGCAGGAGCCGCGGCCTCGGGATGACGATGATCACGCAGCGGAGCGCGGCGATCAACAAGATGGTCTTGACGCAGGTCGAGACGCTCTTCGCGATGCGCACGACGGGCCCGCAGGATATAGCGGCAATCGAGGCGTGGGTGAAATACAACCAAGCGAGCAAGGACGTTCTCGCGACGCTCTCCTCGCTCGGCGACGGCGAGGCGTGGGTCTGGTCGCCGCACTTCCTGAAGACGATGGCGCGCTTCCAGATCCGGCGGCGGGCGACGTTCGACTCGGGCGCGACGCCGACGAACGTTCGCGCGGCGGATACGCGGCCGCCGGCGACGCTGGCCGACGTCGACCTCGAGGCGCTGCGTACGAAGATGGCCGCGACGATCGAGAAGGCGAAGACGGAGGATCCGGCGCTACTCCGGCGCGAGATCGCGGAACTCCGGAAGAAGGTCGCCTCGCTCGCGGCGCCACCGAAGGGACTAATCGCGCCGGCCGAGCTCGAGGCGATCCGCGTCGCGGAATACGCCGGCGGTCGAAAGCGGGAGCGCGACGATATCCTCCGCGATCTCGCGAAGATCAAGAAGCATTTCGACGCCCTTACGGAGTCGTTCGCGCGGATGGGGCCGATCATCGACCAGGCCTTCGGGCGGCCGGAGATCGCGGTCTCGGTAGATCTCGCGCGCCCGGGCGGCGATCGGAGCTTCGCGGTCGTCGCGGCGCGCCGCGGCGGAAAGGTCGAGATCCTCGATCGAATCGAGATCCATCGCGGAAACGTCGATTCTGTAAACCATCGCGAAGCAGGACTACGTTCGGTTTCCAAATCTGCGGCTGGTTTACAGGAAGGCGGGAAAATCGCGGGCGTAGAACAGCGGATCCTTGATACGCTCGCCGGCCTGGCCGACCTCGGCATCGATCGCCCGGACAAAGCGACGACCGCGGCGCTCGTCGGCTACCATCCGAACGCGAAGAGCTTCGCGAACGCGATCGGCGCGTTGCGCTCGGCCGGCCGGATCGCCTATCCGACCGCGGGCGCGATCGCGCTCACGGACGAAGGCCGGGCGATCGCCTCGAGTAACCTTGCGATCGGATCGGTCGCGGAGCTCCATCGGGTTTGGTTCGACAAGCTCGGCGCCGTCGCGCAACGGATCCTCGCGCCACTCCTCGACGCGTATCCGGAGAGCGTCGAGACGGCCGCGATCGCGAAGGCCGCCGGGTATCACCCGAACGCGAAATCGTTCGCGAATATGAAGGGCCGTCTGCGTACGCTCGGGCTTGTCGACTATCCGGGGCCCGGGCAGATGGTAGCGACTGCGGTCCTCTTTCCGGAGGGCTTGCGGTGAACGACGAAGAGAAAATGGCCGCGTACATCCGCGAGGCGAACGCGGCGCGCGAGCGCGAGCGCGAGTATCAGCGGATCAAGAAGCAGGCGAAGACGTTCAAGCTCCCGCTACCGCGGCGCGAGATCTCGCAGAGCGATTCCGAGCGGCCGACGTTCCTCGCCGCGTGCGCCGTCGCCGGCGTACCGGAGCCGGTCTCGGAATGGCAGTTCGCGCGGCCGGCGCGCGCGTGGGCCTTCGACTACGCGTGGCCGGAGGTTCGGCTCGCGCTCGAGGTCCAGGGCGGGATCTTCAGCTTCGGGCGGCATACGACGGGCGAGGGGTTCGGCCGCGATATGGAGAAGTGGAACGCCGCGGTCGCCCTCGGCTGGTTCGTGATTTTCTGTATCCCGGGCGAGAAGAACAAGGTCGCGCTGACGCCGAAGCGGCGCGAGATCTCGTGGCAGATCCCGGCGCTGATGAACCTCGACACCGCGCGCATGGTCCGGCGCGTCTTCGACGAGCACGCTAAACTACGATTCAGGGAGGCGACGCCATGAGTGGAGGAAGTTGGAACTACGCCTATCGCGCCGTCGAGGAAATGTCCGAGAGTCTCTCGAGGTCCGACGTCGCTGAACGCCGGGCCTTCGGCGCGCTGCTCGCGAAGGTCGGTAAGGCGATGTATGCGATCGAATGGGTCGACTCCTGCGACTGGAAGCGCGGAGATGAGATGGATCCGATCCGTACCGCACTTGGTGATCATGCGGCGGCGCTAGTGCTCGACGCTGCGGCCACGACGCTGAGTGAGTATATCGCCCGCGCCCGTGCAACGCTCGCGAAGTATACGCCGCCGGCCGCGCCGACCAGCATGACCATTATGGATTCCGTTGCGACCGACACCGCGAAGGAGATCGCCGAGATCGCGCGCCGGCGCGTCGAGCTGATTATGACGAACCGCGAGAAACTCTGCGAAGCGTTCATTGCCGAGACGGGACTCAAGCCAAGCGAATGCGAGCTCGTCGAAGATACGAGCGATCCCTACCGGACGGTGTTGTCGATCAGGCCGCGGACGCCGCGTACCATCGCGATCGAAGAGGTACAGATCAGCGATCGCGAAGCTCTCGCGGAAGATATACAACGACTCGTTGAAGGTCCGATGCGTCCGCCGAGCCGTTACGATATCGCGGACGGCTTGCTCGCGCTCGGCTACCGGAAGGTCGTCGAGGTCGTCCAGTGAAGCCGCGAGTAGAATGGGTTGCCGAAATGGCCGAGCCGGTTCGCGCGCAGGAGCTCATTCCGCCGTCGCCGGCGACGGACGCGTCGACGATCGCCGCGCTCACGGCGCCGCGCTGCCACTGGTCCGAGCGGTAGTGGGCGCGCTCGCTCGGCCCGCAGGCGGATACGCTTTTCAACGAGCGGGTCGTCGCGCTCGTCGTACTGGTCCTCGCGGAACTCCTCTCCGCACTCTATCTCTAGCCCCGAGGTTCTCCGATGCTCGCCTCCGACGGTCCCCGATTCCGTACGCCGAAGAACGCGCTGATCGCCTTCCTCGTCCTCGCGCTCGTCGTCCCGTTCTATTTCCTGCTTTGGGTCGATCGCGCCGCCACGCAGTGCCCGGTATTTAATACGCCGCCATCGACGAAGGGCAAGCCATGAAGCCGTCGATCGACGAGCTCGTCGCGCACGCGAATACGATCGCGACGACCGCGGGACGTGACGCGCTCGCGCTGATCGTCGACGTCCGCGATCCGCGGCCGGCCGGCGCGGTGAACGCGCTCTGGCGCTTCCTCGTCGCTCGAGGCGCCGCGAAATGACGCAAGCCCCGGAAGTGAACTTCGTCGTCTCGCTCGCCGGCGGCATCATCGGGATGACGATCGCGAACGTCGCGCACGGCTTCGGCCGGGCATGGCTCCGCGATCGCCGCTCCGGGAAGCTCGAGCGCATGGTCGCGGCCGAGCTCCTCTCGAGAGGACTGAGGATCCGCGCGATGCAGATGCAAACCGTTGGCGACGTCGTCCCGCCGCGCCCGACGCCCGCGGCTGCGAAGGCGGTCGCTGATCAAATCGAAATCACTATGCGTCAGGAGGACTAGCCCGATGCCGCGCGAAGTCGAATACATCGAAGTCCCCGCGGGCACGCCGCCGGCGGAATGCATGGGTGCGCGCCGCGGCGGATCGTGTACGGCCGTCATCTTCTGGATCGAGCGCGCCAGTCGCAACAAGAAGACGCCGGACCGCATCGTCCGGATCCCCGTCGACTGCGACGCCGACGACCAGTGTTACGCGCCGACCGCGAACGAAGCCGGGCTCGGGATCTCGCATTACACGACCTGCCCGGACGCCGGAAAGTTCTAGCCGTTTCTCACCCGTCCCACCGTCCCTCACCTCTCGGAGCTCGAAACCGTATGCCGTCGTACAACATTAAGACCACCGCGGAGCAGCGCGAGATCATCGACGTCGCGCTGAAGAACCAGAAGAAGCTCGCGCAGGACGCCTACTCGCTGCTCAAGCGCCTCGGAAAGTCCGAAGCGCCGGCGACGGAAGCGCAGGGCGCGGTCGAGTATCTCATGGACACGTTCAAGGCCATGAATATCGGCGAGCGCGACGCGAAGGACTGGGAGATCAACCAGCAGGGGGCCGAGCAGCTCCGCGCCGCGTTGGTGAACTTCTCCCGGCAGGCCGCGAAGCAGAACGAGAGTGCGCACCAGTTCACTCTGATGACGGATCTCTCGAAGAAGACGAAAGCCGTACAGGACGTATTCGACCAGGTCAGCGAGCAGTTGAACTTCGGCCTCATGCCGATCGGCGCCGCGGTCGAGGAGATGAACGCGAAGCCGCCGCGCACCGACGAGGATGGCGAGGACGGTGATCTCGCGAAGGACGATGGCGTTCAGCCGGCGCCGCACCGCGGACGGCGCTCGAGCGCGGGGAGCGATCCGCTCGTTCTCGCCGACGGTGGCGCGAAGTCGCGCGTCGCACGGCCACCCCGAACGGCCGGCGCAAAGACGATGGCGATGATGGGGCGAGGCCGCCGCAAGAAGTAGTCGGACAACACTTTGCGCGATGTAACGCCACCCGTAACGCCATCACTGTTACAAGTAACGCTCTGTATGTAGGTGTGTCTGTAGGTGGAGTTGTAGTGGTAGTTCCTCCTACTGGCGCGAGTAACTACGGAGCGTTACCGTAACGGCCCCTTATCGTTCGCCACCATCCGATCTGAGGAACGCCCGATTGTATTCCAAGCTCTTTTCGTCGATTCTCGATTCCTCGATCTGGCTCGAGGACGATTCCACGCGTATTGTCTGGCTCACCTTTCTCGCGGCGAAAGACGGCGAAGGGTTCGCGCGCTTTGCGGCGATCGAAAATCTGGCGCGGCGCGCGAACGTCTCCATCGAGAAGGCGACGCATGCGGTCGAAGTGCTCGAAGCGCCGGACGTGAACAGCAGTAGCCAGGCGCACGACGGGCGGCGGATTGAACGCGTACCCGGCGGGTGGATGGTCCTCAATGCGAAGATTTACGACGACATGGTTCGCCGGGACGACGAGCGCGCCGCCACGCGCGAGCGGGTCCGGATCCACCGCGACCGGAAGCGTCAGGGGGTGGATCCGTCGGCGCCGGAGATCGCGGCGGATTGCGTCGAGGTGGTCGACGATGCGTTCGAGCGCGCCTGGACGCTTTACCCAAGCCGCGGCGACCACGGCAATCCAAAATCGACGGCGCTGAAAGCGTGGCGGGCGCGCCTGCGCTCGGGCGTGAAGCCCGAGGAGCTCTTGAACGGCGTGATGCGCTACGCCGCCTTTGTGCGCGCCAAGGGGAACGAAGGCACGGAGTTCGTGAAACAAGCCTCGACGTTCTTTGGGCCCTCGAAGTTTTGGCTCGAACCATGGAATCCGCCGACGCCCCGCAATGGGAGTTCGCGCGAGGCGCGGAATGACGCGGAGATCGAGGCCTTCGCCCGTGGCGAGTGAAGGGGCGATCTCGACGATGATGAAGCTCTTCTCGCAAAACTTTGCGGGCACCGTCACGAAGGAGCGGTGTCGGCTCTTTCATGCGGCGCTGCTCGAGGCGACGGACGAACAGGTTATGGCTGCCACCAAGCGGATCCTCGCCGAACATCGCGGCGAGTTCTTGCCGCCGGTGGCGTTGGTGCGCGACGCGATCGGTCTGAACGACCGCGGCAGCGCGATCGACCTTGAGAAGACGCTGCGCGCGATCTCGCATCTCGGCGAGACGCATCCGAACTCCGGCCGCTGGCGGGCGCCATCGACGAATCGCGTCGAAATGGTCCTCGGATCCGCGATTGCCGAAGCCTACGGCGAAGCCGGCGGCCCTTTGCTCTTCTCGGACAACCAGACGACGCGGGAGATTGCGGAACGGGAGTTCGTCCGGGGACTCTCCCGCGCGGTCGTGCGGCGCGGGTCGGACGCGATCGCCCTCCCGAAGTCGGCGCCGGTCGCGGCGCAGGCCGGCCGGATCACGGTTCCCTTTCTCCCCGGCACCATGCACCCATGACCGACGACGAACTGAAACGCCACGCGGCCGCGACCGTGGCCGCCATCTTCGGCGAGCTCTCCTGCTCCGTCGTCGACGCGACGATCCCGGAAACCGAAGTACTGGCTGTGACCTGCTCGCTGCGCGAGTGGATCGTGTTCAATGCGTTCACCGCGACCTTGTTCAAGGCGCTGGCGAAAGCGCAGGCTGACGTTGGCGTGAACGATCCGCTCTTTACGCGCGCACGGGCCGCGATGGCGAAGATCGAAGCGCAGGTCGATCGGATGAATCGCGTGATTGCCGAGCAAACGAAGGCCCGGCCCGCATGATCGACGCCGCGCAGGTCGAGCGCGATCGCGCCGAGGCCGAACGCTGCAAATACCAGCGCGGCACGCAGGGCGTCTGGGCGCGGCGCTGGCTCGCGCTCTACGACTGGACGCACGCCGCCGATCGCACGGCCGAGCTGCTCGGCGTCCGCGCGCCGGCGCCGCGATCGGAGATCACACAGAGTTGACGTGTCCCGAAGTACCCTCCCCAATAGATAGGAGATCGACCCGATGACGACGGACGTTACGAAAGCTCCGACCCCGATCGAGTTCAAACTCATCCCGCTGGCCTCGATCATCGAGAGTCCATGGAATCCGCGGCATCATTTCGATCCGGTGAAAGAGGCGAACATGAAGGCCTCGCTCATCGCGCACGGCCAACTGACGATCGCGCTGGTGCGGCCCATCGCGGGCGGGAAGTTCGAGCTCGCCGCCGGGCATCGCCGGTTCCGCGGGGCGAAGGCGGCCGGCCTCGCGACGCTCCGGTGCGAAGTGCGCGAGATGGAAGACGGCCCGTTCTGCGAGATTCTCGGGATTGAGAACGACGAACGCGATAACCTGCACCCGCTGGATCAAGCGGAATCGTACAAGCTGCTGATGGAGCATTCCGGGTACGACGTAGCGAAGATCGCGGAACGGATCCAGCGGAGCCACGACTTCGTCCATGATCGCCTCCGGTTACTGCAACTCATTCCGGCGCTTAAGGCGGACTTCCTCGCCGGGCGGTTCCTGCTCGCGCATGCGATTCTCCTAGCCAAGCTCTCGGACGAGCAGCAGGCAAAGGCGATGTCGACCCGCGTCGCGCACGCGGGGATGAGCCGCACGATCGGTGGCCTGTATCGCGATCAGGAGGCGACGCTTGATAAGGGCGAGTTTCCGTTTGTTCCGGTTTCTCCGGCGGAGCTGCAGGAGTGGATCAACGACAACTGCCGGTTCGAGCCGGAGGCGGTGCAGCTCGAGGAGGATTTCCCCGAGACGGCCGCGTTGCTCGAGTCCGCGCAGGAGACCGGCGTCAAGACCGTCTACATCACGGACGGCTATCAGGTCTCGCAGGGCGCGCGCGATGTGAACGTGAAGACGATTCCGGAACGTTCGTGGAAACGAGCGGACGGTGAAGAAGGCTCGAAGACCTGTGACAAGGCCGTCGTCGGGATCTATGCCGATGGCGATCGGCGCGGGGAAGCGATCGGCGTATGCGTCAGCAAAACGAGCTGCACCGTGCATTGGGGCGCGGAAGTGAAGGCGCGGCACGAGCGCGAGGCGAAGCGGGAGAAGAATCCGAATGCGACCGCGGGCAAGCCGAAGAAGGCGAAGGCCCTCAAACCCTATACGCCGGCGCAGATCAAAGCGAAGCGCACGACGTCGATCCGGGTCGCGGCCGCGAAGCCGATGGAGGCCGTCCTCGAGCGCGCGCACCTGAAACCGTCACGCCAGCTCATCGCGGCCGCGCGCACGTGGGCGACGAAACAGGCCCGCGTGAAAGGCTCCTTGAGCGCCGAGCAACTCATTGTCGCGCAGTTCGCCGCGCGGTTCGGGAGTATCGAATGGGTGCTCCGCGAGCGGATCGGCGAGCTCAAGATCTTCGGCGTCGACCAGGTCCTTAAGATTGTGAAGGTCGACACCTGCATCTATTGCGGATGCGGCGCCGAGAATGCGTGTGATTTGGGCTACAACCCGAAGACGTACGGCCGCCTCCGCTGCAACTGGATCTCGAAGGCTCCATTCGTCTGCAGCAACCCGGTCTGCGTCGCCCAACATGAGAAGGCCGGCGGAAAGCTCGACGCGAAGGCGAAAGCCGCCGTCGGCGCCGCGGTACTAGACGATGCGGCCGCGGCCGACGACTTCGACGACGAGGACTGAGGCAATGACGAGCCCGGCGCAGCACGTCCTTTTCCACGACGATAGTGCGAAGCTCGCCGGCGTCGCGGCCGCGTGGTGGCGCGCGCGGATCGAGGCGCCGAAGTTCGACGCGATCGGGTCGACGCAGCGCGACGCGCCAATGCATCTCGCGCAAGATCTCGCCGCGATGAACGTCCGCGCCGCCTCGGGCGAACAGTTCATCGCGTTCGAGCGCGAGCTCACGAAGGTCCTCCTCGAGCGGCGGCCGCTGATCGTCGACGTCGACTACGATCCCGACGATACGCTGTGGGCCGCGGCGAAGGAGGCCGAGGTCGACCGGAGTCGGTTCCCGTGGAAGACGACGATGTGGATGGACTGGCGCGCGGGCCGGATCCGGACGCGCAGCGGGTACGGGCGGCCGATCGAACCGCTCTGGCCGGAGGTCCAGTAACGCCGATGATCATTCTCTTTGACGTCGAAACCACCGGCGCCGGCGAGGGCGCCGAGATCATCGAGGCCGCGGTCGCCGAGGTCACGATGCCGGCGGGCGAGACGCCGTATCTGATCGCGCTCGGCGACGTGCGCGTCCAGCGCTACAAGCCGACGAAGCCGATCGACTTGGGCGCGCTCGCCGCGCATCATATTCTCGAGGCGGAGCTCACGAACGAACCGCCGGCGTCGACGTTCGCGCTACCGGCGGAGACGAAGCTCATGATCGGCCATAACATCGACTTCGATTGGAAGATGGCCGGGTCGCCGCCGATCCACCGCGTCTGTACGCTCGCCCTCGCGCGCTCCGTCTGGCCGACGCTCGACACCTACAGCCAGGGCGCGCTCCTCTATCACTTGCTCCCGCATCACGTCGCGCGGGAGAAGCTCGTCACGGCGCATAACGCGGAGACGGACGTCCGGAACCTCTTCCTCGTCCTCTCGGCGATCTGCGCCGTCCTTCAACCGAAGTCGTGGCGCGAGCTCTACCGATTCGGCGAGGAGGCGCGGATCCCGAAGTTCATCACGTTCGGGAAGCACAAGCCGAAGCCGGGCGAGGCGCCGAAGCCGTTCACCGAGCTCCCGCGGAGTTATCGCGAGTGGCTGCTCAAAGAGCCGGAGATGGATCCCTACGTCAAGGTCGCCGTCCGGCGGTCGTTCGGGATGGCGGACGTCGAATGAAAGAGCGCCCGATTCTCTTCTCCGGCGCGATGGTCCGCGCGCTCCTCAATGGCTCGAAGACGCAGACGCGGCGCGTCGTCCGGCCGCAACCGCCGGCGCAGGCCGTGGACGCCGGCGTCATTATCTCGAACAGTGCGTCGAACGGCGAATGGAGCTGGCTCGACGATCCGGACCTCGAGTGGGCCGGCGTCGTCGGCGAGATGTTTCGTTGCCCGTACGGCGTTCCTGGCGATCGCCTGTGGGTGCGCGAGTCGTTCTCCATTCGCGATTACGACCTAAGCCGCCTCGAGAACCTCGATCCGATGGCGTGGTACTGGGCCGAGGGGAATCCGACCGCCGGAAACTGGACGAAGCCGAGGCCGTCGATTCATATGCCGCGATGGGCGTCGCGGCTGACGCTCGAGATCGTTAACGTCGGCGTCGAGCGGCTAACGCGAATCCGCGCTTCCGACTGTTACGACGAAGGGATCCGTCGGCCGGCGCCGGGCGCGATTGGGAACGAGAAGGTCGGCTTCGAGAATGCGCAGCGCGCCTATCGCGAGCTTTGGGACGATCTAAACGCCGCCCGCGGCTTCGCGTGGGATACGAACCCGTGGGTGTGGGTGCTCACCTTTCGGACCGTCGTATGACCTTCCGTCCCTGTCCGAAGCCGGAGGCAACGCAGCCGAAACCTCGGAAATGGTTGCCGAAGAACCGCACGCCGATTGCCCGGAAGACGTTTCTCCCGCGCTCGACGACACGCATCCCCTCGATGAACCGCCGGGCGACGGAACGCCGACAGCGCCACTATCGCAAGGTGATTGGGTCGGCCTTTAACAAGGAGCTGCGATACAAGGCCTACCTGCGCTCGAAGGGCTTGTGCGAATGCGATGAATGCCGCGAGATCCGGAAGGTGCTGACGACGAACTATATGAAGGGGCAATCCTATTCAACGGAGTGGGAGACGGAGCGGGTCGCATTGGCCTTCGCAGAGATCCCGTGCTGGTTTGTGAAAAGTGGGGGCGAGCCGTGGCGCCGGTTCCGGTCGAGAGACGGAGAAACCCATCACACCGGATATCGGTTGTTCGGTGATGAGAACCCCGCCGAGATCGACCTCGTGCAGTTCGCTTGGAAACAGTGCCACCAGCGTATCGAATCCGAACACGGCACCCGTCGTCGTTTTCTCAAAGGCAAGTAAAGGAGCCCTCCGCATGACAGACCCGAAGACATGGACAGCCGCACAATGAAAACTCACTACGTGGGCGCGAACAACGGGGCGCACCGCTTCGAGTGCGATGCCGAGCTTCAAGTGGTGGCCGAGAATCTTCGCGAGGATATCCGGCTCATCCTTCAGTACCACCTTGACCATCAGCCGTACATAGACGCGGACGGTACGCATGGGCATGGTGGTGGTGTGACGGGCTATGATGCCGCGCAGGAAGAAGCCACGCGCAACGGATGGCTCTCGCGCTACCGTCCCGAAGATGCGAACGGGCGAGCGTGCAGCGGAACCATTCTCACGGTGCTCAATCACACGGGCGCAATCGTGCTTCGCGAAGCCAATGCCGCACGCGGAGACAAAGCCACGCGCCTTGTGTGGGGCATCAAATATTTTGGTCACGGCGTAAAACCTCTCCACCTATGCGGGCCGTACATCGTGCCGCTCTCCGATCCCGTGATTCGCGACGGGCACGGCCTCTACATCGAAGTCGATGCAGTGCGCGGCGATGTTCGTGACATTCAGCCCGTGCGGCGGAAATCCTTTTTCGAGAGGGTACTTGGATGACCGACGAAGTGAAGTCCCCTCCCGTCTCCCGAGCGCCGCAGGGAGGAATACCGACCGTGAACTGGAAGTTCGACGCAACCGTTCAGGCGGCGGCGGCAGAAGTTCAGACGGCCATCATGCAGTGCAAGCAGGGGAAGATGCACTATCCGAGCGCCGCGCTCGACGCACTGTGCGAAGCTGTCGCTGACCACGCCACCCCGCCGCCTTCACCGCTGGACGAGCGCGAGACGTGCCAACAATACACCGAGTATTGGTTGCTGAACCGAGCAACGAGCGTGCATCGTGTGACGGCGGAAGTCGTGCGGGATATGGCGGCGAACTACGATCTCTACCTGAGTGCCCTGGAATATGGAACCAACAAGGCTCAGGCTGTCCCGCTGGCCGCCCCCCGCGAGACACGGGGAGAGCCGACAGCATGGGCCGTGCGCGACAAGTTCGGCAAGGTGATTGGTGTAGAGGAAAATCCGCACCGCGCCGATGACATGATGCTCGCCTTCTGTCTCAACATTCAGAACCACTCCCGCACGCCGGTCGAAGTTGTTCCGCTCTACTTGCATCCCCGTTCCCCGTCCGAGGACCAGCGATGAGCACGTTCAGCGCGAGGATTGAAGTCCCCTCCGGCAACCGACTGTTTATCACGGGGCACAATATCTACGACGCGCCATCGGTGACGTTCGGCGGCAAGGAAGCGAACATCGTCCGGCGCACCAAAGGCAAGAACGGTCGTCCTGACACGCTCGAAGTTGAGTTTGCCGACTCCCAGACGGAGACGAAGACGTGAGGCTGAGAATCGTTCCGCTCACGTTGGCCGAAGGCAACCAGTTTGTGCGCCTGCACCATCGGCACCACAAGCCGGTCGTCGGATGCAAGTTCGTGATCGGGGCGGCAGACGAGGTGGGCGAAGTGCGGGGCGTGGCGCTGGTCGGTCGGCCTGTCTCGCGGATGCTGGATGACGGCTACACGCTCGAAGTGAACCGCGTGGCGACCGATGGAGCCATGAACTGCTGTTCGCTGCTCTACGGGGCCGCGTGGCGCGCCGGACGGGCGATGGGCTACCGGCGCATGGTGACGTACACGTTGCCGAAGGAAGGGGGCGGGGCGCTCCGTGCCGCTGGGTGGCGACTCATCGGCCAAGCGGGCGGCGGTGAGTGGGGCAATGCGAAGCGCCCGCGCGTCACGCTTCATCCTGAACTCAAACTCCGATGGGAAGCCTGAGCGCACGTTGAGTGAGCTTCACAACCGCAGCCAACTTCAGATCAGTTTAGCGTCTAAAAGTAGTGCTGTAACGCCCTCTCTTTGATGGAGTCCCAGACCCCAATGACTGACAAACCGTATACCGCTCGGCAGGTCGCAATGGCGATTGCCGCAATGGATGAGCCGATGGGCGTCACGGTGGTATTCAATGCCGACGACTATCCGGTGAGCGTGCACGAAGACGCGAAGGAAGCCGCGCAGATGTGCGCACACTATGACGCCAAGAGCGGTCCGTACAAAACGCTGACGATGTGGGGTGATCTTTCTTCTGCGAGGAACGTCTGATGACTAACGACTCTCCCCTCCCCGCCTCCCCAGCCCCAAGCCGCGCCGAGGAGCCTGAAATCGAAACGGTGCTCTGCTGGATCGACCGGCTTCGTGCGGCGGCTGGTGACTGCGCGATTCAGTTCGGCCTCGCGACGGGCAACATGCAACTTCGCACGATCGCGCAAGAGCAGGAGCACATCTACGACGCCATTGGGAACTACCTCGAATCACGGTTCGGCTCACGTTCAGATCATTTGGCCCGCTTCCCGCAGTTCGGGGGCGGGGCATCAGAACGGGAATCGGCAGACAAGGAACGGCTGGACTGGCTGAATGCGAACGGCGAAGAAGTCACGCTCGGTATTGGCGGGACTGAGGATGACGGCTTCTGGTGGTGCATTTCAGAGCGCAATCGTGGCGGCACTGTCCGCAGCGCCATCGACGTAGCACGCAATAAGTCCCAGTTCGGGGGCGGAGAGGACACACCGAAGTGAAGCGCATCAAACTCGCATCCTTCGGCACACGCCTCACGAAGTTGCGCGAAAATGCCGGACTGTCGCAGAGCGGGTTGGCGCGGCGCGTCGGGTCTTCGCAGTCGGCAATCTCGCAGATCGAAGCGGGCGACCGCAGTCCGTCGTACGGGATGCTGATTCAACTAGCCGATGGCGTGGGCGTAACGATCTCATTCCTCGTGGGCGATACCGAGGGCACGCGAGAGTCGGCGTTGATCGCTCGCATCACCACACTTCCACGTTCTGCACTGCGCGAACTGGACTCCTATGTCTCTTACCTGAGCCACAAACATGGATAACTCGAAGTCTGCAGCGGGGGCCGGAGGGAACGGCGGAGACTTCAAGGTGCCGGAGAAGCGCGCGAGCGATGAAGGGTGCGTCGTCTGCACGCACTGCGATATGATTGTCGGCTACGCGAGCTATGAGAATCGGGCGAGCGTGTGGGCCGAAATGCTGGCACATGAGCGGCACTGCCCGAAGAATCCGCTCGCCATCGAACTGGCGGAGATCGCTCGCGGCTTCGGCAACGTGTCGGCGCTCGACGGCCTCACGCTCGCGGAGAAGGCGGCGAAGTGCGTCAGGATGCTGGCCGCGCTCAACGCTCCGGCAGAACTTCCGCGCTCCCCAGCCTCCCTCGACGCGAGGCCGTCCGAGAAGTCAAACGTCTTGCAAGCACTCGAAGCGAGTCAGGGCGGCTATACCGGCGATCCTTGCGTGAACTGTGGGCGGATTCGCGTCGATGCGCGCACGCTCACCTGTGAGAAGTGCGAGGTCCACCAATGCTCTGAGGCAATCTCGATGCGTGACGCAGTGGCCTGCATCAGCGGCGTCTTGCAGGAACTTCGCGTTCCGGCTCAGCCGCACCGCTTCAACACCTCGTTCGAGCAAGCCGCCTACTTTCTGCGGAAGTGCAATGCGGCCATGCTCAACACGCCCGCCCCTCCCGACGCGAGGCCGTCCAATGGCTAGCACATCGAAGCTGAGGCCGAAGGAAGCCAAGATGTTCCGCGACTTCGGCCGAGCGTTGCGGAAGAAGTTTCTCGCGAAGAAGGATGCGGGGAAGTCAGGCTGGGATGCGCCGGATTGGATGGAGGAGTGCCGCGAGCAACTCGCCGCCCATCTCATCAAAGGTGATCCGCTCGACGTGGCCTTGTTCGCCGCTTTTCTACACTACCACGGAGAGCGTACCAATGCGTGACTATCGGAAGAAGCCTGTCGTGATTCAGGCGTACCAAATGCACACGGCGAACGATGCGGCGCAAGGCGTCTGCACGGGCGGCGCTGATTGTGCCGGACATGGGCCAGACGGAAGCCATCCGCACATTCACACGTTCGAAGGCGATCACACATGGACCGCTGGCGATTGGGTGATTCGCGGCGTCAAGGGCGAGTTCTACTTCTGCAAGCCGGATATCTTTGCCGCCACCTACGAACCTGCTGAAGTGTCTCAGCCGCTCTGTTGGACGCTGCCTTGAAGTGCCAGCCCGACGCGGCGCGGACGCGAGAGGGAGAGACATGACCGAGCCTGTCCGCAAGGATCACATCCGGCGCGAGAATGTGCCGTGGCGCACGACCGACGATGCGCTGACCGAGTGCGGTCTCGATGTGCGCGACTGTCAGGCGCTGACGCCGCAAGCGATGCTGGAGAAGATCGCGGAACAAGGAGAGGTTCGCGCCTCCTTGTCGTCGTGCATGACGTGCTGGCAACATCGGCGCACGGATCGCGGCCAGTTACTCCGTGATGCGGTGTCGCGGCTCATCAATCGTTCGTGGCACGGGAAAGAATCGGGGCGCGTGGAGCGTGAACTGCGCGCCATCGGTTTGCTGGTGGCGGCACACCGCGAGGAGTTCGAGACCACACTGCGCGACATGGACGAAGCCGTGGACATCCGCACCGCACGCAAGAAGCCGCCCGCTCAAAACTTCGGAGGACTGAAACTGTGACTTCGCCATCAGATATTTCAGGTGTCTCCTCCCCGGCGCGGACGCCGAAGGAGGGGTGAGGGATGACGGAGCAGCTCGATGCCTTCGGCGCCGTTGATGCGCTCGCGACGGCGATGACGATCGCGATGGAGGCGAGTCAGGCGCAGGGCGGCGAACCCGTCGCCGGTTCGGCGACGTGCCCGAAGTGCGGCGGTCGGTTCGATTATCGCGCGAGCGTGCCGTCGCGGCGGAAAGTGTTCGTCAGGATCCAGTGCCGCACGAAGGGCTGTCTCGCGCTCATTACATGACTCACTTTCTCGGAGGCTCTATGCCGACAGAAGCGAAGTACCAGGCCGAGGACGTTTCGATCGCGCGGCTGCGCGACGAGCTCGAGCGTGCGAGGCGGGCCGAATGGGAGTTCGCGATTCGATGCGTTCTCTACGGGCTCATGATCGCGCTCCTCGCGATGATCGCCGCATGCTCGCCCACGGTCCCTACCGGGCCGTCGTGCGCGCCGGTCTACCAGTACACGGACACGTCGTGGAACGCGGCGCATACGGCGTTCGTCACCGCGCCCGTCTACGCGTGCGCCGGCGCGACGGTCCACGCCGGGGCGCCGTAACGCGCGCCGGACTTGCGGCCGCTCCGCGGCGTCGGTAGGTTGACGGCGTAGCGCTATCGGGGCGCTGCAGGGCGGGTCGGGGGACGGCGTCGCATCGCTTCGGTGGTGCGGCGCCGTTCGTCGTCCGGGCCGCTGTGGCTTGCGCGCATCGTCGCGAACGCATAAACTCGTCCGCGTCCTCTCTCTCGGATCGATGCCCGAACCGCTCGACGCGCCGCCCGCTTCCGCTCCGCCGCCATCACCGACCGCGCATCGCGTCGAGATGGCCCGGCTCGCCGACCTCCGGCCGCACCCGCGGAACTCCATCCGGCCGAGCAGCTCGAGCATATCGCGGCGAGCATCCGGACGCACGGCTTCTACCGGAACATCGTCGTCGCGCGCGACGGGACGATCCTCGCCGGGCACGGCGTAACGCAGGCGGCCGAGAAGATGGGCTATCTCGAGGTCCCCGTTATCCGGCTCCCGATCGAGGCGAACCATCCGGCGGCGCTCAAGCTGGGGATCGACCTCGGCGCGCTCCGGGCGACGCCGAACGAGTACGGGCTCGCTCTTTCCCCTCAACCGATAGGATCATAAGACGATGGCACGTCCAGCCGCAGGCGTACGCGAGAAAGGCACGGTGAAGTGGTTTAACGACGCGAAGGGCTTCGGCTTCATCACGCGCGACAATGAGCAGAAGGACGCGTTCGTCCACTACTCGGCGATCGAGACGGGATCCGGGCACAAATCGCTGGCCGAAGGCGATCGCGTCGAGTTCGAGGTCGTGCAGGGACAGAAGGGACCGGCCGCGGAGCGCGTCGCGAAGCTCGCGTAGCGCGCGGGCGCCGGCCGATCGCGTACAACCATATAGTAGGGCTGGACTTCATTCGCGGACCGCTTCCGTTCGTTCACCGCTCGACGTAGGTATCCTTGTGAGACTCCATGACGGGAAGTACCGGGACTTCGATTCCACCGACGAACGGCATCAGCAGCACCGCGAGCAGCCGGGCGCCGCGCCAGAGCGGGAAGGTGGCATGGTTCAACAACGACAAGGGATGGGGCTTCCTCACGCCGGACGCCGGCGGTGCGGACGTCTTCGTCCACTATACCGGGATCCGGATGAAGCGCGGCAAGGGACGCCGGACGCTCCAGGAGACGGATCTCGTCGAGTTCGAGGTCGTCACGGGCTCGAACAACAAGCCGCAGGCGATCGACGTCGCCGTCGTCGGACAGGCGCCGATCGAAGAGTCAGCCGCAGCGAACTAAGGGCCGCGCGCGCAGCGCGGCGGGATGCGAAGCGACGGAAGGGCGAACCGTGAGGGCGACGCGACGGATGCTTCGATTGCGCGCATCACGGCGCGAGCGTCGGCGAGCGTTCGCATGGGCCGGTCGGTTCCCGGTCCTTAAGCTCGACACGCTTCCGCTGCCGATTATCGCGGATATTCGTCGCTCAATCTGCGATGTATTTCTCGTACTCCGCGAGAAAGAAGAGCGGCGCATAATGTACGGCGAATCGGTTGCGCGTCAGCCGCGCGGCCTCCTGTCGGGTTCATGACAGCACCGATCAGCCCCGAGGTTATGGGACGGCCACTCAAGGAGATAGACCCGGAAAAGGTCCGCGCCCTCGCGTCGATTCACTGCACGCTCGAGGAGATCGGCGCCGTCCTCGGTTGTTCCGTCGACACGCTCGAGCGCCGTTTCGCGGACATCATTGAAAAGGGCAAGCTCGAGGGGAAGTCGTCGCTCCGTCGTAAACAGTGGGAGGCGGCGAGCGGCCGCGACGCGAAGTACGACGATAAAGGGAACGTTGTAATGCCGGCGAAGGAACCGAATATCACGATGCTGATTTGGCTCGGGAAGCAGATGCTCGGGCAGAAGGATCAGCTGCAGCTCGAGGCCGCGGGGAAGGACGGCTCGGCGCTGGCGGCCGCGGACACGCAGGAATATGATTACTCGCAGTTGAGTGTCGACGAGCTCACGATGCTCGAGGAGCTCTCGCGCAAGGCGCTGCGCCGGGGCGCGGCGATCGGCCCGGGGCCGGTTGCGGTAGTCGAAGAGAACGGCTCGCAGAACGGGACGGCGAACGGCACGAACGGAGACGGACCGCATGACGGATGACGAGGTCGAGCGCGTCGCGCGCGAGTACTGCCGGATCCGTGGGGTCGACCCGGATCGCATGGTGCCGACGGGCGGGAAGCCGAACCCGCTGACCGGCCTCATGACGCTCGAGCTCCGCCATATCCCGGCATGGCAGGCGGCGAGCGAGTTCGTGCGTCAGCGTTCCGCGATGGACGACGCGTTCCTCGTCCTGAACGAGCGTATGCGCACGACGACCGACGCGAAGCTCGGCGGGATGCGTGACGGATGACCGTCTACCGTATCGGCGGCTTCGATGGTGCCGGCGGCCTCGAGGTGATCGTCAGTGAGATGGTTCCGCCGCCTGGCATTACGCCGGCGCCCGGCGCGGCCGCGATCGCGCGCGATAACCTCGCGGTCCTTTGCGCCGGCGGATCGCTGCTCGAGCTCGAGCGGATCCCGGCGCCGACGGTCTCGACCGGGATGTTCCTACTCCAAGCGCACGAAGGTTTTCTCGGCCAGAAGATCGGGCCGAAAATCGTCATGCACCCGATCGTGAAGCGCCGGATCGATGCGACGATCAACCCATTCGCGGCCTTCGCCTACATCACTGCGTCATGAGTACGATCGACATAACCGACGACGCCGAGCTCGAGCGCTGGATAGCGCTCCCGGTCACGGATATCCGGACGCTCGAGGAGTGGGCGGCCGACGAAGGACGACCGATGATTTCGGCCGGAGAGCTGCTCCTGCCGCCAACCGAAGGGATTTCAATGCGCGATGCGATCGTCTCGGCGATCGACAATACACCCGCGGTTCGTCGGGTCGCGGTCAGATACGAAGGCCTCCAGCGTGATCCGGCGCAGGCCGAGGATACCGAGCATGAGGATTTCAACGACCCCGCTCTCCTTCGCACGGTCGATACGAACATCCTCGGTTATGTCGATGGCGTCAATGGTATGATCACGAAATACGAATGGGGAGAGTCGAAGAGCGCATGAGGGCAACGCGTCGAATGCTCCGCGCGCGGCGTCATGCGAAGGCCACGCGCCGGATGTATGGCCGTCTCTTCTTCGAGAAGAACTTCGCCGTCCGCTTCGATCTCGTCCTCGCGAATAGCTGGCGTCGCGCGGAGTTAAACATCACCATGTCGCCGTTGCGATCGCAGTTCCCTCCTCGAGCGCATCTACGCTGGCGCGGAACGGTCGCGAAATGAGCGAGTGCTCGAATCCCTGTGGCGGCGAGTGCTGTCGGAACTTCACCCTGACGGTCCGGCCCGAAGATCTGCCCGCGTATCTCGAGAACGCGCGCGAGGCAATGGCGGCCGGCACGGCGAATGAGTACCAGCGCGACGCCGTCTTCTGGCTCCCGCATATCCATCCGGCGGCGCCGCACGCGGACGGGATCCCGCGCTACCGGTGCGATCTCCTCGGCGCCGACGGCCGCTGCACGATCTACGCGGCGCGGCCGCGGACGTGTCGCGAGTATCCTTCCGCCGATCACGGCGCGCGGTGCGGCGCGTGCGGCTATCAGTCGGTCGCGGGGATCCAGGAGCTCACCCTGTTGACCAAAGCGCCCGCGACAGCGTAAGTTCGACCTCGAGAGGAACGCGCGGCGCACGTCCATCGCTCGGCGCAGGGAACGAGGAGCCGGATCGCCGATGACGTTGACCTCTCGCGCGCGATCGTCGCTTCGGGTGACGAATCTCGCCGGACTCGCGGACGATCGCTTCGGCTTCGGCGCCGAGCTCTCCTCCCTCGGCCTGAACTTCGCAGGGTTGGTGTCGCCCGGCGGGCTGGGCTGCTTGATCACGGGCAGCGGCGCTCCGGTTGTTCTCGCGCCGACGCTTGATCCGATCAATGGGAATACGGACGGCACCGGGCAACCGCGACAGGACTATTCCTCTACAGTCGGCGGTGACGCCAACACGGTCACGGGAGCGAATCTCGCGCTCGTCACACTTACCGTCGGCGGTACGTCCGCGACGATCCTGTCGCAGGGCGCGAACTTCGTCACCTTCGTGATGCCCGCGAAGACGGCGAATGCGGGCTACGACATCGTCGTCACGAACATATCCGGAAGTGCGACGCTGGCGGCGGCGATTGAGTACCTGCCCGCGTTCGCGACCGTGATTAGCGAGGCGTTGCCGGAGGAAGGTTCGTTCGGCGCGTTCGTTCCCAATCCGAGCTTGCAAGGCGTGACGGCGATCGTGCGCCCGGCCTCGCCGTGGGTCGGCACGCACGCGGTGCAGTGCAGTTCGACGCTGACGGGAAGCGACGTAACGGGCGTGCAGCTCAACTCGGCGCCGTTTTCCGTTTCGGGCACGAATGGCATCTACACGGAAAGCGTCTATACGCTCGGCGCGACGACGCTCGCGAACAATCCGCACCAGATCAAGCTGCACCTCACGCGAGTTAATAACGTCGAACCCGGGGGCACGATTGACGGGCCAGGCACGGACTATCCCGGCGGTGGGGCGAATAGCCTGAACATCATGGAGGACTTCGACCCTCTGTCGTTGCTCAGTGCTACGGGGGTTGGGTTCGGCGATGGTGTTTTCGTCAGAGTGCTAACGTGGTATTTCTGGGACGGCGCGGCCGGACACATGCGGAAATGGGTTAACGGAAAAAAGATCACCCTCGCCGCGTTTGTCGGATCCACGGCGTTGAGCGCGAGCAGCAACTTCTCCGTGGCGATGGGGGAGGATTACTGCAAGACGCCGACAGGGCCGATTGCGGTGATTCTCGGGCGCGCTGGCGTGTGGGATGGCTGCCCGCTCCAGCCAACCCCGATTGCGCCGGTCGTACCGGCAGTCAAGGCGTTTAGCTCATCGGCGACGCTCACGGTCGCGACGCCGTCGTCCGTCACCACGATTGCCGGCGCCGTCCCTGCTGGTGCATACATGCGCGTCGGGTTGCGCATTGGCGGCGGCGGGATCGTCACCGTCACTTACAACAACGGTACGACCAACACAGTCCTGAAGCCGATCGGCACGCAGGGCATCGTTTCGCCGGGCGGCAATCAGTGCTACGTCTTCGCGGCGAAGAACGTCCTCGGTGCGAGCGCCGGCGTCGGCACGATCACGGTCACGAACTCTGACAGCAACACGATTCGCGGCGCGTACCTGATCGAGACGGGACCGAACGCAATCGCGCCATACGATACGGGCAACGTCAACCCGACGCAGATCGGCACGAGCAATACGGCGGACTGCGGGAGCTTCACCGGAAGCGGGATCAATCAGTTCTCGGGTTGCTTCGTGATGACGGACGGCGACCCTGGGACGATCACGGCGCCTGCGGGATGGACCGCGCGATCGGTCGACATTCGCACCGCATGGTTCGAGCGCATCGACTTGACGGCAACCACCGTGGACTGCCAGCCAACGTTCACGAACTCGGTCGGGTGGGTCTGCGTCGGCTGGTGTACGCAATGATGCCGTCCATTCCGTTCTACAACGATACGTCAAGCCAGCCGATCAAGGCTGGCGTACCGAGCAGTGCGTATATCCTTGGTCCCGGAACGGACTATATCGCCGGCGCGCTCGAAGCGAGCGCGGCGGACATACGAGAACCGGCTCCGGGCGGACACTTCGTCGGGCAAATCTTCCGTGTTCCGTCGCCGGAACTCATTCTCTTTCCTCGAGACTGACCAATGCCATCCTTTGTCAAACTATCGCCGCTGTCGCCCGAAGTTACGAATCCGATTCGGAGCGAGGCGACATGGGTCGCGAGCGATAAGCAGACGGCGGGCGCGCTCGCCGCAGTCGCGGCCGCGCTCCCGGCCGTCGCGGCGAGCGGTGGCGTCGCCGCCCAACCGGCCGCGCAGCGGCACCTCTCGCATATCACGCTCTCGTTTTCGGCCGTGACAACGGCGGCCGCGGAGCTCCAGGTATGGGACGGCGACGGCACCGCCGCGGGAGACCAGCAGTTGTGGGGCGTCCAGATCGGCATCGGTGTCTTGATCGTCGAGCTCAACTTCGAGACGCGGCCGATCCATGGGTCGCCCGGCAAGAAGATGACGATCGCACTCTCGGCGACGCCGGGCGCCGGCATCGTCGGCGAGGTTTACGCGTGCGGGTACAATACGACGCAGGGGCAGGACTCGACGATGACGGAGCATTAAGGAACGCATGGGCACCGTCACGGCGCAGTTCGACTCCGACGTTAGCGCGGCGCCGTACTCGCGCGACTTCGCGCTGCAGGCGATCAACGACGATCCCGCCGTGACGTTGACCGTTGCCGGCTTCTTGCCCGGCGACGTGATTCAGCAGGTCTCGTTTACGGCGAAGGTGAATCCGACGGACGCCGATAACGCGCCGACGTCCGTCCAGCATATCTGGCAGCCGCCGAACGGGACGACGGGCCCGCAGGTCACGCCGGCCGACTCGAGCGCCGCGGTCTACGGGATCTCGATTCCGCTGACGCAAGCCGACTCGGTGATCCTCGCGACGCTCCACGGCTACGACGTCCGGGTCTGGATCCTCCGCGGCGGCGTGTCGATCGCGCGGACGATCCTCCGCGGCAACATCATTACCTACCTCGGGAATACGTCGCTCTCGGCGCCGGTCGGCGGCGGGTTCACGGACGAGGACGGGACCTTGCTCGTCGACGAAGGCTACGAGTAACCACGCCCATGAGCTCTGCCGCGGTCAAGCCGCTCTCCGGTCTCCCCGAGCTCCTCGCGTCCGATGCGATGGCGCAGGGCGATCTCCGGTTCGTGTTGCTCAACCCGCACGATCTCTCGATCGCACCGACGGGGCGCGCGTATACGCAACTCGCGGAGCAGCTCCGGAAGATGCTCCTCGCGCCGAGCGGCGCCGGCTTCACGAACAACGATCCGCTCGTCGTCGGCCCGACGACCTTCAACGGCCTGACGTATGCGTGGCCGGGGACGCAGTCGGCGAACGCGTTCCTGAAGACGGACGGCTCCGGGAATCTTTCGTGGACGACCGTCACCGGGTCGCTCGCGACGCTCTCGGACGTCGCGCTCGGATCGCTCGCGACCGGCCAGTGGTTGTTCTACAACGGCGCGACCTCGAAGTGGAATAACTCAACGGCCACGCTGCCCACGGTGGCAACCCTCGGCGATACCCTCTACGCGAGCGGGCCGAACGCGTGGGGGCGGCTCGGCGCGGGCACGGCGTTTCAGTTCCAGCAGATGAACGCCGGCGCCTCCGCGCCGCAGTGGCATACGCTCGTCGCCGCGGATATCACGAACCCGGCCGCGCTGACGCAGGGCTCGGATACGAACGTGACCCTGACGCTCGGCGGGACGCCGGCGTCGGCGCTCCTCGCGGCCGCCTCGATCACGGTCGGATGGAGCGGGACGCTCGCCGCCGCGCGGCTGAATGCGAACGTCGTCCAGGGCTTCACGAACGATACGAACGTGACGGCGACGATCTCGGCGCAGGTCGCGACGCTCGGCTGGAGCGGCCAGCTCGCCGTCGCGCGCGGCGGCTCCGGGCTCTCGACGTACATCGCGACCGGCGGCATGGCGTACGCGCTGACCGCGACGAGCCTCGGTGTCCTCGGGATCGGTGCGGCGAATACCGTCCTGACGTCGACGGGCTCGGCGCCGCAGTGGTCGACGTCGTTGACGCTGGCCGGTTCGCTCACAGCCGCGACGGGCGTCACGGTGACGGCGGGCGGCCTGACCGTCTCGAGCGGGACCAGTGCGCTGCAGGCGGTGACGGCCGCCGGCTTGGTGACGGCGAACGCAGGCGCGACGATCGCGTCGGGCCAAACGCTGACGCTGACCGGGGCGACGATCGCCGGCGCGCCGACGTGGTCGAGCAATCAGGCGATCACGCTCTCGACCGCGAGCCAGCCGAACGTCACCACAATGAGCGCGCTCGTCACCGTCGGCACCATCGGGACGGGAACGTGGCAGGCGACGACGATCGCCGCGGGCTTCGGCGGAACGGGCCTCGCGAGCTATACGACGGGCGATACGCTCTACTTCAACTCCGGGACGACGCTCTCGAAGCTCGGGATCGCCGCGGCGAACGCGGTCATGACCTCGAGCGGATCCGCGCCGCAGTGGAGCGCGAACCTCGCGTATGCGACGCTGCCGACCGGGAACGGATCGTGGGATACCGGCGCGGCGACGACGATCACGATTACGCGATCGCTCACGGTGTCGGGGACGCTCACCGGGACGCTGACCGGCTCGATCACCGGGAACGCGGCGACGGCGACGAAGCTCGCGACGGCGCGGAATATCAACGACGTCGCCTTCGACGGGACGGGCGATATCACGGTCACGGCGGCCGCGGGGACGCTGACGGGCGCGACGCTCAACGCTACGGTGACGGCGTCGTCGCTGACGAGCTTCGGGACGATCGTCTCCGGCGCGGTGCCGGCGTCGCTCGTGACGGCCGGGACGTTCGGCGCGGGTCTCTATGCGTTTGCGTTCGCCGCGGCGACGAACGACGCGGATCACACGTCGCTCCAAGTGAACTCGGGATCGGACGGCACGCTCGGTCCGCTCGGCTTCTCGGTGGTCTCGCATCCTTCGGCGACGGCCGGCAGCCGGTATGTGCAGCTCCTCGTCGGCGACAACACGGGATATCGGACGCTTAAGATCGACGCCGGCCTGATGATCATCGGCGGAACGAGCGCCGGCGGCCTGCTCGTCGGATCGGACCCGGGCGGCGCGCAGGCGTTCCGCGTCGGCGGGTCGGCGCATATCGGCGGAGCGGTGACGCTCGACGCTGCACTCGGGGCCGCTGGACTGATCACTGCCAGCGCAGGGCTCACGGTCGCGAGCGGCCAGACGTTCACGATCACGGGCGGCACGATCGCCGGCGCGCCGACGTGGAGCTCGAGCCAGGCGATTACGTTGTCGACCGCATCGCAGCCGAACGTCACGACGATGGCGGCGCTTGTTACCGTCGGAACCATCACGACTGGCGCGTGGAACGCCGGCGCGATCACGACGAACGGGCGCGTTACATCGACGCAGGTCGGCGGCGGCGCGTGGCTGGTGAATGTCTCGAACACGACGGGCGCCGTCTACGGGACGTTCACGAATACGGGCGGGAGCATCGACTTCGGCGTCGAGTCCTCGGTCGGCGGTTCCATCGCGACGGGCGCGTCGGCCTACGATACGGTCATCGCGAATACGAACGCGAGCGGCCTTTCCTTCGCGACGAACTCCGTCGTCCGCGGTCGCTTCGATGCGTCGGGCAATCTCACCGTGGGCGCTTCGTTCACCCTCGGGGGGACGCTAATCGTCGGTTCCGATCCTGGCGGCGGACAGATCGGCCGCATCGGCGGCGACTTCCACGCGAGCGGCGTCGGTACGTTCAACGGCGGACTCAATCTCGGCGGCGCGATAGTCAACGTGATCGGCGCCGGACTGCAGATGGATTGGACGACGCTCGGAACGGGCATCGGCTACATGCGCGCCGTTACGACGGGCGCGAACATGCGCCTCGGCGTCGAGGGATCCGCCGGCGGAGCGATCTTGACGAGTGCGCCGGCGTACGCGGCCGTCTTCGGCACGGAGAACGCGACGGCCGTCGTACTCGGGACGAATGGCGGCGCGAACCTAATCATCGCCAGCGGCGGTGCGACGAGCCTCACCAGCTCGAGCGGACAGGCGTTCACGATTGCGTCGACGGCCGCGAACGGCATCTACACGACGTACTTCAATGGCGCCTCTCCGGTCGGAGATATCGGAAGCGCGAAGCAGGTCACGGGCGGCACGCTCGCCGATTTCGCGATCGCGGCGCGTAGCGGCGGACAGCTCATTCTCTGCACGCAGGGAAGCGTCCCGGCGCTAACGATCGCATCGGGATCTACCGCGGTCACGCTCGCGTCGACGCTGACCATCGGCGGCGCATTGTCCGGCGTCACGACTCTGGCGATGGGCGGCGCGCTCTCGGGCGTGACCACGCTCACGACCTCGAGCACGATCAACGGCCAGACGGTAAGCGCGACGGCCGCGTTCACCGGAACGATGACGATCGCGACGTCGCTCGTCATTGGCTCCGACCCGGGCGGTATCCAGCAGGTCCGCATCGGCTCGACGCTTCATGTCGGCGGCGGCGTCACGTTAGACTCGACGCTCGTAACCGGCGCGATCAACGGACAGACGATCAGTTCGACGGCCGCGTTCACCGGGACGGTCGGCGTTGCTGGTCTCATAACCGGCGCGACGGGGGCGGCCCTCGCGACCGGTACTATGCAGATCGGCGGCAACACGCAGGCGACGGGGACCGGTGCGGGGATAAATCTTTTCACGCTTCCGGCGAACAATGGTACGCTCATCGTCTTCGTCGCTGGCAAAGACGCGAGCGGTTCGCCCTCGAACGCGTTCCTCGATATCGTCGTCGTCAACTCGAGCGGCGCGACCGGGACGCCTCACGCCGTGACGTCGACGACGACCGTCGGATCGCCGGGCGCGCGGACATATACCGACGTAACGGGCAACTTTCGCCTCGCGATCGCCAGCGGCATCAACTGGTGGATCGACTTTAGCGTCATGCAACTCGGCAGCTAATCCGCGCTGTGCCGAAGGTCGTCGTCATCATCATCGTCCGGGTCGGCCAGGCGAAAGCGCTGCTCGCGAAGTGGCGCGCCGAGCTCCTCGCGAAGAAGAAGCCGCCGGCGCCGCCTACCTCAATCGGGCGATAGTCGAGGCCGGATCGCGACCAGTACCTTTCGGGGTCCGCATCCCCTCCGGAGGGCGTATGCTCGCACTGCTCCTGATCCTTATCGTGATCGCGCTCGTCGTGTCGCCGCCGGCGAATCCGAACGTCTCCCTCGCCATTAAGATCGGCCTCGTTGTCGTCCTGTTGCTGTGGCTGATTCTCGGCGGCGGCTTGAGTGATCTCGTCAACATGCGTGGGGCGCACAATCCGTGACCGGCCCGGGCGCGATGCTCGATGCGCAGGTCGCGAGTCTCACCGCGGCGCTCGCCGCCTGTCGGGCGCAGCATCCCGGCGTTATGACTGACGAGCCGATCGCGCCGGGCGCACCGGGAACCGGCTTGATCTTCGCCGACGACTTTACCGGGTATCCGAACACAGCCGCGCTCCTGACCTACGATCCGAACGGCCGCGGCTATATCCACATGACGCCGGAGCTCGGCGTCTCGATCGACCCGACGGGCGGGATCGGCGGGAAGCAGGCCGTGAAGATCGCGTGGCCGGCGAAGACGACGTGCAGCGATGACAGTCATATTATCGAGCGTGCGTTCGCGGCCGTCTCGGCGATCTGCGTCTCGGTGACGCTCCGCTACTCGCCTGGCTTTGTATTCGACTGGCTCGGCCTCAAGCCGTGCGTCGGGAACGCGAAGAAGCTCGCCTTCCTCGCCTCGCCAAGCGTCGCCGGCGCGAGCCAGCCGCGGTTCGGCGTCGTCTGCGAGAATCATGCGCTCTTGATCGGCTCGGACCTCAACGATCCGCGGCTCGCGCAAAATCTCGGGACGATCGTCACGCCGGAAATGCTCGGCGACGGCGCGTGGCACCGGTATACGTTCCGCGTCGCGCAGAGCTCGTCGCCGGCGGCCGCGGACGGGCATTGCGAAGGCTGGATCGACGGCGTGAAGCGGTGGGACTATCCGGCGTGGGCGTGTGGCGCGTCGGGCGGGTACAACGACTTCATGCTGCCGACGACGTTCAACCAAGGGTCGCCGGTCGCGCAGGCGGAGTGGATCGACCACCTTGCGATCTGGAAACCGTGACGCGTTCGCGATAGCATCCGTTCGCCTCTCTTACTAAGATTCGCGCATGAGCTCTTCTATCCGCCGCGATCACGAGCATACGCCGGATCGCGAACTCCTCTTCCTCGTCCTCGAAGGACTCGAAATCATCATGTCAAAAGCCGCCGACGCTGTAAACGCCGCCGCCACGAAGATTGGCGCCGACCTCGACACGATCTCCGCGAACGGCCTCCCGGATCCGACGATGCAGGCCGCGCTCGACAACCTGACGAGCGTCGCGGCGAAGGCCGATGCGCTCGCCGCCAGTTCGGCGCCCGCGCCGGTCGTGGCGAACCTCGTTATCAGCCCGGCCTCGGTCTCGGTCGGTGTCGGGCAGACGGCGCCCGCGGGATCCGTCTCCGCGACGGATACGCACGGCGCCGCGATCGCCAACCCGGTGCTCACGTTCCACTCGAGCGACGCGTCGATCGTCACCGTCGATGCGAACGGCGTCTATACCGGCGTCGCGGCCGGCACCGCGACCGTCACCGTGATGAGCGGGACGGTATCCACGACCGTCTCGGTGTCGGTCGCCTAACCGGCCTCCGTCTCGAGATCTCACAAGCGCGCCGCTCTCGCCGGACCGAGGGCGGCGCGTCTTGCGTTCTACGCACGGGCGAGCGTAGATTCGCCGTGCACACCGATCGACTCTCACTCTCTCGAGGACTTCCGATGTCCGCCACGAAGCAGACCCGCCTCTTCCTCGCCCAGGTCGACACGTCGGGCAAGGTCTTGATCAACGTCGCGCCGGGTGTCGTCGTCGACGGCGAGCTCCACGAAAAGCCGTTCGAGAACGTCTTCAGCACGACGGACGCGTCGCCCGCGCTCGCCGCGGCCGCGAAAGCGTTCCTCGACGCGTGCGCCGCGGTCGTCGCCGCCGAGACGGTCGTCGATCAGCCGGCGGTCGCGGAGGTTCCGGAAGTCCCGGCAGTCGTCGATCCCGCGGACGCGGAGAAGATTCTCAAGCCGGCCGTCGCCGCGATCCCCGCGATCGCCGAGACGCGGAAGCCGCGCTACGTCGGAGCCGTCGTCCAGTAAATCGAATCCTTCGCTCGTCGCTCGAGCTCGTCGATCGTCGTGTCCAATCGCCGCCGCCACCGCTCAAGTCCACAGCGGGGCGGCGGCTTTTCTTACTACCTCCGAGGAACCATGCATAAAGTCTCCGTCCCCCACGGCGATATCTTCACGTCGGCGAAATCGTTCGGGATGCTCTCGACGAAGAACGGGCTCGTCGCCGCGAAGCTCGCAAAGATCCGGCGCGCGATCGTGACCGAGTCGAAGGACAGCGCGGAAGGATTCGACACCGTCGCGAAGGAGTTCGCCACGCTCGACGAGGACGGGAAGCCGATCGTCCTTATGATGGCGCCGGAGCGCTCGCCGGAGCAGATCGCCGCGGACGAGGCGGCGAAGAAAGAGGCGCCGAAGCCGGAAAAGCAGTTCTTCCAGCTCACGGGGACGCCGGCGTACGAAATGACGGACGAGAAGAAGGAAGCGTTCGAGGAGGCGCGGAAAGCGTTCCTCGAGACGGAGACGGAGGTCGACGTTCCGCAGCTCACGGAACAGGATATGGCGTGGGTCATCTGCGCCGGCCCGGGCGGGCAGGAGTTGCCGATCCCGCCGTTCATTTCCGACGTCCTCCACCGCTTCGGGCCGGAGTTCTAACCCGGTTCTCATGCTTTCGGTCGCTTGCCGCGCGCGCCGCGCGGTGTAAGATTGGACGACACAGCTAGGACCCCTCGAGGCTCGCTCCGCTTGTCTACTGCTCGCGCTCGACGCTCGCTTCGGCCCATCGGATCAACCGCCGGAGGAGGAGAGTTCTACCATGGCAAACGTCACAGTAAAAGCGCCGGCAGGAACGCCGCAGGGATCGCAGTGGAGCAGCCAGACCGGGACGCTCTACACGGTCGGCGCCGGCGGTCTGACGGTGATCGCGTCGTCGGACCAGGAGGCGGCGCTCAAGGCCGGCTTCTCGCTTCCGAGCAACTTCTCGGGCGCGGTCGCGGCAAACCTGACGGCAAACACGACCGGGACGCAGGCCGGCGCAACGGCGCTCTCGTACGGCATCAACCAGATCGCGACGGCCGGCGCCGCTGCGTCCGCGGCCGCGTTGCCGGCGGCGGTTCCCGGGACGTCGGTCACGGTGATCAACGACACCGCGAACACGACGCAGATCTTCGGGACGGGATCGGACACGATCAACGGCGTCACGGCGACGGTCGGCATCACGCAGCCGGCGAACTCGGAACTGACGTACTACTGCGCCGTCGCGGGCCAGTGGCGCGTAACGCCGGGCGTTGGATTTTCCGGCGCGCTCGAGACGAATCTGCCGGCCGGTCCGATCTCGGCGAACGCGACGGGCACACAGGCGGGCGCGACGCCGCTGACCGGGATGATCAACTCGGTGAACGTCTCCGGCGCGGCGAACTCCGCCGTCCTCCTGCCGGTCTCCGCGCCGGGTATGCAACTGATCGTCGGCAATATCGCGGCGAATGCCGTGAACGTGTTCCCGCAGGTCAACGAGAAGATCAACTCGGTGGCCGCCAACGGGGCGCTCTCGGTCGCCGCCGGCAAGTCGGCGATGTTCGTCTGCGCGGCCGCCGGCCAGTGGCACGGCATTCTGTCGGCCTGATCCTGCGCGCGCTCGATCCGTATTCCCTCGTGGCCCTCGATTGCGCGCGACGCGATCGGGGGCCACGTTCCGTCTCCCACCCGCTCGCGAGGATCTCGACCGATGGAAACGCCCGACCCGATGCTCCAGTTCTTCAACTACTCGCATCTTCCGCCACGACTCGCCGAAGCGTCGAAACCGTTTTGTGATCTCGCGCGTTTGATCGCGGCCGAGCTGCCGCGGAATCCAGAGCGGACGGTCGCGCTCCGGAAGCTGCTCGAGTCAAAGGACTGCGCCGTGCGCGCGCTCCTCTACGAGCCGGTCCCGACGATTAAGGGGACGCCGACCAATGGCTAAGGCGACGATGGTTATCGTCCCGCGCCGAATCTCGGTGACGTCGGCCGTCCATCTCTTCGCGGAGCCGCGGTTCGCGTGGCGCGTCGCGACCGAGGCGCCGTTCGTCGCCGCGAAAGAACCCGCGTGGCAGATTATCGGGATCTCGCACGCGGAGAACACGGTCGAGTACGTCAGCGAGGCGAACGCGCCGCGGACCGTCGCGCAACTCATGAACGACGCCGGCGAGGAAGCGCTCACGCGCGAAGCGGAGTGGCCGGTGATTCGCTTCCTCCCGCTCGACGACCTCGAGCACGGCGCGATCGCCCCGGAGCAGCTCGCGTTCTCGTACGAAGCCGCGCTCGAGCGGACGGCGGCGAACGCGCACAAGGCGGAAGCCGAAAAGCCGAAGAAGGCGAAGACGCGGACGGCGTCGAACTTGGGCCGCGGCCTCAAGGATCTCACGGGCGGCGCGGTCGTCGTCGCCGACGAAGCGAAAACATGAAGCCGGCACGCTGCGAGCTCTGTCGATTCGCCAAGATTCCGGCGATCAATCACGTCCCGGATGGATCGTTAGTCTGCACGGAGATTACGGCAAACTATTCTCCGAAAGCGCACATTTGGGTCGGCTTTCCCGAAGAAGGTCCGGACTTGCGGGTCGCGCCGACCTTCTGCTGCTCACTCTTCGAGGCGAAGCCATGAGTCGCACCGTCTACACGCTCGCCGTCGACGGCTACGCGCCGGCGATCACGGCGCTGACCTTTCCGCTCATGAAGACGTATGCGACGAAGATCGGCGCGGACTTCCACGTCATCGACGAGCGGCGCTTCCCGGACTGGCCGGCGCAGTGCGAGAAGTTCCAAGTCGGCGCGATCGCGGACGAGCGCGGCGATGAATGGTCGCTCTTCTTCGACGCCGATATGCTGATCCATCCGGACTTCCCGGATCTTATCGAACATCTCGATCGGTCGACGGTCTACCATAACGGGCTCGACGTCGCGACGACGCGCTTCGATTGCCGCGATCGCTACTTCCGCCGCGACGGCCGGCTACGCGCGCCCGGGAACTGGCTCTGCGTTACCTCGGACTGGACGCGCGGCGATGCGTACGACTTCCCGCCGCCGGATCTCGACGCGGCCGCTGCGGCGCTCCGGATCCGTCCGCACGTCAACGAGCTCGGCGCCGGCGTCACGCCGCACGGGTTGATCGACGACTTCCTCATGGCGCGGAACGCGGCGCGCTTCGGGCTCCGGCTCGGGACCGTCGAGCATGTGATGAAGCAACTCAATCTCAATAACCTGCTCTGGCATGACTATCTCCATACGAACGCGGAGAAAGCCGAGCTCCTCCATACCGCACTGAAGTCGTGGGGCCTGGCGTAGAGACGAACGTCCCGGCGGAGCGCCGGCGGGCGCAGGCGCTCGCCGTCGCGCTCGCGCGGAAGTCCTACGATACCTGGGCCACGCGCTACTACAAGATCCGGACGAAGCGCAACCGGATCATCTCGCTCGTGCTCCGGAAAGGACAGCGCCGGGTTGGCGACGCGGAGACGTATCAGCTCAAGACGTTCGGCCGCGCGCGCATCTACGTCCTGAAAGGCCGACAGGGCGGCATCACGACTGATCAGCAGGCGCGGAGCCTCCACGCGTGTTGGGCCGGCGACGGCGTCCAGTGCGTGACGGCGGCCGACACCGGCGATCGCGCCGACGAGATCTTCGGCATCACGCGGCGCGCGCTGACACACTTTCCGCGCGAGCTCCTTCCGGGACGCGGGCCCGCGCGTGCGCGCGAGGTGCATTTCACGAACCAAGACTCGCGGTATCGCGTGATCACCGCCGGCGTGCCGGAGAAGACGGCGATCGGCTTGACGCTGACGCGGTTCCACGGGTCCGAGTTCGCGCATTGGCCGGAACCGAAGCCGGCGCTCGCCGCGCTCGAGCCGGCCCTCGAGGCCCCGGGGACGACGATCGTCCTCGAGACGACGGCGAGCGGGTTCGATTCGGAGGGCTACCAGTGGTGGCACGAATGCGAGGCCGCCGGATGGGCGCGCGTCTTCGTCCCGTGGTGGGAGTGCGATCCGGAAGAGTATCAGCTTCCGCTCATGGAGCCCGACGAGCTCGGCGCGCTCGACGACGACGAGGCGGCGCTCGTCGCGGTCCACGGCCTGTCGCTCGAGCAGATCAAATGGCGGCGCGCGAAGATCCGCTCGCTCGGCCGGAACGAGTTCCTCCGGCAGTACGCGGAAGACGACGAAAGTTGCTGGCTCTCCGCCGGCGGCATGCGCTACGAGGCCGAGCTCCTCCGCGTGCTGATTCAGCGGGCGCAGGGAACGACGTTCACCGAGGAGCTCGGCGGCGATCGCCGGATCTACGGGAAGCGGCGCCCGGGCGAGCGGGTGATCATCGGCGCGGATACGGCCGAGGGAGTGAACCAAGACAGCTCGACATATACCGTCCGCGCGTGGGAAGGCTGGCGGCTGCTCGAGACGTACAACAGTGCGACGATTCAGCCGACGGAGTTCGCGCAACTCTTGAACCAGCGCGGCCGCTTCTACGGCGACGCGTTCCTCGTCGTCGAGAAGAACCTCCACGGAATCTCGGTGCTCCGGGATCTCCGCGACAAGCTTGAGTATCCGGTCTCGGAGATCTATCACCGCGAGACGCTCGACGGGAACGCGGCGGAAGCAAAGGAGCGCATCGGCTGGCATACCAGCGGCGAATCGAAGACGCTCCTCCTCACCGCGGCGCACGAGCTCTTCCTCGCCGTGAAGGACGGCTACGCCGGGTTGCCGAGCGAGCAGACCTTGAAGGACGCCCTGAGCGTCCGGCGCGATAAGAAGGGCCTCTACGACCTGAACGGCCGCGACGATCTCGTCGCCGAAATGCTCGCGTGGATCGGGCGCAGCGCGCCGATGCCGAGCGAGGGGATGTTCCAGGCGATGCAGCAACGGATGGCGGCCAAGGCCGCGGCCGCCGCGGCGAAGTAGCGACGTCGCCGTTTGCGCGCCCGTCGCGCGCGGTGTATCGTTGGCGAACAAGTCTTTCCGGATCGTTCACGGCTCGCGTCCGCTCCGACTCCCCGCATGGCGACGCCGCGTAAAGGCGCGATTATCAAGCCGTTCGACTCGACGGCGATCCAGCGCGTGACGGGGAATCTCCCGTCGACCGGGTCTCAGAGTATCGGCGGCGAAGGGAAAGACTCCGCACCGTCGGCCGCGATGGATGCCGCCTTCTCGCCGGCGAGCCAGTTCTTCCCGTCCGGGCGGCCGCTGAATCCGGTCGCACCCGAAGGGACGACGACCGCGCGCGCATGGGATTTCCCGACATTCCTCAACCTCTCGTACATCCCGCGCAGCGAGGCGGGCGAGACGGGGATCACCTTCCCGACGCTCCGCCGGATGGCGTCGCCGGAACACGGCGGGCTCGATCTTCTCCGGCTCGTCATCGAGACGCGCAAAGATCAGATGAGCGCGCAACGCTGGTCGATCCGCTCAAAGAACGACAAGAACGATACGGGCGGGAAGAAGGGCGACCAGATCCGGCAGTGGATGAAGAAGCCGGACGGGATCCATACGTTCAGCGGATGGATGCGGCTGATTCTCGAGGATCACTTCGTCCTCGATCAGGTCGCGATCTATTTCGGCCAGGGGAAGCGGAACGGGGCCGCGCGCCCGCTCTGGGAAGTCATGTCCGGCGATACGATCAAGCCGTATATCACCGCGGACGACGGCCGCACGCCGCTCCCGCCGTTGCCGGCGTACGCGCAGATCATCAAAGGGATGCCGGCCGAGGACTATACGCTCGACGAGCTCGGCGTCTACGTCTACAACCCGCTGCCGAATCGCCTCTACGGACTCTCGCGCGTCGGGCAGGTGATTACGACCGTCAACACGGCGCTGAATCGCGCGCTCTATCAGCTCGAGTACTTCACGAGCGGGACGACGCCCGACGGCTTCATGGAGTTGCCGAAGGAGTGGTCGCTGCAGCGGATCCAGCAGTGGACGGAATGGTTCAACTCCGAGCTCGAGGGCAACGCGAGCGAGCGCCGGAAGATTCGCTTCGTCCCGCAGGGCGCGAACTACAAAGGCACGAAGGACGAGATCCTGAAGGACGTCTTCGACGAGTGGATGGCGCGGATCATCTGCTACTGCTTCTCGCTCCCGCCGCAGGCGTTCGTCAAGGAATCGAATCGCGCGACCGCGGAGACGGCGAAAGAGGCAGCGCAGGAAGAGGGGCTCGAGCCGACGAAGATTTGGGTCAAGGAAGTCATCGACGATATGCTCGAGCGCTCCGGCGCCGACGACCTCGAGCTCTATTGGGAAGACGAAGAGATCGTCGATCCGGCGGCGAAGGCGACCGTCATCGTGCAGTACCATGGCGGCCCGGCCGGGACGGCGAAGCCGATCATCACGCTCGCCGAGGCGCGCGAGATGGCCGGCTTCCCGCCCGCGACGCCGGCGCAGATGATCGAGCTCCAGCCGCCGGAACCGGACCCGGCCGAAGCCGGCGACGGTGGTACGAACGGCGGGAACGACGACGATCCGCCGAACGGCAACGGGAATGGGAACGGCGATGCGAAGAAGCCGGCGCCGAAGAAGAAGCCGACCGCGGCCGAGAAACTGGCGAAAGCGCTCAGCCGCCGCGGCATTACGCCCGCCGGCGGCGGGAGGTCTCTTCCCCCGGCTCCGATCAAACGGAGTCAGCTCCGGGCCGCCGAGTCCTCCGTCGACGGGACGGTGGGCCGGGTACTAAAGGACCAGCGCGCGGCACTCGCGCGCATGCTCGAGGGGAATATCAAGAAGGCGGGCGGCGACGACGTCGTCACGGAAGATCAACTGCGTGCGCTGATCCGCGCCGTCGAAGCCGAACCGTTCTCCGAGGAAGCGCGCGACGAACTGCGCGCGGCGCTCGAGCAGCTCGCACAGCACGCGAGCGCGGCCGCGGCGCGCCATGTCCTCGAGGCAGTCGGCGCGGACGATCCGGCGACGGCCGCGGCGCTGACGCAGGCGAGCGAGAACGCGATCGCGTGGGCGGCCGCGCGGACGGGGAACCTGATCACCCAGGTCTCGGGGACGACGCGCGATATTGTGAACCAGCTCACGGCGAACGCGATCGCGAGCGGGATCACGAACGACGATCTCGCCGCGCGGCTCGACGACGCCTTCCTCTTCGGCGCCGATCGCGCGCAGATGATTGCGCAGACGGAGACGCAGTTCGCGGCGAACTACGGCGCGCTCGAGGGCTATAAGGCGAGTGGCGTCGTCCGCGGGAAGGGATGGGCCGGCGAGGATCCATGCGACGATTGCGAGATGAACGTGGAAGCGGGCGTCATTCCGCTTGACGAGGATTTTCCGACCGGAGATCCGGCGCCGCCCGGGCACCCGCGCTGCAAGTGCTCGATCTACGCGAGCGTGATGGTCGGCGGCGCGAAGATCGCCGGGTTCCGGCGCGTGCGGCTGGCGAAGATCTCGGCCGCGCTCCAACTTTCCGCATGACGATTAGCGCCTTCGCGATCGACCCGCTCCCGTTCGGCTGGCTCTCGCCCATCGAAGCCGACCTCCTCGCCGCGCTTGCCGTGGAGAAGGTCGTCCTCGAGATCGGCTCGTTCCTCGGTCGATCGACGATCATACTCGCGCGGCATGCGCAGCTCGTCGTCTCGATCGACCATCATCGCGGTTCGGGCGAGCACCAGCCCGGGCAGCCGGATTGCCGGTCCGACGTCCTCAATCGCCACGGCGTCGTCGATACGGCGCCGGCATTTCTCGAGAATATCACGAACGCCGGCGTCCGGCAGCGCGTCGTACCGTTCGTCGGGTCGATCGAGACCGCCGGCGCGCTCCTAGCGCCGGAGCGTTTCGATCTCGTCTTCGTCGACGGCGAGCACTCGCGACAAGCGACGCTCGATGCCGGCGCGATCGCGTTTCGGCTTGCGAAGCGGGACGGGATCCTGGCGTTTCACGACGTTGGCGATCGCGCGTTCCCCGGCGTCGCCGATGCCGTCGCGACGCTCGCGGGCACGTTCGGCGCGCGCAGCGTGCGGCAGGCCGGGTCGATCGTCGCGCTACAGCGGCAGGTGTAGCGCACTTGACGCGTTCCCGACCGGACGTACATTAGGACGCAGTTACCGCTCCTCGTCGCACCGCTCGACCGTTCGACGCTCGCGCTCGGCTCGATCGCACGGCCCCGCTCGCTCACGGCTCGATGGCAGGATGTTTGCGGCCCACTGGCCGCGCCTCTCGGTGCAGATGACGACGTCCGCCTTCAAGCTCTTCATCCCCATCACGAAGGTGGATGTCGAGAAGCGCGAAGTCTGGGGCACGCTGACGCAGGAGATCGGCGACTCCGACAAGGAGATCTTCGACTACGAGAGCTCGAAGCCGCTCTTTGAAGCGTGGTCCGATCGCGTCTCGAAAATCACCGACGGGAAATCGCTCGGCGCCGTACGCGCGATGCACCAGCCGATCGCGGCCGGGAAGATCATCGCCATGGATTTCGATGACTCCGCGCTGAAGATCGACATCGGGACGAAGATCGTCGACGACGCCGAGTGGGATAAGTGCCAGCAGGGCGTCTATACCGGCTTCTCCGCCGGCGGAAAGTACGTCCGCAAGTGGCGCGACCCGAAGGACAAGGGGCTGACGCGCTTCACCGCGGATCCGTACGAAGCCTCCCTCGTCGACTGGCCCGCGGTGCCGACCGCCATGTTTGAAATGATCAAGGCCGGCGGCGTCGTCGAGAAGACGGCGTTCAAGGCGCCGGTCCTCCGTGTCGATTTCCGGAAGACGATCGGGCCGAAGCTCGCGACGATCGCGAAGCGCCTCGGGATCACGTTCGACGACGCCACGCTCGCGAAAGCGGCGCGCGCGTCCGACTTCGCGAAGGGCCTCTACGAAGTCTCGCGCCTGGCCGAAATGGCGCAGAGCCTGATTTGGCTCCAGCAGGGCATCGTCTGGGAACGCGACGTCGAAGGCGACGACTCGCCGGTCCCGGAAACGCTCGCGACGCACGTCGAGGGGATCCTCGCGACGCTCGACGAGATGAGCACCGAAGAAGTCAACGAAGCGATCGCACAACTCCATGCCTCCACCGCGAAGGGCGCGGCGAAGGTTTCCAGCCCGTCACCATCGACCACATCCTCGGCGAGGACGACTGCCATGTCGGACAAGTTCCGCAAGATCGCGAAGAAGCACATGGACACGCTGAACGACCTCACCGATCACGCGAACGCGCTCCATAAGATGTTCGGCGAGCACGCGGCGAAGTGCGAAGGCACGAAGCAGGGCGAGATGGCGAAGGCGCTCTCGACGATGATGGGCGACCACTGCGCGAAGCTCGAGGGCTTCAAGGAGGAGGTCGGCGGACTCCCGGAGACGGATCCGGTCTCGGACGAAGAGCACAGCGAGAAGATGGCGAAGGCCGCCGGCGAGCTCGAGAAGATGAAGAAGCGCGCCGAGACGGCCGAAGCGGCGCTCGCCGCGGCTCCAGGCGACGAGACGCTGAAGAAGGCGCTCGGCGAATCGAAGGACGCGCTCACGAAGATGACCGGCGAACGCGATACGCTCGCGACGCAGCTCGAGGAATCGCTGACGCTCTGCGATCAGCTTCTCGAGAAGAAGAAGGGAACGCTCCTCTCCGTCGATCGGAGCGGCGACGGCGACGACGCGGTCACGAAGGCGGCGAAGGCGAAGAAGGCGCGCGAGGATGCGGCGGCCGCCGGCGCGGACGACTCGAAGCTCACGGATCGCGAGAGGGTGCAGAAAGCGATCCGCTCGTCGCTCGGCCGGCCGCGGCTCGACCTCGGCTTCGGCGAACCGGTGGAGATCAACGCAGAAGGGTAGGTCCGCAGGCGTAGGCGAGGGATAGCGTAGACCCGTTCGTTCATTGCTCGTTGTGGCGGCCCGGAGGGCACCCACCGATGTCGCGAAACATTTCGGACACACTCAACAAGATGAAGGCGGCCATCGCGGGCGCGAACGGGAACGACGCCTTCATGAAGGCCATCACGACGTCGCTCGGGCTCGTGAACTACGACCTCGAAGCGGCCGCGAAGCTCATGTTCCCGTGGGGCGACAAGATCACGCCGCTGCGCAACGAGACGCCGCGCTCGAAGTCGAACCGCGGCGACACGGCGCACCGGTGGAAGCAGATCAACGGCATCAACACGACGAACCTCCCGCCCGGAGTCTCGGAAGGCAACCGCGGTGGCGTCGTGACGACCACGGAGAGCGATAAGCTCTCGACGTATGCCGGCCTCGGCCTCGAGGACTACGTCACCGAGGAAGCGCGGTACGCGGCCGAAGGGTTCGACGACGTCCTCACGCTCGCCTCGGAGAATCTCCTCAAGGCGACGATGATCTCCGAAGAGAAGATGATCTTCGGCGGCAACTCGAGCGTCGCGCTCGGCACGCCGGCGACGCCGACGGTCGCGAACGGCCTCACGACGGGCGGCGCGCTCTCGAACACGACGTACTACGTCACGGTCGTGGCGCTGACGCACGACGGCTGGCAGCGCGCGACGGTCGGGGCCGGCGTCGTCCAGCAGATCATCCGGACGAACGCCGACGGCTCGACCGACACGATCAACGGCGGCACGTCGATCCCCTCGGCCGTCGGCAACGCCACGCTCTCGGGCGGCGGCTCGACCCAGACGCTCTACGCGAATACGACGGCCATTCAGGGCGCGGTCGCGTACGCGTGGTACATCGGCACGTCCGCGGCGCACCAGTACCTCTCGCAGATCACGACGATCAACTCGGCGAACATCACGGCGGTGCCGGCGAACACGTTCCAGGACGCGCAGACGCTCGCGGCGGCCGACTACTCGAACGTCGGCACATACGGCTTCTCGGGCCTGCTCTACTCGGGCCCGCTCAACTCGACGACGAGCGGCTACTACAGCGCGCTTGCGACGGGCACGCCGGGCACGGGCACGCAGTTGACGTCGGACAACGCCGGCGGCATCAAGGAGTTCAACGCGCTGCTCAAGGATCGGTACGACAACTACCGGCTCTCGCCGGACACGATCTGGTGCAACTCGCAGGAGATCAACTCGATCAAGGTGCTCGTCGTCAAGAACGGCGGCGCCCCGCTCGTTCGCTTCGTCGGGGATATCAGCTCGCCGGCGACGAACCTGCAGGCCGGCGCGATCGTCGCGTTCTACACGAACCCGATCACGATGGAGTCCATCCGGATCCGCGTGCATCCGTTCGCGGCGCCGGGCACGATTCTCTTCACGACGAAGGAATCGCCGTACGCCGGCTCGCGTGTCTCGACGCTCGTCGAGATGCTCTGCCGGCAGGAGTACTACTCGACGCTCTGGCCGATGCGCTCGCGCAAGCGGGAGTACGGCGTGTACGTCGACGAAACGCTCCTGATGTACTTCCCGCCCGCGTTCGCGGCGATCACGAACATCGCGCCGACGCTCTCGTAAGCGAACCGGCGGAGGACCGCTCGACGCACGATAGGACGGACAACGCGCGGGGCGGGTGGGCCAGAGAAGCCGCCCGCCCCGCGTTTTCTTTCGAGATCGGAGGATTCGATCGATGGGTATGATCACGGTGAAGGGCAGAGGCGGCGTCGTCCTCTCGCTCGCGAAACAGGAATATCGGCCGATCAACGGCCTAATGACGATCCCGGCCGAGCTCGAGGGGCTTGCGAAGGCGCACGGCTTCGTGAAGATCTCGGCCGCGGAAGCGTCGGCCGCGAAGCTCGCGCTCGATGAAGTCGCGACGCTCGAGGCCGGATTGCCGGCGGGACACCCGCAGGCGATCGAGATGGCCGAGCAGACGACGGAGAACGTCGCGGCCGCGCGCGAGACGAACGGCCTCGAGCCCGAAGTCGAGCAGACGCCGGGGAACGCGGCGTAACGATCGATGCCGACCGCGCCCGCTCCGACCGCGTTTACGACCGGGCCGCAGGTGAAGCAATACCTGCGGATCCCGGTCACGAATACGGACGACGACGGTCTCCTCCGATCGCTCGCCGACGTCGCGAATATGGCGATCGCGAAGTCGCTCCTCCGCAACGTCTTGAGCGCGAGCTACACGGAGACGCGCAACGGCACCGGGACGCCGACGCTGATGCTCCTGAATACGCCGGTGACGGCCGTCGCCTCGGTCTCGATCGTCGGTCCGCTGGCGCAGCCGAACGTGATTCCGCCGCCGGTCTCGCTGATTCAGGGCGTCGACTACGCGGTGACGCCGTACAGCCTCAAGCTCTATAACGGGCGCTGGCCGCGCGGGATCGCGAACGTCATCGTCGAGTATACGGCCGGGTATGCGAGTATCCCCGCGGACCTGGGACACGTCGCGGCGAAGGTCGCGGCCCTCCGGTATCGCGAGCTCGAGCGCCTCGGGCAGAAGTCGAAGATCATCGCGCAGGAAAACATTACCTTCGACCTCTCGGAGTTTCCGCCCGACGTCGAGGGGATCCTCGATCGCTACCGCACCGGCATGGGGATTAGCGACGAACTCGCGGGCACGCAGTGAAGAACCTCGCGAGGAACCAGTGAGCCCGATCACGGCGACGGTCACGGGCGCGGCCGAGGTTACGGTCGCGATTACGCGGACGGTCGATACGCAGCGCCGCTTGGTCTGGGCCGCGATCGAGGGCGCCGGCGTGAAGCTCGAGGCGAACGTCAAGAGCGATTGGCTCTCCGGTCGCGCGCTTCATCGCCAGAGCGGGCGGCTCGCCTCGAGCGTCAATACGCGCTTCCGGAGTAACGACCGATCCGCGACGTCGAATACCGGAACGAATGTCGTCTACGGCGCCGCGTGGGAGCTCGGCTTCATGCGAAACGATCTCGGGGCCCGCGCCGGGTACGCGCGCCGGCAGAAATCGCGCGATGTCTATGGGCGCGTGAGCCTCGACGTCGCGCGCGTGAGTAAGAGCGGGAAGATCATCACGACGCGGCGCGCGAAGACGGCGCAGGGCGTGGCGTTCGTCTCGAACCGGCTCCGAAAGGTCGGCGCGGAGAAGTGGCAGCCGGCGCGGCCGTTTCTCCGGCCCGCGCTCGAGGAACTCCGGCCGTCGATCTTGCGCGATATTCGGAACGCGCTCGAGGAAGGAAAGGGCGGGTTCGGCAGCGGCCCGGAGCGCGGCTAAATGGCGCTCAATCGCGAGCAGCTCTTCGTGGCGCTTTTCACGCGGCTCCAGACGCAACTCGGGTCGACGGTAAAGTCGTACTCGCGGCGGTGGGTGTCGTGGGACGACGAACCGCCGGCTATGCAGCCCGCGCTCTTGCTCCTGAAGGGGAACGAGACGAGTAAGCGCGGCGAGGCGGCCGATATCCGCGGCGCGCCGAAGATCTGGACCATCTCCGCTGAAATCTGGATCTACGTCAAGGACGACGGCACCGCGGAAGCCGTTCCGTCGATCCAGATCAACCAGATGATTCAGGCGATCGAAGCCGGGATGGAGATCCAGGCGGGCGAACAGACGTCGCCATTCGCGCAGTATATTGCGCGCCGGGACGCACCGCCGGCGGCGACGACGCTCGGCGGCCTGTGCATCAGTTGCGAGATCGTCGGCGAGGTCGAGATCGACGAAGGGACGCAGTCGCATACGGGCGTGATTCGTATTCCGGTGGCGATCCAAGCCGCCGCATAGATTTGCTCAAGCAGGACCCAACGGATCGTGCGGGACGGGGCGGGTCACGCCTCGGGAGACGGGACCGATGGTCAACTTTGGCGTGGGTCAGCTCGTGCTCAATCCGGGCGGTGCGAATCCGACGCCCGTCCAGCTCGCGATCCTGCAGGACGTCGAGTTCGATATGAGCTTCACCGAGAAGGAGCTCTACGGGCAGTTCCAGCTCCCCGTCGACGTCGCGCGCGGCGAGGCGAAGTTCGGCCTCAAGGCGAAGGAAGCGCAGATCTCGGGCGCGCTCGTCGGCTCGTTCCTCACGGGCTCGAGCAGCGCGGGCGGCTACACGGCCGGCGCGATCAACGAGGCGACGACGCTCGCGAGCACGTCGTACACGGTGACGAACTCGGCGACGTTCGTCGCGGACTGCGGTGTCATCAACCTGACGACGGGCCTCGTCATGACGCGCGTCGCGTCGGCGCCGGCTGCCGGGCAGTACTCCGTTTCGGCGGGCGTCTATACGTTTGCCGCCGGCGACAACAACGCGCAGCTCTGGATCAGCTACACCTACACCGTGGCTGGCGCGGGGAAGACGATCCACTTCAACAACCCGCTGATGGGCTCCGGCGTGATGTACACGGCGACGCTCTTCAACGTGTTCCGCAACAAGGTGGTCGGACTGAAGTACTACGCCGTCACCGTGCCGAAGCTGCAGCTCCCGTTCAAGAACAACGACTACACGATCGCGGGCCTCGACATGAGCGTGTACGCGGACCAGTTCGGGAACGTGCTCGAGTACTACGAGTCCGACTTCTAACCCCTCACCCGCTCGAGGAACACGCATGCCGGTACGCTCGAAGTTCGTCCAGGTTGGCGATCGCCCGCTCGCGATCCGTAAGCTCCCGCTCGGTCCGATCCGGAACGACCCGGAGGCGTTCGCCTTCTTGCAGAAGTCGGAGCGCAAAGGGGAGATCACGGTGAGGCAGACGGCGATGACCGTCTTCGCCTCGATCGACCAGAAGACGACGCCAATCTCGGAGGCGGATTTCTACGCCCTCGTCGACGATATGGATTGCGACACGGGCACCGACGCGCTGACGGAAGCCTTCGTCGTCGCGATGCAAGGGGCGGAGGCATCGAACGGCGCGGGGGAAGCGCAGGCGGATCCGGGGAAGGGTTCTTCACTCGAACCGGGATCCGCAGCGTCTACGGTCTGATCATCACGGCGACCGGCTGGACGTACGATGAAGTCGACGAGCTCGCAATGGTGGACGCGAACGAGATCTGCACCTACTGGCTCGAGTCGCCGCCGACGCATGTCAGTTTGAGCGCGATCGTGCGGGCGTTTAGTCCGAAGAAGACGCGGCGGTCCGTATTCGAGGGACTGCCGCGCGCGGCCGCGGCACGGATCGGGACGGACGACGAAGCGGCCGCGTTCGCGTCGCAACTGAAGGCGTTCGCATCCGACATGGCACGGCCAACGAGAGGCTAACCGGGGGTAGGCGACGAACGATGGGCACCGCGGCACGTATGAACGTCGAGATCACGGGCACCGTCGACGGACTTTCGACCGCGATGGAGCGTGCCAACGACACCGTCACCCGGGCGGCGTCGCAGATGCGGACGCAGACGAGCGCGATCGGCGACGCGTTCGAGGGGATGGCGCACCGCTTCGAGCACTCGGGCGTGATGATCGCCTTCGCCGTAAACAACATGATGGACGGCACGCAGACCGGCGTCGAGCGCGCGCTCCACTCGATCGCGCTCCTCGGGTTTGCGTTCGGCCCGGTCGTCGGATCTGTCACGACGGCGACCGCGCTGATCCTCGAGAACATCAAGAAGATGGTCCAGGAGGCGTCGAAGCAGCTCGACGAGTTCAAGAAGAAGCTCGACGACTTCGTGAACGCCGGGAACGTCGCCGCGCTGATGAAGAAGCGCGAGGAGCTCCTCACCGGGACGCCGGCGAAGGAGGGAAAGATCGTTCCGCCGAGCGAGCTCGTTCCGGGCGCGTTCAAGGGCTCGCTCGAGGATCTCGAGGCGCAGGCCGCGAAGGTGAAGGCGGAGTTCGACAAGTGGGGGATGGGCGGGATCCTCAAGGTGACGCCGGAGCTCGCGGCCGCGCGGACGCAACTCGAGGCGATCGACGCCGCGCTCGCGGCGGCGAGCAATCAGCGCGCGCGGCTCATGCAGGGTGGCGACCTGCCGAAGGTGACGATCTCAACGAAGAGCGATAAGCGCGAGGCGGAGGATATCGCGAAGGCGAACAAGGAGAAGCTCTCGCTCCAGCTCGAGTTCGACAAGCTCGCGAATCAGGGCGACGAAGAGTTTCAGAAGATGAAGAAGAAGCTCCTCGATGCGTCGGTCAAGGATAGCGCGGACGCGGCGCAGAAGCGCATGGAGACGAACGATAAGACGAACCAGCAGCAGGCGGAACTCGACGCCGCGGCGGCGAAGCTCATGGCGACGAATCGCGCGGCCGGCGCGAAGGATATTCAGAAGGCGATGGACGACTCCGCCCGCGCCTCGGCCGAGTCGTGGATGAAGGCGATGGAGACGGTCCAGAGTTCGATCGAGCACGCCTTCGAGCAGATGAAGGAGCACGGCGGATCCTTCGGAACGTTCATGCGCAAGATCGGGCAGGATATGCTCGGCGACTTCGTGCGCGCGGAACTCAAGATGGTCGAAGCGCACATCGCGGCGAACGTGATTAAGCAAAGCTCCGACGAACAGGGCGCGGCGAAGAGCAAGGTGATCGTCCTCTCGGAAGCGCTCTCGAGCATCTCGGCGTCCGCGGCGAAAGCGGCAGCCGCGGCGTGGTCGGCGTTCGCGAGCATCCCGTATATCGGCCCCGAGCTCGGCGCGGTCGCGGCCGGCGTGACGTACGCCGGCGTGATGGCGTTCGGCGCGCTCGCCTCGGCCGCCGGCGGCTTCGACGTCCCCGCGGGCCTGAACCCGGTCACGCAACTCCACGCGCAGGAAATGGTACTTCCCGCCCATCTCGCGAACGCGGTCCGCGGCATGGCCGCCGGCGGCGGGAGCGGCGGCGGCGAGCAGCACTTCCATTTCCATACGAACGACTCGGTCTCGACCGCCGAATGGGCGCGCCGGAATACCCGTGCGATCGGAACGGCCGCGGTCGAGCACGTTCGCCGCGGTGGCGGGTCGACGTCGGCGTCGGCGGGCCGGAGATCGCCATGAGCCAAGCAATCTTGCCTGTCCTTCCTGGGTTGACGTGGCAGAATACAATGGCGCCGAAGTTCTCGTCGAAGATCCAGACGTCGGTCGGGCAGAGCGAAGTGCGCGCGGCGTTCAGTCCGTACCCGGTTCGGCATTACGTCCTGACGTACAACTTCCTGCGCGGGTACGGCGCGTTCACGGAACTGCAGCAGCTCTACGGCTTCTTTTGCGCGCGCCTCGGGAGCTTCGACTCGTTTCTCTACGACGACCCGGAAGACGAC